>Ga0070731_10002174_pt1 | contig 19030 bp, 16 predicted proteins | sample Coa_R1_2_FD_66448 | JGI IMG/M metagenome (GOLD analysis project Ga0070731, IMG submission 66448) | Surface soil microbial communities from Centralia Pennsylvania, which are recovering from an underground coalmine fire - Coalmine... | ecosystem: Environmental > Terrestrial > Soil > Unclassified ... | reverse complement strand
CTGTGTTAGGCTGATTCTTTCATGAGCCAAGCAGCCCCGTCCCTGAGGACTACTCCGCTTCATTCTGCCCATCGCCGGATGGGGGCGAAAATGGTCGATTTTGGCGGATGGGATATGCCGGTGCAGTACTCGGGATTGCTCGACGAGCACCGCACCGTGAGGCAGAGGGTCGGCGTTTTCGATGTCAGCCACATGGGTGAGATCGAGGTTCGCGGGCCGGAAGCGCTGAAGCTGGTTGACTATGTCTCGACCAACGCCGCCTCGAAACTCAAAATTGGCCAGGCGCACTATTCCGGGCTGCTCTACGAGCACGGCGGATTTGTCGACGACATCCTGGTGCACAAGGTCGCGGACGATTCGTTTTTTCTGTGCGTGAACGCTTCCAATCAGGACAAGGACTTCGAGCATATCGCGGCGCACAACAAATTCGATTGCACGGTCGAAAATGCCGGCGACAAATATGCGCAGATCGCGATTCAAGGGCCGAAGGCGATTGAGACGCTACAGAAACTGACGGCTGTGCCGCTGGCGCAGATCAAGTACTATCACTTCGTCGACGGGACGGTTTCCGGATCTCCCGCGCGGATTGCGCGGACGGGGTACACGGGCGAGGACGGGTTCGAGATTTACGTTCCGCCCAAGGAAGCTCATCGACTGTGGGATGAGATTCTAGCCGCGGGAGCGGAGTTCGGGGCGAAGCCGGCCGGGCTCGGCGCGCGCAATACGCTGCGCCTGGAAGCCAAAATGGCGCTTTATGGCCATGAGATCGATGCGACGATCACGCCTTGGGAGGCGGATCTTGCGTGGATCGTAAAGCTCGACAAGGGCGATTTTGTGGGGCGCGACGCTCTCGTCAAACAGAAGGAAAACGGCGTCACGCGTAAGCTGATCGGATTTGAAATGCAGGGTCGCGGGATCGGCCGCGATGGTTATGAAGTACAGATTGACGGAGCCGCGGCAGGCTGGGTCACCAGCGGAGGACCTGCGCCGACTCTGAACAAAAACGTCGGGATGTGTTATCTGCCGGTTCACCAGTGCGAAGTTGGCCGCCCGATCCACGTGATCGTGCGCAACCAGCCGGTGGAGGCTGTGACCGTCGCGACACCATTTTATAAACGAGCTAAATAATGTACCCAGAAAACTTCCGCTACACGAAAGAACATGAGTGGGTGAACGTCGAAGGAGACACCGGAACCATCGGCATCACCGACCACGCCCAACAAGAATTGGGCGATATCGTGTACGTTGATTTGCCCAAAGTTGGAGCCACCGCCGAAAAGGGAAAGACTTTCGGTTCGGTAGAGTCGGTGAAAGCTGTCAGCGATATTTATGCGCCGGTGTCCGGCGAGGTGGTAGCCGTGAACGAACTGCTGACGGGCTCGCCTGAGAAGCTGAACGAAGATCCTCACGGCGCGGCTTGGCTGGTGAAGATCAAGCTGTCGGTGCCGGCGGAAATCGCGGAGCTGATGTCGGCGGCGGATTACATCAAATACGCCGGCGAAGAATAGAATTTCTTCAGCGTTCCAGGGCGGCGACTCCGGGTAATTCGATTCCGGCGAGAAACTCGAGAGAGGCTCCGCCGCCGGTGGAGACGTGCGAGATTTTATCTGCCACGCCGGCCGATTTGATCGCTTTTTCGGAATCGCCTCCGCCGACGACGCTGATCGCTCCCGACGTCGCGACGGCCTTCGCCAATGCGACCGTTCCGCGATCGAAGGGGGGCATTTCGAACACGCCCATCGGGCCGTTCCAGATGATGGTCTTGGCTCCGGCGATCACCTTCTCGAACGCTTCGACCGTGCGCGGGCCGATATCCAGGCCCATCATGCCGTCCGGTACGCGATCGACAATTTCGCTGGCCGCGCCGGCCTTGAACTCGGCGGCGACCACGTGATCGACCGGCAGCATCAGCTTGTCGCCGGCTTCCGCCAATAGCGTCTTCGCCAGATCGATCTTGTCTTCTTCGACCAGTGATTTTCCCGTGGTTTCGCCGCGTGCGCGAAGGAACGTGTATGCCATCGCTCCGCCAATCAGAAGCTTGTCGACGATTTTCATCAGGTTTTGAATCACTTCGATCTTGTCGGAGACTTTGGCGCCTCCGAGAATCGAAATGCACGGGCGGGCGGGATTCCGGGTGGCTTTCGTCAGGTATTCGAGCTCTTTTTCCATAAGGAGCCCGGCCGCAGCCTGCTTCACGAACGCGATCATGCCAACCGTCGAAGCATGGGCGCGATGTGCGGATCCGAACGCATCGTTCACGTAAATGTCGCATAACGCGGCGAGCTGTTTTGAAAAAGCCGGATCGTTCTTTTCTTCCTCAGCATGGAAACGCAGATTTTCGAGCAGGAGAACCTCGCCCGGCTTGGGCAGCATTGCTTCCACCGCGGAGCCGACGCAATCCGGGGCCATCGCAACGGGGCGACCCAAGAGGGCGCTCAACCGTTCCGCGACTGGCTTCAGACTCATCTCCGGATTGGGCTTTCCTTTGGGACGGCCCAGATGGCTTGCCAGCACCAATCCGGCGCCATGATCGAGGGCATATTGAATGCTGGGAAGGGAAGCCTTGATGCGTTTGTCGCTGGTAATCTCCTGGCCGCCGTTAGCGAGAGGCACGTTGAAATCGACCCGCATGAAGACGCGTTTGCCCTTCAGGTCGAGATCTCGAATCGAAAGTGTCATTGTTTCAATATATCGTTCGATGAAAGTGTAGAATTGAAACCATGGATCTGGGCGTAGCTACGGCCCTAAGGATCTTGATCGGCGCCGGGTTGGCCATCCTGTGCCTTTTGGTGTCGCCGAAGTTTCCAGCCTTTATAGACATGTTTCGCGGCGGACCGCGGCCGCCGTCTCATCCTCTTCCCGCTAACGATTCACGCATTCTAAATCGCAAACGTGTGAAATCCACGGCGGGCTGGTAACACTACGGTTCGGTAAGCATCCCGTACAATTGGAAGAACGTGGCCGGAGCCCTCGCGGTTGTGGTTCCTATTCGTTAACGATTCATGATTCGTATTCTGTTCGTGTTCGGCACCCGTCCGGAGGCGATCAAGATGTGCCCGGTGGTGCATCATCTGCGCTCGTTGCCAGAACAATTTGACGTACGCGTGTGCGTCACCGGGCAGCACCGGGCCATGCTCGATCAGGTCCTGGCAGCCTTCAAGGTGGTTCCCGATTACGATCTGAACGTCATGACGCCGGGCCAAGGCCTGGCGGAATCGACTTCGCGAATTCTGGCAGCCCTTGATCCTGTGATTGTGGAACAGCGTCCGGATCTGGTCATGGTGCAGGGTGACACGACGACAACATTCGCTGGATCGTTGGCCGCGTTTTATCGTCAAGCCCCGGTCGGTCATATCGAGGCCGGGCTGCGGACGGGGGACTTGCAACAACCTTTTCCGGAAGAGATGAACCGGGTGGTCACATCGCGGCTTGCGACGCTGCACTTCGCGCCTACGGAAGCGGCGGCTTGTCATTTGAAACGCGAAGGCATCCCGGAATCACGAATCTTCGTCACCGGAAACACCGGGATCGAGGCGGTGCTGTGGGTTCGGGATGCTCTGGAGGACGGGAGGCTGAGGGGCGGCGATTGGCCCATGCTCGACGCAGAGCGAAAGTTAATCGTCGTGACCGCGCATCGCCGTGAGAGTTTCGGAGAAGGATTCGAACGTATCTGCCAGGGGTTGAAGCGCCTGGCTCAGCGGCCCGATGTGCAGATCGTTTATCCAGTGCACCGGAATCCGAATGTTATCGACCCGGTGCATCGCTGGCTGTCTGGCGAGCCGAACATCCTGCTGATGGAGCCGCTCGACTACGTTCCGTTTGTCGACTTGATGCGCAGGGCTTATCTTTTGATTACCGACTCGGGAGGGATCCAGGAGGAGGGTCCGTCGTTGGGGAAACCGGTATTGGTGATGCGGGAAAGGACTGAGCGGCCGGAGGCTGTGGAGGCGGGAACCGCATGGCTGGTTGGCACCGATCCGGAACGGATTTACGGCGACGCTTCCGCGTTGATCGACCAGACGCAAGTCTATGAATCCATGGCGCGTACGCACAATCCGTACGGCGATGGGCAGGCCAGTCTCCGGATCGCCCAGGCAACTGCCGATTACTTCAGTGCAACACGCTAACTTGACATGCTGACCCTTAGGGCGGCCCGTGGCCGTCGGGCGCGACCAATCCGTCACAATGCGACTGTTTAGAGTCTACTTCCCTACCAGCGTAGTCATGCTTTTGGTCAGCGAAGCGGCTTTGATCTTTCTCTGCTACCTGGCCGCTGCGTACCTGCTGGCCGATATACCGTCGGTTTTTCTGTTCGACGAGGGCGGCTTGTTGCGGATTTCCATTGCGAGCGCCTTTATTCTCGCCGGGTTATATTTCAACGATCTGTACTCGAAGTTCCGGATCCGTTCCCGAACGCAGTTGGTGCAGATGACGTGCTTCATTCTGGGAGTGTCCTTTCTAGGGCAGTCGCTGCTGGACTACATGCGGCTGCCGGACTGGGCGCTGCCGAAGTGGATGATGATTTACGGCAGCCTCATGCTGCTGGTGTTGCAGCCGGTTTACCGGATCGTCTACGACCGCTATGTGCTGTATGGGCTGGGGCGCCAGAACGTCATCTTCCTGGGCGCGTCCCCGGTGGCCCGGGCGGTGGCGCAGAGAATTGTCGAAGAGCCGCAGTTCGGTCTGATTATCAAGGGTTGGGTTGCAGACGATGCGCATGCGAACGGGCTTCCCGGAGGGCTGCTGGGGTCGGTGGATCAACTGCGCGAAATTGTCCAGCGGTACAAGCCGGACCGAATTATCGTCGGAATGTCGGAGCGGCGGACACGGCTGCCGGTGCAGGTGCTGCTCGAAACGCGTTATAGCGGTGTTCAGATCGAAGACGCGCTCACCACCTATGAGACCGTCTTCAGCCGCATCAATGTTCGGGAACTGAGGCCGTCGCAGCTCATTTTCATGGCGGATCTCGGCCCAAAGCCGAAGAGCATTTTCTGGCAGGGCATGTATTCGTTTTGGCTCGCGCTGGTGGGATCAATTATCTCGCTACCCATTGCGCTGATCGTCGCGATCCTGATCCGGCTGACGTCGCGGGGCGCGGCTTTGTACAGCCAGGTCCGCGTCGGAAAAGACGGAGAGCTTTTCAAGCTGTATAAGTTTCGATCGATGTATCGGGACGCGGAGGCGAAAAGCGGCGCGACCTGGGCCACGAAGGACGATCCGCGGATCACGCCGCTCGGACGCTGGCTGCGTAAGCTGCGTCTCGATGAATTGCCGCAGTTATGGAATGTGCTGCGGGGCGAAATGGTGATCGTGGGGCCGCGTCCGGAGCGCCCCGAATTTGTACGCGTCCTGGCGGAGCGGATTCCGTATTACAACCAGCGCCACGCCGTAAAGCCGGGGATCACCGGGTGGGCGCAAATCAATCACAAGTATGGAGATACGATCGAGGACACGCTGCTCAAGCTGGAATACGATCTGTATTACATCAAGAACTTGAACTTGTGGCTGGACGTGTACATCATGTTCCAGACGATCAAGGTCATGCTTCTGTCGCGGGGGGCGCAGTGATAGACCCTATTGTCGATGGGAATTAGTACTAATTGGCACGCTTCGTGTTATACTGATTGACACAAAGGAGGATACCAGCCCATGCGCACAGCCGGTATCACTGCTCTAACAGCGGCACTTCTCTCCATTTCCCCGATTTTGGCGGCGGATTCCTTGTCCGGTCTATGGCAGGGAACGGTCACGGTCAGCGGCCAGCAGGTTCCCTTCAAATTCGAAATTCAAGGCGACGGGGCCGGTATCAAAGGGTCGTTTTTTAACGGCGAGGAGCGGTTCACCTCGACCAGCGGCCAGTTCAATGGAGACGCGTTGACCCTCAACTGGGAATATTTTGCGTCGAAGCTGGAGGCGAAGTTCGCGAACGGGGCTTTGGATGGGACATACTCGCGCGCGCGAAGCTCGCCGGTCCCGTTTCATGCGCAGCGGTTCGTGGCCCCGGTGGTTGCAAAAGGGAAGGTTCCTTCCATCGACGGGCTGTGGGTGTTGGAGAATGTGAAAAGCTCGAAGGGCGAATCGGCCTGGAATTTGATCGTTAAGCAGAAGGGCGCGGAGGTTACAGCCGCGATTCTACGAGTCGATGGCGATACGGGGACGTTAAACGGCTTTTACCAGGATGGCAAGTTTGTGTTGAGCCATTTTTCGGGCGTGCGTCCGTCCTCGCTGGAGCTTTCGGTGTCGGACGACGGTACCTTGAAGGCGCTTGCGAACGGCAAGGAATCGATGACTGCGTTCCGTCCCGCGGAAGCGCGTGCCAAGGGATTGCCGGAGCCGACCGATCCGGCGCAGCACACCAGCATGAAGGACTCGGCTGGGCCGTTTCATTTCAGCTTTCCGGATCTTGCGGGAAACACGGTCACCGATAAGGATCCGCGATTCCGGGGCAAGGTGGTGCTGGTGAATGTCACCGGAAGCTGGTGCCCGAACTGCCATGACGAAGCTCCGTTCCTTTCGGAAACGTACAAGAAGTATCGGGCCCAGGGGCTGGAGATTGTCGCGTTATCGTTCGAAGAAGCCGATCAGTTGAAAGATCCCACGCGGCTGCGGGCGTTCATGAAAAAGTACGGGATCGAGTACACCGTGTTGCTCGGCGGGACCACGGATGAGGCGAAAGAGAAGCTCGCGCAGACGCAGAACTGGGATGCGTGGCCGACGACGTTCTTCGTAGGCCGTGATGGACGCGTCCGGGGCGCGCACGCGGGGTTCCCGAGCAAGGCCTCGGGCGAGTTGTACGCGAAGGCGAAGGCGGAGTTCACGGAGAAGGTCGAGCATCTGCTGGCGGAGAACGCGCTCAGCTCACGGTAGAAGGCAGGTCGGAAACCTGCCCTACTTATGAGCAAGCCGCTGGTAGTGGTGGTCGGTAGTGCGAATATCGATCTGACCACGTTTACCGATGAGTTTCCGCAGCCGGGCGAGACCATTTTCGGGCGCGAATTTCATTTGGGTTTCGGAGGCAAGGGCGCGAATCAGGCGGTTGCGGCGCGTTTGTGCGGGGCTGACGTCGCCATGATCGCCCGCGTGGGCGACGATCTTTTCGGAACGGCGACTCTTCAAAATTTCGCGGGTTACGGAATCGATACGAGCCACGTGCAGGTGACGCCGGGCGTTTCAACCGGTGTCGCGCCGATTTTTGTCGACAGCGCCGGGCAAAATCGAATTTTGGTGATCAAGGGAGCGAACGATCGCCTGGTTCCGGCGGATATTGATGCCGCTTCCGATCTGTTGGGTCGCGCAGACGCGATCGTGCTGCAACTGGAAATTCCAATCGAGACGGTTTATTACACGTTGCGTTTCGCGCGGGAGCGGGGAATTCGGGCGATCCTGAATCCGGCGCCGGGTCAGGCGATCGATCTGCGGGAAGCGGGCAATGCCGATTACGTGATTCCAAACGAAAGTGAAGCCGGGTCGCTCACGGGGATGACGGTCGGAGATCTGGATAGCGCGCGAAAGTGTGCTGCCGCCCTGTTGGATCGAGGGGTGCGGCGCGTGATCCTGACACTGGGGGAAAAAGGCGCTCTGGTCGCGGGACCTGAGGGCGCGCGCCATGTTCCGCCGTTCGTGGTGCAACCGGTGGACACCTCCGGCGCGGGAGACGCGTTTATCGGAAGCTTCGCGTACTTTCTTTCGAGCGGGCACGAAGAAGCGGAAGCGATCTCGCGCGCAAGTTTGTATGCGGCGTTATCGACATTGCGTGCGGGAACCCAGAAGTCATTCGTGACTGGCGAACAATTTGAAACAGAGTGGGCGAAGCTTACGCCGGAAACACGCGGCGGCCGCTGAGAAAAGTTTCCAGCACTTCAATGCCGCCGCCGGTCAGGCGGAAACGAACCAGATCGGCACGCTCTCCGGTTCTCAGCCCGCGCTGGCGCGAGCCGATGCGGCCGACGCGTGCGGGGTTGATGGTCGCCATAGTGATGGCTTCGGTCAAGCTCAGTCCCGCGATTCGCATGACATTGCCGATTGCGTGGTCCATTCGGAGGCTGGATCCGGCGAGCCGCGTGCCGCCGCGCAGGACGACGCGCTGATCTTCCTTCAACTCGACGTCGATCTCGCCGAGTTTGTAATCGCCCGGCGGGCACATGGCCGGCATCACGGCGTCAGTGACCAGCAGGCTGCGCTCGATCCCTTTGGACCGCAGCGCGACCTTTAAGAAAGCGTCAACCAGGTGGATTCCATCGACGATGAAACTGGCGGCCAGACGATCCTCGGCGAGCTGGTCCCATAGATAGTTCGGGGCCTTCGGTAGCGTCGAATGCGCACCGTTGCCGAGGTGGGTGGAAAGCGTCGCGCCTGCGCTGACGGCGTCCTGAATCTGTTGCGAGGACGCGCCGGTGTGGCCGATGCTGGTCACGATGCCTTCGTTCGCGAGACGCTCGATGTAACGCGGTGCGCCGGGCCATTCCGGCGAAAGCGTCACCAGGCGCACGTGCCCCCGCGCAGCGTCCTGCCAACGATAGAACTCTTCGAGATCGGGCGGACGGACAGACTCCAGAGGGTGCGCGCCGCGCGGGCCATCCACCGCGGAAATGTGGGGGCCCTCGACGTGGAATGCCTCCATCGCTTTAAAGTCGTCCGAGGATTCCCGCGCGGCGGCGAGATTCCGCAAAGCGCCGAGCATGTTGTCCGGCGGCCCGGTGATCACGGTGGGAAAGAATCGCGTGACACCAGTACCGAACATAGTACGTATGGAACGAATCAGTTCATCATGTGGAGTACTTGGCGAATTGTAATCGGCGCCGGCGAAGCCGTTCACTTGCAGGTCGACAAACCCGGGCGAAACGAAGATTTCTTTGTCGCCATCATCAAATACAGGGTCGACGTGCGAGATAACCGAATCGAATTCCACTTCGATTCGTTCGCGTGTGACAACGTCGTGGCCGCTACATTTCATCGCCAACCTGCTTTATGCACAGATTACTCACAGGACTAAGTCGCTATCTTCACAGAACTATACGCGCAAAGAATTTGTTGAAAACGGTAAGTTAGCTCTAGTAGTGAACGCAATCTCTTGGTACAAATACTTACAGATTTCTGCGTGGAACTGATCCCGTGTGTCAGTCTCGGGGGAGGTGGCCGCAGGTTCGGTTCCCGCGGAAACCTGTTATTTTATTTCGCCACTCCCACTGGTTGCGGAATCGGCGAAAGCCACCCGAAGCGATCCGGAACCTTGCCTTCGACGATCGAGAAAAACTCGCGCTGTATGCGTTCTGTAATCGGACCGCGCTTGCCTTTGCCGATCTGAATCCGGTCGACTGAGCGGATCGGCGTGACTTCGGCCGCAGTGCCGCTAAAAAAGAGTTCGTCGGCGATGTACAGCATCTCGCGCGGGATCAAGCCTTCGGCGATCGGGATGCCGAGCGAGTGCGCCAACTGGATGATCGTGTCGCGGGTGATTCCCGGCAGAACGCTCGCGCCCAGCGGCGGCGTGATGATCTTGCCGTCGCGCACCGCGAAGATATTTTCGCCGGAGCCTTCGCTCACATAACCCGACGCATCGAGCGCGATGCCTTCGGCGTATCCGTTCGCGGCGGATTCCATGCGGATCAACTGCGAGTTCATGTAATTCGCGCCGGCTTTCGACAGCGCGGGCAGGGTATTGGGCGCCATCCGGGTCCAGCTGGAGACGCAGACGTCGATGCCGTTTTCGAGGCCCTCTTCGCCCAGATACTTGCCCCATTCCCAGCACGCGATGTAGGTTTCGATCGGGTTGTCCTTGGTCGGCATGACGCTGACGTCGCCGTAGCCTCGGATCACCAGCGGGCGCAGGTAGCAGGAGTTCATCTTGTTCACCTGCACGACTTCGATCAGGGCGTTGGTAAGCTCGTCGATCGAGTGGGGAATCTCGATGCGGTAGATTTTGGCGGAATCGTGGAGCCGGCGGACGTGCTCGCGGGCGCGGAAAATCGCCGGGCCGGAGGTGGTCGCATAGCAGCGGATGCCCTCAAATACCGAGCTGCCGTAGCTGGTGACGTGCGAAAGGACGTGGATCTTCGCGTCGTCCCAATTGATGAGCCGGCCATTGTGCCAGATCTTGTCGGTGGCTTTGATCATGAGAGAATTATAACTTGAGGCCGGGTTTTCACATCCGAAAAACGGTAAGGCCGCGAATGCACGCAATTGGACGCGAATGAAGTTCGGAGGACGCCAGGTTTGAATTGGGATGCGCTGTTGTTCGATTTTGACGGGGTTTTGGCCGATACCGAGCCGATCCATTACGCCTGTTGGCGGGAACTGTTGTTGCCCTACGGGATCGAGCTCGATTGGGGATTTTACGCCCGCCAATGCATCGGGGTGTCGGACCGCGGGATGATCCAGCAGCTCGCCTCGGCGCGCAATCCACCGATTCCGTTCGAGGAGATCTGGCCGGATTACGAGAAGAAGCAGGTCATGTTCCGGGAGCGGCTGGAATTGCAGCAGCCGGTACTGTCGGAAACGATTGGGTTGATCCGAGATCTTGCGGAAAATTATAAGCTTGCCGTGGTTTCTTCGAGCGGACGTTCAGAAGTGGAACCGCCGATTGAGCGCGCCGGAATTCGCTCCTGTTTTCAGGCGTTTGTATGCGGAAGGGAAGTCCCCAACCTGAAGCCTGCGCCCGACCCCTACCTGCGGGCTGCGGAGCTGCTAGGTGTCTCGAATCCGCTGGTGATTGAGGACTCCGATGCTGGGGTTGCCAGCGCCAAAGCGGCCGGGTTCGAGGTTCTGCGAGTATCGGCCGCCGATACAGTCGCGGCTGAGGTGCGTGAAAGACTCAGCCGGTCACGGTCGCTTCCGCAAATCTAAGTCTCCCGGAAGGCGTCAATTGGCGGTGCGGCGGGCGAGTACCGCCGAGCCTGCGGGCATAGCGTCAAGGCGAGATGACGCTGCACCCGGATGTTCATGTTCCCTGGCAAGACTGGTCTGAAAACGCAACATTGCATGTAGCTTGCGCATACAGCAATCCACTGCGCTGGCGCTCGCGCCGGGTGCTGATGAATGACTTCCGGCAGCACATGCAAGCGAGCCCGAACGTGGTTCTGCATGCCGGGGAGCTGGCTTACGGAGACCGGCCGTTTGAGGTAACCGGCACGGACCCCTACGACGTGCCGCTTCGAACTTCGCACGAGCTCTGGCACAAGGAAAACATCCTCAACATCGTGATCCAGCGCTTTCCGCCGGATTGGAAATACGGGGCAATCATCGACGCGGATTTTCACATGACCCGCCGCGATTGGGCGCTTGAAGCAATCCATCAACTTCAGCATTTTGACTTCGTCCAGTTGTTCAGCAGCTATACGGATCTATCTGCAAGACATACTCCTTACCGGGTGATGCCGAGTTTCGCCGCAAACTACTTGAATCGGGTGGCGCAACGGGCCGGCGGTTACGGCTCGGGTGTGAGCGGCCCGGGAGCGACCGGCGGCGCCTGGGCGTTCCGGCGAAGCGCTTTCGACGCCGTCGGAGGGTTGCTGGATGTCTGTATTCTTGGCTCGGCGGACTGGCACATGGCGTTCGGCCTGGCGGGCCGCCCCAATCCGGCTCCCGAGGCGACGCGGTGCAGCCGCGGGTATATGGAAGCCATCCGCCGCTGGCAGAACCGCGCGGCCGTGGTCCAGCAAAACATCGGCTGCGTGGAGAACCACGCGATTCACCATTTCCACGGCTCGAAAGTCTTGCGTGGGTATGGCGAACGCTGGAAGATTCTCCGGGACCAGGATTTCAATCCTGAGTTCGACCTTGTCCGCGACTGGCAAGGAATCTGGCAGCTCGCCGGGAATAAGCCGAGGCTGCGGGATGAGATTCGAGCGTATTTCAGGGCTCGGAATGAAGATGATCCGGGGTTGAGGGGTGGCGAGCGGGGCTTGGTTTAGTACTTCTGATAACAGATATTATGTAAACTATGGGTCCTAGCTAGCGTGACTACATATCCAAATCTCCGTTTCTGCTGGGCTATGTTCCGGAGCAACATCCTCCGAAAGCAGAAACGCGGCGCGGCAGGAACCAGACAATTGCTTGATCAGTTCGATTCCAACGATGCGAGAATCTATGGTGTCTCCATTGGGGCTTCGTAGCTGAATGGCGTCTCCGATGTGCACTCGGTTGGTGACTTCAAATGGCACGACGACCCAACCGCGTCCTGGAATCGTAAAGCTGTGCTCGACCTTAGACAGAAAAATCACTTACGCAACCCGCTCGCGCGTCAAGCCCATTATCTCGTTAAGGCTGCCGAGCCTGCCAATCGCGCCAGCGGGCGTGGTCTTGGCCGAAGTCCTGGCCGCTGATTTCGCGTAATGCCTGGAAGACCCAGTTCTGAGTCGTCCGATCGAGCGTCGGGTCGTCCATCAGGCGTAGCAGGCCGGGGATCGCCTTTTTCCGCTGCTCCCGCGTCATCATGCCGCTTTCGGCCAGGCCGCAGCCGGCGCGCTCGCGGACTTCGGGGGATGGGTCTCGGCCCAGGACTTCGAGCAACGGCTCGATCACATCGTCCGTCCCGACCATGCTCAGCGAATTCACGGCCCACTGGCGGGTTTCGACATTTGGGTCGTGGATGAATTCCAGGAGCAGCCGCTTGCTGCTTTCCGTCTCGACGCCGCGGTTGGCCAACAGCGATAGCATCCATAGTCTCCAGGGACGGTCGCTGGTTTCGGACTTGATCAGCCGGGCGTATTGTTCGGCCTGCGCGGGCTCTTTCGCCAGGCCGTAGGATGCCAGCGACAGTTCGACGGCGGCCGTGCGGACGCGGAGGTCGCTCGAATTCCAGGCGATCTCGAGCATTGCCTGCATTTTCTTCGAGTAGGTCAGCTTCCCTGCCCAGGCGGCCAGCCGCGCGTCGATTTGCTCGATGGCCCCTTGATAACGGCTGATGGCGCGTTCGAGGAGACGCTCGGCCTGCTGTTGCGGCGGCATACGATCGATGTCCTGCAACTCGTGCTCGGCCAGGATTCCGGCGGAAGCCGGGATCGAGTTCGATAACACCTGGGCGACGGCGGGAACGATTACCCATGCCGCGCCCAATGCCATGACAGCGAATCCGAAGCGGAAGCGGGCCATATCCGAGCGTTACACTGCCCGGGAGCGAAGACAATCGGCGAAATGCCCTACGTTGTCTGATAGCGAAGTCTGACAGCAAAGTCTGACAGCAAAGTCTGACAGCGAAGCTTGACGGGACCTGATCCAGTTTGCATCTTTTTTTGCGCGTTGATCGTCAGATGATTGTCTTCGAAACGGGGTGAACCATGATCGGTCTGCTGCTGGTGTGGTTGGGGGCGGCGCTTTCGCTGGCGGCGACGGGGCTGTTTTATCGCGCAACGCCTCAGATGGTGGCGGCCACGGTCTGGGGAGCGACTGCGGCGTGCGTTCTGCTGATCTGGTTGAACTCGAGCGCGCGGCGTTTTGCCGCCGATGTCGGGCTGCGGGGATTAATTGCGCTGCATCTGGTCCGCTTTGTCGGGATCGCGTTCGTAGGGCTCTATCTCGCCGGACGTTTCCCGTTTTCGTTCGGCGTGGTGGGCGGAGTCGGGGACATTGTGATTGCCACAGGCGCGGTCATACTTCTGTATCGCTATTCGCGCGCGTTCACGATCGTGTGGAGCGTGGCGGGGTTGATTGACATTCTCTCGGTGGTGGCGATGGCGTTTCGGGAAGGCGTACGCGACCCGGAGTCAATGGCCCCACTCCGCGCGTTTCCGCTGATGCTGTTGCCGACGTTCTTCGTCCCGCTGATCATTGTTTCGCACGGGGTGATTCTGGTGAGGCTTTTCGGGCGAGCCTACGCTCAAAAGACGGTGATCCATCCCATCCGGTAGATCCGCGAAAGCGTTTTGCGCCGGAGCATGGTGGCCGCGCTGCAAGGAATCGCCTTTGAAGGTGGCCGCATTTCGTGAGAAAACCGCGAGTTGGCTGTCGCTGCCGCTCACGAGTGCGGAATCCGGTAAAAGGAACGGAGCGCTCTGCCCCATTTGTTAGGATGAAAGTGTGCAAGTTCAGGCTGACCCACTTTTCCCACTTCCAACGATGAACCTGCGCCGGAAGTTCCACAGCTTGATCGGGTTCTTGTTAATTTCTCATTCAGCTTTATGTGCTTCGTGGGATGCCTTCATCGACCTAAAACTGCCCCCCTCAGCGCGAGAGTACTGTCATCTCGTTCGCTTTCCAAGCGGATGGAAAATCAAGTCGACCTATAACGAGCCAAATTTGAAGATAGACTACCGCTACTCGGATTACGAATTCCGCGTTGAGGGCCTTTTGACAACTTGGTTCCTCGTCGGAGCATTCAACACTAATTATGGCCGCCGCGACGACGCAAGCAATTTTTACCGATTAGATCTATCAGATCCAAAGACTTCCATAAAACGTGCCAGCCGGCAAAATTGGGAGGCGGCAGGAGTCGTTCCTTTGGAAAGAAAATCGATTTTTATAAGTTTTGACATACATGAACCCGACCATGCAGAATTCAACGGGTTTCAATATAAGAAGACGGGAGAGCACTGGCAAGTTCCAAGCTCGGTCTCTCGGCTGTCACCTGACGGAACATGGCTGGTATTACAAAGCTTCTCTGGCCGAAAATCATTGCAGTTGTTGCCGTCTTCGGACGTATTCTTCGATGTGTTTAATACCACGACAGAGCGGAAGGTCTTTACTCTTCGGGGGACTTATTTCGGTTTCGGAGACGACGAGTCAGGGTGTCTCAGCAAGACGGCATGGTTGACAGAGCGATACTTTGTCATCCCGCTCGGGAGAGTAAGAGACCGATGTGTAGTATGTGAATTCGTTTCTCGTGGCACCAGAGAAAAGCTATGAGCCGAAATGCCTTAGTTCTACTCGGCGTTTGCCTGTTTGATGCGACCTGCACCCCTTAACTCGCCCACGCGGGTCCTTGGATTTCTCCTTCGCCCCGCTCGAAGTCGGACCAACAGACCGGAGTGGCAGTCGAAGGCCGCCGCGACGGCTTGGTCTTGACGGACGCGAGGATCTGCGGCATTGCAATATTACGGGGCGAAGGAGCGCATGACTCCCGAAATGCTTGGCGTCTAATATCCCAAACTACTGTACGGACGCGCTGAGTTTTATTCTCTTCGCCACGCTGCGATCCGTGCCCGCGCGTGCTGCAGATTCATCGCGAAGCTTTCCGTTGAAGCTCTCGACATCTGCATTCCGCACCAGCTTGCGGGGTTGAGCGTAAGCCAACTCCCAGCTTCCGGTCCACACCGATCAAGAGTTAAAAAAATAGCCCGGTGCAAGTCGCCCCACACCGGGCCTTCGAGGGAAGAAGAAAACTACGAACCTTACTGCAAGATCGTTGTGCGGCGCGGTTAGCGGTGTCCTCCGCTGCTGCGACCGCCTCCACCACCGCCGCGGGAGGCTCCGCCACCGCCGCTGGGGCGCGACCCGCCTCCGCCGTTGGTTCGGGGTGCGGCCCCGCTGCCGGAATTGCCGCGGTTCTGCACGATCGACGGGCTGATCCGGACCGGCTGTTGCGGGCTTCCGCCCGGAGCCCGGGTTTGCGGGGACGAAGAACCGCCCGGCGAGGTCAGACTGCGACTTCCCTGCCCGCCCGCCTGATTACCCGACGGGTTCCCGGACGCGGTGCTTCGAGTCGAGGGATCGAATCTCTGCCACCCGCCGCTTGAGCTGGATGTTCCACTGTTCGAATTGCCCAGGCCAGTGCCGCGGCTCTGAGCGCCGGCGCTGTTTCCGAAGCTGCGCTGCGTGGCCTGATTGAAGCTCTGCCTTTGTTGCTCAAACGGGACCCGGCTGGCTTGCGAAGCGCCATTGCGCGAGAAGAAGTGCGCGCTGTCATTGGTTCGAGGCAGTCCCGCGGTGCTGGCGGCCCGATTTGTAAATTGCGTGCTCTCGCGCGAGGGCGCGAGCGGCAATGCGCCGCGCACCATTCCGGCATGCGTCAGCTCGCCCGCCGAGGGACGAACCAGGTTCGCTCCGCTCACTCCCGCGCGGCCGAACTCGCCGGCGTTCATCGCCGTGACGCCGTTTCCGATACGGGCGTTGCGATACAAGGCGGCGACGTTCGTGCCGCCGACCACATTGAAGCCGCCGCGGATTCCACCGTAGTATCCCGGACCGTACCAGGCGTGGAAGCGCTCAAACGGAGCCAGCGGCACCCAGCCTACATTGCCGAATCCGAAACCAACGCCGATGCCAGCCCCGCCAAATCCGAAGAAGCCGACGAGAGCCGGACGCCAGAAGTAGGGAGCGTAGACCGGTCCCGGCCACCACGCCCATCCTAACCCTCCGTAATACCAGCGGCCGTAATGATACGGCGCCCATCCCCACGATTCGCATCCCACCCAGGTCCAGCCGTAGTAATCCACCCAGGTCCAGCGTCCGCATTGATAGGGCGCCCAGCCCGGCGCGACCTGGGGAACCCAGACGTTGCCGTAAGAGCCATCGTTCACCCAGCGCCCGTTCTGGTCCAGGTCTTCCGAGCCGTAAATATCGTGGCTGACGTAGTTCGGGCTGCGGGCGCTTTCAAAGACGCGATCGCGCACGGCAGCAAAGCGATCGAACTCGTCCTCGGGAACGATGCCGACCATCTGAAATTCAGGATCCGAGGCCGAACCTCGCGCGAGCATGGTGTGGCCCGACGAAAGTTTCTCGGCGCCCTTGGGGCTGGCGATCTCGGCATCGCCGCCGGCACGCACGGTAATCTCGCTCGATCCATCCGGCTTCACGCTGACGCGATAAATTCCCTTCCTTAATGGATGGATCGCGACGCTGGGAGTGCTGATCTCGACCTGGGCGTCGGAGTCCCGCAAAATGCGGAAAGAAATCGTCCCGGTGGCGAGCTGAACCTGATACCGGTGATATTCGAGGTCGCTGAAGCGAACTTCGGTCGCCGCGCCGAGCCGGACAATGTTGGCAAAATCGAATTGCACTTCCGCGCGCGCGCCATCGGCGGTGACCAGACGGTCGCCGATGGTCAACGGCACATTCATAATGGCCGCCACCAGATCGCCCGAATCGCCGCGGCGAACCGAGACGTTACCGTTCATAAAGCTGATCCGCGCGACGCCGCGATCCGGAGCCTTGCCTTCATCGTCGGCGGGCGGCGCTGGATTCATTGCGGGCGCGGGAGCTTGCGGCGGTCGTTGTGGATACGGATACGGAGCGCCTGGAGGATACTGTGGGTATGGCGCCTGCGCGATTGGCGGTTGTTCCGACCACGGTCCCGGCGAGGGCGGTTGCGGGGGTTGTCCCTGCGCCGCTACGGCCGCGACCACTAGTAGCGTTGCCAGTATCGGGGATGGAATCAGCCGGTTCATTCGTGTACGCGCTGTTTGGAGCAATCCGGGATCCAAATGTAAAGTTGCTGATACGACAAGGCTTAACGGGTTCGACGGAGCCGGAATCAGTGGCTGAAAACCACCAGCGCTGCTCGGAATGGACCACACTAACTTTTGTTTGGTCCTACGAAAGAAAAAACTAAGGGATTCGCCTGGAACGGCCGAAGACAAATATGTCACACTTAAAGAGTTAGGAACCGATCAACTCGGGTGGGTGTCCAATAGATATGAAGTACTGGGGTTACCTGACAGCAAAGATCGCGGTTGCCGTTGGAGTCCTGTACGCGATTGAACGAATTATCGCCCAGGCGTTTCCGCCTTTGAAGCCTTTTAGCGAGGGCGGGCCGAATCCGGTGATGCGGTACTTCAAATACAACTCAACCATGATGGTGTTCTGGCTGGTTTCCTGCGGCCTCGCATGGTTGATTCTGTGGGACCAGCGGTATCGCTGCCGGACGTGCCTAAGGCGCCTGCGGATGCCGATTTTGACCGGGTCCTGGACAAATGTGCTGCTGGGCGCTCCGCGTACCGAGTACATTTGCCCGTACGGTCATGGAACTCTGAAAGTGGCGGAATTGCAGATCACCGGCCGTCAGGAGCCGGACTGGCAGCCGCACGAGGACATCTGGAAAGAGTTATTCTCTTTAGAAGAAACCAAGAAGTAGCAGCCTAACGGCTGGCTTGGTTGCCGCAAAGTGACAAAAATGTTTGTGGGCCTGCATTTGCAACGGGGTTTTCGTGATCCTCTGTATCTGTAAGAGACGCCCGTTATTATCGACTGGGAAAAACGGGTGCCTGTCAAAGTAAAAGCAGCTCGCAAGAAATCCCTGCTGGTCCGCTTTATTCTCAGCGCGTGGGGGAAGGCGTTTCTGGTCGCTTTCGTCCTGACGACGGTGGGCGGCGTTTCTGTCTTCACATATTATTACCAGCATTACGCTCGCATTACAGAAGAGAAGCTGCGGGCGGGACCGTTCTCGAACAACTCCCTGCTCTATGCGGCGCCTCGTCCAGTGGCCGTTGGCGAAGAGGCCAAGGCGGATGACATCGCGGCCTATTTGCGGCGCTGCGGATATTCGGAATCGACCAGCAACCGCCTGGGGTGGTATCACACGCGGGCGGACGCGATCGAGATCAATCCGGGGCCGGACGCGTATGACTCGGAAGGTGCGGTGCTCAAGATGGAGCGCGGAAAGATCGCCAAGATCATTTCGCTACGCGACAACACGGAGCGCACGCAATATCTGCTGGAACCGGAGCTGATTACGAATCTTTTCGACCGCAAGCGCGAGAAGCGCCGAATCGTGCATTTCGCCGATATCCCACCGGTGATGGTGAACGCGGTGCTCGCGGCCGAGGACAAGCACTTCTTTCAACATGCCGGGTTCGATCCGATGGGGATCGTGCGAGCGGTGTGGGTGGATCTGCGCGACCGGAGGCGCTCGCAAGGAGCGTCGACGCTGACGCAGCAGCTCGCCGGGACGTTGTGGCTGGGCGAAGTGAAGCGCGGGTGGGGACGCAAGCTGCCGGAAGCGATGATCACGCTGCATCTGGAACAGGCGCTCAACAAGCAGCAGATTTTCGAGTACTACACCAACGCGGTGCCGCTGGGAAATCAGGGCAGCTTCAGCATTCAGGGCTTTGGGCAGGCGGCGGATGTGTACCTGGGCAAGGAATTGAGCCAGGTGACGCTG
>Ga0070731_10002173_pt1 | contig 19034 bp, 15 predicted proteins | sample Coa_R1_2_FD_66448 | JGI IMG/M metagenome (GOLD analysis project Ga0070731, IMG submission 66448) | Surface soil microbial communities from Centralia Pennsylvania, which are recovering from an underground coalmine fire - Coalmine... | ecosystem: Environmental > Terrestrial > Soil > Unclassified ... | reverse complement strand
AGCACCGAGATCGGGGTCGCGGTCGTGACGATCGCCTGCTGCGGCGTCGCCTTCGGCGGCGTGATTACGTACGTGCCGACGTTCGTCCACGACGCCGACCTGGGGCCGGTCGCGACGTTCTTCCTGAGCTACACCGCGGCCGCCGTGCTCACCCGCGTCACCGCGGGCGGGCTCGGCGACTCGCTCGGCCACCGTCCGGTGCTCCTGCCGGCGCTCGCGCTCCTCACGGCTTCGGTCGCGCTGCTCGCGATCGTCCACTCGCGCCTCGCGCTCGCGGTGACGGGGGTGCTCTTCGGCGCCGCGCAGGGGCTCGTCTACCCGACGCTCAACGCGTTCACGATCGCGCAGGCGGCGGCTGGGCAGTTCGGGCGCACGCAGACGCTCTACAACGCGGCCTTCAACGTCGGGACGACCAGCGGCGCGATGGCGCTCGGCATCGTCGCCGAGGCGCACGGCTACCGGGCGATGTTTCTCTGTGCCAGCGCGATGGCGGCTGCGGCGCTCGCCGTATTCGGAGTCGGCGCGCAGGTTCCCTGAACCCGCCGTGTGCGCCGTTGGCGTCCCCGGCCGGGGCGCGGTACACGGCGGCGATGCCGCGCGCGCTGGCCGCGAGGCGGGCCGCTTACTACCGGATCCTCACCGGGGCCGTCCTCGTGGTCTACGCCGTGCTCGTCTTCGGCGTGGTCCTGCGGGCGGGCGCCATCCTCGGGTCGTCGGCGTTCGCCATCCTGTTCACGTTCGCCCTCCTGCTGCTGTTCGACCCGCTCCGGACACGCCTGCAGGCTTTCGTCGACCGCATCTTCTCGCGCACCCGGTACGACGGCGCGCGCGTTCTGGCGACCGTGGGCGGCGAGCTCGCGGCGACGCTCGCCCGCGATCGCATCGTCGCCCTCGTACAGTCGTGCGTGGACCAGGCGATCCCGAATGGGGGGACGCGCCTCATCGTCCGCGCCGGCGACGGCGGGCTCGCCGGCGTGTCCGCGCCACTGGCGGAACGGCTGCGCGGTGGGGAAGTCGTCCTCGGCGCCGACGGGTTCGCCGGCGCGGAGCTCCTCGTGCCACTCGTCTTTCGCGACCAGCTCTCGGGCGTGCTCGCGGTCGGGGCGAAGCGCTCCGGGCTCGGCTACGGTGCGGACGACGTCGAGTTCCTGCGCGCGCTCGCCAACCAGGCCGCAATCGCGCTCGCGAACGCCGCGACGTACGAGGCGTTGGTCGCGCTCAACACGCGGCTCGAGGAGGGCGTCCGCGAGCGGACGGCGCAGCTCCAGGGGGCGAACCGCGAGCTGGCAGAAGCCTACGCCGAGCTCAAGACCGCCGAGGTGCAGCTCGTCCGCTCGGAGAAGATGGCGTCGCTCGGCCGCCTGGTCGCGGGGGTCGCGCACGAGATCAACAACCCCGTGAGCTTCATCGCGACGAGCGTCGGCCCGCTCCGTCGCCGGCTGGAGAACGCCTCGACGGATGCGCCCGCCGAGGTCGCGCGGCTGCTCGGCGAGGCGCGCGAGATCGTCGACGTGATGGCGCGCGGCGCGGAGCGGACCGCCGCGATCGTGAAGGACCTGCGCGTGTTCTCGCGGCTCGGCGAGGCGACGCGGAAGCAGGTCGACCTGCACGACGGCCTCGAGGTGACGATCCGGCTGATCGAGCCGCGCTGGCGCGATCGCATCACGATCCACCGCGACTACGGCCGCCTGCCGCCCGTCGAGTGCGATCCGGCGCAGCTGAACCAGGTGTTCATGAACCTGCTCACGAACGCGTGCGACGCGATCGCGGGGAAGGGCAACGTCTGGATCGAGACGCGCGCCGGCGAGCACGACGTCAGCGTCACGGTGCGCGACGACGGCGTCGGCATGACGCCGGAGGTGCTCGGCCGCGTCTTCGATCCGTTCTTCACGACCAAGGACGTCGGCAAGGGAACCGGCCTCGGGCTCGCCATCAGCCACGGCGTCGTGGCGGCGCACGGCGGTCGCATCGAGGCGGAGAGTGCGCCCGGCGCCGGCGCGTGCTTCCGTGTCGTGCTGCCGGTCGCCGCGAGCGCTGTTTCACTTGACACGGCGGCGAGCGGCGGCCGATAGGGGGGCACGGTGGCGGTGGAGGTCGACTACCGGCGGTGGCCCGTCCTCGTCGTCGACGACGAGCCCGACATCCTCCGCTCGTTCAGCTTCAACTACGGCGACGACTTCGTGATCCTGACGGCGTCGGGCGGCGCCCAGGCGCTCGAGATGCTCGCGACGAACGATCCCTCGGTCATCGTCGCCGACCAGCGCATGCCCGCGATGAGCGGCACGGAGTTCCTCGAGCGCTCGATGGCGATCCGTCCCGACGCCGTCCGCATCGTGCTGACCGGCTACACGGACATCGAAGCGATCATCGAAGCCGTGAACAAGAGCCGCATCTATCGCTACGTGACGAAGCCGTGGGAGAGCGAGGAGCTCCGCATCACGCTCCGGCGCGCGATCGAGGCGTTCGCGCTCGCGCGCGAGAACGTGCGCCTGGTGGAGGAGCTGCGGCTCGCGAACGAGCGGCTGGCCGCGGAGAACGCTTACCTGCGCGACGCCGATCACGCCGATCAGATCGTCGGCGACAGCCCGAGGATCCGCGCCGTGCTGGAGCACGTCGCGCGCGTGGCGCCGTCGCCGACGACGGTGCTCATCGAGGGCGAGACGGGCACGGGGAAGGAGCTCGTCGCGCGCGCAATCCACGCGCGCTCGCGGCGCGAGGGGCTGTTCGTGGCCATCAATTGCGCGGCGCTCTCGGAGGGGCTCCTCGAGAGCGAGCTCTTCGGGCATCGCCGCGGCGCGTTCACCGGCGCGACGGAAGACCGGAAGGGGCTCTTCGAGGTCGCGAGCGGCGGGACGCTCTTCCTCGACGAGGTCTCGGAGACGACGCCCGCGCTCCAGGCGAAGCTCCTGCGCGTCCTGCAGGAGAACGAGGTGCGGCCCGTCGGCGAGAACCGGTCCCGGACGGTCGACACGCGCGTGATCGTCGCGACGAACCGGAACCTGGAGGAGGAGGTGAAGGCGGGCCGCTTCCGCGCGGACCTGTTCTACCGGCTGCGCGTGTTCCCGATCCGGCTCCCGCCGCTCCGGGAGCGCGCGGAGGACATCCCGGCGCTCGTGCGCCACCTGATGCGGCGTCTCGCGGCGCAGCTGAAGAAGCCGATCGGGGCGCCGAGCGACGAGGCACTGGCGCTGCTCTCGGGCTATCCGTTTCCAGGTAACGTGCGCGAGCTGGCGAACGAGCTGGAGCGCGCGGTGCTACTCGCGGAGCCCGGCGCTGCGCTGACTGAGGATCTGCTCTCGGAACGACTACAAGAGGCGCGTACGGACGGCGTGCCGCCGAGCGCGCTGCAGCGCCGGACGGACGTGTTCGAGCGCGAGCAGATCGAGGCGGCAATCGCGCGCGCGGGCGGCGTCAAGACGCGCGCCGCGGAGGATCTCGGCATCACCTACCGCGGGTTACTGAAGAAGATGCGCCGCCTCGGGATGTGACGCCCGCGCTCATTGAGCAGCATCTTCGATCGAACTCATGGCCCCGGCGTACCGAAGTTGACGTGTGAGACGTCGAACCAGATGGGGTCAATGTCCGCCTGAAAGACGCAGTCGCCGCCGTCGAGAAGGCCAGCCGGAGACCGCTTCCACCAAGCGTCGCCCGTCGCCTGATCGCTCTCGAGACAAACGCCTCGAACGTGTATCACGCGCCGCCCATCTCGAGTGGCGCCGAAGTACTGACGCACGTACGTCCAGCTGCGACGCTCCAACCGCATCCCGAGGATCGCGCGGTCGGCACGCTCGCGCAGCCTAACACCGAGCATGCGTGACGTCGGGTCTTCGTTAGCCGCTTTCCGGTACATCGGTTTTTTCGCCGCCGCGCTCCCGCCGCTATCCGCGCGTTGGCCTGCGAACGGGGACGGCTAACGCACCGGACCGGGCGCAACGATGGGTGGGACGTCGATCCGACGGCGTCCGCGCGCCTCACGTCCCGGTCGCCGCCAGCTCCGCCCGCGTGCCCGGCAGTGTCACCTGGAACCGGCTTCCGCGCCCGACCTCGCTCTCGACCGTGATCTCCCCGCCGTGCTCGACGACCATCTGGTGGACGAGTGTCAGCCCGAGGCCGGTCCCCGTCTCCTTCGTCGTGTAGAACGGGTGGAAAATCGTCTCGAGCTGCTCGCGCGGGATGCCCGGGCCGTCGTCGCGCACTTCGAGGACGACGCCGTCGGCGCCGGCGCGGCGGATGTCGAGCTGGACGTGCGCGCCCGCGGCGCCCGACTCGATCGCGTTGAGGAGCAGGTTCAGCACGATCTGCTTCAGCTGGTCGGGGTCCGCCCAGATCGCCGGGAGGTCTGCGGCGTGCGTCTCGACCACCTCGATCTGGCGCTTGCGCGCCGTCGACTCCATGAGCCGGACGACGGGCTCCAGCGTGGGGACGACGTCGACGGAGCGCCGCTCGGCCGTCTTCGACTTCCCGAGCGCGAGGAGATCGGCGATCAGGTCCGTCACGCGGCGGAGCTCGCCCAGGCTCAGGTCGCGGAACTTGGTGAGGAAGTCGTGGTCCTCGAGGCGCTGCGGGAGCAGGTCGAGGAACGTCTTCACGGCGACGAGCGGGTTCCGGATCTCGTGCGCGATCCCGGCGGCGAGGAGGCCGAGCGATGACAGCCGGTTCGCGCGCTCGAGCACCGCCTCGGAGCGCCTGAGCTGGTGGGACAGCGTGGCATTCTCGAGCGCGACGCTCGCGCCCGCCGCGACCGACGCGAGGAGCTGGAGGTCCTCGCCCGAGAAGATGCGGAACTCCCGGTTCCGTCCGAGCGCGACGAAGCCCTTCACGCGGTCCTGGATGCGGAGCGGGATCACGACCTCCCACCGGCGCGTGCGGAACAGGGGGGCGACGGCGTCGCCGGCCGCCTCGAGCTCCGACGCCAGCACGGGTCCCTCGAACGCCTCGAACGCGTGGACGGCGTCCTCCGGGATCGGCTCGCAGCCGTCACCCTCGGGGTAGGCCCCGCTCAGGCGGCGGCCCGTCTCGTCGACGACGAACACTTGGCAGGTCTCGACGTCGAGGATCTCGGAGAGCTGCTCGCCGAGCCGGCGGACGAGCGCGTCCTCGTCGAGCACGTGCACGAGTGCGGTCGAGAGCACGCGCAAGCGGCGGCGGTAGTCGTAGTACTGCGGGAAGAGCGCGCGCTGGACCTGCGTCTCGAAGGCGCTCTGCAGCGCCGGCACGAGGACGACGGCGAGCAGCGAGAGCGCCATCGATGCGCACACGGTCACCGCCGGCTCGTGCCACTTCATGGCGCTCGCGAGCCACCACATCGCCGCGCCGCCGGGGACCATGACCAGCGTCGCGGCGAGCGTGAAGCTCACGCCCTTGCGGACGACGTAGTCGACGTCCATGAGCCGGTGGCGTGCGATCGCGTACGCCAGGATGCTCATGGCGAAGACGTTCCCGAGGCTGCCGAGCGGGTAGATGTTGATGCCGTAGATCGGCAGCAGGTTCGTCACGATGAACGGTGTCTGCACGAGCGCGGCGAGGAACCAGAAACGCGCCTGCACGCGCTGTCGCGGCGACGACGGGTAGCGGTGCGCGTGCCACACCCGCTGCAGCGCGAGCGGGACGTCGACGGCGATGAGCGCCGTCATGAGCGCGTAGAGCCGCGTTGGCTCGATGTACCAGCCCCACACGTGGCGACGGACGCCGGAGACGAGCTCGCCGTGGAGGTTCGCGATCGCGAGCGCGAAGGCGACCCCGTAGGACAGCGCGAGCACCCGGCGCCAGCCTTTCGTCTCCGACTCGGACTGGATGAGGCTCGCGTGCAGGAGCGCCGCCGGCGCGAAGCACATCCCCGTCCGGAAGAGCCGGCTCCAGAGCTCGGCGTCCTCTGCTTCGGGGAAGTAGTAGAGCGCGAAGATGTCGAGGTTCCAGAACACCATGCAGAAGGTCATCCACGCGAACGTGCGCGTGATCGCGCTGCGGAGCCCGCCGCGCAGGACGAGGACGCAGATGACCGAATCGGCCACCGCCGCGACCAGCGGGACGACCCAGTGGTGCTGCATGGATGAGTCATTGTCCGGTGGTGTGGGGGGAGTCTCAAGGCGAAACGGGCCGTTTTCGCCGTGAACTCCCGGGCCTGGCGGCCAGTTCATAGGAACTGCCGGCCCCGGGGGACCCCCGAAATTCCCACGCTGGACGGGCCTCCCGGACGGCATGGGCAGGGGCACGGCCATTGCACAAGCGTCCTGCCGGAGGGACGCCATGCGACAGATCACGAACGTAGCGCGGGCCGACGAAAAGCGAGGAGACGGCCCGCTCTCCGATCTCCTCGCCGGATACCGCTTCGAGCTCTGCACCGACCACGCCGCGTTCGACGCCGCGCTCGACGTCCGCCGCCGCGTCTACAACGAGACCTGCGGCTACGACGTCCCGGTCCCGGACGCCTACGATCGGCGCTCCTGGCTCCTGATCGGCCGCCACGTCGCGTCGGGCGAGGCCGTCGGGACGATGCGGATCACGCCGCGCTCCGCGGGCCGGCTCGAGGCCGAGGAGTACTTCTGGCTCCCGCCGAAGCTCCGCACGATCCGCTCCGTCGAGGTGAACCGGTTCGCCATCCTGCCCGAGCACCGACGCGGGCAGGGCGTCATGCCGGCGGTCTCCTTCGGGCTCTTCAAGCTCATGATGAACTTCGTGATGAACCAGCTCGGCGCCGAGTACATCGTCGTGTGCTCGAAGGAAGAGCGCATCTGGACGTACGAGTGGCTTCGCTTCCAGCGCTCCGGGATCGTCGCGCACTACACGAAGCTCGGGAACGCCGAGCACGAGCTGCTTACGATGGACCTTCGGCGCCGGCTCGCCGAGCACAGCGATCACCGCCTGTTCGAGTTCATCTTCGAGTCGGACCACCCCGAGGTCTCGTTGCCGGACACGGTGCCTGGCCTGGGACCCGACGCAGACAACCCCCACGCGCCACTGCTGATCGCGAGGAGCGCCTGACCATGGAACTCACACACGGACAGCTGAGAGATTTCATCCGCTCGATCCATGCCCGGCCGAACGGCACCGGCGCGCTCCTGAACCTCGTGCGCGCCTCCGAGGTGCGGGCGGCGGCCGAGCTCACGTGCCTCGCGGACGTCATCGACGACGACGAGCTACGGCTCGACGTCACCCGCCACGCAGCCGACGAGGCGCGCCACGCCCATCTCCTCGTAAGGCGCATGAACGAGATCGGCTTCGCGCCCCGCCGGCTCCCGCTCGCGATCGACCGCACCGAGGCGGTCGTCGCGCAGTGCCGGGCGCGCGACGTGAAGCAGGTCTGGAACGAGCGCGGCATGTTCAGGGACGAAGAGGTGCTCGAGATCCTCGTCGCGGCGACGCTCGCGGAGACGGACGCGCTCCCGAAGCTGCAGGCGAACCACGACGTCCTCGACGGCGACCCGCAGACGCAGGCCGTCCTCGGCAGCATCCTGCGCGACGAGCATCGGCACGTTGCGTACCTGGGTGAGTGGATCGAGCGGTTCGAGCGCCGCGTATCCACGGAGGTCGTGCGCGAGACGCGCACCCGCCTCGAGGGCGCCTTCGCCGCTGCGAACCTCGAATTCTACGCCGGCTTCGAGGAGTACCTGCAGACCGCCGCGGCGCTGCTGGCCGCGTGAGGGAGACGGACATGCTGCTCCAGTACAGCCGTCGCGTCATCCGCCTCCGCTGGGCCGTCCTCGCCGCGATGATCGTCGCGACCCTCTTCCTCGCGCGCGCCGCGACGCGTCTCCACGTCGAGATCGATCCCGACCGCCAGCTGCCCCAGGATCACCCGTTCATCCAGACGCTGAACGACGTCCACCGGATGTTCGGTGACAAGAACCTGGTGGTGATCGGGCTCTTCCCGCACGACGGCAACGTCTTCACGCCGGCGTTCCTCAAGAAGGTCGCCGAGATCACCGACCGCATCCGCCACATCCCGGGCGCGAACGCGTCGCTCATCCAGAGCCTCGCGGCGCCGCAGGTGAAGGACATCCGCGGGACCGAGGACGGCATGGACGTCGAGCGCGTCATGGAGACGCCGCCCGACGACCAGGCGGGCGCCGACGACGTCCGCCGCCGCGCATTCGCGACCGATGCCTACGTCGGCACGCTGGTGGCGGCGGATGGCTCGGCGGCCGCGGTGCAGGCGAGCTTCGAGCTGACGCCCGAGCTCCCCGGGTACCGCAACTTGCATCGCGCCGTGCTGCTGGCCGTCGAGGCCGCGGCCGACGGCACCTTCGACTACCGGCTCTCCGGGCCGGTCGTGTTCCTGTCGCAGCTCTCCGCGTACTCGGGGCGGATGGTTTACTACTTCCCCCTGGCGCTGCTCGTGATCGGCCTCGTCCACTACGAGGCGTTCCGGACGCTGCAGGCGCTCTTCCTGCCGCTGCTCACCGCGCTGCTGTCCGTGCTCTGGGCGGTCGGTCTCATGGGGCTCCTCGGCGTGCCGCTCGACCCGTTCAACACGACGACGCCGATCCTGATCCTCGCCGTCGCGGCGGGACACGCGGTGCAGATCCTGAAGCGGTTCTACGAGGAGTACGACCGGACCGGCGACGTCGACGAGGCGATCGCGGCGTCGCTCGCGCGGGTGGGGCCGGTGATGCTGGCGGCCGGCATCATCGCGGCGCTCTCGTTCTGCTCGCTCGCGACGTTCCGCACCGCGACGATCCGGACGTTCGGCCTCTTCACCGGGTTCGGGATCCTCTCCGCGCTCGTGATCGAGCTCACGATCATCCCCGCGGTGCGCGCGATGCTGCCCGCGCCGCGCCGCCGCGAGCGCGAGCGCGAAGCAGCGGCACATCCGTGGCTCGACGCGTTCCTGCGCACCTCCGCGCGCCTCGCCGCGGGCAACGGCCGCCGCGCCGTCATGCTCGGCGCCGTCGCCCTGGTGGTCGCCTGCGCGCTCCTCGCGACCCGCATCCGCATCGACATGAGCCACAAGCGCGAGTTCCGCGCGAGCGAGCCGGTCCGCGTCGACGACGCCGCCATCAACGCGAAGCTCGCGGGAACGAACACGCTGATCGTGCTCGTCGAGGGGAAGGACGAAGGCTCCCTCGAGGAGCCCGCGGTGATGCGCGCGATCGATCGTCTCGAGCGCCGGCTCGAGGCCGAGCCGGGCGTCGGGAAGGCGCTCTCCTACGTCGACTTCATCCGCAAGATGCACCACGCGATGAACGAGGACCGTCCTGACGTGGGCGAGCTGCCCGGGACGCGCGCGCTCACCGCGCAGTATCTCTTCCTCTACTCGCTCTCCGGCGGCGCGGAGGACTTCGACACGCTCATCGACCCGACCCATCGGGCGGCGAAGATCCGGCTCCTCGTCCACGAGGACAGCACCCGCTACGGACAGGCGCTGATCGAGACCGCGCGCGACCAGGTCGCGAAGACGTTCCCGCCCGGCTACCGGGTGCGCTTCACGGGATCGCTCGCGTCGAGCGCGGCGGCGGCTGAGGTGATGGTGCACGGGAAGCTGCGCAACATCGCGCAGATCGCGCTCATCACCATCGTGATCGCGTCGATCCTGCTCCGCTCGCTGCTCGGCGGCCTTCTCGTCGCGCTGCCGCTCGCGCTCACGGTCGCGGTCAACTTCGGGGTGATGGGACTCCTCGGGATCCCGCTCGACACGGTGACGTCGGCGATCTCGGCCATGGCGGTCGGCATCGGCGCCGACTACGCGATCTACTTCCTCTTCCGCGTCCGCGAGGAGCTCGCGAACGGTGGTACGCTCGAGGAAGCGCTCGAGCGCGCGCTCATGACCTCCGGCAAGGCCGTGCTGTTCGTGTCGTCGGCGATCGCGTTCGGCTACGCGACGCTCTGCCTCTCCGGCTTCTTGTTCCACGTCCAGCTCGGCTCGCTGGTCGCGCTCGCGATGCTCGTCTCGTCCGCGAGCGCCCTCGTCCTGCTCCCCGCGGTGATCGCGCGCTTCCGGCCCGCGTTCCTGTGGAGCCCGTCGGCCGTGCGGCCGGCGATCGCGCCGGCAACCGCGCGGGCCTAAGGCGCGCGCAGCAGCGGCGTGGCCTTCGCGTCGGCGTTCGCGACGGCCGCGCCGATGGCGTCGGCGCACGCCGCCGACAGTTGCCCGCGCTTTGCCACCCGGCTCGCGACGGCAGCGGAGCTCCGCAGCTGCGTCATCGCCAGGCGGACGGCGCGCTTGGCCTTCGCCCGGGTGGCGGCGGTCGCGCCCTGGCCGAGCGCGCCGGTCGCTTTCCGGATGCGTTCCGCGATCACGTCCGGAAGCGGCTCCGTCCCGCAGAGCGGCTGCGTGAACGTCGTCCCGAGCGCGGCGCAGAGCTCGCCGCAGCCCGCGGCGCAGGGCCCGCGCGAGGCCACGAATGGGCCCTCGTCGACGCAGCCGTGATCGTTCTCCCCCGGGGCGAGGGCGATGCTCGTCACGCGGAGCCGGCCGTCGTCGTCGATCGTGCCATTCACGATCGCGGTCACGGCGGTGCCCTCGAACCCCGCGAGCGTGCTCGGGGTGTCGATGTCGCCGAAGGACAGGACGTCCGCGTCCGCGACGCGGTCGGCGTTGGCGTTCTGCGTGGAGATCAGCTCGACCAGGCCCGTGAACGGCGCGACGCCGTCGCTGGCCGAGAGCTGCATGTCGAACCCGAAGATCAGCGAGTCGGGAACGTCTTGGCCGTTCACGAACGTCAGCGTGCCGAGACGGAACGGCTGGCCCGGCGCGACGTCGGTGAACGGATCGCCGGCGAACGTGACGCTGCTGGACTGGGTGCCACCGCCGCCCCACGTGATCGTCGCGGTCCCCACGCCCGCGTGGCGGGCGGTGCCGCTGTTGTCGCGCGGGGCGGACGCGTGAGAGCCCGCGCTCAGGTAGGCACCCGAGAGCACGGGTGTCGTGAACGAGGCGGTGATCATTCCGGAGTAGCGCGGGGCCGCGATACCGTGCGCCGCCATGAGAGCCAATGAAGCGACGATCGTCGCGAGGCGAATCATGTCTTCCACCTTTCAGTGTGCGTGATGGGGAGCGATCGACGTTTTGCACGCCGAGGTGGCGTTGTCGATCCTCTCCTGCGCCGGCCGGCACGTGCGTAGTGCCGGCCGGCGGAACGAGGACGAGGTGAGCGGTTACACCGAGCGTTCCTGTTGGGCGACGACCGACATCGCGAGCGGATGACCCGCCTGCGCGCTCAGCTCCGGAACGACCACGCCGCCGCCGGCGAACCCGTAGGCGCTCTCGCTGTGCTCGGACAGGTCGAGTCCCTCGAGCTCGGCTTCGTCGGGGACGCGCAGCCGCCCGAGCACGAGCTGGAGCACCACCAGGATGCCCACCGTGGCGACGGGCGCGAAGCCGATGACGAACGCGATCCCGCGCAGCTGGACCATCACCTGTTGGAAGTTCGTCTCGATACCCGAGCCGAGCGTGACCGCGAACAGCCCGGAGGCGAGCGCGCCCCACGCACCGCCGAGGGCATGGACGCCGAAGACGTCGAGCGAATCGTCGTAGCCGAGCGCCGGCTTCAGGAACGTACAGGCCGCGTACGAGATGACCGAGACGCCGACGCCCGTCCAGATGGCGCCCATCGGACCGACGTTGCCGCACGCGGGCGTGATCGCGACGAGCCCGGCGACCGCCGCCGTCGCGCCACCGAGGGCGGTCGGCTTCCCGCGATGGAGCCATTCGATCAGCGCCCACGTCACGACGGCGGTCGAAGCCGCCGTCCCGGTGTTGAGAAACGCGAGCGTCGCGAGCGGGCTCGCGCTGAGTGCGCTGCCGGCGTTGAAGCCGAACCAGCCCGTCCACAGGAGGCCGGCCCCGACCAGGCAGAGCGGCAGGCTGTGCGGCGGCATCGGTTCCTTTCCGAGTCCGCGGCGCTTGCCGAGGAAGAGCGCCGCCACGATCGCGGAGAAGCCGCTCGACATGTGCACCACGAGGCCACCGGCGAAGTCGATCGCGCCCGCCTTGAAGATCCAGCCCTCCGACGACCACACCATGTGCGCGAGCGGACAGTAGACGGCGAGAAGCCAGATCGTGATGAAGGCGCACCAGGCGCCGAATCGCATCCGTTCCGCGATCGCGCCGGGGATGAGCGCCGGCGTGATGATGGCGAACATCGCCTGGAACATCACGAAGGCGTACTCGGGGATGTAGCGCGGCGGCGCGGCGAGATTCGCGGTGACGGACTCGAGTGTGACACCAGCCATTCCGACCTTGGACAGGTCGCCGATCACCGCGTTCCCGGTTCCGAAAGCGAAACTGTAGCCGACGAGTATCCAGAGCACGCCAACGATCCCGGCGGAGAGAACACACTGCATCAGCACGTTGAGGACGTTCTTCGCGCGCACCAGACCGCCGTAGAAGAGCGCGAGCCCGGGCAGCGTCATCATGAGGACGAGCGCGGACGCGGTGAGCACCCATGCGGTGTCCCCGGTGTCGAGCGGCGTCGGTGTGGCGCTCGCCTGCCCCCAGGCTGCGGCGGTTGGCAGAAGTAGCGCGGCGAGCGCGATGCGGCGGGCACGGATGCCCGTGGTGCGAATGGAAGCGATCATCGAGAGTCCCCCTCGAGTTGTCGGTCGATCCGATGGACCGCACGCCGCGGCGAAATGCGGGTGCGGCCGGCGGCGCTGCCCGGAGGCGTTACGCCGGGCGGCTGACGGGCAAGGAGGACGAGTCGGGAGGCGCGTGTGCTTCGTGGAAGACGGCGTCGCTGCCGACGACGTGCAGACCGCGGTGGCCCGCATGCGAGCCACGCTGGAGCGCGCGACGATCACGAGATGCGTCGACGGTCGCTCGGGACTCGGGGTGGCGTCGGCGCTCTCGGGAGTCGTTGCGGCCGTCTCGGATCGCCGTCGATCCGGACGTGCCGGAAGAGGAGCCGGCAATGGGGACGGGCGTGCCGTCGCGACGGACCGGCGCGGCTGCGCGCGCGATCCGCGTGCGACCGGGAGTCGCGTGCGCCGAAGACAGCTGCTGGCCGAGGACGCGATTCGCGCTCGCGAACGCGAACCCCAGGACGAGGACTGAAACGAGAGCGGATCGCTGTCGGCGCACGGCTGGCGCGTACCCCCCCGCCGCGTCAAGCAACACGCGTGCCCCAGCCGAACCGCCTCAGAGACGTGTCCCGATGCGAGCGGGGAGCCCGGCACGCTGCCCGGACGAGCGGCAGGGTGCTCGTATGATGGGCAGCCCTCGGGCTCAGCTAGCCGGCGCGCAGCACTCCGCGCGTGGCTCGGCCGCCATCCCGATCCGTCCGTCTTCGGCGCGCACGACCACGCGGGTCAGCTCGCAGCGGTACTCGATCTCGACGTCGTAGCGCCGGTCGCCACGCTGCCGAACGTCGGTGTGCAGCTTCCCCGCGTTCGCCCGCACCGCGTCGCAGTCCAGCCCGGCGAGCACGAGACGTGCGACCTGGGTCGCGTCGCGCGAGAACGTCTTCGCTTCCTCGGTCGTGAGCTGGATGAATGCCCACGCGAAGAGCGCCGTGAGGCCGACGGGCACGGCAGTGACCGCGCGGCCGAGGAGCGGACGGCGCGCGCGCAGCGCGCTCCACCACGGCGCGGTGAAGACCATCGCGTTCACGGTGTTGAACGCGCCGCGACCCAGGAAGATGAGCGCGAAGAGCGGCACGCGCCGTCCGTCCTCCCACTCGAAGAGCTGATACACGTAGCGCGCCGGCGTCCACGTCCGCCAGTACGGCCAGACGACGAAGGAGCTCGCGATGAACGCGTACGCCGCCGCCGCCTTCGCGAGCGCGAGCCAGGGGACGAGGCGTCCGTCGCGCACGAACTCGACGAGCATGACGAGCTGGATCGCGGCGTAGAGCGCGACGAACCAGAGCGCGTCGCGATAGTGCGCGCGGTAACCCGGAATCGCGAGATCGGAGGCGAGCACCGCGAGCGCGCTCGCGAGCGTGACGAGCGCGACGGCGACGTTCACGAGCCGGAGCGCGAGCCGCACGTGACGGCCATAGCGCAGCGTCGCGGTGCGGTCGAGGTTCCTTGACAAGGCTCGACGCGCTGGGGCAGGTATCACGGATTCCCAACCACCGAGGAGGCTCTCCGATGTTGCTCGAAGGTAAGGTCGCGATCATCACTGGCTCCGGCCGTGGCATCGGCCGCGAGGAAGCGCTGCTCATGGCGAAGCACGGCGCCAAGGTCGTGGTGAACGATCTCGGCGCGCACTTCGACGGCACGGGCGCCGCGACCGCCACGCCGGCACAGGAGGTCGTCTCCGAGATCAAGAAGATGGGCGGACAGGCGGTCGCGAACGGCGAGAGCGTGTCCGACTTCCGCGCCGCGAAGCGCATCGTCGAGTGCGCGCTCGATACCTTCGGCAAGGTCAACATCGTCGTCAACAACGCCGGCATCCTGCGCGACCGGATGATCTTCAACATGGGCGAGGAGGACTGGGACGCGGTCGTGGCGGTGCATCTCAAGGGCACGTTCAACATGTCGCGCCACGCGAGCGAGTACTGGAGAGAGGAGCACAAGAAGGGCAACATCCTGAACGGCCGCATCATCAACACGGCCTCGGACGCCGGCCTCCTCGGCAACGTCGGGCAGTCGAACTACGGCGCCTGCAAGGCCGCCGTCGCCGCGATGGCGATCATCATCGGACAGGAGATGAAGAAGTACGGCGTCACGGCGAACGCGATCGCACCGGTCGCGCGCACGCGCCTCACGGTCGACGCCACGCCGTCCACCGCGGCGCTGATGGGGCAGGAGGCGAAGCCCGGCGAGTTCGACATGTTCGCGGCCGCGAACATCGCGCCGCTGGTCGCCTGGCTCGCGAGCGACGACGCGGCGAGCTGCAACGGGCAGGTGTTCCGTGTCGGTGGCCGGAGCGTGTGGCCGATGAAGGGCTGGCACTCCGCGACGCGCGTCAAGAACGCCGAGCCCGCGCCGTGGGATCCGGCGAGGCTCGGGGGCCGCATCAAGGAAGAGCTCGCGAAGGGCATCACGGCGCCCGAGACGATGGGCGACATCTTCTCCGGAGGGCTGTGAGCGGGCAGCCGCGCCGCGTCCTCGTCGTCTGTCACGCGAACACGAGCCGCAGCATCATCGCGGAGAAGGTGCTGCAGCGGCTGCTCGCCGAGCACGGGCACGCGGGCGAGGTCGAGGTGCGCTCCGGCGGGATCGCGCCGTACGCACGCGACGGCAGCCTCGTGTCCCTTGACGCTAGATTCGTCCTGCGCGAGGTCGGCATCGAGCTGCCTCCCGACGCCGGCGCGACGGACCTGAAGCGCCAGCGGCACCTGCTCGAGGAGGCGGACGTCGTCCTCGTCATGACGGAGGACCAGCGCCGCATGCTCGCGCAGTTCCCGGAGGCGAGCGGCAAGCCGGTCATGACGGTGCGCGAGCTCGCGGGCGAGTCCGGCGACATCGCGGATCCCGCGATGCAGGACGAGGACGTCTTCCGCCGCTGTCGCGACGAGATCACCCGCTGCCTGGCGCGCGGTCTCGAACGCCTGCTCGCGGCGTAGCGATGCGGCTCTTCAAGAAGACGCCGAAGCTCGAGGCGGTCTTCCGGCCGACGGTGGCCGTCGCGCGCGAGCTGACGCGCGAAATCGAGGTCGCCGGCGAGCTCGTCCTCCGCAACGTCGGACGGGACGCCGAGCTGACCGATCTGCAGGTCGTGCTGATCGCCGGTGGTACGCGCCGGATCGATCTGGCGCTGCCTGCGGCGTGGCAGGGCCGGGTGGCGCTGCGCGGCGGCAGCGAGCTGCGCGAGCAGGTGGCGTGGAAGCTGACGCTCGCGGCACCGATGCGTGCACCCGCGGGGGAGATCCAGGTGAACACGACCGCGGGCGGCCACATCGAGCCGCTCGCGCGGAGCGCGCCGTTCCCGCTCCAGAACGAGTGATCCGGGCGTCGGTCGTCGCCGTCCTCGTGCTCGCAGCGTGCGCGCACGAGCCGGCCCTCGTGTCGCGGCCGGCGAACGGGGCACGCTCGCTCGTCGTGCGGAACGTGCGCGTCTTCGATGCGCCGCACGCTGCGCTGCTGCCCGGGGACCACGACGTGGTCGTGCGCGACGGCCGCATTGCGGCCATCGCGGAGCCCGGCGTCGCCGCGGCAGGTCTCACGCAGGTGGATGGCCGCGGCGCCACGCTTCTCCCGGGGCTGGTCGACGTCCACACCCACGTCGGCTCGTCACCGAATCCTCCCGGGAAGGTCGGCGCGCTGCCCGACGCCCAGGCGAACCTCGCCGCGTTCCTCTACGCCGGCGTCACGACCGTCCTCGACCTCGGGAATCTGAGCCCCGCGGTCTTTCGCGAGCGGGATCGGGTCACGTCGGGCGCGGAGCTCGGCCCGCGCCTCTACGCCGCGGGTCCCGTCTTCACCGCGCCGGGCGGGCATCCAGCCGAGGTCCTGCGCGCGTGGCTGCCGTGGTATCTCCGCTGGTACGTCCTGCCGCGCGCGACGCGCGAGGTCGCCACGCCCGCCGACGCCCGTGCCGCCGTCACGGCGCTGCTCCCCGAGCATCCAGACATCCTCAAGCTCGCGATCGACGGCGGCGCGACCGAGGACGTGCCGCGTCTACCCGTGGAGACGATCAGTGCGATCACGGTCGCCGGCCATGCCGCGGGCGTGCGCTCGATCGCGCACGTCGGCAGCTCGGCGGAGGCGGTCGATGCCGTGCGCGGCGGGGTGGACGCGCTCGCGCACTCGCCGTGGCGCGACGAGCTCACCGACGCGGCCGTGGCCGCGATCGCCGCGGCGCGCGTTGCGGTCGTCCCGACGCTCGCCATCTGGGACGTCAGCGGCGAGCCGCGCGCCCGGCCGGACGATCTGCTGCCGATCGAGCGCGCCGTCGCGCGCGCGGACGTCGTCGCCGCGCTGTTCGCGCCGCCGGCGCCGACCGATCCCGCGATCGCCGCGTTCATGCGCGCGGCATCGGCGGCGCACGATGCGCGTCGGCGGAACGTCGCGAAGCTGCACGCCGCGGGCGTCGTGCTTCTCGCAGGGAGTGACGCGTGTAACCCGGGACAGTTCCCGGGCGCCGCGCTCCACCTCGAGCTCGCGAAGCTCGTCGAGGCGGGGCTCACGCCGGGCGAGGCCCTCCGCGCCGCGACGTGGGAGAACGCGCGCTTCCTCGGCGGCGACGCAGCGGACTTCGGCGTCGTCGACGTCGGCAAGCGCGCCGATCTCGTGCTGGTGGCGGGCGATCCGACGACGCGGATCGGCGATCTCGGGCAGATCAAGGCCGTCGTGCTCGACGGGACCGTGCTCGAGCGGCGGACTCAGCCCGGGATGTGAACCAGCTCAACCCCCCACCCCATAGAAGCGGGCGTGGGCGTGATGCTGGCGTAGCTCAGAGGGCGGGGAGGTAGATCCCAACCTCGACCCGGAGAACACCCGATGTGGTCGAGGGCTGGCCCGACGCTCCGCCGAGCCCGCCAAGCCGCGGGCCTGAGCGTCGAGGCGCCAGTCTGCTTGTCACTCGACCCCGAAGCCGTACGATTCGATAGCGTGCGCCATTCACATTCTCGGCAAGCTGCAGGCTGGATTGCGCTTCTTGTCTACTTCGTGGCCACAACGTCAAACGTCCACGGGGCGGAGGTGAGCATCCGGGTTGATTCGCCCGCACCGCACGCCGTCATCACGGAGCAGCACGTCGTCGTCCGCGGTACCGTCGCGATCGCGTCAGGAACTGAGTTTGCGGTGACGGTCAACAATTTCCCGGCTCTCGTTCATGATCGTACCTTCGCAGCCGTGGTTCCCATCCCCGGCTTCGCTGAGCCGCCGACGGCGCTCATCGTCGTCGCGGCCGATGAGACAGGCCACTCTCTTGTCCAAGACTCGATCCCCGTCACGGTGCATCTGGCGAACTCGGCGCCAGACGTAGAGCTGCGGGCGTCAGAGTACGTCGGCATTGCACCGCTGGCCGTCACGTTTCACGGATGGAGCGCGGCGCCCGTCGAGGTGGCGACGTTCGATTCGCGCGGCGACGGGCGCGTGGACTACCGAGGGCCCACGCTCGACGTGCCGGCCATGACGTACCAGGCGCCCGGCATATACCTGCCCGCGCTGACGGTGAACGGAACGCATCGCGCCGTCGCCATTCTTCGTGTGTACGCGAAGAAGGATCTCGATGCGCTCCTCCAGGAGAAGTGGAGCGGCATGAGGGGCGCGCTCCGTCGCGGCGATGTGGACGGTGCGGTGAGGTTCTTTGCCATCGAGCAGCGGGAAACATACCGGAAGACCTTCAATGCACTGACGATACCCGTGGCCGACATGGGCCGCCTTCTCGGTGAGATCACGTTCCAAAAGATCGCGGGTTTGAGAGCAGAGTACGAGATGGTCGTTGACGAAGGCGGTCAGCGTCGCTCCGAACTTGTCGTGTTCGTATTGGATCGTGACGGGATCTGGCGGCTCAAGTTCGTCTGAGTGACGCGGCGCATACGTTATACTTTTAGCGCGCGTTGATCGCCCGGCGACGCGAACGGACTGGCTAACGTTGGGTGTGCGGGTGGGCGATCTCGGGCAGATCAAGGCCGTCGTGCTCGACGGGACCGTGCTCGAGCGGCGGGCTCAGCCCGGGATGTGAACCAGCTCGAGCTTGATGCCGTCGGGATCCGTGAAGAACACGGCGTAGTACCCGGGCGTGTAGTCGTACTCGCGCGGCGGATCGAGGATACGCGCGCCGCGCGCCGTGAGCTCACGAGCGAGCGCATCGACGTCGCCACGGCGCTCGGCGCGGAATGCGATCTCGCAGAGGCCGACGCGGTCCTTGCTGAACGTGCCCGCGCCCGCGGCCGCCTTGATCCAGAAGCTGCCGCCGTCGCCGTACCAGCCGCTGCCGCCGTCCCAGTGCTTCACGCCGGGATACCCGAGGCGCGGCATCAGCCAGCCGTAGAACTCGCGCGCACGGCCGAGGTCGTTCACGTTGACGATGACGTGATGGACGCCGCCATTGGTGCGCGTCGGCGGGCATCCACACGTCTCCATCAGTCGGTCAGGACGGCCTGCGTCTGCGTGATCTGCGCGACGCGCCGGCCCGTCGCGTCGCGCACGTCGGTCTGCACGACGATCGTCCGCCGACCGATGTGGAGCGGATGCGTCACACC
>Ga0070731_10002172_pt1 | contig 19035 bp, 13 predicted proteins | sample Coa_R1_2_FD_66448 | JGI IMG/M metagenome (GOLD analysis project Ga0070731, IMG submission 66448) | Surface soil microbial communities from Centralia Pennsylvania, which are recovering from an underground coalmine fire - Coalmine... | ecosystem: Environmental > Terrestrial > Soil > Unclassified ... | reverse complement strand
TTTTCGGTGATGCGCGGCGTCGGGTAGCCGGCGTTATCCACAAGAATTTCCTGCGCCGTGATGGTGATGTCCACGGCCCGGCGGAACGATTCCACGTCGAAGCTGCCGTTTGAATTCAGATACTTCATCAGGTTGAGCGACGCCAGGTTGCAGGCCGTGTCGTCCAGGAACATGTATTCCGAGCACGGATTCGAGGCATTGATGCGCGCCGTGGTTTTGCAGGTGTGCCAGCGGTTTACCGTGGTGTCGTATTGCATGCCTGGATCGCCGCAATGCCACGCGGAGTCGGCCATGCGTTGCAGCAGTTCGCGGGCCCTGAATTTTTCACACGGATTTCCATCGTTTACGTTGCGCGTCCACCAGTCGCGATCGTCCTCGACCGCCTGCATGAATTCGTCGGTGACGCGGACGGAGTGGTTCGCGTTCTGGAAAAAGATCGAGGAGTAGGCTTCGCCGTCGATGGACGGGTCGTAGCCCTGCTCGATCAGGACGCGCGCTTTGCGTTCCTCTTTCATTTTGCTGTCGATGAATTCGACGATGTCCGGGTGATCGACGTTGAGGATCACCATCTTAGCGGCGCGGCGCGTCTTGCCGCCCGACTTGATCACGCCCGCGAATGCGTCAAAGCCCTTCATGAAACTTACCGGGCCGGAAGCGATGCCGCCGCCGGAAAGCGTTTCGCGGCTGCCGCGCAGCGAGGAAAAATTCGTGCCCGTGCCCGAGCCCCATTTGAAGAGCATGCCCTCGATCTTGGCCAGGTTCATGATCGATTCCATGTCGTCCTTCACCGAGTTGATGAAGCAAGCCGAGCATTGCGGCTTGGGCTGCACGCCGACGTTAAACCATACGGGGGAATTGAAAGCCATCTTCTGCTCAACGAGCAGGTGAGTCAGCTCGTCGCGGAAAGCGTCACGCGCGGGAGCGTTCGCGAAGTAGCCGCCCTTCTCGCCCCAGCCGACGATCGTGTTTACGACGCGGCCAATGAGCTGGCGGACCGAACTTTCCCGTTCAGGCGTATTGAGCTTGCCGTGGAAATATTTCGACGCAACGATATTGGTCGCCGTCTGCGACCAGCCCTTCGGCACTTCCACATCTTCCTGGCGGAAAATCGTTTTGCCCTTTTCGTTGCCGATCAGCGCAACGCGTTTTTCCCACTCGACCTCGTCGAACGGCGAGGTGCGTCCGTCGGTGAAATACCGCTCGAATTCGAGGCCGGTGCGGACCTCGACATCGGCGGATGTAGCTGTGCTGGTTTGCAGGGCCGTCTTTTCGTTCAAAGCCATTTTCGTAAACGCCATCATCGCCTCCGCGCAAGTAGGGTCCCCCGCGCAGAGGGAACCCCTGTATTTTACTCCCAAAAATGCGTGGCTGGGAGCCGCAGTTCCCTGATTCTCGGCAGGTCACTGCTCGCTTCGAATTCTTATCGCCAGGAATTCACGAGCATCCTTCATCCGGGCACGGAGTCCACAATTCATTTCCACTCTTTCGAGTGACGCATTCAGCGCATAAGTGGGGTCCGCATCCGAAAAAAGAAAAAGCTTCCCTGTGCGCATCGCCCCGGCCGCTGGCGGCCTATGGCGTTGCGCCGTCCCTCGCCGACCGCGCTGGGAGCGACGGCCACGGGGAGTGAAAGGAGCCTCCTCAATGTCTCTATGAAACCCGGCAGGTTGCGTCAAACGAGTTTGCGGCGTTGTTGGGGGTGATGGTGCCGGCCGCTAATCGAATCACGTCCCCTGAATCCGAGGGCGCAATGTAATCAAGAGCGAAAATTCTGTCAAGGGGGAAATGCACCAAGAAGCACAAAATCTTGTTGCAGCGTGTTCAAACTGTCTATCCCTAGTGGTACGGTTCCTAGTGAACACAAGACAGAAAAATTGGCGCGCTCGAAAACTTCTCAACCCTCACAAGCAAACCGTATCACAATGTGTTTGTTGAAAGCAAAGGTCGCGCGCGATCAGAATCGCGACACGATGAAAAATCCCGCGCCAATCGCGACAGCGTCTTCCAGAGTGGCGATCACGAAGTCCGGAATCTTCAGAGCTTTGACCATGCGAGTGCGCATCTGGTAGCCGCCAAACGCGCCAGCAACACCTCCTGCCGCGCCCAAGACCGCGCCGAACGCGATGGATTGCATCCCAGACACCGCGATGGCCGCTCCGGATAATGCGCCGAGAACGATACGAGCAATCAGGCCAGGGGGCGCCGTCCGGCTGGGTGCGGCTGGAAGTTGATCGGCAACCAACTCGACGGCCGCGAACAGGGTGAAGACCGCGACAGCGGCGGTCGAACCCAGGAAGTGGAGGCGCGCGTAATTCAGTTGGATCCAGCCCCGGTGTGCTGCCCATGCCACAACGGCGGGCGCGGTAAGAGAACGCAATCCGCAAACTACGCCAATCAGAAATGCCAGGAGCAGTACTAGGGCGGGTGCCATGGATTTCTCCTTTCGCTGCTTTCGCCGGGGCAAATCATTTTGCTTGGTGAATCGCTGATCCGTTGTCGCACTGGCACTCTCGCCTGTGTTGCAAATGCGTTCAAACCAATCTTGTTTCTATGTCAATTTCCGAAGTGAGTGTTCGGTGGACGGGGCATTTGTTTGCGATCTCCAGCAGTCTGGATCGCTGCTCGTCCGTGAGCGGCCCGCTGAAGTGAATGTCGCGTTCAATTCGGTCGAGCATTCCTTCTTTTGTTTCGCATTCCGCGCAATCGGTGGCGTGGATTTTCGAATGCCGCAGATGGACGGTGACTTCCTCGAGCGGCCATTCTTTGCGGCGCGCATACATTCCTACCGTCATCGAAGTGCACGCCCCCAAAGCGGCGAGGAGGAGATCGTAGGGAGAGGGTCCTGCATCCGTGCCGCCGGCAGACACAGGCTCATCGGCAACGAGTCGGTGCCGGCCCGCGTGAATTTCCTGCGCGAGTCCGGCAGCGCGGCCACGTACCACCACGCTCTTCACTCCATTTTTTTCCATAGGCCTTGTCGCCTCAAGCGTTCATGTCTGAATTTTGAAACGAAGCCGCCTCATGAATGGCCAGCCCTCTAAGCACGAGCGGACTTCAGAAGCTGAAGCCTTCATTTCATAAGTCCCTGAATGCCGCGGCTGAAGCCGCGACCCACAAAGATTATTTGAGAGATAGGCGTGTGGCAATGGCCGCGTCGAAAAATCAGCCCTGCGCGATCGCGGATTTAGCGGTGGAAAAACCGATGCTCAGCCGGTTACCAGTGGGCGTGGGCTCGTATTCGAGGGCGTCGGCAAACTGCCGCATGAGGCGAATACCCTGGCCGCCGACGTGCGTCTCATCGAGAGAACTCACGGCCGGCAGTTCAGGCGAATCCACCGGGTTAAAGGGCGGCGCATCATCCTCGACAACGAAAACAAAATAATTTTCCTGCGGGCTGGAGAATTGGATGGTGAAGGAATGGTCCGGCTCGCTGGAATAACCGTGCCGGATGATATTGGAAAGGGCTTCTTCCAGGCAAAGATTCATGGCGAACTGCATGTCATCCGGAATCGCGTGCCGCGCGGCCAGTCCCTCGATCCACGGGGGAACCTTTGCCAAATTGGACATCCGGCTTTGCAAAATCAGCCGCTCGTGCATCGTGTCCTTGCCGTCCACGGTCATGGTCATGGTCCGCGCTGGCCCTTCCGGCAGTCTTCGCGAGGCTTATTGCACCGCTGCAATCGCGGTTTGAAGCTCGTGATGGATGGGAATCATCGTATCCACGCCGCTCGTCGTCAAAACTTTCTCGACCAACTCAATAGGGCCGAAGATCACCATCTTACCCCCGCGGCCCTTGATGGCGCGCGCCGGCGCGACCAGCGCCCGCAGTCCCATCGATCCGAGGAATGAAACTTTCTGCATATCGACGATCACGGCCTTCTTGGTTCCCGCAATCACGTTCATGCGCATATCCACGGCAGCGGCGCCCTCGATATCCAGGCGTCCCTCCAGAATTACCCGAGTGACTCCGCCTTCGAGCTCTTCTATAGACAATGGCATTTCTTCAGCCCCCTGCTTAATTCAATTGAATCGCGAAAATGCCCGTAGAAGTCCTCCACCGGACCGTGCAGCTGACATTGCTGGGCAAGCGGCATGATACTCCTTTAATTGTTACAGGTCTGTTACAGCGATATTTCCTGTCACCTCGGGGTGGCGGCTCGTTGCAGCAGCACATTGAAGTCGGCGGGTCTGTGGTTTTCTCCACCTGCATGCGATACGGATTAATCGACGATCTCGAAATCCGCACAGGCGGGAGTGCCCGTGGCTTAGGAGCCGGATTGGGCGGCCTGGGAGGCCGCGCGGTAGCGGATGAGCAGAAGGGTGATGTCGTCCGCCTGACTGGCCCCGCGCGAAAAGCTCTCGATGGAATCGACCACTCTCTTTTGGAGTTGATCGAGGGGGGCATCATGGTGGCCGGCGACGGCCTCGGTGAGGCGGGGAATGCCGAACATCTGATCCTCGGGGTCGGCGGCCTCGGTAACACCGTCGCTGAACAGGACCAGGGTGTCGCCGGGCTCGAGAGTCTCGCGAACGGTGGCGTAATTGGCATTGGCCACCAGCCCCACGGGAAAGGAGCCCTCGGTAAAGATTTCACTGGCCTCTCCTCGGCGAAGAAGCAGCGGTGAAGGATGGCCGGCGTTGAGATAGTCGAGATTGCCTTGACGGTCGAGCATACCGAAAAACATGGTGGCATATTTGCCTACATCGGAATGCTTGCAAAGGAAATCGTTGATGTGGTGGAAGACGCGCGCGGGGTCGGCACCAAGCGTCATGCCGGTAAGAGCGCCCTGAAGCATGGTAGTGAGCAGGGCGGCGCCGATTCCCTTTCCAGCAACGTCGGCAATGACGAAGGCGGTGCGGTCATTGCTCATGGGAAATACATCGAAGTAATCGCCCCCAACGGCGTGACAGGGGGTATTGACGGCAGAGATGGAGAGATGAGGAAATTCGCCGAAGCTGCAAGGCAGAAGGGCCTGCTGAATTTCCCGCGCGATGCTGAGCTCCTGTTCGAGGCGCTGGCGCTGGCGTTCCCGCTCGACGAGCCGGGCGTTGTCCAGGATGCTGGCGGCTTCTACGGCCAGGGCATCGAGGATCTGGCGGTCGAGTTTGGAGAATGCGGCAGGGCGCTTCGAATCCAGATACAGGATGCCCAGGAAGTGTCCGCGCTGAATGTTGACGATCGATTCCTGAGTGCTGGCGCGCGGCATCGCGTAGAGAGGAATTGCCACAACGGAGCGAAGCCGCTGCGCAATGATGCTCTGCGCGCCCTGCAGAGGGTTGTCGGCCATCTGCAGGTCGCCCGTAATAACGCCAGTTTGGCTTTCCATCGCCATGCGTAAAGCCGTCTGGGTGGGCGCGAAGCCCTGCGTCGGCATGCTCACGGCTCCGGCGCGGCGTGCCAGGCGGTTTTGAAGCGAGCCGGAAGGCGAGGCTTCGAGCAGGAGGCCGCGTTCGGCATTGGTGATGGTAATGGCGCGGTCCAGCATGGCTTCGAGCACGGCGTCGAGAGGCAGCTGCGAATGCAGCAGCATGGTTGCTTCGAGGAGCAAGTTAAGCTTGCCGAGGCCGATGGGAGAAGATTCGCTGGTGGAGATGCGTCCCACGCGGGTGAGGAGATGCTCGATCGTGCTCTCCTGCGAAGCGGCGTGGAATACGAGTTGGTAGGAATTCTCCAGGCCGAAAGTGACGATGTCGCCTTCCTTCAATGGGTGCTTGGAGGCTTTCTCGCCGTTCACAAAAACGCCGAGCTGGTTCCCGCGATCTTCCAAAATGTACTGATTCCCTTCGGAGAGAATCGCAAGGCAGTTACGCGAGACGCGGCGGTCGGGAATGGCCAGCTGGTTACCCGCGTCGCCGCGGCCAATCAGGAATGGCGACTGATTGAGAGGCACGGAGCGGCGCGTGTTTTCAGGCGAAATGAGTTCGAGTATCGCTTCGTCGTGGGCGCGGAAGTCTGTCATGGGATGACTCGGAACCGGGATTGTATCACCATCCTCGCCGCCGCTTGCAGTACCAGTGCGGAATTAGCGTGACGGTATATGGCGCATCTATTGCAAAAAGGTAACTTCCGGTGTTTCTGAACGCCAGGATGACAGATTCAGGCCATGGACGTTTGCATCCCCGCGAGGGGATTTTAGTTCTCCCGCCTACCAATTGTCGGCCTGTTTTCCGGTTTTGCCATTCGTCCGTCACTTGTTTCGATCATGTCAAGAGGGAGGCCGGCCCTGCGCATGCCGAGACTTTTTGCGTTTGTATAACTGACCGAATCTCTTCGGATTGCATCTGTATTTCCGAACGGGTACGCCCGAGGCAGTGTGTTGCGGGATGAAACTCTTGGGCTAAGAAAACGAGGCCAGGATGAAATTGCCAATTCGACCAAATCTGAATCTGCGGGGAATCCTTCGCGCAAGCTTGATTCTAGGGATCGCCGGGATCAGGCTCTCCGGGTGCAATGGAAATCATGCGGGGCTCATTCCCTCCGATTGGAATATCCCGGCCTCGCGACAAGGGGTGTTGCAACCGACAAACTTTGTTCCGCCCGCGCTAGTTGGAGGATTGGAGCGGCAGGCCGACTGCTCTCTTTCTTATTTCGATTTTACCTATGCTTCCAATTCGACGACAGTGACTTTGACGCCCAATTCGCAGATTCCGCATTATGAAGAAACACTCCACAACAGCGCGTATCTGGGCACGACGCCCGATCAATTTCCCGCGGGGTGTGTGGACCACAATCAGAGGAGCACTTCCCGGCCTTTCCTGTTCCTTGGAACAACTACGGACGGACAGGAACTTGTCGCCGTGCCGGGCGCGTCCGGCGTCGTTACCAGCGGACTGAAGAATGACGGAACGTTTACGCGACCGGCCACACAGTTCACCCCGATCCCACCCGTCTCACTACTCAGCGGGGACCTCAACAAGGATGGAAATGCCGATCTGGTTTCCATTAACTCGAACGGCGTGCAATCTTCCGTAACAGTCTTCCTGGGAAAAGGTGACGGCAGCTATCACGCGGGAGTTACCTATGCTTCGCTCCCCGGCGCAAATGCCGAATACGGCGTGCTGGACGATTTGAATGGCGACGGAATTTTGGACTTGTTGGTCAGTTCGGATTCGCCCGCGTTTACATTTTCCATTTTTATCGGCAACGGCGACGGCACATTTCAGCCGCCAAAAACATTTGCGCCAACAGTGGGCGGCCTCCAATACAGTCAAGCATTCATCACGGCGGACGCGAACGGAGACGGGGCCAAGGATATAGTGACCTCACAGGGACAAGTGTTTCTCGGGACCGGGGACGGAATCACCTACAGCGTGCTGCCGTGGGTTGCATTTCCTCCGATCGATTCCGGTTCGAGCGATTCCGCTCGGTCGATCGTGGCAGGTGATTTCAATAAAGACGGGAAGGTGGACCTCGCAACGGACAATGGTTTTACGATTCAAATTTACCTGGGAAATGGAGACGGAACTTTCACGGCCGGGCTTGCATATCCCACGATCGCGAATGCCGGACTGCTCCTGGCGACGGACCTGGATGGAGACGGAAATATCGATTTGTGGACCGGATACGGCGGCAACGGGGTGTACGGCGGTGATTCTTATTTGCCCAATGCCGCGTATGCGCTGATGGGAAATGGCGATGGAACGTTCCAGGGCGTGCCCGGCTTGCCGACAAGTGATTCCAATTTCGCATCGGCTGCGGTTACGCATCGGGACGATGCAACGCAAACCTTAACACTAAGCGCGCCGTCCCCGAGCAAGCTGTCGGTTGTGTCCGGGCAAACCTCCGTTCCTATTACTGTCACCGCGAGCGGCGTGCCGCAAACGGTGACGTTTGCCTGCTCCGGGCTGCCGGTACCAGCGACCTGTAACTTCAACCCAGGGCAGCTTATGCTCACATCCAGCGTTACTTCCGCACCAGTGATGATCACAATCGCCACGTCAGCGAGCACGCTCGTAACTCCTGAACCGTGTTTGCTGCCTCCCTGGGGTTGGAAGGCAACGCAAAAGTTGGCCGTTTTCTTGCTTCTGGCATTGTCAATCGTCCTTTTCAGCGCGCGACGCCGAAAATTGGGATGGATTATTTGTGGATGTTGGTTGATGATTTTGGGAACGTCGCTCGCTGGCTGCACGAATGGCAGTTCTAATTCGACTGCTCCCAATAGTGCGCAACCGGGAACCTATGCAGTGACAATCTCAGCCAACGGAGGCGGTGGCGTGGTAAACGCTGCGGGCACGGTGACGCTGACCGTGACGGCGCCATAGGAATTCAGAGTTGTTTCAGCTTCTCGCGAAATGATTCGCATGAGCCGCTTGTGCTACCCTTGAGCATGTAATTGCCATGCTGCGACTAGGTTGTCGCTGGCAAAGGTGACCGCTGCCGATTCGTTTGACATTCTGCAGTACGACTTCCGGACGTCCGAGGTGACAAAATGAATGCGCCGCAATCGCTTCACGACAAAGGCCAGAGCCTTTGGCTCGACAACATCACGCGCGACCTGCTCGATAACGGCACGCTGAAACGGTATATCGACGAATGGTCGATCACCGGGCTCACGTCCAACCCCACGATCTTCGACCAAGCCATTAAGAACAGCACCGCGTATGACGCGGCCATCGCCGAGAAATTGCGGAGTGGAAAGTCGGGCGAGGCTCTCTTCTTCGAGTTGGCACTGGAGGACCTTACTCGCGCGGCGGATTTGTTCCGGCCAATCTACGAAAAAACGCACGGCGTGGACGGGTACGTTTCCCTGGAAGTATCGCCGCTGCTCGCGTACGACACGGCCAGCACCATTGCCGCGGCGAAAGATCTGTCCGCGCGCGCGAACCGCGCCAACCTGTTCATCAAGATACCGGGCACGAAGGAAGGGCTGCCGGCGATTGAAGAGGCAATTTTTTCCGGCGTGCCGATCAACGTCACGCTTCTGTTCTCGCGCGAGCAGTACGTGGCGGCCGCCGAGGCTTTTCTTCGGGGCATCGAGCGCCGGATCGCCGCCGGCCTCGACCCGCTTGTCAATTCGGTCGCTTCGCTATTCGTCAGCCGGTGGGATGTGGCCGTCGCCGACAAAGTTCCCGAGAAGTTGCGCGGCAAACTTGGCATTGCCATTACGCAGCGCGCATACAAGGCTGCGATCGCCCTCTTCGGGTCCGAGCGATGGCGGCGCGTCTACAATTTCGGCGCGCGCGCGCAGCGACCGCTCTGGGCAAGCACGGGAACGAAGGATCCGAAAATGTCGCCGCTCCTGTATGTCGAGGCTCTGGCATCGCCGTTCACGGTGAACACCATGCCCGAAGTCACATTGAAAGCGCTGGCCTCTCACAGCGAGTTGACTCACCTGATGCCGCCGGACGGGGGCGACTGCGAGGAAGTGCTCGCGGAATTCGGCAAGGCAGGCATTGACATCAACGCGCTAGCCGCGCGCCTTCAGGAAGAAGGGGCGAAATCGTTCGTGGCGTCCTGGCAAGAACTGATGGGAGTGATCGCGGCCAAGAGCGCTTCCATTGGCAAGAGCACCCCTGTGAAAGCCGGCGGTTAATCTGAATGTCCGCCCAGCATTAGAAATCTTTAGCCGCATTTCCGGAGGACTCGTAGCGCCGGCGTCTCGCCGGCTTTCTTAACTCGCGAGGATTAAGGGAAAACCGCCGGCGAAAGGCCGCAAGCCAGTGCAAGGAGAATTCAGATGAGCAATGAGCATTCCGATGCGCTGGTTTTCTTCGGCGCGACCGGCGATCTGGCTTACAAGAAAATTTTCCCCGCGCTGCAGGCGATGGTGAAGCGCGGGAATCTGAATGTGCCCGTGGTGGGCGTGGCCAAGGCCGGATGGAATCTGGATCAGCTGCGCGCGCGCGCCAAGGACAGCTTGGAAAAACACGGCGGAATCGATCCCGCGGCGTTTGAAAAGTTGAGCGGCCTGCTGCGTTACGTGGACGGCGACTACCAGGACGACGCAACATGCGAGGCCTTGCGTGAACAGCTGAAAGGCTCCCACAGGCCCGCCTACTATCTGGCCATCCCTCCGGTGCTGTTTGAAACCGTGGTCCAACGCATCGCGACAAATCTCGGCGCCGATCATGCGCGGGTCATCGTCGAAAAACCCTTCGGGCACGATATGGCTTCGGCTATTGAACTGAACAAGGTTCTCCTCTCCATCTTCGACGAATCCAGTATTTTCCGCATCGATCATTTCCTCGGCAAACGGCCGGTGGACAACATGCTGGCCTTTCGCTTCGCGAATGCGTTCGCCGAGGCATTCTGGAATCGCCACTACATCGAAAGCGTGCAGATCACCATGGCGGAAGACTTCGGCGTGCAGGGCCGCGGCGCGTTTTACGACGGAACCGGCACGATCCGCGACGTCGTCCAAAACCATCTGTTTCAGGTGCTCTCCAATTTGGCAATGGAACCGCCTTCACGATCCGACGGCGAGTCCCTGCGCGACGAAAAAGTCAAAGTTTTGAAGGCGATTCCTCCCATCGAGGAGAAAAACCTGGTGCGTGGACAGTTCCAGGGCTATCTGAATGAACAGGGTGTCGCCAAGAATTCGCAGACGGAGACCTTTGCAGCCCTGCACTTGGAGGTCAATTCCTGGCGCTGGAAGGGCGTGCCTTTTTACATTCGCGCCGGCAAATGCCTGCCCGTGACCTGCACGGAAATACTTGGCAAGTTCCGCAAGCCTCCCACGCTCATCCCTGACAGCATTTTGACGGAGAACCATCTCCGGCTCCGGCTCAGCCCCGAAGTGGTGATTGCCATGGGATTGATGTCACTGGCGCCAGGAGAAAAAATCAGGCTGCAGGCCGGAGAAATGGTGGCTACCAGCTTTGTGGGCGAGAATGAAATGGGTGATTACGAACGATTGCTCAGCGCAGCGATGGCGGGGGAAAACTCGCTCTTCGCGCGTGAGGATTATGTGGAAGAGGCGTGGCGCATCGTCGATCCAGTTCTGAAAAAAGGGACGCCGGTTTATGCCTATGCGCCGAATACGTGGGGGCCCGCCGAAGTCGCGCAAGTAACGCCGCCGGGAGGCTGGGACGCGCCGGCTCCAAGTCCGAGCACTGTGCCGGCGGTCGGACGAGTCGCGCAGGCTTAACAAGCTGCGGGGAATCTTGCTTGTATTGATGGAAACCCACAGGCTGAAGCCTGCGCTTCTGTAAACTCAGCGCGCCGGGAGCGGCTGCAGGGGCGGCGCCTTGCCTCCCGGAGTCGCGTCCTCAGCCGTATTGCTCAACATGGCCAGGGTAATGTACACGCCGCTGACTGTGATCAGATCGACGATTTGCTGGTCGCTGAAAAGGTCGCGCGCTTTTTTGAATGTCGCGTCGCTCACAACGTGATCCTTGGCAAGGTCCATGCAAATATCATAGACAGCCGCTTCATCCGGTTGCATGGACGCAGGCCGCTTCCCCACCTTGAGATCATCGGCGACCGCTTGCGGCAGCCCGGCCTTCAGCGCGAGCGGATAGTGAGCAGTCCACTCCACTTGCGAAGTCCACAGCCGCGCCTGGATCAGAATCGCAAACTCGTTCAGCTTACGCGGAACCGAAGTGTTAAAGCGCAGGTAATCGAGCATCGCGAACATGCGCTGTCCCATCACCGGGCTGCGCAACATCATATTGTAGGGACCCGAAATCCCGATGCTCGAGACCTTCAGGATCTCATCCGCAAACGGGCGCTGCTGATCGTTCAATTGCTCCAATTTTAGTAACGGGAACCGTTGTTCCTTCTCCGCGGATTGCACCTGCACCTCCGGCATCATGAGCGTCAAAACAGTTCCAATCGTGACGCACAACGCTAACACGACCCGTCGCTTCATGTCTTTCTCCTCCGCGCCTGGAATCTTCGTCCGGCATTCCTTCCCGACCGGCAACATATATCCGGCCGCGCCAGAATGCAATCACTCGGCACATTTCAAATTTCAGCTCCTTGTTGCAGGCGGTATCTCCACCTTCGAATTGAAGGCGGAATTTCTATCGAAGGGAATGGCAAGCCCGCGCGGACTCGCTTGCTATGAGGGGAGCGAAGGAAACCGCAAGCCTCAATCGTGTGAGATGGCCGCGATTACAGGCCCGCAATAACCTGTAAAGCGCAGAAAGCCGCCTGAGAACGTGAAACTGCGGCTACGCCAGATCGCCTCTGGATGAAGATACAGGTGAAAAAATTTCACAGGAATTCTCCGCCGCGGAAGGAACATGGCCGAGAGCTAATTTAACAGGGCGACGTCCGGAAGAAGGTGATCCTGGAAGCGCAGCATGGCTTTCCAAGGCAGCCGCGGCCTGGTGTGCCAAAATTTCGCCCAATGAATACGGTCGGGACGAGGCCGTCGATTTTTTTAAGGCATTCCAATAATTCGACTTGTCATCAGTCTCATCGGCACATTGGGCTGAAAACAGTTCTGGAAGTACTGGAACCAAGAGCCTATTGACCCCATTAGACAGCTGAGAGTAACCTCGCAGTTTCCTGTCTCAGCGGGAACGGTGAGTTTCAGCATTTACATACATTAATGATTTGCCATTCGATTTTTCTATTTTTCCGGGGACTGAGTTCAATTTGACGCGACCCGGCAATGGGAGATTTCGTTCAAATCCGTGTACCCTTCGGCCAGAATCTCAGCGGTTTTTACGGTCAAATCGGAATAGTTGATTTTGGACTTCGCCAATAATCTGCAGGAGGAGCACATGACCACACGCAAATACGTTACGGCATCCTTACTCACTCTTTTAGGTTTCCTTATGGTGAGCCCGTTGTCACGCGCGCAGGGGCCTAACGAGCCAATGGACTACGAGGGAACTGTCGGTGGATTGAGAAACCTTGAAGAGGGCCAACCGCCGGCAATGATCCATGCAACCGTTGACGACATGAAACGGTTCCATGAAGCCAACCCGAATGCGCGACCGGGCTCCGTGCAAACAGCCGGCACCGCAAGTCAACTCTATTACCATGGCGGAATTGGCGGCGTAGGCGTCGAGACTACCCCCAAAATTTATCTGGTGCTCTGGGGCTCCCAATGGAACAACAACGACCCGAGCGGCGAGGAAGCGATTCTGTATAACTTCTACTCGGGAGTGGGCGGAAGTTCCTGGTCGAACAGCGTCATCCAGTATTGCCAGGGCGTGGCCAGTGGCACTGTATCCTGCAACGGGGCCGGTACCGCAGCCGGCAATCAACTGAATATGTTAGCCGGAGTCTGGTACGACAACGCGAGCGCCGCGCCGTCAAGGCCGAAGCAGTCGCAGATCGCAGCAGAGGCCGCCCGCGCGGCAGGGCACTTCGGCAACAACTCCGCTTCACATAACGCGAGCGTACAATACGTAATCGCCACGGCGCACGGCAACAGCTCCAGTGGATTTGGGTCCCAATACTGCGCCTGGCACAGCTCGACCGGCTCCTCCTACGGCAACATCGCTTACACGAACCTGCCGTACATCACCGATGCCGGCGCCAGTTGTGGCGCCAACTTCAACGGCCTTGGCCGCTTCGCCGGAATTACCATTGTCTCCGGTCACGAGATGGCGGAGTCGATAACCGACCAGTTCCCATCCACAGGTTGGCTGGACTCGAACGGCGCCGAAAACGGAGACAAGTGCGCTTGGATTTCCTCGGGACAGGGCGCGGCGGCGGACACCACTCTGACAAACGGATACAGTTACCCAGTGCAATCGTTGTGGAGCGATGCTTTCAACAGCAAATCGGGCGGGTGCGTGCTCACCTACCCTTGATGCGACACCGCCGTGAAAGTCGAAATGCCGGATGCGCAAAACTCGCCGTTCTCCGATCTTTGAGGGCCGTATTGATCGGAAAACATTGTGGTTTCTCCGTTGCCTGGCGTTAAATGTTGAACCCGGCCCCTCACTGGAATCAGTTGCGGCTGGAGCGACATTCCCCGCGAATAGACATCAAAAAACGGCCTCGCTCCTATTTACACTACATTCTCGTCGGCAACCTCCCGTCCGTTGAATATTCGTCTAAGTCTAGATAAGTCGATGACATCGGCTTTGGATAACACTGCTGTAACGGTGAGACGTCCGTTTCTAACCTGCTCCCACTTGCCACGCTGCTTTGGTCTGTGTTAATCCCAACTCTTATTCCACATTCGAAAGCCGGGTCAACGGGTCGGCGAATGTCGCAGATGACTCGGGAGGAATCATAATGGGATTCTCATCTAGCATAAAGCTTTCGAGGTGGACAGGCGCCATGCAACTGAAAGCAGCTCTTCTGGCCATCCTGGTACTTGCTACAGGCCCCGTGGCATGGTCGCAATCAGCTCCAATCAAAGTCGTATTAACCGGACAATCCATGATTCGCGGAGATATCCGGCTTTACACACCGTCCGAAGTGTCGATCATGGCCCCACTGCTGAAAGGCGATGTGGTCTTTACTAATTTTGAAGCGACGGTTGCGGAAAAAGGCCAGCCCAACGAATCGGCGCCCCGCGAAGGAAACTCCCTCGCCCCGCCCGAGGCAATGGATGTGCTGAAGGAAATGGGTTTCAATATGTTTTCGCTGGCCAATAACCACGTGTGGGATCTTAGGGTTGCAGGAGTTCTAAACGCCATTCAGGAAGCGAACCGCCGTAATATAACTCATGCCGGGACCGGCAAAACCTTGGAAGAAGCTGCTGCCGCAAGTTACATGCACACGCAGAAAGGCACGGTTGCCTTCGTGGCCATGGCGTCAGGCGGTATCCGGCCTGGAGCGCCGGCCACGCCAACTAGCCCAGGCGTGAATGAACTCCGTGTGGAGACCGGGAACGTTCCGAACGAGGAAGATTCCAGACGGATTCTCCAGAGCATCCGCGATGCCAGTAAACGCGCGGACCTGGTCATTGTTTATCAGCACAATCACGTCTACGACAAAAATTTCGGGACGATTTTTGGGGAGGAGCTGCCCGACCGGTTGGTCCCGCCGGATTGGATCAAGAAATGGACGCACGCGGAAGTGGACGCCGGCGCCGACATCATCGTGATGCATGGAGCGCCCGTCGTGCAGGGAGTTGAGATTTATCACAACCGGCCGATCTTCTACGACCTCGGCAATTTCATTTTTAATCTGCCGCTGATGGAGGCCACTCAGCTTCTCGAACCGATTGTGTGGGAAAGCGTGATTGCGTCCGTCGAATTTCAAGGAAAGAAACTGCAATCGATCAAGTTCCAGCCGATCGCCCTGAATCAGATGGGCCATGGCCAGGTCGACAGTGAGGACGACCATCCGAACAGTCTTCCGGAAAATCCGCGGCCATTTATCGCCACACGCGGGCTGCCTGCGCCGGTTACTGGAGAGAGGGCACATTACATCCTCGAGCGGCTGGCGGACTCTTCCCGGCCATTCGGGACAATTGTTGTGGTAAAAGGCGATACGGCGGAAATCAAACTGAGCGCCAAAAAATAAATCGAACTGATGCCGCAAAAGCCGCTGAAATAGTGATTCCAAGGCCTACCAAATTTTGGTGATTGCGGGACCGACAGTACGCGGTCCGAGGCAAAATCTTTTCCGGAAATGAATCGAGGAGATGCGCCATGAGCAAATTGAAAAAGCACCCAGAATTTTCCCGAAACAACCCAAAGAAGGAAATCCTCAATAACTCCAACTCTTCCCGGCGTGATTTCCTGAAGACGGCCGGCGCCACTGCCGGCGCTGCGTTGATGAGAGAAACGCTCTGGTCCCAGGGCAGGCCCCTGGCAGCGTTGAGTGGCGCCCCTTCGTTCCCAAAAATAAACCAGCAGTTGATGATCACCCCCGCTCAAGCCCTCGAATGGGCATCTTTCAAGGCCAAGTGCGGGCCAACCTGGGCGGGGAGCGCGGGCTGGAAGCAATTCACCGATTTTTTGATATCGAAAATGCCGGAATTCGGCGGCGTCGATCTGGAATATATCGAGATTCCCTATGATCACTTCATCGTGGACGATTGGCCCGATCGCAGAACCCACATTCATGACTCAGGCGTTGCAGTCCAGAAGCTCGTTTCGGACGGGGTCCCTGTTCCTGTGGTCGCGTCGTATGGCATGACTTCGGGCTCCACCCCTGCTGAGGGGATTACAGCTCCGATGCTCTATTACGACCCAGCCAACCCGCCGTCGGATGATAAAATCGCGGGGAAAATACTGGTCTTCCAGACAGATCCATACCCAAAGCCTCCCTACACCGAAACCTTTATGGACAGCTTCACCATGACCGACTACGAATGGCGTTCGCCCGGCAAGTGGGGACCGTTGTTCGAACCGGTACCTGTGAGCGTTAGCAGTTCGTATCACGCGCGCTGGACCTGGAACCAGATTGGTGCAGCGGCCAGGATCGGTATCAAGGGGCATGCTGCCGGAATGGTCGTTGTCTATGACCTGTCCCCAAAAGCAGCTTTCGGTCTGACGCAGCGAAGTGTTTATACGCCGGACGGAAAAGCCGGACTCGGAGCGGCCTATGTCAATTGTCCAACTCTCGCGCTGGACCGCGTGAACGGCGCGAAGGTTTTGGTGGATGCGAAGGCGGGCAAGCCCGCAAATTTAACCCTGATTGGCCATTTTCAACGAGACACAGGCAAAGCCATCATGGTTTATTTGCCCGGCAAGAATTATGGAACCCCGGCCGACGAGGTGGTCGTACTCGCCACGCACACGGATGCTATGTCGCTGGTTGAGGAAGTTGGGGGCCTTGGCATGCTGGCCATCATGTCTTATTTCAATCACATTCCAAAGTCAGCCAGGCCGCGAACGATGGCCTTCTACTTTGATTGCCGCCACTTCATGCCCGGAGGCGAACCCGCGTGGCCGCAGTTCGACTATTACAGCGTGCACCCGGAGCGCTTGAAGTCCGTGGTGGCAACGCTCGGGATGGAGCACATGGGCGGCAGGCAGACCATCGAAATCGGAGCTGACCGGAACGAGTACGTCTATTCGAAGGAGCGCCCGGAAGATGGAGGCGTCATCACCAGTTTGATCGACGTTTACAACAACAACATGTGGCTCGTGGAAACCGTCGCGAGAGCCGCTACCGACAACCACTGGCCCCGAGTGGATGTGAAAGCCGGGAGCACGCAACCGGGTGTGAACGGCGGTTTTCAAGGCCAGGTAAAGAGCCCGATGAATAAGGGCCGGATGTTCAAGATCCCTGGTATCGGGCTGGCTGCCGACTGGCCCGGCGCCTGGACGCAAAGTTTCGCGCAAGTGGACACGGAAGCCGGGCCGCACGGCTTTGATGAAGTCTACTTTATGCAGCAGATCTCCGGTTTATCTCAATTGGCGGGCGAATTGTCACTGGTGAAGCCGATTGTCATTGATCTCGGCTGGGGAAACATCAAATCGGCGCTGATTAAACTTCCAGACACCGCCTTCGTCTCCAAACAAGATGCCTCGATGCAACGGCAGAAGCTCGTAGAACAATACGTCGCCGCATTCCGGAAAGTGGAAGTTGCGGCAAATCCCGATGCCAGGGCCACGCTCAATTCATTGGCTGCCAATGTTTCCGCCTGGGTGACGCCCGACAAACAGGCAACCTTGAGTACATTGGTAGACAGCCAAATTTCCAAGCTGTCTTGATCCGTCGCGGCGTCCTTCATAAGGAGCGGTAGAAGATAAAGCCGAGCAATTGTATGGATCGGCCGCGTGGGTTGCGGATTCTCTTGGTGGGATTGGATATAGTTGTCCTCGCTGCCTCGCTCGAGCACGGAATACATCGCGACATCGAGTGTTTTTTCGCTACCGCTGAAGTCCAGCCAGGAACTGCCGCTTTTCAGATGCCCAGGTATATGCCGGCCTCGTTCCACACGCCGCTGTTATTGCTGGCGGCGACGCGGAAGCGGTAGTTGCCGGGAGAAAGATTGTTGTAGAACGCCTGCCGGCGAGTGCCAACCCACTCCCATTCGCTGTCCCAGCCTTCCAGTTTGTAGCGAAAATGGACCTTCTCCGGAGCGACGTAGCTGAGAGCGGTATAGTCGATCTCCAGATCGCGAACCTGTGGGGGGAGGCGCACTTCTGAAGATGAGTCACCCGAAGCGTTTTCCCAAAAAACGTTGTGGTCAGCTGTAATCTGCTCGACGTGCACTGGCGGCGGAAGGTTATTGAAGGGAAGGCGGCCGGGGTCAACCACGCTGACTGTACCTAAGGCCGTGAACCACAATGTTCCGTCCGAGGATTTGGCCACTCGCGGGCTGAAGCCAGTACTGTAGGAAGAGATCGCCACGCCATCGGAGTCGGTGAAGACCGCGGCGTGGATAGCACTTTTGGAATTTTTGTCTTGATCCACGGCGGCCGCCCAAGCGTCCAGTTCCGCCCGTGGGAAGCGTACAAGGCCGCAGGCCATATACAGCCACAAAGACTGGGCATTGTCTTCCATCATCCAGTGAACCGAATTGCATGGCAGTCCGTTCTTGCTGGAAAGCGTGGCGATGCGTCCGTTCTTCAACCGGCTCAGCCCGCCTTGAGTGGAAGCCCAGAGCGCGCCATCCGGGCCGAATTTCAAATAATTGACGCTGCCCGCGCCGAGGCCGTCCGCGGCCGTATACGACTCACGAATCTGGCCTTCCTTGAAGTAGACGAGTCCGCCATCGAAGAATCCAATCCATAGGCCGCCTCGAGAAGGATCGGCGGCAAGGGATATCGCAGGTTCTCCGCGTCCTAGTTTTGCCAGCGGAAACTTCTCAACTTCACCGCCGCATGACAGGCTAAAGAGGCCAATCCGGTTGTAAGCGATCCAGATGCTTCCACCGCTATCCCGGGCGATGGCCCGCACGGTGTCATCGGGAAAGCCACTTAGCGGAACAAATTGATCCTTCTCCAGATAACCAAACTGGCCTAACGTCGAAATCCAGATTCGCCCTCGATCATCCTGGAAAAGCGCGAATGGCGTAGACGCTTCAGTCCTGCCGTCGAGTCCGCGGTTGGCACTACTACTTACTGCAGCGAGTCGTCCATTGCTCCATCGGTCCAAACCACCCTTGGTAGCGATCCATATTCTTCCGTCTTCATCTCCTAGAACCGCTTCCACGATGCCACTCGACAAGCCTTGCTTTGAGTCTAGCGTCGGTATGGCAAGGTCGCGGAAGCGGTCCA
>Ga0070731_10002171_pt1 | contig 19045 bp, 16 predicted proteins | sample Coa_R1_2_FD_66448 | JGI IMG/M metagenome (GOLD analysis project Ga0070731, IMG submission 66448) | Surface soil microbial communities from Centralia Pennsylvania, which are recovering from an underground coalmine fire - Coalmine... | ecosystem: Environmental > Terrestrial > Soil > Unclassified ... | reverse complement strand
GAGGTAACCCAGGAAGAATGGGCAACGATTATGGGCGGTGACAATCCCAGTAATTTCAGCGTTGATTGCAAGTATTGCCCGGTGGACAATGTCAGCTGGGATGATGCAAATAAATTTATATCGATCCTGGATTCCATGACAAAGGAAGACTATTCATTACCGACCGAGGCACAATGGGAATATGCGGCCGAGGGAACTGACGATAGATTGAGATTCCATTTCAGCGGAGGCAACAAGCTGGCAATTTTAGGGTGGTACAGGGATAATTCAAACAATCAAACTCATCCGGTAGGCCAAAAAGCTACAAACGCAAATGGCATTTATGACATGAGCGGAAATGTGGCTGAATGGTGCCTGGACTGGTACGGCGAAAATTATTATAACAAAATTCAAAACGGGAATACGGATCCGAGAGGGCCGGCAACAGGAACCTTTAAAGTGGTTCGCGGTGGTAGTTGGGATTCTAACGAAACATTCTGCAAAACAACTACAAGGTCCAGAGATCTTCCCAATCAAAAGAAGCCGAGTATAGGTTTTAGGCTGGTTAAAAAAGCGCAAGATTAAAAAAAAATGAGCGATCAAAACCATCGGCGCATGTCTTATAAATACCACGCATTCATTTTAATGCTGCTGCTTTCTTTCGAATCAATTTACGCACAAATCCGGATGGGCGTCGTCGCTGGACCTGACCTTACGACCAACACCCTGAACCATGTTGAAATAGGAGTTATTAACCCTGCCGTGCCCTGCTTTTGCGGGGTAAAATACGTGGACACAAAACCCGCTATCCTTTATTCTGCCGGTTTCACGTTAGAGTATGCGCTCTCTTCTGCGTTCTCTATTTCTGCTAAAACATTATTTGCGGCAAATGGATGGAATCAAAATGTTCACTATGCAGATTTTAACCCCGGGACAACCGCGGTAACTTATGATTCAAAAGATAAATACCGGTTTAATTATTTTGAAGTCCCACTCTATTTTGTTTTCAATTCTTCCCTGGGTAAGCAAGGCGCAGCCTTTCATGCCGGCCTGGGTGGATTTGTCGCTATCGCGTTGGCGGGAAAATATGAATTTCGCCTATTAGGATCACAAAATATTACGGCGGGAGCCGGCGCATTGACGGGCCATGCAATAGAAGACGGCCTGGCGGTTTTGACGGATTCGTCAAACCTCATCGCCATAAATAACTTACAAAGAAAACTTACCAATCTTAGTGCGAACGGATTAAACCTGGGTGCAAGTGGATTCCTGAGCGTTGAAATGGATAACGGGTTCCATTATGATCTCTCATTCTCGGCGGGTTTTAGAAATGTATTGACTGGCGGATTTTATCCCTACCCGAGACAAAATCGGCTGATAGGACTCGGATTTAGCATGGGTTACTATTTCAATAAAATAAAAACTGATCATTAAATTAATGTAAATCGCCGCTGATGCACAGACTGATTTTTGTAATCGCGATCATTATTGTTTTTAATGGGGCTGTTGATGCGCAATCTGTTCAATTTGGATTTACCGGCGGGGCCGGCACCAGTAACGTGGCAAAGACAAATAATGTAGGGGTTGCTTTTGAACAGAGAAATTCGATGGCCGATTTTTACGCCGGATTAACAGCGGAAATTAAAATCAACAATGATTTTGCATTCAGACCCGAGTTCTACTTTGAACGAAAAGGCTGGACCAGCAAGTACAATAATTTGATGATAAACCTTGCTGGCGAAAATCCTTTTTTCACCATCAATGACAGCATTCTTAATTCAGATAAAGTTAAATTGAATTATATCAAATTACCCCTAAACCTCTCATTTGCTCTCCCACAGGTTGTGGAGGGCAAAATATCCGTCGAACTCGGACCTTATTTAGCTTATGCCGTAAGCGGAAGTTATTCGTCTTTTTATGGTCACAGCAGTGCAAGCGTTTATAATTTCACTGCGAACCTTAGTGACAATGGTTCCAAAAATGGAATAAAGTTCAACAGGATCGATTATGGGCTCAACTTTAAAATGGGGTATGAACTGAATTTTGGACTACTGATCCATGTCAAATACGAACTGGGCTTGCGCGATGCCTTAACCAATCAATTAATCAACGGGCCGGCGGAAACCAAATTCAGATCCTTTCTGATCGGATTATCCTATTTGATCTCCAAATAGCTCAGAACTTTCTTACGGGACGCACCAGGCCAAAGGAGCTGCAACATTTGTCCGGGCTGCAACATGCGCAGGTATAGGAGATCACTCCTGCGTAATTATTTTTAAAAACAAAATATGCCACTCCTGAATCCGAGCTGTTCGGAGAAAGTATTGTCGAAGTCCAGTAGATGGCGGTATCATTAAATGCACCTAAATATTGCTGCTCTTTACAGATCTCCCTTGCGGCTCCGGAAGACGGCATGAACCAGTCATTGTAACCATTCAACGTCAATTTGCGAACCAGGTCGGATGCATCGGTTCCGTTGTTATAGAAACTGTCAATCAGGGCACAATTCCTGTCGCCGCTCATAATGCTTGTATCCGTCGCCAGGGGAGAAACCCAATTGCCCGGAGCAGTTTCTGCAAAAGGATAAAAAATATTGGAAGGATCGCTCGGGCTTGGCAATCCCCAGGGGCCGTACCCCGCAACGGCAAGATCAAACATGGACGCGACCAGGCCATGTTGTCCCGAAGAATCGATATAAAAGATAATGCCTCCGCCAAAATGGTCACCAACATGATGAGATGATGAGGCTGTCTTATTACATGAAACAAGAACCAGAAAAGAGGAAAGGAAAATTAACAATGATCTTTTGTGCATCCAGTCGATTTGCGCGTATAAATTTATTAATAAACTCTTAATTGCCTAAAGGAGTTCGGAACCCTTGATAAAGACAGGAATTCGCTAACTTAACCAAAGATATAGCCGCTAAACGGTAAATATTGCTTCGGCGACATCATTTAAAGGCAGTCCCATGAGGAATTTGGTTTATGCTATTAATATGACTGCAGATAGCTGCTGCGACCATACCAAAGGAATCCCTAGTGACGAAATACTCGATTTTCATGCAAACCTCCTGCGAAACGCCGACGTGCTCCTCTTTGGGCGAATAACCTATCAATTGATGGTGCCTTATTGGCCCGATATCGCAAAAAATCATTCTGATACAAGGTCAACGAATGAATTTGCTGATACATTTGATGCGGTGGACAAAATTGTTGTTGTCTCAAAATCCCTGGACAGACCTGAAGGGAAAAAAACGCAAATTATTCGTAAGGATCTTAAAGATGAAATACTTAAGTTGAAGCAGGGTGAAGGAAAGAATATTTTAGTCGGCGGTGTCGATATTCCCTCACAACTCATCCGGCTCGGTCTCGTTGATGAGTATTATTTTGTCATTCAGCCGATAATTGTAGGAGAAGGAAGACGATTGCTGGAGGGCATCAGCCTCCCGGCAACCTTGCAATTAAAACTTGTTGAGTCAAAGATTTTCCCTTCAGGGTGTGTTGCGCTTCACTACTTAAATCGCTAACAGAAGAGCCTTCGAAAAGAAACGATACTGCATATGCCAAAGCTATCTGCCATAGGACGCATTTTTTATGGGATTGCCATCGCCGGCACGGGAATTCTAACCATCTACGCCAATGATTTCCCGTATATGCTTTTGCCTCCGCGAAATTTCTATTTACCGGGGCTCGCTATTGTAACCGGAATCATTTTTATTATTGCGGGAGGGAGCTTTGTTTTTGGCATAAAAGCGAGACAGGTTGGCGTTCTATTCGGCGTCTTACTGCTCTTGATCTTTTGTTTCTACTTTGTACCCTATCAGTTTTTGGTGAGCCCAAATTACATGCACCTGGGCGACTGGGAAAATGCGGAAAAAGAACTGGCGCTCGCCGGCGGTTCGCTTACTGTCGCAGCCTGCTTAACTGGCGAGAATGACAATTCTGTGATTCGATTTTTCGGAAAACTCATACCGCTGGGCGCGATTCTTTTTGGATTTACGATACTGAGTTTCGGCATCCTGCATTTCATGTTTACAAAGGAGGCATCGACGCTGGTACCGGTATGGATTCCCTTCCCAATCTTTTGGACCTATGTTGGCGGAGTCGGATTATTGGGGTCGGGCATTGCGATTGTTTTGAAAATCAAAACCGGCCTGATTGCAACTTTAATGGGAACAATGATTTTAATATGGTTTGTTATTCTCCATATTCCGCGAGCTGTTGTCGCGCCTTCTACAGACATCTTTGGTGAAACCATCAGTGCTTTCCTTGCGCTCGCGTATAGCGGGACTGCCTTTATGATTGCAGGAATGGCGAGGAGGGCAAATTGAGCGCAAACCTGCAGTCACCTTGGCATTTCGAAATACGGGATCAGCAAGAGACGATCTCATTCAATCTATTTTGTATACTTCATCAAGCGATTTCAGAAGTTTAATGTCCTGGCCTAGAATCGTCTTGTAAGAATCGGCGAGATCATGGATTTTGAAGTCGATTTGATCGAGTTTGTTCAGAAAATTCTCGAAATCGGCCTTTAGGTAGGTTTTAAAAATTATTTGCTGCGGTACGTCATGATCACCCAGGAATCCATCCACGCCGGATATTTCCTCAAGGAATTTGCGGGTAGCCTGCCGCGGAATCAGCCTCGTTAAGCTGGTGTCCACGGAATGCTCGACGATCGTGATAAACTCAGTATACTTATTGAAGTTATTGATGGCAATATTGTAATCCAGGATGCCCAGCCTGACTTTCGCATTACTTACCAGGTCCAGGCCGCCGGAAGATTTTAGCTGGGCAAGCGCAATCTCGGGTGGTGTGTAAGTGGCCCAGACAGTAGCATTGAACAGCGCCTTGCAAATTCGTCTTTCATTTCCTCTGAGTGGCAGCGAATCCACGCAGAAATGGGCGGAATCAACCCAGTCATGATATTGCGGTTCGTAAACGGTGATAAGCTTTTCGAGTCGAGCGGTGTCCTTGACCAGATCCTGCCTTAGCGAGGCCACAATTTCTCGTTCTTTTCTGCCGTCTTCGATGTGCTGCCGCATGCTCTCTGCAAAAAAACCCATCGCGACTGCCAGGAATATCATGACAAATTCAAAAAAATACTCCCTGAAACGTTTTCTTTCGAAATCCGGGTGATGGTGGACCTCCATTTTGTCAGGTTTGGTTCAAGCCAATCGGCCTTAAACCGCCAAATTTAGCCGTTCAGCTTATTTTTTTCAGAATTTTTTCCGAACGGTGCAACTTCCGAAAAAAGCCTACGTCTTATTCTAGGCTCGTTACTTTCAAATCAACGACTATGCTCAGGAACTATCTTAAAATCGCGTGGAGAAACTTACTGAAGAACAAGATTTATTCAATTATCAACATTGCCGGCCTTGCCTCAGGAATGGCTGTGGCCATGATTATCGGACTTTGGATTTATGACGAAACGTCGGCAAACCGCAATTATAAGAATTATGACCACCTCCACCAGGTGATGATGTATCAGACTTTTGACGGCTACCGGGGGGCACAGCAGGCGCTTCCCTGGCCGATCGGAGATGAATTAAAAACCAAGTTTCCCGACTTTAAAGGAGTCGCCATGTGCGACTGGGGCAGCCGCCGTTCCTTAGTATTTGGGGAGAAAAAGCTGAGCAAATTCGGGCATTTTATCGGGAAAGATGCCATAGATATGTTTTCCCTCGACATAAAAGAAGGCAGCCGGGACCCGCTCAATGACCCATACTCGATCGTTTTAACCGTCGAGACCGCGAAGGCGCTTTTTGGCAATGCCGATCCCATCGGGAAAGCTATTAAACTGGATAATCAATACAATTTGTCCGTAACCGCCGTAGTAGGGAGCGAGCCCAAGAATAGCACGCTGCAATTCGATTACCTGATCCCTTTCCAGTTGCAAAAGATCATATATCCCTGGGTTAAACAGTACCATGAAACAAACTGGGGGAATAACTCCTGGCAGGCGTTCGTACAATTGCAGGACAATGTTGGCCCGGCCCAAATTAAAGCGCGGGTGAAAGATGTTGTTATTTCCCACTTTACGGATGAGAACACCCTAAAGAGCATCAAACCCGAAGTATTTCTCCATCCCATGTCCAAGTGGCGTCTATATAGCGATTTTGAAAACGGAGCGAATACTGGCGGTTTTATTAAATACGTCAGAATGTTCGGGATCCTGGGACTGGTAGTTCTGTTGATTGCCTGTATAAACTTCATGAACCTGAGCACTGCGCGTTCAGAAAAAAGAGCTAAGGAAGTTGGAGTTAGAAAAGCGGTGGGTTCGGGAAGGGGCAAACTTATTAATCAATTCCTCTCCGAGTCAATGCTGATTGCATCTTTTTCGTTTGTGCTGGCTTTGGGAATTGTTCTGATAGCCCTGCCTTTTTTCAATCGAATCACCGACAAGGACATGAGCCTGCAGGTCGCGAACCCCATTTTCTGGGGAATCATGATATCATTTACCATTTTAACCGGTCTGCTGGCCGGAAGTTATCCGGCATTTTATCTTTCTTCCTTTAACCCCGTCCGGGTGCTTAAAGGAAACATTCGCGCAGGACGCGGAAGCTCACTGCCCCGGAAAATCCTGGTCGTTCTCCAATTCGCAAGTTCTGTCATGCTCATGATCGGGACGATTGTGATCAACCGGCAAATTCAGTTTGGGAAGAACCAGGCGATTGGATTTAACAATAGGGGTCTGATCTCGATAGACTGGACGGATGATATCAGTAAGCATCTCGATATCCTGAAAGAGGAACTGTTGAGTTCGGGCGCTGCGACTTCGGTGAGCCAGAGTAATTCGCCCCCTTCTGAGATTTATAGCAATAACAATGGATGGGAATGGAAGGGCAGCACGCCACTCGAAAAGGCATCCATTTTTAATACGATCACGACCACCTATGATTATACAAAAACTTTGGGCATTAAAATGATTGATGGCAGGGATTTTTCGCACGATTTTGCCGACTCAAACAGTGTCATCCTGAATGAGGCCGCGGTAAAAAAGATGCGGCTTAAAAACCCGGTGGGTGAGCTGGTCAAATGGAATGGCAGACCGATGACTGTTATCGGGGTGGTTCCTGATATCCGAATGGAATCGCCATACAGGGCAATATCGCCACTCACGATTATATTTAACAAGGACTGGGTAGGTAACCTGAACGTCCGTCTTAACCCAGCCATGTCGGCCTCCAGGGCGATCAGCATCATAAAGCCGATTTTCGAGCGGTATAATCCTGCTTATCCCTTCGAGTATAAATTTGCAGACGAAGAATATGCAAAGAAATTTAATTATGAGGAACTGGTTGGAAATCTCGCGGCCATTGTCGCGGTGCTGGCGATATTTATCTCCTGTCTTGGTCTCTTCGGACTCTCGTCGTTTACGGCGGAGCAACGCGTGAAAGAGATTGGCGTTCGTAAAGTCTTAGGCGCAAGCATTCTGAACCTGTGGCAGCTGCTGTCGCGCGATTTCGTCATGCTGGTGTTGCTTTCCTGCATGATCGCGATACCTTTGGCCTGGTACTATATGAATCAATGGCTCAAACCTTATAAAGAATTCAGAATCACCATTGGATTTGGCATTTTTATCAGCGTGGTGGTCATTGCGATCGCCATCACGCTGATGACGGTGAGCTTCCAGGCCATCAGGGCGGCGCGGGCTAACCCAGTGAGAAGTTTACGAACAGAGTAGTGTAGCGGTTTTTATAGCATACGGCCCGGCGAAAGTCGGGCCTTTGTTTTTGAGCGTACCCGCTCCGGAAAAATGCCAATTTTTATATAACTTTTCGAAAAAGTAGAAGATTAATTTTTCGGTAGTTTAAATTGACATCAATACAAATTATGAAACGGGTAACATCCATTGGCGGCATCTTCTTTAAATGCGAAGATGTCGAGAGACAGAAAACCTGGTACGAAAGACATCTGGGACTCCCGATGAGTCCCTACGGAACCACTTTTGAGTGGGTCCACGCAGACGGATCGTCCAAAAAAGGATCAACAACCTGGGCGCCTTTCGCCAAAAACACGAAATATTTCGACCCATCCGCCAAAGAATTTATGATCAATTACCAGGTTGAAAACCTGGAATGGCTGGTGGAGCAATTAAAAGCGGACGGGGTGACCGTGATTGATGCGATAGAAAAGTCCGACTACGGTTCCTTCGTTCATATTCTCGATCCCGAAGGAAACAAGATCGAATTGTGGGAGCCTGCTGAAAAGGGGGGCGCCGAAGATTGCGACGACATCAGCAAATGAATTTTCTCCATCGTTCTGCGGATAAGGTTTGCTAAGAGAACGAGAACCCTTTAATCCAAGACCGATAATACAAAATTATTTGTTTTTAAAGCATGCTGAAGCGTGGCAGAGTCTTGTTGCAGATCACTAATATACGATCCGACATATTCCATTTCTTTATGATTATCGGTTTCCTTCTCTCTGATACTTTCTGCGACAAACCCCGGCGAGACGGCAATAAAGATCATAAGACCTTCGGGAACATATTCTCTAAATCCCTTCTTTTCCCCATGTGGACGATGGTGAATTTCCATGCCGATGATTTGTCTTTTTTCTTTTTGGGACTCAGTGACTCATGCGCCATTCTTCGCCGGCAGCACAACAGTAAATTCCGTATACTCTCCCTCCCTGGTGTCCACTTTCAGCTCGCCGCCATGGGCTTTGACCATTTCATAAGATATTGACAATCCAAGGCCGGTTCCTTGGCCTGGAGGCTTTGTTGTAAAAAATGGTTGAAAAACCTTGTCGATTATCTTTTTCGGAATTCCTTCGCCGTTATCTTTCACAGTGAACTGAACATGATCTGCGAGTTTCCGACTGGTTACCGATATAACCGGCTCGTATTTTCCTTTCAGATGCATTTTCTTTTCTGCCACGGCATATAAGGCATTATTATAGAGATTGAGAAACACCCGCGCAATGTCCTGCGGGATGATTTTTACCAGGCCGATGGCGCTGTCAAAATCGGTGTTTAATGTAGCGTTAAAGGTGCTGTCTTTGGCCAGTTGGTTCCGGTAAGCCAGGCGCAGGTATTCGTTCGCCAGCGCGTTGACATCCGCATCTTCTTTTAGGCCCGACCCGGCCCTGGAATGCTGGAGCATGCCCTTAACAATGATTTCAGCCCGCCTGCCATGATGCATGATCTTTCCAAGATTCTCCTGAATGTTGTCAAGCAGGTCATTTTCATTCTGCAGATCCCGTTCAGCCTTACTTTTTTCCGCTCTCAATTCCTTTATCAAATCATTGTTCACCTCCGAGAAATTATTGACGAAATTCAGCGGGTTTTGAATTTCGTGAGCGATTCCGGCCGTTAATTGCCCAAGTGAAGCCATCTTTTCGGCGTGTACCAGCTGCTCTTGCGTGGCCTGCAGGGTCTGAAGGGCTTCTTCGACCTTACCCTTTTGAATTTCTATTTGCAACTTCTGTTGGTTGAGCAGGGCATTGGCTTTCTGTTTTAATCCGTTGTTCCGCCAAAGCATCGCGGCGATCACGAGAAAGATAACCACTGCACCGATCAAAATGTAGATGCTTAGCCTGTTGCGATACCTGACTTCAGCATCCTTTAATTCCTGTTCACGCATCTTTTCGGAAAAAGAAATGTTCTGGAATTCCATTATTTTCTGTAGCCCGAACAAAGAATCCTTTGTGGTGATGCTCAGTTGCTGGTATGCAAAGGCGCTATCGTACTCACGTTTCTGTTTGTAGAAATCCGTCAAAAAATTGCTGGCATTCAATACCTCGAGACGAAAATTTCCGCTTTGTGCCAGCTTGAGTGATTCTTTGGCATAATAAAGACAGGAATCCGATAAAGTTTCCGTCGCATACACTTTGGCAATACCAAGGAGGGCATTACTATAGGAAAGGTTGTCAGTTTTTGCAATCGCGTAACCGATGCCCAGGTTATAAAACTGTGTTGCCCGGTTAAATTTTCCAATACGCGAGTAAATATCTCCCAGGAGATTGGCTGCCTTCCCAATAAAAAATGAATATAAGCCCCTCGTCGTATCATCACGATTACATAGTTGATAGCAACTTTCAGCAAAAAAGACCGCGGAGTCAAGCCGGTTCATCTGCTCATAATCATAGCCAACATTCAAAAGGATCTTGATCATCGATTTTTCGTCATCGACTTCCGTAGTCTTTTCGACAATTGACCTGGCCTTGAAATTGTTGAACAGCGCATCGCGGTAGTCGCCCTGGTCGCCGAATATCTCGCCAATCACGTAGAAATTGATGGCAAGATCGGACTCGTGTACGGACTTAAAGCCCGACCCCTGAATGATAGCCAGTGACTTGTAAGAAGTCTCCAACGCTTTCGAATAATTGCCGATGGACATGAACACCTTAGCGATCGTCAGCATACAAAGTCCTTCGCGTTCGGTATAGCCAATCCTCCGGGCCTCGGCAAGACCTTCCTGTGCGTAAACCATGGCCGAGTCGGGTTTGTGAGCCACATTGAGCTCAGCCTGATACCATAGATCAGTCGCCCGGTCACTGTCTGAGGCCGTAATTTCAGTATTGTGCCTGCGAACAACATTCTGTTGCTGGCATCCCTGGCAGAAAAACAAGGCACCCAATATTATCCAAAGCAGGATTCGCATGTTCGGGGTCTAAAGCTTCGAAGGTTCGGACCGGGTTTAATTTAACAAGATGAATATACGTCTTCTAAACATTTGTTTTCATACCTCTGATAACGACGGTATCGGATGACGAAAAAATGTTTTTTTATCAGGCCGAATAAATAATGTAAATTAATTGCCCGTCATTCGATTTTAAACTGCTTAAACAACTGAAATGAGAAACTTCAAAGTAAAGGACCTGATGGTCAACATTGTTCCAGGCAACAGCCGTGCATTGAATTACGAAACAAAGTGCGGAGCCTGCACGCAGGGAGGCGCCAACACTTGCGGAAGGATGACGTGCGGCGAATGCACAAACAATACGGCCCGGGGCACAAAAAAGCACACGCAGGAAAGGCGTCGTTCGGCCAAGTCAGAAGCTTTAAGCAAACTCCGGCAAGATTTATTAATCCTGCAGGATCAGGCTTAAGTCATGTCTCTTTGACTATCCAGGAAATACTTTGTCGCGAATCAATTCATTTGTCATTTCAATTTCATTGTAAGTGAGTGGTGCCCTATTTTCCAATCGGCGATTCCGGTCAGGCGCTGCATACCGGCTGGTCGAATGGTGCGATTTAGAGCAGCATGAAAAAGAATTGCTCTCCGGATTATATGATGAATCAGAAGTATACGGAATATTCCGGCCGGTCGTCAGTCGCGCAGATCTGACCATTAAAGTTGCTTACAGGGAGATTGCCCTGATCTATCTTCACTTGACGCATCCGCGCGGGCTACCCCATTATTTGTTCATGTCAAGCCAGGAAAAAGCCGTTATTCAACTGGTGCTGGACGGCGTACTTGAGATAGAATCTGAGGGGGGGTTTCTGAGCGGAGCGGCATCGGTTCCGGCTTTGCTTGGAGACACACTTGCCCCGATATCGGGGGTCCCGAATTACCTGTCACGACTTTCGACACGAGCGATCAATTATGGCCTGCGCCTTCGTAACCAGGATCCACGTTCGCTCGCCAACAGGCTTTATACTTTTAATACGGTGCCATGGGACGCCAGGAAGAAAATGGCATTCCTTTCGGAGCAGTCGGTCAGGGAGTTCCTGTTCTCCGCTGCGACAACAAGCACTAAGCGGCTGCTCCTGGAGCTTTGGACAGAAGAACCACTAACGGAACAGTCCTATTGGATATCCTGGAGCAAAAAAAAAGCAAATCATGAACCTGCCGCCGACAAGCCTACCTATAAGATCTATGTGAGCCCGGTGATGAGGGATCTGCCCGTGGTGTTTGAGCAAGTGGCCAGGATCTTGTCGGGCGAAGAGACCATAAGCATGAAAGCCGGGCTCAGGATCGAAGGACTGCTACGACCCGACAAAATGGTCGCCTATTTTGCCAATTGGGAATCGCTCGCGTCTGCAGCAACTCGATTAAGCAAAGCATTAAACGGATATAGTGCCCAGGGCGTTATATTTACCGCGCAGCTGGGTGAATCGGGATTGCTTTCCTGGGGCGTTGATCCACCGGTAACGCAGTTGGTCAACGCGGTCGAAGCGGGGAGCTGGCGTTACTCCGTAGCAGACCAAACGGCGCTGGCGATTCTGCAGGCGCAGACCGAAAAAGTTTCGGATGGCGAGGCTTTGGATTTTATCCGCGCAAAGCTTTTGGCTGCCGGCGTCGACACGGAAACCTGGACCCACAGCAACGATCCGGCAACTGTTGATTTTAAGCTATCATGAGTACAACGGAGCTTTATGTACTGGCCAGGGATATTCGTTTTATTCCTGTCAGCGAGATCCACGAAAAAACGAAGACCGGATTCGAATCTGAAGAAACCGACGTAGTAATAACGCATTTGTATACCCGCAAATCAAGCAAAGTTTTGCATCAGGATGCGGCGACTATCTTAAAAGCGTTTGAAACGCCAAAATCCTGGGCGGAAGCCATTCTGTCTGTTTCTGCCGCAAACAAATGCGACCCCCAGGAGCTTGCCGAAAGCGCAATTGACCTATTACTGGAAATGGAAGAGGAAGGCTTTCTCCTGAAGTATGAACAGAACGAAGTAAAGTATAAGACTTCTGTTTTCAAGGTCGATGACAAGTTTCGGAATTATATCATCACGGGCAGACTGCAGGTTGTCGAAGATTCCGAAGTTTATCGCGTCAAGGACGATCAAAACCTGCCCTTTGCGCTAAAGGTGATGAAGCTCGACGGCGTTTCGATACCCCGGCATTTTGCCAATGAAGTCGAAATCCTAAAAAAACTTGACGGGAAAGTGAACCCTGCATTGCGTGAATGGGGTGAGGAGCCAGATTTCGCGTTTATGATCCTTGAATGGTGCGAAGGACAATCATGCGAGCTGGCTGCTGATTCGATCCGAAACCTGACCGTGCGGGAAAATGCCCTTGGCATGCTCGATTTATGCATTTCCATAGCGCTAGCTTATGACTACCTGCACAAGCAGGGAATATTGCATGGTGACGTTCACCCGAATAATATCCTGGTTGAGTCAAACGGCGTCGTGAAAATTATTGATTATGGCCTGTCGGCTAACACCGGGAATCCCATCAGAGCAATAAGGGGCGGAGGCGTTTGTTTCTATTATGAGCCGGAATATGCCGATGCCGCAGTTTCCGATCAGATGATGCCTGCGTTAACGATACACTCAGATCAATACGCATTGGCAGCGGTCCTGTATTTTTTGATAACAGGACAGCAATACCTGGATTTTTCGCTTGAGAGGGAAAAACTATTTCACCAGATATTATTCGAAAATCCGCGTTCTTTCAGGGATTTCGACCTGGATCTGCCCGCTGAGCTCGATGACGTGTTTCTCATGGCACTTGCAAAAGATCCTGACAGAAGATATCCTTCAGTTGCTGCTTTCGCGTCAGCACTGACGGCAATTCGCAACAGTATCCTTTCCGACCCCGGATTTTTTGCGGCCGGCAAGGAAAATGCGGCCAGCCGGTTTACCGACTTTATCCTGGGTAAATTTGGATGGGAGTCCTTCTTTTTCCATCGTGGACTTGCGCTCAGACCAAATTCTTCCGTTAACTATGGCGAAGCGGGAGTCGCTTATATGTTTTACCGAATCGCATGCGCGAGGGAAGACCCGGGATTGCTTGATCTTGCCGATGCATGGGCAAGCCTGGGGGCGGACTACCATCACCGTTATAATGAGGCATTTTATAGCCCGGAACTTGAGCTGACTGAAAAATCGACCGGCAGCGCTTCAATCTACCATTCACCCCCAGGGGTTCAGCTGGTCCAGGCGCTGATCAGCCAATGCAGGGGCGACCGCCCTTCATTGAATCATGCAGTGCACGCGTTTATTAACGAGGGGAAAAAAGAATGTGACAAAATTGACCTGGCACTAGGAAAGGCCGGAGTTTTGCTTGGATGTTCGCTCATGTTCATTGAATTGGGTGATGACATTGCGCATGACGAGGCGATTCGTTCCCTCGCGGATAAAATCCTTGAGGACATTTGGATTGAGCTGGATAACTATCCGGATGTGGGCCAGTCGAATCCTATAGATTATTTTGGAATTGCCCACGGATGGGGTGGCCTTCTTTACGCCACCCTGTCCTGGTGTCACAGCGCAAAGCGCGAACTTCCGGGAAAATTCTTAACCAGGGTGGAAGAACTGTTGAAGGCGGGAAATATGGAATCCGGGAACCATGAAATCCACTGGACGATTTCAGGTTCCGATAAGACCGAGATGTCCGGCTGGTGCAACGGGAGCGCAGGGCAGGTATTTCTATGGGCTCTCCTCTTCAAACATTTCCAGGACGAAAAATACCTGGCACTCGCCAAGATGGCCGCCAGACATATTATTTCGAATCCGAAAGGCAACATCAGCAATCTTTGCTGCGGATATGCCGGCGAAGCCTACGCGTTTTTGAATTTATACAACCTGACGAGGGAAAAGGAATATCTGGAGCATGCTGAAAAAAAGGTCCGGAAAATCATGCATCAAATCTCAGACCCACCCCTGAGAAGCAATAGTCTTTACAAAGGAGACCTTGGGCTGGCTATCCTGTTTGCTGAAATCCTTAAGCCGGAGCTGGCAAGAATGCCGCTATTCGAGTAAGTTTTCTGTTTTACAATTCCATCGACTTATTTACTGGGAGGACGCCAGGTACACCATATAATTCATCGGCGGTGTCGTAGGACCGTATTCCGCCACAGTAATTTTTCCTATCTCGATGCTCACCAGGTTGACCACCACAATTTTACCGTTGGGAATTGTAAAAACCGGTAACAAATCGTACTGGTTGGGAACGATGAGCGCTGTTCGAAAGTATACCTGGACGACCCCGGTGTCTATGAGCGCCTGGGTTAACTCCGGCAAATTAAAAGTGTACGTCGCATTGCTGTCGATGACGACATTGAAAAAGTAAAAATATTGACGATACGACGGAGAATCGGCATTGATATTTATTGGAATCTGTCCAAAACGGCCAGTATATTGATCATTCTTCCTGCAGGCGACAAAACCAGCAACCAAAGCCAGGAAGAGCAGAATGATGATATGATAGGAGACCTTTCTCACCCGCAGCCCTTAAATTCGGAATATGTTGAATGGATTCTTGCGCAAAGTTAAACTTAAAATCGGGAAATTCGTTAGCGTAAATAACACGCGATCCCCCGCAAAACCCCCTAACCGATGCTTAGAAACGGCGAGATCATGAGATTTAAAAAAACAATTGAGACAAGGCGCCTAAAAATAGAACCTATTGCGCTAAAGGATTCAATGTTCGTTAAAATTTTGCTCAATACGGAGGGCTGGAAACGGAATATTGGCGACCGGAATATCAATTCACTGGAAGATGCTGAAATATACATTCAGAAAATAATCATCAACAAGAATTACAGCTTTCGCGTGGCCAGGCTAAAAGAAAATAACTATCCAGTCGGCATCGTTTCCCTTATCAAACGGGAACGGCATCAATACCCGGATATCGGTTTCGCATTCCTGCCGGAATACAATGGGAAAGGGTATGCTTACGAGGCCGCCAGGGCGCTTCTCGACCGGATCATTGGCGAAAGGATCTGGAGTAATATCATTGCCATTACGATTCCCGCCAATTCAAGTTCTATAAAACTGCTTGAAAAGCTGGGATTAAAATATCAAAATGTGTATGAAGAAAACGGCGAGACTCTTGCCCTTTATTCCCTTCACGAAGGCTGCGATTAACAATCTTAACAATCGAATGCGGCGCTAAAATGCCTTTTGGAGCGTGCGTGTACGAATCCATTCGAAGTGTATTGAACGCCTAAATTCCCGGCAAGCATAGTTGCAAAAAAAATCCAAGACAAGATTTGAAGGAGTTCCCTCAACACCCTATTCATTCGTTTGACCAAAGCCATGATGCATTTGCCCATAAAGTTTTCACTTATCTCATCGAAATAAAAGGAAAAAACAAGGGGATCAAGAAGATGGTTGGTTAAATTGCTCCTATGGCGAAAAAAAAGAGCTTCAAGGAGATAAAGAAGCTGGCAAGAGCAGCGAAGAAAAAAACCGAAGTGATTAATTTAGCCCGGGCTGATCCAAAAACTTCTATAAAGTCTTTTTCAAGCCAGATCGAGGCAAATTATAGCAAGCGCAAATTTGGTTAAAGTGTTTCGAATCATTTAATCAACGCTGGTGGCTCAGCAGGTTATTCCGCCCTTAAACTTTTTACGGGGCTAACGACTGCGGCCTTTATGCATTGGGCCGAGATTAATACAACAGTGGTTGCTAAAATGAACGCGAATACTGCCAGGTATGGCCACACGGTTTGATCAATCTTGTAGGCATAATTTTCGAGCCATTTATTGCTGATCATATAGGCAAGCGGCCATGCAATTGCACTGGCAATCACAATTAACCATAGATATTCTTTGACAAAAAGAGAAAGAATACTCTTCACATCTGCCCCGAGCACTTTGCGCATTGCAATTTCTTTGCTGCGCTTGGTTAGCGTAAACGCAACAACGCCAAAAATTCCCATGAAAACAACGATAAGGTTTAAAACCGTGGCGATATTCGTCGCTTTTCTCAACTGAGTTTCGGAACGGTATAGCGCCTGGAAATTGTCGTCCATAAACGCATATTCAAAGGGTGCTTCAGGAAGCAATTCTTTCCATTTCTTTTTTATATTTTCGACAGCATTCGGAAAATCGCGGGTACTTAGTCTCAGGTTCATGTATCGGTATGCTACCAAGTCTTCAGTCTGTGCAATCACTATCGGTTCGATACGTTCCTGTAAATTGGAATAATTGTAATCCCTGATGACGCCCGCGACAGTAAGCGAAGGCTGAATCACCTGACCATTTGGTCCCGGCGTGAGGTTAGGGGGTTGCCGCAACTGCCTGCCAATGGCTGCGGCGGGGGACTCAAAGCCTAATGCCCTCACGGAGGATTCGTTCAAAACAATTTGATTTGGGATAAATGAACCTGACTGATTGAAAAATGTACCGGCAACTAACTGGAGGCCAAACGTGGATCCATAATCCTGGTCGGCGGAAAATGTCGCCAGCACAACCGGGCTGCCATTGGCATTTCCTGGCGGAAACACAGCCACCTGACCGACTGGCTTTCGAGTTGGAATCTCGAAAGAAAGCGACGCGCTCCTGACCTCCGGCATTCGCATCAATTGTGCCTTGACGTTTTTCATCCTTTGGATGCCGATCGCATCCCATCTCTTGGGGAGGGCATCAACAATCAGCAATTGTTCTTTATTATACCCGAGATCTTTCGTAAAAATATAGGCCATCTGCCTGGAAACAACGATCGCGCTGACAAATACAACGATGGCAAGACTAAACTGAACAACTAATAACGTTTTTCTCAGCGCGGATCCGCCCTTTGACGAATCAATTTTCCCCCTGACGGCATGCGTGGTATTGAGCGAACTAAGCACGAAAGCGGGATAAATGCCCGATATAAGTCCGATGAGCAGGACCAAAATGAATAATAGTAATATTTTGACTAGGCCAAATTGCGCCACGGAGACCAGTTCTGTGCCAAGTACGCCGGCAAATAAATTGCGAAGCAACTCATAGAAGACAACGGAAAAGGAGGCTGCAATCAAAGCCAATACAAGCGCTTCGGTAATGAACTGAATGATTAGCTGCGTTTTTAAGCTGCCGAATACTTTTCTGAGGCCAATTTCTTTCAGGCGATAAGAGGATGTGGCAATATTGATGTTTACAAAATTGATGATTGCCATCAATAAGATGAATGCAGCAATGAACGAAAGTGCAACAATCATTTTTTGCACGGCGCCATCGTTCTTTTTCAGATAATAATCCTTGACTGGCGTCAATTGGACCTCCAGGTTGTCCCGGAAAACCTTTTTTGTATACTTGGCTAGTGTTTGCCTAAACGGCTGGACCATTTGTTGCGGTGTCACGCCGGGCATGAGCTCGATTCTGCCTGCTTCAAATATGCTGGTCCATCCCTGTGATGGATCGCCTCCCCCATAATAATTATTGCCAATTGTAGGAACGAATACATTAAACATGGTATCCATGAGCCCTGTCACTGAATTCTGCGGAATGTCTTTCAGTACTGCGGAAATTTGATATGACTGGCTGACCCCGTTGCTTGTCGTCAGCATGTCGAATGATTTCCCAACTGCATTTTTAAGCCCGAAAAGTTGTTCGGCAACCGATTCGGTAATGACCGCTGAATTAATATTCGTAAAAGCCTTTTGCTTGTCGCCAAATAACACAGGGAAGCCATACATCGACACGAGTGTCGTATCACATATCGCGATGTTTTCTTTGAAACGATTGACGCCGACTGAAACGACTGTCGCAACGGGATTAAAACGATAATAATTTGCAACAAGAGCAGGGTATTCATCCTTCATTGTCTTGGGCAGGGGACCGAGCGTGGTAATATCCAGTCCCATTTCCTTTACTTTCCAATTACTTTTGACAATGTACTGGTTGCTTAAATCTCTGATCTCCCCGTTGACGCCTTCCTGACGCAATATGTACACGCCGATGATCATCGAGAAGGTGATGCCAATGGCGATGCAAAAAATATTGATCAGGGAAAATAGCTTGTGCCTGAACAGGTGCCGCCTGGCAATGGTAAAATAATTCTTTAACATTTCTATAGTTTGATTATTCAACTCTTAAATTAGCCGCAGGATTTTTTAAAGCAGCCCGAACGGCCAGGAGCCCGATTGTCGCAAACGACAGCAGGATAATTCCCACGCCACAGAGCGCAAACACCCACCATTGTATATTGATGCGATATGGATAATTCTCCAGCCACTTGTTCATCACCCAGCCGGCAAAAGGTAATGCAACAACGATCGCTATGATCACCAGCTTCAAGAGGTCCCTTGATAAAATTGAGGTGATATCTGCCACCGAGGCTCCCAAAACTTTACGTATGCCGATTTCCCGGGTGCGATTGACCAAGGCCAGTGTGGTTAGTCCAAGAAGCCCGAGACATGCGAGCATGATGCCTGCGATGCCTGCTGCGGAGAT
>Ga0070731_10002170_pt1 | contig 19055 bp, 11 predicted proteins | sample Coa_R1_2_FD_66448 | JGI IMG/M metagenome (GOLD analysis project Ga0070731, IMG submission 66448) | Surface soil microbial communities from Centralia Pennsylvania, which are recovering from an underground coalmine fire - Coalmine... | ecosystem: Environmental > Terrestrial > Soil > Unclassified ... | reverse complement strand
CTCAACGGGGATCTTTACGAACGGCAAAATGCTCTGCCGATGCCTGCGCAACCGGGGCACAGATGGGGCCGGGGAGCTGTTGATTTATGACGAGCGCGGCGTTCGCCGCTACCTTCGGATTGACGAATTAGCGGGTACGCATGACATCGTTTGGGACGGCGACAATTTTGTGGCTGTTTCGTCCGGGACAAACTCCATCCTCTGGATCTCCGCGGCTGGCGATGTGGTGCGCAGATGGCGGGCCCCCGGCGAGGATGATTCCTGGCATCTGAACAGCTTACTTCTTCATCGAGGAAAGCTGTTGATATCCGCGTTTGGGCGCTATCAAAACACACGCCAGTGGTCCGAGCACCTGGTGGCCGGCCATGGGGTTGTTTTTGATCAGGAAACCGGCCAAGACCTAATATCCGGCCTGTGCGCGCCACATCATCCCCGCTGGGTGGATGGTGCATGGCTGGTCTGTAATTCCGGGATGAACTCTGTGATGCAGTTGCGGCCCGACGGCACAGTGCTGAAAACGGTATCGCTAAGGTCTTGGCCCAGAGGTTTGGCTATATGTGACGATTACGTCCTGGTGGGAGAAAGCGTCACACGGCATGCTCATCTGCCCGCCGCCGTCGGTCCCCGGAATGCCAGCATTGCGGTCCTTTCGCGGCACACCTTGGAACTGGTGGAGCGATTTTCCGTGCCTTGCAGCGAGGTCTACGATCTAGTTGTGATTCCTCCAACTCTGCTCTCAGCCGTGCGCAAGGGCTTCCGCACAAATAATCTTCGTGTATCGGAACAGGACCAGCACTGGCTCTTCCAGCGGGCAGGTGTTTCCCCCGTTCGCCTGTGGGCCGTCTGCGATCCGCTGCCGCCGGAACAGTGCCGCATTTCGGTACATGCCGAAGTCCCTGAAGTGCTCCCAGCCGGTGCCACCGTCGCGGTAGAGTGCACGGTAACCAACGTGGGTGGGGTCCTGCTGGCCTCAGCACCGCCTTATCCAGTCAACCTCTCCTACAGGTGGCTCCCGGCCGAAGATATCCAGGGCTGGCAGCATGAAGAGGGGCTTCGCACCCGGCTTCCTCGCAGTTTACCCCCACGCGAGGCGCTCAACTGCCGTATTTCCATTCGCGCCCCGAAGGTTCCGGGCCGCTTCACCCTGCACATCACCGCGGTGCAGGAGGCCGTCGCGTGGTTTGATGATTTAAGCCTCGAGAACTGTTGTACGGCAACCATCCGAATCGATTAGCCAACGTTATCCCCGCGCGCCCTGCCTGACCTTGTCAATAAAATGATAGCCGGCGGCGGCCGGCAGAGCGCCCCTCGCTGGAGGGGTATCTTCCGGTCAGCGGCGCTCTTGCGCAGTCCCGACCTCTTTCCCGTCGATCGGCTTGTTGCCCGTGTAACGCGGCTTGGACCCGCTACTTCCCGGCGTCTCAAGTACGTTTGCACGAAAACAATGTCAACATTTGCCGCGTAACTTTTGGGTCGCAGTGCCGTATAAAGGACATGTCTTTGCAGTGGGGAGATCTGCGGTTTGGAATCCGACAGCTTCGCCTGAATCCGACCTTTACTTTGGTGGCGGTTGCCTCGCTAGCTCTGGGAATCGGAGCGAATACCGCCATCTTTCAATTGATTGACGCAATCCGGTTGCGCAGTTTACCGGTCGGCAACCCCCAGGAACTGGCGTACATCGATTTTGCGCAAGGATCGCACCGGGGCGGCTGGTGGTCGACGCGCAGCGCCAATTTCACATCCAAACTGTGGGACAGCGTACGCCGCCAGCAGCAGGCCTTCTCCGATGTGCTGGCATGGAGCGCCAAGCCGTTCAACCTCAGCCAGGATGGCAAAGCACGCTACGCCGAGGGCCTTTTCGTGAGCGGAAACTTCTTCAACCTGCTGAACGTTCCAGCGGCGGCTGGCCGTGTATTTCAGGCGCAGGACGACCAGCCGGGGTGCGGGTCGCCGGGCGTGGTGGTCAGCTATCCTTTCTGGCAGAGCGAATTCAATGCCGATCCGGCGATCGCCAACCGGACCATCCGGCTGGATGGCAGAGTCTTTCCGGTCATCGGGGTGGCCGCACCTGGCTTCTTCGGTGTCGAGATCGGGCAAAGGTTCGATGTGGCCATACCGCTTTGCGCCGATCCTTTTTTCTGGGAGCCGGGCAAGAACCGCATACCCCAGCCGACCGCGTGGTGGCTTTCGTTGATGGGCCGGTTGAAGCCGGGTTGGACGATCGAGCGGGCGAATGCGCAAATGCAGGCCGCGTCACCGGCGATCATGCGCGAGACGCTGCCGCCCGCTTATCGCGCCGATATGGCGAAAGGCTACCTGGCCAACAAGATTATCATCACGCCGGGCGCCACTGGAGTCTCGCGTTTGCGCCGCCAATATCAGGACCCGCTCTGGATTCTGCTCGCAACCACCGGGCTGGTGCTGCTGATTGCCTGTGCGAACCTGGCGAATCTGCTGTTGGCACGCGCCAGCATTCGGGAACGGGAAATCGCGGTTCGCCAGGCGATCGGCGCGTCCCGCAGCCGGCTTGTCGCGCAGTTGTTGTCCGAAAGCCTACTACTGGCCCTCCTAGGCACGGCGTTCGGAGTCGGTTTAGCCGCCGTTTTGAGCCGGGCGCTGGTCGGATTTCTGGCAACACCAGAAAGCCGGATGTTCGTCGGATTGGAGTTCGACTGGCGCGTCCTGGGATTTACGGCAGGCCTGGCGATGATCACCTGCCTGCTATTCTGGCTGGCGCCCGCGCTTCGCGCCACACGGATTGCGCCAGCCTCGGTGATGCGCGCGAGCGGCCGCGGACTTACAGGAGGCCGCGAACGATTCAGCTTGCGGCGCGCGCTGGTGGTTGTCCAGGTGGCCATGTCGCTGGTGCTGCTGGCCGGGGCGCTGCTGTTTATACGCAGCCTACAGAAGTTGCTGGCTATCGATCCCGGGTTTCGTGCGGAGGGAATCGTGGCGGTCAGCGTAGACTATAGCGCCGCACATTTTCCGAAGAGCAGAATCCTGGAAATCAGACGGCAAACGCTCCAGAAACTCGAGGCTAGCACCGGCGTCATGGCGGGCGGGGAGGTGGGCATGACGCCGGTCAGCGGTTCGGGATGGGATCAGAACGTGTTGGCCGAAGGTTCGGCTGGACCGCGGATCGATGCGCTGTTCAATCGCGCAGGCGCGGGCTATTTCCGCACCATGGGGACGGCCTTTGTCGCCGGGCGCGACTTCGACGCGCACGATAACTTGACGGCGCCCGTGGTGGCGATCGTGAACGAAGCGTTTGCCAAACAGGTCTTCCGCGGGCGGAATCCGGTGGGCTTGTCATTCCGGCGGGAAGAATCGGCCGCCAGGCCGGACACGGTGATTCAGGTAATCGGGTTAGTGCGCAATACCAAGTATTACGAATTGCGAGAAGACTTTCGGCCCATCGCGTTTGTATCCGAGGAGCAGGACGACGATCCATCTCCGGGTGGAAGCTTCGTGTTGCGCACCAATGCGCCGTTGGGGGAATTCTATCGCGCGGCCGAACAGGCTGTGTCGGAAATCCACCCGGGACTCGGCATCGAATTCACGGTGCTGACCAAGCAGATTAAAGATTCACTGATGCGTGACCGGCTGATGGCGACGCTGGCAGGCACGTTCGGGCTGCTGGCGGGAGCGTTGGCCGTTTTGGGCTTGTACGGCGTGATCGCCTACATGGTCGCCCGCCGAAAAAATGAGATCGGCGTGCGCATTGCGCTGGGAGCGAGCCGGAGCCGGGTGATCGGGCTGGTCCTTCGGGAAGCCGTACTCCTTCTCGCCATCGGGTTGACCTTGGGCGCGGCGCTGGCGGCATGGGCGGGACAAGCGGCGGCCTCGATGGTGTACGGCCTGACGCCGCGGGATCCGGTAACCTTGGGCGGCGCGGTTGTACTGTTGGCGATGGTGGCACTCCTGGCCAGCTATGGACCCGCCTGGCGAGCGGCCCGGCTACAGCCGATGGAAGCGCTGCGCGACGAATAGACGAACAAGGCCGCCGCGGCGGGCATTACGATCAGCCGCACGGGGAGCCACGGAATCTTCCGCTGCGCAGTATCGGCCGGTGTCATTGCCGCCCGTGGAGCTCGAAGCATTTGCGACGATGGCGAAGGCCATTTGGAAATCGCGGACCCCATGGGCTTCCATGTACCGGCTCGGTTGACAGAGTGGTACGTCACCAGTTATCCAATATTCTCGTTGCGCCCTTGCGCAAGCTACCGCTTGACTACGGCATCGAAGCCATTCAGAGTCGACCGACTCGGCACCAGCTGCTTGTGGATGGGGAGTGATATGGTTATGGCCGCAAGGTCGGGTCGGACTTATCCCGGGCAGCCTGCTGGTTCTGGAGTTGGAAGAGAAGACCCTAAGTCCGTTTCGAGGACCAGCTCATGTGCGGCTGACTAATCGGTTATTCCCAGCGTAGGCAGATAGCCGGATCGACCCGGGTGGCGCGCACTGCTGGCAGATAGGCCGCCGCCAGCCCTACGGCGATCAGGACCGCGATCACCGTGCTCAGCGTCAGCGGATCGTATCCCGACACTCCCCAAAGCTGGCTGGCCAGGGCCCGGCCGACCAGCCATGCGAGTACGGCGCCGGCCGCCACGCCCATCAGCACGAAACGCAGCGTGCTGGTGAAAACCATGCTGCGGACATCGCCCGCGCTGGCGCCCAGAGCCATGCGAATGCCGATCTCATGCCGCTGCTGGGTGACGGTCCAGGAGACGACGCTGTAAACCCCGATGGTCACCAGCACTAGACCGATGCCGGCGAACACGGAGAAGAGCACGAGGCCGAAGCGCGGGCGGGCGTACTGGCCGACGTCCAGAATGTTGTCCATCGTCATGGTCTGCTGCGGAATCACGCTCCTGTCCGCGCGCAGAATTTCGGTCGTGAGACTGGGGCTCAGCGCCGCCGGGTTGCCCACGGTGTGGACGAAGATCACGTTCTGGCCAAACCCGGCTACGGAATAGGGGATGAATGTCTCCGGCGCCACGCCCTCACGCATTCCCTGGTTTTTCATGTCCGATACCACGCCGATCACCTCGAAGCGTGGATTGGCGATGGGGTCGGTCGCATTCCGCAGAGCGGAGATCATCAGCGGCTGCCCGAGCGGGTCCTTCCGCCCGAAATACTTTCGCGCCATGCTCTGATTGATGACGGCGACTTTCCGTTTGCCGTTGTCGTCATCCGCGGTGGGCAGCCGTCCTGCCAGCAGACGCAGGCCGATGGTCTGGAAGTATTGGCGGCTGCAAGGCATAAAACTGCCTTTCCAGCGCTCGAAGTGCGCAACGCCCGGTGTGTCGAATTCGGTGGCGGTGCCGCTGTTCGGAGGATAGTCGAGGGCGGCGGCGGCGGAGATCACGCCGGGGAGCGCTTCGATACGCGGAAGTAGGTCGCGAAGGAAGCGCGCCTGCGAGTCGGTCGTTGCATAACGGGCGGGGGGCAGGGCCAGGCCGGTGGTCAGAAGATGGCTGGTGCGAATGCCGAGGTCGATTTGGCGTTCGAGGAAGAAGGTGCGCATCAGGAGGCCGGAGCCGGTCAGGAGGAGCATGGAAAGGGTGACTTCGCCGGCGACCAATGCGTAGCGCAGGCGAGCACGGCGAAACCCGGTGTTGCCGCGCGCGCCCCCGCGGAGCGGTTCGTTGAGATCGCCGCGCGTAGACACGAGCGCCGGCGCCAGCCCGAAAACGAAGGCCGTGGCGACGGCGACGCCGACGGTCGCTAGAAGCACCTCGCGGTTTATGGAGATGAGCGCTTCGTCGGGAAATGTGTATAGGGGAATGAGCGCGATCAGTCCTTGCAGAGCTGCCGAGGCGAAGAAATATCCGGCGGCCGCGCCGGCCAGCGAGAGCAGGATGCTCTCCGTCATGAGCTGGCGGACGATTCGCCACCGGGCCGCGCCCAGGGTCATGCGAAGAGCCAGTTCTCTTTGGCGGATAGTTGTTCTGGCCAGCAGCAGATTCGCCACATTAGCGCAGGCGATGAGCAGCAGCAGGCCGACGGCGGCAAGCAGCGTCAGCAGCGCGGTACGGAATTGGCCTACGGCGATGTAGCCTAGCCCGTCCATGCGCACGACGAACCGCGCGGGATAGCTGCGCGGGTAAATCGCCGACAACCGCCTGGCGAGGCCGCCCAACTCGGCTTCCGCCGCCCGAACGTTCAGCCCCGGCCGGAGGCGGCCGTAGAGCACGAAGTTACGCCTGTCGGCGCCTGGTTCGGCGGGATCGACGGCGGTGGGCGTCCAAATGTCCCCGCCCCAGAATGCAAAGCGCTTGGGCATGATGCCCGCCAGCGTGGTGGGCTTGCCATTCAGGAGGAAAGTACGGCCTACGATGTTCGGGTCGCGCGCGAAGCGGCTGAGCCAGACCTTGTAACTGAGAACGAAGACGGGCGGCGCGCCGGGCTTTCCGTCGCCGGGGACAATACCGCGGCCGAGCAGAGGCGGGACTCCCAGAAACTGGAACGTGTTGTCGGTGACTGTGTCGGTGTCGAGGGGCTCCAGCCGGTCGCCAGAGCCCATGAGGGTGGTGGTCTCCCACACGCCCATGGTGGTGGTGAAGATCCGGTTCTGGCGCTGGTAATCCAGAAACTCAGGAACGGAGAAGTAGTTCCGGTCCTGGGAAGCCTGGCTGTTGGTCTCGACAATTCGGAATCCGTAGATGCGATCGCTATCGTTATACGGGAAAGGGTGGAGCAGTACGTTATCGATGACGCTGAAGATGGCGGTGGTGGAACCGATTCCCAGGCCGAGAGCGGCTACGCAGGCGAGAAGAAACCCATGATCTTTGCGGAGGCTCCGGATACCGAATCGCAGGTCGTGCCACAGCGAGTGCATATGGGAGGCGTTTAGCACATCACCGTCCAAAGCCGGCCGTTGGATTCACGCGAGTATTGCGTCGCTGAGACGGACGGTCTGTCGCGATCATGGGACGGGGGCGTCGCGGAACCGGACAGGAGTGTGCCCTGGGGCGGTATGCGGGTCCCGTAGAAATTGCCGCCGAGGGCTTGGACGAGGGTGCCGTACGGGTTCGCGCCAGTCGGTCTGGCTGAAGGTGTGGGTGGCGATCAAGGCGCCGTCCGAGGCGATCTTGAATAAAGTACCATCGCCGTTGGCGCCCCCCTGCCCGGTCGGTGCACGTTTCGCTCCCTTCCGGACTGCCGGCTTGGTTCTTCGGATTATAAGTCTTTGCGGCGGGACGCCGTGTTATCATTTCGCCTGCCATGTTTCGATTTGCGCTCTGGCTTTGGGCGGCGGTTGCGGCGGCACAGACGAGCAAGCCGCTGATGACCCTGGATGAGTTCTTCGACGCCGTGGAGATCCGCGGCGTGAAGATTTCGCCGGACGGCCACGCGGTGGCGATTGAGACGCTGCGCGCGGACTGGGATGCCAACCGGTTCCGCAGCGATTTGTGGCTGTATCGCGAGGATGGGGCCGGTTCGCTGGTGCAGCTCACGCGGTCGGGGCACGATCACGGGCCGCAGTGGTCGCCGGATGGGCGCTCGATCGCGTTTTTGTCGGATCGGAAGGGAGATGCCGAGACCGATCAAGTTTGGGCGATAGCGGCCAGCGGCGGCGATGCCTTCGCGGTGACTCGCGGCGAGGAGAAGGTGCACGCGTTTGCCTGGTCGGGGGATGCCAGCGAGATTTACTTCGCCACGCGCACGCCCTGGACCAAGGAGCGGGAGGAGGCCTATAAGAAGGACTGGAAAGACGTGGTGGAGTTCCGGGAAGCGGAGCGCGGCGACGCCATCGCGCGGGTCGAGATCGGGAGCGGCGCGGTGAAGCAGATGGCGGCGACGCCCTGGCGCGTGAAGCAGATGGAAACTTCGCCGGACGGTAGGAGTCTCGCCTTTCTGACAGATTCCGTTTCCGAGCGGCAGGAGGCCATGGATGCGTACGGCATCTACGTAGTGGACACGGCGGCCGGCGGGGAGCCGCGCAAAGTGATGCAGCGGCAGGCGGTGCTGGACAGTATGCAATGGGCATCGGAGAGCCGGCACATCTACTTTTCGTTCACCAACGGTTCGGTGGAGGGAAATTATCAGGACGCGCAGCCGCGGTTGTATTGGGTGGATACGCAATCGGCGGCCGGCCGCGTAACGCGATGGGCGAAGTTTCCGGGTGAGGTCACAGGCTACACGGCGACGCAAGACGGCCTGCTGATCGCGGGACGCCTGGGCACCGAGGTGCAAGTATATCGGGAGGATCTGCACCTGTTCGTAAAGCAGCCGGGGCGGACGGGCACTTATGCCAAGCTCTCGGCCGCGGCGCGCGCCTCGCGGGTGGCGTTCGTGCACTCCTCGCTGACCGAGCCGCCGGAGGTTTATCTGGGCGAGGATGTGACGGAGGCGCGCGCCATCACCACGTTCAACCGGCGGCTGGCCGAACGGGCGCTGCCGGAAGGCCGGCCTTATCGCTGGACGGCGGAGGATGGGACGACGGTGGAAGGCATGCTGATTTATCCGCCGGGAAAGACGGGCGAGAAGAATCTGCGCATGCTGACGCTGATCCATGGCGGGCCGGCGGACGCGGACGGCAATCATTTCGAGGCGGACTGGTATCAATGGGGATCGATGGCGGCCACCCGGGGATGGCTGGTGTTCGAGCCGAACTATCGCGGGTCGACGGGGTATGGCGATGCTTTCGCGCTGGGGATCATTCCGAATATCGTGTCGAAGCCGGGCAAGGACATTGTGGACGGGATCGACGCGCTGGTGAAGGACGGCATTGCCGATCCGGATAATTTGACTGTCGGCGGGTATAGTTACGGCGGCTTTTTGACGAACTGGCTGATCACGCAGACGACTCGGTTCAAGGCGGCGGTTACGGGCGCGGGCGCGGTGGAGCACGTGGCCAATTGGGGCAACGACGATACCACTTACGACGATGCATATTTTCTGGGCGGGCTGCCCTGGGACATGATGAAGAATTATAACGACGAGGCGGCCATCTGGCAGATGAACAAAGTGAAGACTCCCACGCATATCGTGGCCGGGGCGGAGGATGTGCGGGTATATGTAGGCGAGCAGTATCTGCTGGAGCGGGCGCTGCATACGCAGGGAGTGCCGGTGAAGCTGCTGATTTTTCCAGGCGAGGGGCATGAGCTGGATAAGAATCCATGGCATGGAAAGATCAAGGTCCGGGAGGAGTTGAAGTGGATCGAGGGGGCGGGGAAGTAGAGTGACGTACAGCGTGATTCTGGGGCTGGCGCTGCTGGCGCCTTGCGCCGCTTTGCAGACGGCGGACTCGGCGGAAGCCCACTTGGGCAAGGGCTACGACCACCTGCGGCAGGAACGCTATGAAGCGGCGGCCAGCGAATTCCGGGAGGCGCTGCGCCTCGATCCGACGCTGGTGATGCGGGCGCGGTTTCCTTTGGGTGTGGCGCTGTTCGAGTTGAAGCAGGCGGCAGACGCGCGTCGCGAGTTCGAGGCCGTGCGGCGCGAGGCGGGGGACCATCCCAACATCGCGTATTACCTTGGCCGCCTGGACCTGCTGGATCAGAACTTCGCGGGGGCGGTCCGGAATCTGACGCAAGCCATGTCCAAGCCTCCGTTTCCCGACACGCCGTACTATCTGGGCTTGGCCTGCTTGAAGCAGGGCGACTTGGCGGCCGCCGAGAAGTGGCTGAAGCAGGCGGCGCAGGCCAATCCGCGGGACAGTCTGGCGACCTATCAACTGGGGCAGGTCTACCGGAAGCAGGGCCGCGAAGAGGAAGCCCGGAAGGCATTCGCGCAGTCATCGGAACTGCGGCAGCGGGACACAGATGAGAGCGCCCTGCGTACGGAATGCGCGCAGAAGCTGGACCAGGGGCCGCGCGAGGAGGCGCGTGCAGTGTGCCGGCGGCTGTACGATCCGGACAATGCGGAGCGGCTGGCGGCGCTGGGTACGATCTACGGGCAGCATGGCGATCTGGAAGATGCGCTGAAGCCTCTGCTGCGAGCTGCGGAACTCGCGCCGCAATCGCCGCAAATGCAGTACAACCTGGCGTTCACTTATTACCAGATGGGCCGGTTCGAGGAGGCGCGCGGGCCGATCGCCAAGGCGGTGGAACGTTGGCCGGATATCTTTCAACTGAATTCGCTGTACGGCGCTGTTCTCGTCAAGCTGGGGGATGACGCGGCGGCGTACCAGGCCCTGGGCCGCGCGCACGAACTCAACCGGGACGATGCGGGGGCTACGGATCTGCTGTTCGGGGTCGCGCTGCGGCTGGCTCGGAAGAGTGAGGCGGCGGGGCAGCAGGCGGATGCGCGGCGATATTTCGGGGAAGCCGTGAAGCTGCGGCCGGGGGATGCGGAGGCGCAGCGGGGATTGCGCGAGGTGGAGAAGAATTAGTCTTACCAACCGAACCGGCGAGTGGTCCGTCTGGTATCCTATGCGCACGTTCCTTCAGGATCTTCGTTATGGGCTGCGGCTGCTGGCGCGCAGTCCGGGCTTCACGGCTATCGCGTTGCTGACCCTCACGCTGGGCATCGGGGCGACGTCGGCAATCTTCAGCGTGGTGGATGCGGCTTTGCTGCGCGCGCTACCTTACCGGGATCCGCAGCGGCTGGTCACGGTGTTTGAAGATAACGGCACAAACGGCTTCCCGCGGGATACGCCGGCGCCGGGCAACTACGCCGACTGGAAGGCGCAGACGCAGGTCTTCGACGGCGTGGCCGCGACGATGGAGCAGGTGTACAGCCTGACCAGCGGCCCGGGGGAGCGAGGCGCCGAGCCCGAGAATCTGGACGGATCGCGGGTCACCCACAACACTTTCGAGTTGCTGGGTACCAAGCCGGCGCTGGGCCGCGTGTTCCTGCCGGAAGAGGACCGGCCCGGAGGGGCGCACGTGGTCCTGATCGGTTACGGGTTGTGGCAGCGCAGATTCGGCGGCGACGCAGGACTGGTCGGCAGGGAGATCCTGCTGGACGGCGAGAAGTATACGGTGATCGGGGTGATGCCGCGGGTTTTTTCGTATCCATATAGAGACGTCCAGATCTGGACGCCGGCGGCGTTCACGGCGCAGCAGCTCGTGAACCGCGGCGCACACTACTTGAATGTGCTCGCACGGCTGCGGCCGGGGGTGACTCTGGCGAAGGCCAACGCCGAACTGCTGGTGGTGTGCAAGAGGCTGGCGCGCGCTTATCCGGACACCAATGCCGGCATCAGCCGGTTCTACGCCGAACCGCTGCAGGAGACATACACGTACGGAGCGCGCACCGGCTTGATCGTGCTGATGGCGGCTGTGGCGTTTACGCTGTTGATCGCGTGCGCCAACATCGCCAATCTGCTGCTGGCGAGGGCCACGGGACGGCAGCGCGAAGTGGCGGTGCGGACAGCGCTGGGAGCGGCGCGCGGGCGCATCGTGCGGCAGATGCTGACAGAGAGCCTGCTGCTGGCGTGCGGCGGCGGCGTGCTGGGGATGGCGCTGGCGGCATGGTGCTTCAACTTTCTGAAGAACCTGATTCCGCCGGACCTGTCGCGCATGCAGTCCCTGACGCTGGATCTGCCGGTGGTGGCGTTTGTGGCAGGCATCTCGGTGGCCAGCAGTTTGTTTTTCGGTCTGGCGCCGGCGCTCCAGGTTTCGCGGATCGAGTTGAACGACGTGCTGAAAGAGGGTGGGCGGGGAAACTCGGGATCGCGGCGGCGGATCTTTCGCAACCTGCTGGTGGTCAGCGAGGTGGCGCTTTCGCTCATGCTGTTGATCGGATCCGGACTGCTGCTGGAGAGTTTTGCGAAGCTGCGGGGCCTGGATCCGGGCTTTCGCGCCGACCATGTGCTGACCGCGCGGCTGGTGGCGCCGCGCACCAGGTACGGCGAATTCGGGAAGCGCTCGGAGTTCTTCACGCGCGTGCTGGAGCGGGTACGGGCGCTGCCCGGAGTGAAGAGCGCGGGATTCACCAGCGCGCTGCCGCTGACCTGGGACGGCGGTACGAACGGCTTTACGCCGGAGGGGGTGGCGCTGGATCCCGCGATCACTTACGACGCCAACAATCGCGTGGTGACGTCCGGCTATTTCGAGACCATGCGCATTCCATTGCGCCGCGGGCGGCTGTTTCAGGAAGGCGACGGGCAGGATGCGCCGGCGGTGGCCATCGTCAACGAAACCATGGCGCGCAAATTCTGGCCGGGGCAGGATCCCATCGGCAAGCGGTTCAAGTTTGGCGGCGGACCGGGCGGCACGCCGTGGTGCCGCATCGTGGGGGTGGTGGGGGATGTGCGGCAGATGCGCCTGAACGAACCGCCCCGTCAGGAGATGTACTTTCCTTACTGGCAGTCGGGATACAACTGGATGGTGCCGCGGGACCTGGCGATTCGCACCAGCGGCGATCCGGTCAGTCTGGCGCGAGCCGTGAGAGAGACGGTGTGGTCGATCGACAAGGACCAGCCGGTGGCCAATGTGATGACGCTCGATGAACTGCTGGATCAGGAGGTGGCGCACCGGCGCGTGGAGGCGGCGCTGCTGGGCGGATTCGCGGCGCTGGCGCTGACGCTGGCGTGCGTAGGCATTTACGGCGTGCTGTCGTACCTGGTGACGCAGCGCACGCGGGAGATCGGCGTGCGGGTGGCGCTGGGCGCTAACGCGGCGGATGTCTTTCGCACGGTAGCGGGGCAGGGCATGGCGCTGGTGGGTGTGGGGCTGGCCGGCGGGATCGTGGGCGCGCTGGCGTTAGCGGGCCTGATCCGGAGCCTGCTGTTTGGGGTGGAGGCTACCGATCCGGTCACGTATTTGGGCGGAGTAGCGGTGTTCGGCGTGGTGGCGCTACTGGCGTGTTATTTTCCTGCGCGGCGCGCGGCGCGGGTGGATCCGCTGGTGGCGCTGCGGTATGAGTAGCGCTTACAGGATCAGCATGCAGTCGCCGTAGGAGTAGAACCGGTAACGCTGCTCCACCGCGTGGCGGTAGGCGCTGAGCGCCAGGTCTTTTCCGGCGAAGGCGCAGACCAGCAGCAGCAGGCTGGTGCGCGGCAGATGGAAGTTGGTCAGCATGGCTCCGGCGGCGCGAAACTCGTAGGGCGGATAGATGAACAGGCCCGTTTCGCCGGTGGACTCGCGCAGGCCGCCCGCCAGCGCGGCGCTTTCGATGGTGCGGACGGCGGTAGTGCCCACGGCTACCAGGCGCCGCGCGGCGGACATGCGCGTGGCATTTTCCGCCGTGATGCGATAGTGCTCGGAGTGCAGACGGTGGCCTTCGATGCGGTCGCCGTGAATGGGCTGGAAGGTTCCCAGGCCGACGTGCAGCGTCACGAAGGCGATCTCCGCGCCGCGCGCGCGGCAGGCATCCAGAATCTCGGGCGTGAAGTGCAGACCGGCGGTGGGCGCTGCCGCGGAGCCGCTCTCGCGCGCATATACGGTCTGATAGCGCGCGCGATCCGCGGCGGCGTCCTGACGCTTGATGTAGGGCGGCAGGGGCACGTGTCCGATCTTTTCGAATTCGGCGTAGAGATCGCGGTCCGCGGGGAAGCGCAGGGTGCGCTCGCCGAAGGAGCGGCGCGCGATCACTTCGGCTTGGAGACCGCCGGGGAGGAGAATGCGTTCGCCGACGCGCATCTTCTTGCCGGGATGCACCAGCGCCTCCCACTCGTTCGCGGCGCCGGCGAGCGGGCGGAGCAGCAGCACCTCGACCGCGCCGGTGAAGGCCGCGCGGCGGCCGAAGAGGCGCGCGGGAAAGACGCGCGAATCGTTGAGGACCAGGCAATCGCCCGCGTTGAGGAAGTCCGGCAGATCGCGGAACAGGCAGTCTTCCCAGCGCTGTGCGGCGCGATCGACCACCAGCATGCGGGAGGCGGCGCGGTCGGCCAGAGGGGTTTGGGCGATCAGTTCCTGCGGCAGCGCGTAATCGAAGCCGGCGAGATCCACTTGAAGACTTTACTGTAGCGAAAACAGGGCGCCCTGCTCCTCGCCTTCCCACAATTCGGGACGGTACTCGACCGGCGCCGAAGCCAGGCCGTGGCGCTCGCGAATGCGGGCCACGCGCTCGCGCAGGACCCCTTTGTAACCGGGGCCGAGATAGGCGCTGTGGGCGTACAGCTTGCGATACGGAGCGGCCAGCTTGGGGAAGCGCGCCTCGAGAAACGGGAAGAAGATCTTACGCGCGCAGGGCATCAGGAATAGCGGCCCGCCGCCGAAATACCGCGCGCCGGCCTGGCTCGCGGCGGCCGCTAGAGCATCCAGGCTCTCCTCAGTGTCGGTGAGCATGGGCAGGATGGGATTCGGAAATACGCCGCAATGTAGGCCGGCTCCGGAGAGCGCGCGCACGGCCGCCAGGCGCAGATCGGGGCGGGGGGCGCGGGGCTCCATCAAGCGCGCGAGGCGCCGGTTCAGCGTGGTGACGGTGATGTTGACGGCCAGCACGTTGCGGCGGGCGACCTCGCGCAGCAGATCCAGATCGCGCGTGACCAGGTCGGACTTGGTGGTGATGGAGAGATGCCGGCCCTTCTCTCCGGCGAAGACTTCCAGGATGGCGCGGGTGCGCTCGAAGCGCCGCTCGGCGGGCTGGTAGGGATCGGTGGCCGTGCCCATGGCGATGCGGTCGGCGCGATCGAGGCTGCGCAGTTCGCGCCGGAGGATCTCAGGAGCGGCGGCCTTGGCATAGATGCGGGACTCGAAGGTACGGCCATCGTCCATGCCCATGAACTCGTGGGTGTAGCGCGCGAAGCAATACTGACAACCGAACTCGCAGCCGCGATATGGATTGATGGTCCATTGAAAGGGCATGTCGGGTTTCGTACGGTTGAGGATGCTGCGGGCGCCGATCTCGAAATACTCGACCTGGGACTTGGCTTCCAGGAGATTGCTCCGGGCAGCCATTTTAGCGATGCCGATCAGTTCAGGCATAGGCTTATTTTCGCCTTTTATTCGCCCAAATGCAAGAGCATAATATAGGGGCGGCCTGGGGTGGTTGTGCCAGCTATTGTGCGAGGGGATATTGCACGCTGGCGAGCAGCCAATCGCGATTGGCGCGCACGTCATCGCGCAGCTTTTCGCAGAGCGCGTCGCGGTTTTCGTAGAGGCGGTAGCCCTCGCGGCGGGAATGATTGTCGAGCAGCGCCTTGACCAGGAACGGCATGACCATGGAATAATCCGCCTGCATGCTCTCGGTGGTTTGCAGATAGGCGTCCTTATCGACCTTGCCCCAGGTGACGGCCTCGGCGGGCGGGCAGGATGAGAGCGAGCCGTCGGTGACGGGCGCGGTGACGATCTGCACGTCGAACTGGTAGCCGCGCACATTGGGCAGTCCCAGCACCTGGCCGAGCGCGGGCTCGGGCTGCAGGTTGTAATTCTTGGGCACGCCGCCGCCGAGGATGAGGGTGGCGAGGGCGCGCGCGGGGCTTTCGAACAATCCCCAGCGGTGGTAGGCGCAGGCTTCGAAGACTTCGGCATGCAGGTCGAGATCGAAGGCGTAGTCAGGCACGATGCCGGCGTTGCGCATGGCCCACAGCTTCATGGAATTCAGGAAGACGCTGCCATCGGCGGGCGCGCCCACCAGGATGGGGATGGCCAGGCGATGGCAGGTGGAGAGCAGGCCGGAGGGCACGCCGTTGCGCTGCTCCTGCGCGGCGTAGTACGCGCCCAGGCGATAACGCAGCTCGGTGCCGGTCATCTTTTTTTGAAATTCGGGGCGGGCGAGGCAGGCGCTGAGGAAGCGATCCTGATCGAGGAGCACGGCTTCGTCGAAGGCCATGTCGGTGACCCGGATGGTGCCTTCGTCGCGTAGGGCGGCGTCGTCGGATTGGATGGGTACTTCGTGGATGGGATCGTGATAGTGGGCGTCGAGGCTGCGGTGGCCGTCGTGATAGCAGACGGCGTCGGTAGTGCTGAGGTAGGCCACCCATCCGGTTTCAAGCAGCGGGATGAGCCAGGCGAGGTGCTGGCCGGAGACGGTGACGGGTCCGGAGATGGCGAGGGTCAGCGGGCAATTGGTGGAGATGGCGCGATCGAGGATGGTATAGATGCGCCGGAGGTAGGCGCCGCCGAAGGCAGGGAGGCAGTGGCGGAAGAGCTCGTCGAGCGTGTTGCATTCGTCGACGCGGCGTACGCGCACGGGGTGGCGATGAGGCATCGTTTTTGACGATAGCATGGGCGCGCTGCACGATAGAATCACTGTGGATGCCGAGATGGCTCACTCTGCCGAATTTGTTTACGCTCGCGCGGCTGGTGCTCGCCCCGGTCGTCTTCCGGGAGATTTTGGTACACCGTGCGTTTGACGCACTGGCGCTGTTCGCGGCGGCCGCGGCGACGGATGTAATCGACGGCTATCTGGCGCGGCTTTTCGGGGCGGTGTCCGCGTCGGGAGCGTTCCTCGATCCAATCGCCGATAAACTACTGTTAACTGGTGTTTACCTGGCGCTGGCGCTGGAGGGCAGCGTGCCGTGGTGGCTGGCCGGGGTGATCTTCGGGCGCGACCTGTTAATTCTGGTAGCGTCGGCGGTGGCGCTGGCAACCACCAGGTTGCGTGCGTTTCCGCCCAGCGTCTGGGGCAAGGCTAGTACTTTTTCGCAGATCCTCGCAGCGGTGGCTTTTCTGGGCCGCAACGCGTTCGGATCGGCATTTCTGGCAACGGCTTCCGAGTTGCTGATTTGGCCCGCTGCGGTGCTGACGGTGTGGAGCGGGATTCACTACGGATGGCGCGGCGCGCGGCTTTTACGAAGTAATTGACGGGCGTGGCGGACGGGAGTAGTCTAGAAGTGGACGCAGTTGCAGATGACCCGCTACACGCCAGCGCGACACTACCTTACGTTTGGAATGGTGGCCGTAGGACTGGCTGGTTTCTCCGCCTGGCTGGGAATGGGCTGGGCGCCCGCATTCATACCGGCGGGGCTTTTTGTGTGCAGCGCGGCGCTGCTGCTGGCGCTGGCTCTTCGTCCGGCGGTGGAGATCCACGAAGGATATCTGAGCGTGGGCAAGCGCATCGTGCCGTGGATGGACATACGGCGCCTGGACAGCACCGGCTGGGTTTCCCCGCTGATCGTGCGCATGACGTTGTTCGACGATTCGCGCATGCTGCTCATGTATCCGGGAGATCCGGATTCCTGCAACAGCCTGCTGCGGCACCTGTGCCGGCTATCGCGCGATGCGCTCATCGACGGCAAGCCGTACCGCCAGTATTGGGGTGAAATCCTGACACCGGGCGGGGAGCGCAAGCAGATCCAGACACCGCGCTACCGCATGCTGCTGCCGGAAGACGAAGCCGAAGTGGAGCGCCTGTATCAACGGTTGAAAGCTGTCGGTCATCTCGATCAGAAGAACTCCGCGGACGAGAAATAGTTCGTGGCGCGGCGGCCCTCTCTTTTCCTGAAACTCCTCGTCTGTACAATCATCGGGCTGACGCTCGCGTGGGCCACGCATGCCTGGTGGCTGGCGGGTGTGGGCAGGCTGCTCATCCACGATGACGGACCGGCCCGCGCGGATATCGCGGTGGTGCTGGCCGGCGATTATTACGGCAACCGCATACTGCGCGCGGCGGAACTGGTGAAGCAGGGCTATGTGCCCAAGGTGCTGGTGAGTGGTCCGCACATGCTCTACGGGCAATATGAATGCGACCTGGCGATTCCATTCGCGGTGAAGCACGGCTGTCCCGAAAGCTGGTTCGTCCGCGCTCCCAATGAAGGGCACAGCACGCGCGAAGAGGCCGCTATGATTCTGGCGGATCTGCGGCGGCGCGGCGTGCATCGATTCTTATTAGTGACCAGCGATTACCATACGGCGCGCGCCGCGCGCATCTACCGGCGCGCGGGTCCGGATCTGGAGATGCGCGTGGTGGCCGCGCCGGATGAATACTTCCGTCCGGATAGCTGGTGGCGCGATCGGGAAGCGCGGAAGATCGTGCTGATCGAGTGGTTGAAGACGGCGGCCAACGTGGTGGGGATGTAGCGTATGTGGGAATCGCTGCGCACGGTCCGGGTTTATTTGTGGCGCTATCGAAGAGGCATGGCGCTGGGCCTGGGCGCGCTGGTGCTGAAGGACCTGGCGGGCGCGGCGCAGCCGCTGGCGATCCGCGCGGCCGTGGACGCGCTCTCGCACGCATCCGGCCTCGCGAAACTGCTGCGCTACGCGGGTTACCTGATCGGGCTGGCGATGGCCAAGGGCCTGTTCCAATACTGGATGCGGGTGATCATCATCGGGATCTCGCGCGACATCGAATACGATCTGCGCAACGATCTCTTCCGCCACCTGGTGGAGCTGGCGCCGGACTATTACGGGCGGGTGCGCACCGGCGATATCATGGCGCGCGCCACCAACGACTTGAACGCCGTGCGCATGATGCTGGGGCCGGGCATCATGTACTGGACGGAGACCAGCCTGACGTTTCTGCTGGCGATCATCATCATGGTGACGGTGGATTGGCGGCTGGCGTTGCTGGCGGTGCTGCCGGCGCCGCTGGTCAGCCTGGCGGTGATCTTCTTCGGACGCGCCATTCACGCGCGTTTCGAGCGCATCCAGGCGATGTTTTCGGATATCAGCAGCCGCGTGCAGGAGAACCTGGCGGGCGTGCGCATGGTGCGGGCTTTCGCGCAGGAGCAGGCCGAGATGCGCCGGTTCGAGGAGTTGAACCGCGCGTACATCGCGGAGAACATCCGGCTGGTGCGCATCTCGGGAGTCTTTCAGCCACTGCTGGAGGCTCTCATCGGACTGACCTTCCTGGCGGTGCTGTGGTACGGTGGCGCGCAGGTGCTGAGCGGACGCATTTCGCTCGGCAGCTTCGTGATGTTCAACACGTACATGGGCATTCTGGTCTGGCCCATGATCGCATTGGGATGGGTGGTGAACCTGATGCAGCGCGGCGGGGCTTCGCTCGAGCGCATCAACCAGATCTTCCGCGAGCAGCCGGCGATTGCGGCGCCGCCGCATCCTGTGGCGCTGACGCGCGTACGCGGCGAGATCGAATTCCGTAATGCGAGCATGGAATATCCGTCGGGCAGGGCGCTGGATGGCGTCGACCTGTGCATTGAAGCGGGCACCACCGTGGCGGTAGTGGGGCATACCGGTTCAGGCAAGAGCACGCTGGTGAGCCTGGTGCCGCGCCTGATGGATCCGACGGGCGGACGCGTGCTGCTGGACGGCGCCGAT
>Ga0070731_10002169_pt1 | contig 19059 bp, 23 predicted proteins | sample Coa_R1_2_FD_66448 | JGI IMG/M metagenome (GOLD analysis project Ga0070731, IMG submission 66448) | Surface soil microbial communities from Centralia Pennsylvania, which are recovering from an underground coalmine fire - Coalmine... | ecosystem: Environmental > Terrestrial > Soil > Unclassified ... | reverse complement strand
CGCGTCTGTCGCCGTGTCGTTACAGGCGTTGTAGAGCCCGCCGGGACGGTACGGACTGAGCGCCGCGACAACCGCCCGAAACCTGCCCACGCAGGCCGCACACGCCCTGGTGATCGTCCTCTAGGACAACGAAAGCGCCGCGCTAGCAGCGCATTCCACGAACGAAGAAGAAGCGGATGATGGGACTCGAACCCACGACCTTCTGCATGGCAAGCAGACGCTCTAGCCAACTGAGCTACATCCGCGTGGCGCGCGCCAGTATAGCCCCGCTCTAACCGACCCGAGCCGCGACGGCCGCGGCGAGTGCCTGCAGGCCGGAGAGCGGGCGAACCATCACGGTGAAGCGCTCGACGAGCCCGTCGGCGTCATGCTCGAGGATGTCGACGCCTTGCAGCTCGCGGTCGCCGACGCGCGCCTCGAAGAACAGGATCGTCGTTCCGCCGTCGCGCCACTCGCTCGAGTAGCGGAAGTCCTCGAACACGTCCGCGACGATGCGCAGCAGCGCGACGACGGTCTCGCGGCCGTCGTACGGACGGTAGACGGCGGGGCTGCGGAAGACGACGTCGGGCGCAAGTAGAGGCGAGAGGGCTTCGAGGTCCTTCGCCTCGATCGCCTCGCGCACCGTCATGCCGCGTCCAGAGCCTCGTTCACGAGCCTGTCGGCGAGCTCGTTCTGTGCGCGGCGAACGTGGCGGTACTCGACCTTGCCGAGCTGCCGCGCGGCGCGCGCCGCCTCGAGCGACAGCGTCCGCAGCGCCTCGTTCTTCACGCGGTACTCGCCGCGCATCTGCTTGACCAGGAGCTCCGAGTCCGACACGACCTCGACCTCGGGGACCTGAAGCTCGACCGCCTTGCGCAGCCCGGCGATCAGACCGCTGTACTCGGCGACGTTGTTCGTCGCCACGCCGATCTTCTCGCCGTGCGCGGCGAGAACGGTTCCGTCCTCCGCCTCCAGCACGTACGCGAACGCGGCCGGGCCGGGATTGCCGCGCGAGCCGCCGTCGGTGAAGAGGCGCGCTCTCACAGCAGCGCGTAGACGTCGAACGCGGGCTCTTCGTACGGATGTGCGGCCCGCAAAGCGGCGACGATCTCGTCCTGACGGTCGGCCGGGAACACCGCCTCGAGCCTCAGCTCCGGAACGCGCTCCTCCACCCCGCGCTCGCCGAGCACCGGGTTCGTGCTCTCCCCGCCGAGGAACGTCCCCGTGCCTTCCGTGTACCACGAGCAGCGTTCGTAGTCGCCGATCCGGCCGGCGCCGGCGGCGAACAGCGCGTCGCGCACCGGATCGAGCGCGTCGGGCGGCACGAACACGACGAGCTTGCGGTTCAACCCGCGAAGCGAGTCACTGATTGTCGATCTGCGCGCGCTGGAGCTTGCCGGAGTAGTCGACGTAGACCGACTTCCACTCCGTGAACACGTCGAGCGCCGCCTGCCCCGCCTCGCGGTGGCCGTTGCCGGTCTGCTTCATGCCGCCGAACGGGAGGTGAACCTCGGCCCCCGTCGTGCCGGCGTTCACGTACGTGATCCCCGTCTGCAGGTCGCGCATCGCCGCGAACGCCTTGTTGACGTCGCGCGTGAAGATCGACGACGACAGCCCGTACGCGACGCTGTTCGCCGCGCGCACGGCATCCTCGAACGAGTCGACCGGTATCAGTGCCGTCGTCGGGCCGAAGATCTCCTCCTGCGCGATGCGCATCTGCGGCTCGACGTCCGCGAACACCGTCGGGCGGTAGTAGAAGCCGGCACCGTCGACACGCTCGCCGCCGGTCAGCAGCTTCGCGCCCTCCGACTTCCCGATCTCCGTGTACGAGTGGATCTTCTCGACGGCGGCCTTGTTGATCACGGGCCCGATCTCGGTCGCGTCCTCCCACGGCGCGCCGATGATCATTCGCTCGGCGCGGACGACCAGCTTGCGCTGCAGCTCGTCGTAGGCCTTCCGGTGCACGATCACGCGCGACGCCGCGGTGCAGCGCTGCCCGGCCGTCCCGAACGCCGACCAGACGATGCCGTCGACGGCGAGGTCGAGATCGGCGTCGTCCATGACGATGATCGCGTTCTTGCCGCCGAGCTCGAGGTGCACATGTTTGAGCTGGTCGGCGGCGGCCTTCGTCACGAGCACGCCCGTCTCGCGCGATCCCGTGAACGTGATCACCGGCACGTCGGGGTGCCGGACGAGGGCCTCGCCGGCTTCTTCGCCGAAGCCGTGCACGATCTGGACGACCGCTTCGGGCAGGCCGGCCTCGTGCAACAGCTCGACGAAGCGCTGCGCGAGCAGCGGCGTGTCCTCGGCCGGCTTCAGCACGACGGTGTTGCCGCAGACGAGGGCCGGGCAGAGCTTCCAGGCGGGGATCGCGATCGGGAAGTTCCACGGCGTGATCGCACCGACCACGCCGACGGGCATCCGGACGCTCATCATGAACTTGTCGCGGAGCTCGGACGGCGTGGTGTGACCGAACAGCCGCCGGCCCTCGCCGCCCATGTAGTAGCTCATGTCGATGGCTTCCTGGACGTCGCCGCCGGCCTCGGCCTTCACCTTGCCCATCTCGCGCGTCATGAGATCGGAGAGGGCGGGCTTCTCGCTGCGGAGCAACTCGGCGAAGCGGAAGAGGATGTTGCCGCGCTCGGGAGCCGGCACGAGCCGCCACTCCTCCCAGGCTGCCCGAGCCGTCGCGACGGCGCGGTCGACGTCCTCCGCGCCGGAGCGCGGGAACGACTCGATCACCTCGCCGGTCGCGGGATTGAGCGAATCGAACGTCGTCGCCGCCACGGGGCGATCGTAGCGAGTGCGTCTAGGCGGCTGGCGGGTCCGTGCTGGGGAAGGTCCCCGGGGCCCGCGCCCGCCGCCGGTCGCGCGTCGTGCGGCGCTTCTTCGCCTCGGCGGGCGGGGTGCCTTGCCGCCGATCGGGGCCGTCGCGCCTGTCGACGATCACCGTGACGTTCGGGTTCTCCTTGTAGTACTCGACGAGCTTCTCGAACAGCTCGGCCTCGAGCTCGGGCGGGACGACGCAGTAGATCACTTCGTCTGAGTGTACGAACGGCACCGGACTTTGGTGGCCTGTTTTACAGCCTCGCCACATCCGGGACGATCCGGCCGTCCCCTTCCATGTGGGCGTTCCAGTCCGTGAAGGAGCTCTCGAGCTCGGCCGGATCGTGCCCGCGGCCCTCCAGCCGCACCGGATTGTCGGAGTCCGGCGAGACGCGGTACTGGTACCAGGAGATCTCCCAGGCCACGGTCACCACGACCTCGGCGTTGACGCCCGAGAGGGCGACGATCGAGACGCGCGGCGAGCCGAGTGACTTGCCGATCCCGCCGATCGTCCGCCGGTACTGCGAGGCGTTGAAGACGTCGGCGGCCTCGACCATCTCGAGCTCGCGCTCCGACAGGCGCCTGAGGATCGGCTCCGACGCGACGGTCGCCTCGCCCGGGCGCGGCTTGGTGCCCATCAGCGTCGCGAGCCAGCCGGCCCCGCGACGCCGCCGGCCCTGCAGCGAGACGGTCGGCGTCGTCGGCGCGCCCTCCCGCACCCAGCCGTACTCGACGGCGGTCTCTGCGCAGAGCGGGCACACGTCGACGTAGTCGCCGCCGCCGTTCGGCGAGAAGCGAATCGACCGCTCCCCGAGCAGGAGCGTGCGCTCGCAGATGGCGCACGAGCGCTCCACCGTGACGCGCGTCACACGAGTCATCCGTGACGAGGGTACCCGCTCTTTCGGCGTGCCGCAGCGACCTGAGCCTCTAGGAAGGCCTGCTCAGGGCCAATTCGAGCCTGGCACGGTCGAGCAGCGGCAACGCGCGCTGCGCCTCCAGAGACGCCGCGAGCAGCGCGCGCGGGTCGTTCTCGGCAGCGGAGCGGGTGAACAGAGTCGCGGCGCGTTGCAGCCTGATGCACGCCTGCTCGAGCGTCGTCACGACGCGACGGAAGCGATGCTTCGTCGTGCCGACGTTGTCGACCATGCTCCGGCACCCGCCGAAGTCGCTGTACGCCAGGACGAGCGCGTAGAGGTCGGAGTCGTCATGCAGGGCGCGCCGTGCCGAGGCGAGGTTCACGTCGCCGGCCGAGCTCAGGTTCTCGTCGAGGCGAAGCTGATCGATGACCCCACTCGCGTTCGCGACCCACTGTCGGTCGCCCTGCCGCCCGCCGGCGCTGCTCCCGCAGCCTGCGAGGAGTACGACCGCCGCGCCCAGGGCAACCAACCGGCGCACACAGGAATCGTCCCGCCGCCGGGCAGGCGCGTCAAGGACGCCGGGTGACGAACACGTACTCCCGGCTCTCGTCCTCCAGTGGGCGCCGCTCGAAGTCGCCGTAGAGCGCTTCGAGCTCGAGGCCCGCAACGTCGATCAGGCCGAGCCACTCGTTCTTCGTCGCCCACCAGAGGGAGCTCGTTGCGCCGCCGTCGAGGACGATGTCCACGCGGTTGTCGGGCACCGAGTACCGGATCGTGTGCGGGACGGGCTCGTCCTGCTGCCGCCCGTCCAGCGAGACGGCGACGGCGTGGTCGAACGCGAAGGCATTCCACGCGAACCGGCCGCCCGGCCGCAGCGAGCGGGCAACGCGCTCGAACGTCCACCGTCGGTCCTGCCAGGTCGGGAGATGCAGCAGCGAGCGGAACGGGCAGTAGATGAGTCCCGCAGGCTCCTCGAGCTCCAGGTCGCGTACGTCGTGCTCCCGCAGGTCGAGCTCGGCACCGGTCTCGGCGGCACGCGCCCGCGCGTGCTCGAGCATCGCCGGCGAGGAGTCGATTCCGATCACCCGCCGCCCGGTCTCGAGCGAGACCGGGATCGCGACGCGCCCCGAGCCGACCGCGAGCTCCACGATCGGCCCGTCCGCCTCGCGGGCCAGCGCGACGTAGAACGGGACGTCGGCCGTCATCGCCGCAGACCACTCCTCGTAGCGGGCGGCGAACGACTCGGGCCAGCTCATGAGCGTCGCCGCGGGCCGCGCTGCCAGGCGCCGACGTGGTTCCCTGACGGATCGCGGAGCACGGCGACCCAGAGGTCGCCTTCGGGATACGGCGGCGTGACGAGCTCGCCGCCCTCGGCCGTCGCCTTGTCGATCGTCTCGTCGACGTCGTCGACGTAGACGTAGGGGCGAAAGCCGGCCTCACCCGCAACAAGCAGATCCGGGATGAAGTGCCCGATCACGTGACCGGTCGCATCGTCGAAGCTGGGTTGCCCCGGATCACCGCGCAGATTCCAGCCGAAGACAACGGCGTAGAACGACGACGTCGCCGGGTGCGGAGCGGGGATCCGCAAGTAGGACACGCCCCCGGAGCGGAAGACGCTCGGTTGCTCAGCGGCCATCTGCACGAAGCGCGATCCCGGTCAGCATCTCGCGCACGATGCGCTCGGCGACGAGCGCCGTGATGTCCGCCGACCCCACGCCCGTCGGGAGCACCTCGACCACGTCTCCGCCGACGAGCTCCGTGCGCGCCGCGATCTCGCGCACGGCCCAGAGGAGGTCGACCGTCGTCATCCCGCCGGGCTCGGGCGTCCCGGTGCCGGGTGCGAACGCCGGGTCGAGCACATCGACGTCGACCGTCAGGTACACGGGTCCCTCCCCCACGTGCGCGAGCGCCCGTTCCACCACCTCGCGGATGCCGAGGTCGCGCACGTCGTGCATGAAGAACGCCGCGATGCTGCGGTCCTTCTGCCAGGCGAACTCCGCGGGGCCGGGCCAGTAGCCGCGCAAACCGATCTGCGCGTAGCGCGGGCCCGCGACATCGCCCGACTCGACGAGCCGGAACATCGGCGTTCCGTGGGAGCGCACGACGCCGAACACCTCGCGGCCGGTGTCGGTGTGCGTGTCGAAATGGATCAGCCCGACCGGCCCGCGCCGCTTCGCGACGGCGGTGACGCACGGCTCCGTGATCGAGTGGTCGCCGCCCAGAGTGATCGGGAGGGCGCCGGCGTCGACGACCTCGCCGACGATGCGCGCGATCGCGTCGGCACTGTGCACCGGATCCGCCGGGATCACCGGTGCGTCGCCGTAGTCGACGATGCGCAGAGCCGCGAATGCGTCGATGCCGGCTTCGAGGTGCGGCCCGGGCGGGCACGACGCGGCCCTGATCGCACGCGGCGCGAAGCGCGTGCCGGGACGATCGGAGACGAGGTCGTCCGTGGGGGCGCCGACGATCGCGACGTCAACGCCTGCGAGTTCCTCCGGCTCCTGCGCAAGCGGCGCGCCGCCGAACGACGGAATGCCCGCGAAATCCGGCTTGTCGGGCAGCGGCCGCCAGCGCTTCTGCGGATCGAGCACGGCGGCGATCGTCGCACACGCGCGCTCCCCGAGCCGCGAGTTCGCTGCGATACTCGGGGCGATGACCCCGGAAGACCTACAGCTGCTCGAGACGGTCGGAACGGAGACCGAGGTCGCGGCCGGTCAGGTGCTGATCGAGCACGGCCAGCACGGCACCGGTCTCTACGTGATCCTCGAAGGCAACATCAGGGTCGAGGCGCCCGAGGGCGTTCGCGAGCTTGGCCCCGGCGCCTGCGTCGGGGAACGCGCACTGCTGTCGGTCGACGGGAAACGGACCGCACGCGTGCGCACCACGACGACGTGCCGCGTTCTCGCGGTCGACCGCGTCGAGTTCGACCGGTTGTGCGCGGACGACGCCGGGTTTGCGGACCGCGTCGCGGCAGCGGCCGGATCCCTCTAGCTACTGGCGCTTCGCCGTCCAGGTCGTGTTCAACGAGCACGTGAACGTCGTGCCGTTCGACGTCAGCACGTCGTGGAGATTGAGGTTCCCCGAGGCGCCGCCCGCCGAGTCCACGGTACCCGTGATCGCAGTGCCCGCCAGCTCGCCCGAGGAGAACGAGTAGTCGAACGACCCGTCGGCTCCGATCGGCGCGTCTCCGGTCGAGGTGTAGTCGACTGTCCCCTGGGCGGTTGGGCTGCAGTCGCCCGAGTCGTACGTGACGGTCCAGTACGCGTTGGAGAAATACTGCGGCGCGGGCGGGTTGGTGACGGTGAAGCAGAAGCTGCCGCCGTTGTTCGTGAAGCCGCAGTAGAGCCCCGCCTGCGGCGCGACCGCAGGCGTCGTCGTTGTCGTGGCGGTCGTCGTCGTCTCGACGGTGGTCGTCGTCACGACCGTGGTGGTGGTCGCCGTCGTGGTGCTCGTCGTCGGCCCGGGCCCTTTCACGACCTCGCAGCCGATGACGCGGTCCCCGGCGTCGCGAATTGCGGTGTCGTGGCCCGGCCCGCAGTTGAGCACGTCGTGTCCGGGACCACCGACGAGGACATCGTTCCCCGGCCCACCGTAGAGGACGTCGTTGCCGGCGTCGCCGTACAGCTTGTCGTTGCCGGCTCCGCCGTAGATCTTGTCGTTCCCGCCGCCACCGTGGATGACGTCGGCTCGTGCGGAGCCGTGAAGCGTGTCGGCGCGCGGCGTGCCGTGGATCGTCGCGGCCCACGCCGAGGCGGCCACTCCCGCAGCGGCGACCATCGCGAGCGCCCCCACGCGCAGCACGAGCTGTGCCGGACCCCTCCCTCTCACACGTCGAAATCTGCTCCGACGACCGAGGCGTGTCAAGAGCTCGAACGGGTGCTCAGGCCGGAACGGCTTCCTTCTCTTTCTTCGCCGCCTCGATCAGCTTCTGCGCGATGTGCGCGGGCACCTCTTCGTAGCGGAGGAACTGCATGTGGTAGTCGCCGCGGCCGCCGGTGAGCGAGGTGAGCGCCTGGTTGTACGTCAGCACCTCGGCCATCGGCACCTCGGCCTTGATCGCCGTCGCCCCGCCCTTCGGCTCCATCCCGAGCAGCCTGCCGCGCCGAGAGTTGAGGTCGCCGTTGATCGCGCCGACCGCCTCGTCGGGCACGGTCACCTCGAGCTCCATGATCGGCTCGAGCAGGGTCGGCTGCGCCTTCTCGTAAGCGGAGCGGAATGCGAGCGAGCCGGCGATCTTGAACGCCATCTCCGACGAGTCGACGGTGTGGTACGAGCCGTCGACGAGCCGCACGCGGACGCCCTGCACAGGCGCACCGGCGAGCTCGCCGTGCTGCATCGCCTCCTGGATCCCCTTGTCGACCGCCGGCCGGAACCCCTGCGGGATGACGCCGCCGACGATCTTGTCGACGAACTCGTAGCCGATGTGCCCCTCCAGCGGCTCGATCTCGATGTGGCAGTCGCCGAACTGGCCGCGGCCGCCCGTCTGCTTCTTGTAGCGGCCCTGTGCCCGCGCCTGCGACTTGATTGTCTCGACGTAGGGGACACGCGGCTGATGGAGCTCCATCTCGACCCCGAAGCGGCGCCTCGCCCGCTCGACCGCGACCTCGACGTGCATCTGACTCATTCCCGAGAGCAGCTCCTCGCCGGTCTGCCGGTCGCGTCGCAGTCTCAGCGTCGGGTCTTCCTCGGCGAGCCGGCGGAGCGCCTGCGCGACCTTGTCCTCGTCGCCCTTCGTCTTCGCCGTGACCGCAAAGCTCATCACCGGCTCGGGGAAGCCGATCGCGGGCGGCTCGAGGTCGTGCTCGGCGTCGACCAGGACATCCCCGGTCTGCACGTCCTTCAGCTTCGCGACGGCGCCGATGTCGCCCGCCCCGAACCCGTCTGCCTTGTCGTGCTCCTTCCCCTGGAGCGTCATCAGCGTGCCGAGCCGCTCCTTCGAGTGGTCGCGGTGGTTCACCAGCGTCGTATCCGCCTTCACCTCGCCGGCGTAGACACGGAAGACCGAGATGCGGCCTGCGAACGGGTCCGCGACCGTCTTGAACACGAAGGCGGCCGTCTGGGCATCCGTCTCGATCGGCGACCCCTTCTTCGCCGGGCTCGGGACGCCCTCCACGATGAGGTCCAGCAGCGCGTGGGTGCCCAGGTTCTTCGTCGCCACGCCGCACGCGACGGGATAGATCTCGTCCCGCGTCACGGCGTTCTTGAGCGCCGCGGCGATGTCGGCGGGCGGGATCTCCTCCCCGCCGAGGTAGCGCTCCATGAGCGCCTCGTCCGTCTCGACGACGGCGTCGAGGAGCTTGGTGCGGTGTTCCTCCGCCACCCCTGCCATGTCGTCCGGGATCGGCACCGGATCGCCTTCGCGGGCGCCGTTCGGATCCAGGTACGCGCAGTTGTGAAGCAGGTCGACGACGCCTTTCAGCTCGTGCTCGATGCCGATCGGGAGCTGGATCGCGATGCACCGGTCGGACAGCTGTTCCTGGAGCGCGGCGAGGACCCGGGAGAAGTCCGCGCGCTCCCGGTCGAGCATGTTCACGAACACGACTCGCGACAGGCCGTGCTCCTCGGCCCGGCTCCAGACCCGGCCGGTGTTCACCTCGACGCCCATCACGCCGGAGACGACCACCAGCGCGCCCTCGACGACGCGCAGCGCGGCGACCGTGTCCGACTGGAAGCCCGAGTCGCCGGGCGTGTCGACGAGGTTGATCTTCCGTCCCTGCCACTCCAGGCTCGCGAGCGACGCCGAGAGCGACATCTGGCGCCGGTGCTCGTCCTCGTCCCAGTCCGAGACGGTGGTGCCGGCTTCGATCGTCCCGAGGCGATTCGTCTTTCCGGCCTGGAAGAGCACGGCCTCGACGAGCGAGGTCTTGCCCGTCCCGCGGTGGCCGACGACGGCGACGTTGCGGATCTTCCCGGGCTCGATCGGCATACGGCAGATTCCTCCTCGGAGCTGGATTCGGACTGCCGACAATCCTATGCCGTCGCCCGAACCCCCGAGAGCCGCGCCTTCAGGCGCAGCACCGCCTTCGTATGCAGCTGTGAGATGCGTGACTCCGTGACGCCGAGCACCTCGCCGATCTCCCTCAGCGTCAGCTCCTCGTAGTAGTAGAGCGTGATCACGAGCTTCTCGCGTTCGGGCAGACGGGCGATGGCATCGGCGAGGGTCTCACGCAGGTCGGTCTCGTCCAGCACGTCCGCCGGCCGCGGTCCACTGGTGTCTTCGATCGTGTCGAGCAGCGAGACCTGGTCGCCCTCGCCGGAGACGGCCCACAGCTCGTCGAGCGCGGCGATCGAGGAGCGCGAGATGTCGCTCAGCGACTCGTCGAGCTCGTCGACACTGATGCCGATCTTCGCCGCGATCTCGTCGTCGTTGGGCGCGCGGCCCAGCTTCGCCTCCAGCTCAGCGATCGCCCGCTCGATCTCGCGGGCGCGCGAGCGCACCGAGCGGGGCACCCAGTCGAGCGCGCGGAGCTCGTCGATGATCGCGCCCTTGATCCGCACGATGGCGTAGGTCTCGAACTTGATGTCACGGGCCGGGTCGTAGCGCTCGATCGCGCTGATCAGGCCGAGCAGCCCGTACGAGACGAGGTCGCCCTCGTCCACGTGAGCGGGGAGCCCCGAGCCCAGCCGCCCGGCGACGTACTTGACCAGCGGCGCGTAGGTGAGGATCAGCCGGTCCCGCAGGGCCTTGTCCCCAGAGCGCCGGAATTCGAGCCAAAGGCTCTGGATGTCCTCGGCCGCCACGTCGTGAGAATACGCGCTAAGAGCGCATTTTCCTTAGCGCGCCCCAGGCGATCGTGCCCATCCAGGCGGCGAGGGCGCCGGCGGCCAGTGCGATCACCCAGCGCCCGGCGAGGCCGCCGGCGACCGCGATGCCGGCGAACGCGAGCGTGATCACGGTGAAGAGCGCCGCCAGTGGCACCGGCGGACGCTATTGGGGCGGCCCGCTCACCGGGGTGATCGGGCCGCGATGTGCGCTTCCCTGGTGGTCCTCCCAGCGCACCTGCACCGTCTGGCCCGGGACGAGACGAAGCAGGACGCCGACCAGCGCGTTCGGCGACGCAACGGGCCGGCCGGCCAGCGAGACGATCACGTCGCCCGGCCCCAGGCCGGCCCGGGCGGCCGGCGATCCGCCGACGACGGCTTCGACCAGCCCGCCCGACACGTTCGCGGAGCGCGCGACCTGCACACCGAGGAAGGCGGTCGGCCCGATGTGGACCGTCGCGGATGAGCGGCCCGCTTCGATCTGGCGGGCGACCGCGAGGGCGCGGTCGATCGGGATCGCGAACCCGCGGCCCGTCGAGGAGGAAAAGACGAAGCCGTGCGACGCCGCCGTGTCGACCCCGATCACGCGGCCGAGCCGGTCCTCGAGCGGGCCGCCCGAGTCCCCGGGCCGCAGAGGCGCGCTCGTCTCGATCAGCCCGCTGAGCTGCTCGGACGCGCCCTGGTCGTCGCTGGCGGTGATGCTCTTGCCGAGCCCGATCACGGCGCCGGTGGTCGTCGTCAGCGATCCCGTCCCGCCCGCGTTGCCGACGGCGCGCACCGGATCACCGAGCTGCAGGCCGGCCGAGCGCCCGAGCGGCGCTGCCTGCAGCCCCTGCCCGCTGCGCACCGCGAGGACGGCGACGTCCGCTCCCGGCGAGTAGCCGAGGACGCGCGCGACGAACCGCCGGCTCGTGTGCGGAAGGTGCACCTGGACGACGGTCGCTCCGCGAATGACGTGGTTGTTGGTGAGGATGCGGCCCGCCGGCAGCACGATGCCGGTACCGGCGGCCGCAGCGCTCTCGAAGCCGAGCTTCGTCTCGACGGCGATGACACCGGTCGCCGCGGGGGTGCGCGTCGACGTGTGCACGAAGCCCGCGCCGAGCAGCACGGTCGCGGCCGCAGCCGTCACCACCGCGAGCATCCACCGAGGGGTTTGTCGAGTCACAGAGTCGTAACCTGTCCGTTCGACCCTCGTTTTACGCGAATCGCCGGGACGGCGGCGCCGGAGGGATCCCGCCGAAGCGCGGATCCCTCCGGGGAGCCGTGATGCCTCAGTGCTGCGAGACCTGGAAGCAGGCCACGTCGTACTGCGACACCGAATGCGAGTTCTTCGAGTTCTGCGGCTGGCTGCCGGCGTAGACCGAGCCGGCGTGGCCGTCTACCTCGTTGAACGGTGAGCCCGACGAATTCGCCGCGTTGCCGGGCTCGTTCGGAGCGGTCGAGCTGAGACACGTCTGCGAGGGCTGCCCGGTTCCGGGCGGGCTCGCAGCAAGTGCGCCGGTCACGGCGACGGCACTGAGGACGCCGACCGAGACAACGGCCGCTAGGAGCGCACGCATGTTCCCCCCTTCGTTCGCTCAATCAGGCCTGAGATCAGGCCTAAAAGGGTGATACGCAGCCGGGCCGCGGGCGGTTTTCGCCAAGGATCCCCCAAAAAGGGCTGCAAGCTCGGCACCGCCGCGGCGTCACCAGTCATGCGGCCTCGGAAGGGCCGCCCGGACGAGACACGAAAGGACCCCCATGCGGAAGCTCCACCAGACGATCGCCGTCGCGGCCGCCGGCCTGATGCTCCTCTTCGCCGGCGCGGCGCTCGCAAGCGGCGGCCAGGGAAACGACAAGCACCAGACGACGAGCACGTCGACGAGTTCGACGACCTCCACGACGTCCTCGAATGCGAAGAAGTACGGGTTCTACTGCCAGAACCAGAGCAAGAAGCACGTGGCAGGCCAGAAGGGGACGCCGTTCAGCCAGTGCGTCACCGCGATGGCGAAGCTCGCGAACGGCACGTCGACCTCGGCGAAGGCGGCCTGCGCGCCGCTGTCGAAGAAGCACGTGAAGGGGCAGAAGGGCACGCCCTACAGCGACTGCATCAAGGGCGCGGCGAAGCTCCTCGCCTCCCAGCACTGACCGTCGCGTAAGAAGTCCGCCGGCGCACCTCGAACGAAGCTCTTTCGGGTGCGCCGGCGGCGGCGACGAGCCGCAGACTCATCCTCGGCTCGGCGACCCCTCGGCTTGAGCGCGACACGACCCGTTCGGGTCGGCAGCACAACAGGGGCGGAGGGACTCGAACCCCCGACTTTCGGTTTTGGAGACCGACGCTCTACCAACTGAGCTACGCCCCTCGGGTTCGGCCCGGCGATTGTATCGGCGGTTTTCGCGAACCAACGTGAGGGGCCCGGTCGCCCGGGCCCCTCGACGAGGTGGCTGCGGCCCTGCTGCGTGCTAGCAGCCCGTTGCCGGGCCGCGGAAGCCCGAGAACGGATTCAGGTCGCCCATGAACGTGTACCGGCCGACGTTCGTCGACGCGGACTGCGTCGGCTCGGAGACGTCGTTCGGTGCGGTCCGCATGAACCACGGGAGGAACACCTCGTCCTCGGGGTGGTAGTACCCGTCGGCACTCTGCGTTCCGTTCGGGTTCGGACCCTGCTCGAACGAGTTCGAGCCCATCGCGAAGCCGATGCCCACAACCGGGTCACCGGTCTCGAGGACGCCGGTGCACCCGTACTGCGGCGCGGTCGGCGTCAGCCACGGCTCGACCTTGTTGGTGACAAACGGGTCGTCCGCCCACTCGCTGATCTCATGCGACAGCGCGTGGATGTCCTGGACCGCCCAGTCGGTGCCGCCGTTCGGCCGCGAGTAGATGCCCGGCTGGATCCACGACGCCCAGGCAAAGGTCTGGACCGCCTGGTTGCCGCTGCCGTTTCCGCTGCCGGCGCCGTGACCCACGACCTCACCCGAACCGTGGAAGCCGATCACACAGCAGTTCGTGACGTCGTTCCCGATGTAGAGGAGGATGTTGTTCGTGAGGTAGAGCGGCAGGTGGGTCGGGTCGTTGTACTTCAGCGTCTGGTCCAGGTTCTGGATCTCGCTCCCCCACCACGAGATGTTGATGTCGGCGAAGATAACGCCGCGACCAGACTCGAGCAGCGTCCCGCGACCCTGCGGCACGTTGATCGTCACGGCCGGATGCAAGACCGGGTTGAGGTTCACGTGATACGGGCTCGAACCGGTCTGGTTGAACTGCGCCCGCATCGTCGCGTCCTCGAGCTGCAACGAGTTACCCGCGTCGCCCTGCGACAGGGTGCCGCCCGGTCCCTCGGTCAGCGCCGGTGCATTCGGGAACGAACCAGCGGCCGTCGCAGCCGGCGTCGAGCCGTAGTCGTTCAACGCGAACTGCGGTGAGGCGAGCGTCGCCGGCCACACCGAGGTTCCGTCGAAGGTCAGCCCGTCGATGTTCACGATCAGCGGCGTGACGTCGACGGTGACCGTGGTCGAGCAGGCGCTGCCCGAGCAGTTGTTCGGATCGGCGCCGACCATGTTGTAGCCGTAGGTGACGCCGTTGTTGGGATCCAGCGACGATCCGTGCCAGTGCGCGACGGTCTTCGTCGACGGCAGGACCTTCGCGCCCCCGATCGTCTTCGTGGATGCATGCAGCGCCGCGTCACTGATCACCTGAGGCGTGACGGTCGGCGTGCCGGTGACTCCAGTGCCCCCGTTACCTGCGGATGCGCCCGAGACACCGATCACGGCGATGAGAGCCGCGAGCGACGCAAGCAGCGCAACGAGCTTCCGAGACAGGTGCAAGATCGCTTTCCCCCTTCTGTCCGACGGTTTGTGCCGCAGCCAGCGCGCGGACTATAGCTCCGTATATTCGGACCTGCGCCGTCTCACTTCCGGTCTAGCCTTTCGGGGGTGTCCGTCCTCAGCAGCCGTCTAGAACCGAGCCCGGACGCGGACGCCCGCGCCGCGCAGATGCAGGCGCTGGTCGACGAATTGCGGGTGAGGACCGCGCTCGTCGCGGCCGGCGGCGGGGAGCGGTCGGTCGAGCGACACCGGTCGCGGGGGAAGCTCCTCGCGCGCGAGCGGATCGACCGGCTCGTCGATCCCGGCGCCGCCTTTCTCGAGCTGAACACGCTCGCAGCTTGGGACGTCTACGAGGGACAGGCGCCGAGCGCGGGCATCGTCACGGGGATCGGCGTCGTCGAGGGACGCGAGTGCGTGATCGTCGCGAACGACGCGACGGTCAAGGGCGGCTCGTACTTCCCGCTGACCGTGAAGAAGCATCTCCGCGCCCAGGAGGTCGCAGAGCAGAACCGCCTCCCGTGCGTGTACCTCGTCGATTCGGGCGGCGCGTACCTCCCGCTCCAGGCCGAGGTCTTCCCCGACCGCGACCATTTCGGGCGGATCTTCTTCAACCAGGCCCGGATGTCGGCGCTCGGCATTGCGCAGGTGGCGGTCGTGATGGGCTCGTGCACGGCAGGCGGCGCGTACGTGCCGGCGATGAGCGACGAGACCGTGATCGTGCGCGGCACCGGGACGATCTTCATCGGCGGCCCGCCGCTGGTGAAGGCGGCGACCGGCCAGGACGTGACGGCGGAGGAGCTCGGCGGCGCGGACGTACACGCGCGGCACTCCGGCGTCGCCGATCACTACGCGACGTCGGACGAGCACGCGCTCGCGATCGCGCGCCGCATCGTCGCGGACACGCACGGGCGGAAGCCGGAACCACCCTGGGAGGTTGCGTCGCCGGAGCCGCCGGCCGTCGACCCTGCGGATCTCTACGGTCTGATCCCCTCCGACCATCGCACGCAGCTGGACGCGCGCGAGGTGATCGCGCGGGTCGTCGACGGGTCGCGCTTCGACGAGTTCAAGGCGCTGTACGGCGACACGCTCGTCTGCGGCTGGGCGCGGATCGAGGGGTACCCCGTCGGGATCCTCGCGAACAACGGCGTCCTCTTCGCGGAGAGCGCGCAGAAGGGAGCGCACTTCGTCGAGCTGGCGTGCAGGCGGCGCGTGCCGCTCGTCTTCCTGCAGAACATCACCGGCTTCATGGTCGGCAAGGAGTACGAGGCCGGCGGCATCGCGCGCGACGGGGCGAAGCTCGTCACCGCCGTCGCGTGTGCCGAGGTGCCGAAGTTCACGGTCGTGATCGGCGGCTCGTTCGGCGCCGGTAACTACGGCATGTGCGGGCGCGCCTACTCGCCGCGCCAGCTGTGGATGTGGCCGAACGCGCGCATCTCGGTGATGGGCGGCGAGCAGGCGGCGACGGTGCTGACGATGGTCGGAGACGCCGATCCGGCGGAGATCCGCGCCGCCTACGAGCGCGAAGGCAATCCGTATTACTCGACGGCGCGCCTCTGGGACGACGGGATCATCGATCCGCTCGACACGAGGCACGTCCTCGCGCTCGGCATCTCCGCCGCGCTCAACGCGCCCATCCCGGAGACGACGTTCGGCGTCTTCCGGATGTGACCCGCGGATGATTGCGCGCCTTGCGCTCTGGAACCTGGCCGATACGAGCACGACCGTCGAGCAGGTGAGGGCCGAAGACCTCCCGCGCAGCCCCGGCGCGGTGTTCGAGGCGTGGTTCTCGGACGAGGCGACCGAACGCTGGGGCTCGTTCGCCGTCTTCGCCGACGCGGACGCGGCTCAGGCGCCGCCTCCTGAACGCCTGCGCGAGCTGGTCGCGAAGGACCCCGACGTCGTCGAGCTCTTCGAGCTCGAGTCGCGCCTGTGAGCGCGCTCCGGGTCGAGCGTCGAGGGGAGGTGCTGCACGTCGCCATGGTGCGTCCGGAGCGCCGGAACGCGTTCGACGCATCGCTGATCACTGAGCTGACCGAGGCGTTCACCGCTGTCGGGGACGTGCGCGCCGTGCTGCTCACCGGCGACGGGCCGTCGTTCTCGGCAGGCGCGGACGTGGAGTGGATGCGCTCGTCGGTCGACCTCTCGTACGACGAGAACGTCGCAGACGCGCTGCGGTTGCGCGCGATGCTCGAAGCGATCGGCGGCTGTCCGGCACCCGTCCTCGCACGCGTGCAAGGACACGCCCTCGGCGGCGGCTGCGGGCTCGTCGCATGTGCGGACATCGCGATCGCCGCACCGGACGCGCAGTTCGCGTTCAGCGAGGTGAAGCTCGGGATCGTGCCCGCGGTGATCTCACCGTTTGCACTGGCGAAGATCGGAACCGGTGCAGCACGTCGCTGGTTCGTCACCGGCGAGCGCTTCGGCGCCGATGTCGCCGTGCGGATCGGCCTCGTCCACGAGGTGAGCGAGGATCTCGACGGCGCCGTGGCCCGCGTGCTCGACGAGCTGCTGACCGCGGGGCCGGAAGCGGCGCGCGTTGCGAAGCGGCTGGCGCGTGCGCCGCTCTCCGCCGACGACACCGCGCGGATCATCGCCGAGCGGCGCACGAGCGCTGAGGGTCAGGAGGGCCTGCGCGCCTTTCTCGAGAAGCGCCCGGCAATCCAGCCTGAGGGCACTCGCTGGGGCGTGTATGCCGATCGTCCGAAGTAATGAGGTCGGCGCGACCGCCTCACGGTGACCGAGCTTCAGACAGAAAGACTCGTACTGCGGCTGCCGCGGCTTCCTGACGGAGAGGCACTGCTCCCCCTGTACACCGATCCGGAAGCCATGCGCTTCATCGGCGGGGTTCATCCCGACACCGTCAGTGATCCCGCCTTCGTGATCCGCCGGTGGCTCGACCGCTGGCAGGCGAACGGCTTCGGGAACTTCGTTGTCGAGCGGCGAAGCGACGGCGCGGTCCTCGTCCGCCGCACGTTGAGCGACGACCTCGAGAAGCGCCCGGGCGCCGTAGGCGCCCGCTCAGCGGCCGACGAGCCAGAGGCCGACGTAGATCCCGGCGACGCCCGCGACGACGCTCGACCCCGCGTTGGCGAGCGCGATGCCGAGCCGGCCCTCCTGGACGAGGTCGCGCGTCTCGAAGGCGAACGTCGAGAACGTCGTGTACGCACCGAGGAAGCCGGTCACGACGCCGACGCCGACCCACGAGGGCTCGCGTAGCCGGTCGACGAGGCCGCCGACAGCGGCGCCGGCGAGCACGCAGCCCGTCACGTTGACGACGAACGTGCTGATCGGAAACGCGCCGCCAGTGTGTCGCACGATCAGCGCATCGACGCCGTAACGGGTGAGCGCGCCGAGCGCGCCGAACACGAGCACCGAGAGGGCAACGGGCATGGTGGACTCCTTCGCGTCGTAGGGGCCATCAGCCGTGCCGGCGGTTGAAGGCGAGCCCCATCGCCCGTTGCTCTCAAGGCTACCCACGAGGCGATCACCGGCGGGGGCGCGGAAGGTGGGCCAGTGTCAGTCGCGACGTGTGCCGCGTCTGCGCCGAAAGCGCAACGACTTCCGCGCAAGTAACAGTCTGTTACTTGGTGCTCGTGACCCGGAAGTCGACGGGCGCCGACGGGACGCCTTCGGCGACGAGCCTCAGGCGCAGGCCGCTGTGGGCGCGGAGCGTCACCTTGAAACGGCCGTTCACGGGATGGACGTAGGCGATCGTCCGCCAGACACCCGCGTCGTCGCGTTCGAGTTGCACGTGGCGCAACCCGTGCACCATCCCGCCGATCTCGACGCGCGAGGTGAGTAGCGACCGGGCCGACGGAGGGTCGAGCGCCATCACGCCGAGCCGGAACTCCGTCGACTGCAGATCGAGCAGCTGCCGTAGCCGGACACCGGTGAAGCTGGTCCACCCGCGCGCCGTCAGGAAGCGCACGGAGGCGACGTGATGCGACGAATCGTCGACCACGGAGACGTTCCGGATTCCGCCCAGATGAAGCTTCTCGCCGAGCAACGAGGCTGACAGCTCCTCCGTCGGCCAGCGGTGGTGCGGCGAGAGAGAGTCGTACGGATCCGGCACGGAGACGAGGTACGGCACGGGGGCGCGGCCCGGCCATGCATCCTGGACGGCAGAGGTCCAGCCGCCCGAAGTCGAGAAGTAGTAGGCGGTGATCACCGCGCCGTCGTAGGTCAGCACCTGGCCGGCCGTGGCGCCGACCGCCAGGTTCGTCTCCGGACGCTCGGCCCGGATGCCGCCGTACATCTGGTCGCGCGTGTCGGGATACAGGTCGAAGTCGGCGCCTGGGTGGAGCGTCGCGAGCGTGTACGAGCGCGCCGCGACGGCCTGCGCCTCGTACGTCGCCTGCTGCCAGCCGACCGGCACCTCCCACGGCACCACTCCGCGCAGGTACCGGTCGAGCGCGACGACGTTCACCACCATCAATCCGTTCGGCCTTCGCTTCACGACGACGTCGCCGCGGTAGCCGTTGCCGTCGACCGTCAGCGGCTGCGCGCCCGGCTCGAAACGGAGCAGACCGTGCAGTCGCTTGCGCTTCACGACGAACCGAGAGGTCGCGGCGACGACCGAGCGTGCCGCCAGATGCAGCTTGAGACCCCGCGCGTCGACGACCAGGAACGGCGCGGCGGACGAGATGCGGACACGCGTCTGGGCCTGCAGCAACAGCACCCGGACGGGACGCGGCACACCCTGTACGAGCGTCGTGTGCGGGTAGTAGTGCGCGAGGATCCGCCGATAGTCGTAGCCGTGGCGCGCGTAGCCCTCGGCGCCCCACTGGCTCATGCCGACGCCGTGCCCCCAGCCGCCGCCGTCGAGCACGAA
>Ga0070731_10002168_pt1 | contig 19065 bp, 16 predicted proteins | sample Coa_R1_2_FD_66448 | JGI IMG/M metagenome (GOLD analysis project Ga0070731, IMG submission 66448) | Surface soil microbial communities from Centralia Pennsylvania, which are recovering from an underground coalmine fire - Coalmine... | ecosystem: Environmental > Terrestrial > Soil > Unclassified ... | reverse complement strand
ATGGCGAATTGCGTTCGATGCGGGAGACAACTTCCGGGGTTTAGCATCAAGAAAATTTGCCAGTGGTGTGTGCGTCACGAGGCGGCGCAACGCGGCGAAATCGATGACGAGGCGCCTCAGCCGGTCATGGCAGTTCCGTGGGTGCGCGGCGAGTCGGCGATCACGCTCACGCGCGTGATTTTTGGAGCAAACGTCGCAGTGTTCTTGGCGATGGCACTTGCCAGCCATTCCATTGATGACTTCCCTGGATCAGTAGCGATCCCGTTCGGCGCGAACTACGGGCCTTACACGTTATCGGGGGACTGGTGGCGACTGGTCACCTACATGTTTTTGCACGGCGGGATCTGGCACATCCTCTTCAACATGTGGTGCCTGTGGGACCTGGGAGCGCTGTGCGAAGCGTTATATGGACGATGGACTTACGGCGCGATCTATTTGATCACCGGAGTGGCGGGCGGCCTCGCCAGCGTAGCGTGGAATCCCGGGGTGCTGAGTGTTGGTGCATCCGCTGCGATCTTTGGGCTGGCGGGAGCGCTGGCCGCATCTTTCTACCTCGGGGAGTTCTCGATTCCGAAGGAGGCGCTGCGAGGCACGTTGCGCAGCCTCGCGTTCTTTATCGGATTCAATGTCCTTTTTGGCTTTGGATACAACTTTTTTCTCGGCGGGACCTTCGCCGGAATCGACAATGCGGCGCACGTCGGAGGGTTGGTCAGCGGCGCGATTCTCGGCGCGCTGATTGCGATCGTTGCACCGCAAGCTGGAGCGTTGCGGCGCGCGAGCATTATCGGGCTGGTTGCTCTCATGGTATTCGCGGCGGGATTAGGGGTAAGGCATTGGAGAGGTGGCCCGATGCGCATGGCGCGAGCCTTCGAATCGCTGCGCGAGAACCGCAATTCCGTCGCCGGACTGCAATCGATCGTCAAGCAAAATCCGACTTCGGCTCCGGCGCATTACGCTTTAGCTGAAGCATATTTCAACCGGAACCAGTTTCCTCAGGCCGAGACAGAATTCAAGCGCGTTATCGAACTGCAACCGCAGACGGAGAGCGCGCGGTTTTATCTTGGGATGACGTATTTGAGCGAGAAGCGGCCCGACGACGCCAAGGCCAGCTTCCAAGAGATGCTCAAGGAAAATCCGAACAGCACCGATGCCCACTACGGACTGGGGCTGGCTCTCGCGTATAAGGATCAGCATCAAGCTGCGATTGCAGAGTTCAAACAAGCTGCGACTGAGGAGCCGGCAAGTCCGGGGCTCTATTACGAGATGGGCAAGTCGTATATGAACCTGAACCGGTACGATGACGCCATCTCGGCTTACCTCAAAGAGAAACAGGGTTACGGTGAATACGCCGACCTCGAAACGGCGCTCGCGGAGGCTTACCAGGCAAAGGGTATGACGAAACAAGCCCAGGAAGCGGAGACGAAGGCGGCGCAGTTGAAGAGCGGGCCAACAAGCCCTGAGTAACCGCGTCCGAGAGATCGATCAAGCCTTCGTGATTTCGTTGACCGCCCGATACGCCTGATTGATCGCCTCGTCGGTATAGGCGTATGCTCCCGCGTCGGCATTCGCAATGGAAATCCTGCCGATAGGTTTACGCGCGACCTCACACGGCGTTTCCCCACCCTCGAGCCAGAAAGTATCGAAGAGCGAGTTGTATTCGTAGGCGTAGCCATGCGGCCAGCGATTGACCGTAATAGCCGCGATATCGCGGGCAGGATCAAAACCGCCCGGACCGAGCGTCCGGGCGAGTTGATCCCGAATCTTGCGCTCCATGGTCTCGAACGTCGTGGTGTAGAGCTCGATGCGGCCGAAACTATGCTGCTGGCGCGCGGGGAGTCCCGGATGGCATGCCGCCTTCATCATGTGAGCAACGATAGGTTCTTCCGGCTTGCGCGCGCACTCGTAGCCTCCAATGCTGACGGGCAGATCGAGGTTCACACCAGAATGGTACATGCCGGGAGCATAGACGGAGTTGGCGCCGACCTTCTGAAATGAGGTCCAATTGCGCAGCGCAACGTTGGTATAGAGCAAAGGAACCTTCTGGGCGGAGGCCAGCGCTTCTTTTTGCTTGTCGGGAATTTCGTCACAGATATAGGGAATCATCACGTGCCAGCAGGCAAGGATGGCATTCTTCGCGCGGGCGGTGTAGACCTTGCCGCCCCGGGCGTAAGCAACTTCTACTTCCTTTTCGCTGGCGGGGTTTCCGAGATGTTTCACGCGTACAGCGGTGCTATTGAGACGAATTTTGACGGGCGAACTGGAGTCGTCGAGCTTGGCGTAGTTCGCCTTGGCGAGGACGATGTCAGATGCCGTGTGTCCGGAGAGGGTCTCGGGAATCAGTTTGCGCACCAGCATGCGCGCGATGCTGGCGTTGCCGTCGGGAAAGTGGAAGAAGTACTTCTCGGCTTCCTCGTTAGGAATCGCGTCGCGATTCATTCCCTTTCCTGGCGCGGGATCCAGTTTCAGCCCGGCAAAGCCGGGCATATCAAATCCCCAGGCATCTTGCGCTGCGACGGCGTCGAATCCGACGCCAAAGAGCCCATGCGGCATCGCCTGAAAAACCTTGACGATGTCGTGGTGGACGCCAGCGACATCGGTTAGATAGTTCGCATAGCTGATCCGGGCCAACTTGGCCTTCTTCTCGTCGGAGGTTAAGCCAGGGTAGTAATCCTTCGGGTGGTCGTACAGTTCCTGGAGATCGCGCTTGGCTTGCTCGGCAATCGGCGCATCGGCGAAAAATTCTCTGAGCAGCTGAGGTGTCTCAGGGTTTCTGTCCTCACTCTCGCCGCCGTTACGCGGGTTGAAATTCGTGACGAGTTTATCCACTCCGAAGGTTTCTTTGTCGAAGAAGATCTTGGAACGCAGGCCCTTGGAACGATAGACATCTTTGTCCAAAAATTTGGAGTATGAGGGAACGTCGATACCCAGTTCTTCGATCACGCCCTTGGCGACCGCGCTGTAGGGAGCAGGGCTCTCGATGGAGAAGGTTCCGCCGAACCCGAGTCGAAACGTGTTATTGATGCGGAATTCGTTGCGCTTGGCGTGTCCGCCAAAGTCGTCGTGGTTGTCGAGAATCAGAATGCGAGCTTTGCCACCAATCGCTTTGCGATAAAAATGCGCCGCCGAGAGACCGCTGATTCCACCACCTACGATGATGAGGTCGTAGACCTCACCCGTATCTTCTGGCTTGGCGGCAGCATCCCAGAACGTGCCGTCGCGCAAGCTGTGGGCGACGTCGAAAGATCCAGGATGGCTGCCGCGCATGCCGGTGAGGGCGGGGGGATAGTACCCAGGAGACTTTTCCGGCGCTTGAGTGTCGATCGCCAATAACTGCCACGGCATCATCGCCGCGCCTGCAGTGACTGCCACGCCGTTGATAAAATCGCGACGCGTAATCCTACGGTGCATCCCCAGCTCTCGGTCCCGTGAATCGTGCACGATCGTCCCCTGTTGTTGAGTCGTAAATTCAGTTGGGAAGAATGAAGGTCAGGCGCCGCCTTCAGATTTTTTCACCGCCAGTTCTGCCCCCTGGAAGCCGATGCGGCTATGAGTTCCGTCGCAGAAAGGTTTGTTCACCGAACCGCCGCAGCGGCAGAGCGAAAATGCAGGCTTTCCGGTGAGCTCGAAAGGATTGCCGTTGACGTCCACCAGTTCAACAGAACCTTCAGGAGCCTCAACGCGATAGGGGCCGTTCGGACGAACAGTGATTTTCACCTGAGCCATAAATTCCTCCAACCTTACGGGTTTCTAGTAAACCTTAGAAAGATACCACCAATCGCTGCGGGATGTCTTGTGTACAGCGCGGTAGATATTACAGAAAAAGAGGATCCAGTCGAAGGCTTAAGCTGCGTCGGCGTACTCGCAGTTGAGGCTGCGATAGAGATCCAGATACTGGTCGATCATGCGCTTGGTGGTGAAGCGTTCGCGGGCGCGAGTGTATGCAAGCTCCGCGTACGCGCGGCGCATGACGCGATCTTCATTGAGCAGCCGAATATTCTCGGCGAGGCTAGAGGCGTCGTTGGTGCGGAAATAAAGAGCTGCGTCTCCCCAGATTTCGCGGAAGCTCGGTATATCGTTGGCCACAATCGCGCAGCGGGAAAATGCAGCTTCGAGCGCGGGCATTCCTAGCGGTTCATAGCGTGAGGTCGCCGCATAGATGGCGGCGCGACTGTATAAGGCGCGGAGCTGGGCATCGGTCTGGGGGCCACGGATCGCGACCGAGGTCTGATCGGTTGAAAGTTTCACATCGGCGCGGATAGGAATCCGCGGGACGGGCACCGTCTGTTCGGCGCCCACGATACAAACCGGCATCGGATGAGGCTGTTGGGTCAAAAGAAAAACCTGTTTGCTGGCGTCGACCAGGCGGCCCACTGCGAGCACGCAATCATCCTTGCTGACGTAGGGGTTGAAAAAGATCGGATTGCGACTGGGGTAGATCACTTCTGCGCGACGGGGACGGCAGTAGCAGGTGGAAATCCGATCAAGCATCCAGGCTGACGGAGCTACCACAACATCCGCCCCCGCCAGTCCTTGCAGGACCGTCTTGCGGTACCAATTCATGGAACGACCGGGCTGAGGCCGGTCGTGCACAGCCTGACTGAATGTAATGAGGTCCCCGTGAGCCATGACGACCTTCGGGACGTCCACGGAAAGATTGCCGTAGCAGAACTGGCTCAGATGGAGGACATCAGGGCACAGTTCCTCAACCAGCGAGACCAGGAACGCTGACGACTCCGGCAGATCTTCTTCGGCTTCTTGCATCCATTCGAGCCGGAACGCGGTTGGAATGTAATGGAGTCCGTGGAGGTGGTCCATCCACGAGGTTTGTTCGGGTAGGGGGATCTCGCCGAAGCTGACCAAGGTGATGCGCACTCCTCTAGTGACTAGCCCGGTCACTAGTTCGCGAACATAAGTCCACGAACCGGACAGAGAGTCGGCAGTAACTAGGACGTGCACAGAACCTCCGGACATCACGGCGGAAGGCCACGGTGGACGAGGCATCCGGCCAGCTGGGTGGCAACCATTGTAGAGCGGATCGGCAGTCGCGGAGAGAAATTTGTTTACAGATTTTCAGGCTTGCAAAAGTTTGCGCATGTCACCTCTATAATCGAAGCCGCCCATTGATTGCACAGTCGGGACGTAGGTTTGAGCGCAAACTTTCTCCTCACCAAGTGGTATCTGGACTGTGTCGCCGAGACCGGCGACACGGTCATTGTCTATGCCGCCCATCTCCAGTGGAATACGCTGTCTTTTCAGTACGCAAGCACCATCACGGTTCTGGATGGCAAGGTCGGGGCGGCTTCGTCTTTGCACGGAATCCCGCTGCCGGCACTGAATGGAGAGACCCTGACGCTCCGTCAGCCGGGGCTGGACATTGCAGGCACATGGTCGGCGTTGCGCCCCTCAATTCGCAGAACGGCTTTTCGGGACCGCGACGGCGCGGTGGACTGGCATTGCGTTCAGCCCATGGCAGAGGTGGATCTGCTTCTGCGCAAGAAATTCCGGATTCTGGGCTTGGGATATGCGGAATGTCTGACGGTTTCGGTTCCTCCCTGGCAGATGCCGTTGGCCGGTCTGAATTGGGGGCGATTTCTGTCGCGAGAGCACGCGGTGGTTTGGATCGATTGGCAGGGAGCACAGGCGTTGCGATCGGTCATCCACAACGGCGAAGAGTTTCGCCAGGCATCCGTCACGGAGTCGGAGATTTCGTTCGATGAGGGAAGAAGGCGGATCGAAATGGATCGCGGATTGGTAGTGCGGCGGGGGCTACTCGGTGACACATTTCCTGAAATCGCCAAGTTGGCGAGGCTCGTTCCGCGAAGCATGCTCTCAGTGAACGAATGCAAATGGCGGAGCCAGGCTGTGCTGCACACACCCGAGAGCGCATGCAAGGGATGGGCAATCCACGAGGTCGTCAAATGGAACGACTGAGGCTGCGCCGGACTGCCTCAAGGACCTCAGTTCACCTGCAACCGCAACTGCAGTTCGCGAGCGAGAATGTCGACGGCGCGGATCTTTTCCGCGGCAGGCGCGGGAATATCAGGGACTGACATCGCCAGTTCGCAGGAGAGGAGCATCGCGGTCAGCGTTTCGCTCATTTCGCTGTGCATTTGCTCAGCAACGGAACGGCGGGCAACTGTTTCTTCCCTTCTGCGGCGATGCAGTGCCGATCGGACCTCCCGCAACAAGCGATCCATTCCGGTAACAGCAAAATTGAGATATACGGGATACGACGTGCCCAGATGCTCGAGCATCACCTCACCCTCGTCGGGATCGGTTTCAAGCATGAACTGGTCGATCACTGCAGCAGAATAATTTTGATCGCGGAGCCGGGTGCAGGCTTGCTGCAAGGAGGAGGCCCAATGCGTTTCCTGGCTGGTGGCGGCATACAAGGCATCGGCACACTGTCGTCCGTTAGCTGAAGGCGTAATGAGTAGAATCATGCTCTTTCCGTTGCACGTAGTCGACCATTGAAATTCGCTGAAAACATGGCGTTTGACTGGGGCGCCGACCGGCCGGTTTCCCTTTGCGGTATCGTCGACCTGCCTTCAAGTTCAGAATCGGGCCTGCCCGCTAGCACCCGTGCAGCGCGTAGTCCTTCAGCTTGCGGTAGAGCGTGGTTTTCCCTATGCCCAGCAGGCGCGCAGCCTGGAGTTTGTCACCATTTAACTCGGTAATCGCATTGAGGATTGTTTGCTTCTCCAGTTCCGCTATCGGTACGATCTTCCCATTGCCATTGCTGTGACCATTTCCGTTCGCTGACTCCGGCACAGGTAGCTTCGCAATCTCCGAGGGCAGATCGGTGATGTGAATGATGGGACCGCTGGTAAAGGCGTAAGTGCGCTCGAGGCAATTTTCAAGCTCGCGAACGTTGCCGGGCCAGTCGTGGGCCAACATCGCTTTCAAGGCATCGTCGCTGAGCATCTTCTCCTGACCGGACGATCGGGTCATCCGATCGAGGAAGTGTCCGACAAGAAGTGGGATATCCTGGCGCCGCTCGCGCAGCGGTGGAATCCGGAGACTAAGCACGTTGAGGCGGAAATATAAATCGCGCCGAAAGGTGCCTTGCATCACCGCTTGCTCCAGATCGCGGTTGGTAGCCGCTAGGATACGGACGTTGATCGGAACGCGCCGCGTTGATCCCACGGGCCGGATCTCCTTCTCCTGGATCGCGCGTAGCATCTTGGCTTGCAAATCAACGGGAAGCTCTCCGACCTCGTCGAGGAAAACCGTTCCACCCTCCGCAATCGATAGAAGCCCGTCCTTGGCTTGGCTGGCCCCGGTGAAAGCACCTTTCACATAGCCGAAGAGTTCGCTCTCGATCAGGGTAGGAACGAGCGAGCCGCAATCCACTGGAATGAAAGGCTTGTCGCGATAAGGGCCAGAGTAGTGGATGGACCGGGCAACCATTTCTTTGCCCGTACCGCTTTCCCCGAGGATCAGCACCGGGTGTACGCTGTTTGCCGCTTTAGCGATGATGCGGTAGAGCTTTTCCATTTCGGGAGCGCGCCCGACAATGCCGCCGAATCCCTGTTTAGATTTCACTTTTTCCCGCAAAAGGCGATTCTCGGATTTCAGTTTCAAATGACTGGCCACGCGCTCGAGCAGCAGTTTCAACTCATCGACGCTGAACGGTTTGGTGACCTAGTCATAGGCACCATTCTTCATCGCCTGAACCGCCGACTGTACGGTACCGTAACCCGTCACAACAATGACGACCGCTTCTGGACGGCGTTCTTTGACGCGGCGTAGAGCGTCGAGTCCGCCGGCTCCCGGCAGTCGTAAATCGAGCAGGACAGCGTCGAAGCTTTGCGTGTCGAGAGCGCGATAAGCCTGCTCGGCGGAGTCGGCGACAAAGGCGGAGAATCCAAGAGAACGGGCAATTTCGCGGCAGGCCTCCCGGATTGACCGTTCGTCGTCAACAATCAACAGGTTAAGAAAATTGGCCGGTTCCATTTGCGGAGCGGCGACAATCGGACTCAATACTGCAGACGTCATGGACATTTATTCCTCTTCGTTCGATGAAAAAGATTCCCCGTCACACACGGGATGAAAATCGTTGTTTTCGAGGCACACCGGCGAGACCCTAGAGGCCAGAGGCATGAAGACGCTTACGCGCGTACCCTGTGCCGGTTGACTGCTGACATGAATCAGGCCGCCATTGGTGGTCACAATTTCGTGAACCGTAGCCAGCCCCAGCCCGGTTCCTTTATCCGTCTTCGTGGTAAAGAAAGGTTCAAACATGTGCGCGCGCGTGGAGGGATCCATTCCCGCGCCAGTATCAGTCACCGCGAACAGAGCGCATGGCAGGCAAGCATGGTTCGTTGCGCCAAGCTTAGAGTTACTCAGAATTTGCAGCCTGCAATTACGGGTTTCGACGGTGATCTTCCCACCGTCAGGCATGGCATCGCGCGAATTCAGAACAAGATTCATTAGGATTTGTTGGGCCTGAGTTGGATCGAGATGAATCAGACCAAGGGCAGGATCCAACTGAAACGTCAGGTTGATGTTTTCGCCAATCAGGCGGGTGAGGAAATTGCGCATGCCTTCGGCGATTTCGTTGAGTGACAGCAGCCGAGGCTGGAAATTCGGAGGGCGAGCGATTGCCAGAAGCTGGCGAACCAGGCCGCTGGCCTGCATTCCAGCCTTGCGGATCTCGTCGGCATACTTGCGCGCTCGGTGACCGGGCTCGATAGTGGCCATCAGGAGGTCGCAATACAGGAGCACTCCGGTAAGAAGATTGTTGAAATCGTGGGCGACACCTCCGGCAAGCCGTCCCACAGCTTCGAGACGTTCAGCTTGGAGGAGACGCTGATCCATCTGGGCAGGTAATTGGTCGGGAGTCCAAGTAATTTTCGCAGCCGCGCTCATAGCTCCTACTTTGCGCGGGAAAAGTTCCGAAAGGAACCGAAACAATGCAGGTCGCGCCCTTCGTTTTTCCCGAAATGGGATACGTCGACTCCGTGTCTACCGGAGCGAAACCCATTCCGGCTCACTATAGAGAGGCTGGCCTGTGGGAGCGAAGGTCAGATGTCACTGAAAAGAGATTTTTTTCTGTGGAAAACTCGGGGCGCGAAGGTTTAGTGAGCGGCGGAAGCGCGTTGGCTGCTGATATAAGCGGGTTCCGTTACCCGGAAAGTCAATCGCCGCCCTTTTTCCAGCCCGGTCATGGGTGAGGAATTATCTATGCCAGGAGACTGGCGGGCGAACAGGCTAGCGGTCTGTACGGGCACATCCAGATCACCGACGTGGACCGACGCGAGCGCGAGTCGAACATACCCGCGATTCGGTTTCAGTTCGGACGAATGAGCCGATTCGACATGGCCAGCGACAGAGGCACCCCGCGGGATGAGAGTATTGCCTTCGACCACCACCGGTTCCTCCACGGTGGCTTCGAAGGACGCATCGGTTACGGAGTTTGTGGCGGCCACCGGATGCTTGAGACGAACCGTCAGGAGCGTGCCCGCGGGTAGATTCTGCGCTTCATGGAATGGCGGTGCAGACGGCTGCGCCGGGGCTTCGTTGGCCCGCACGGTTATGGGTCGGAGGGTTCCGCTCTGATTCCCGGCGTCCACAGTTTGGTCGCTTGGAAGCGGAAGCAGGCGGGAACAGGCGTTTGGTAGCAGGAGAGCACACGCCAAGATGGGCAATAACATGTAGCCGGACATCCGACGGCGCTGCCAAGCCATATGCCGCGACCTCGAACTCTTTATGGCAACCGGGATACCAGACACAATCGCATGAAATCAGTCACTTGGCGATAGCACCTATGGGGCACTCGTGTAGATTTTGCCGCACAGGAGTTCATTCGGTCGATTTGCAGCATAAAAAACGGAGGGCTGGATGCCCTCCGTTGAGATTCGACTTGCAGAAAATCAAGGCTTCTTTGCGGCTTTCTTCTTCGGAGCCGCCTTAGCTGCCGCCTTCCTCTCGCTTTCGCGGCCACCGATCAAGCTCAGGGCGTCGGCGGCATTGAATGGGAACTGCCGGACCGAGGTTTCCGTCTGTCCCGCAGCATTGAGAGTCACATCCACACGGCGATTGCTGGCCATGCGGATGACAGCAATCTGTCGCAGAGCCCGATTGCGCTCCTCGGTGGTGAGTTCGGAGTTCTGTTGGATCGACTGTTTGACTTCGTCCGTCGTCAAATTGCGTCCCGCTCCAAAGGCCTTGGTTTCGATGTCCGCCTCTGGAACTCCCTGCTCGACCAGGAAGCTCTTCACGCGTGCGACGCGACGTTCGGATAAAGCCTGGTTGAACGCAACGGCGCCGCGATGATCAGCGTGTCCTTCGAGGGTGAGATGAGCATCAGGCTTGGCTTCAAGATATTTTTTGAAGTCGGCGGCCAGATTCATGAGGACCTTCTGCTGTCCAGGTAAAAGCCCGCCGGAAGGCTCCTTCACCGAAGGCAGAGCCGTCGGGAAATATACGCTGTGCAACGCGAGGCGAGCTTCCAATGCCTTGTCGACAGGTGGTGGCGGAGGATTCTGGATGGTGACCTGAGTCGAGGCCTGCGTGCTGAGGCCGCGGTTATCGGTGCAAGTCGCGCTGACCGTTACCGGTCCAGGGGGCAAGCCAGCGGTATTCAAGGTTGCTGAGTTTCCGCTACCGGAGACCGTACCGGTCGTCGAAGTCCAGTTGGCCACAGAAACGGGAACGCTGTCGGGACTGGTGCAGTTGGCCGAGAGATTCACCGTGCCGCCGGGCACAAGCTCGGTGGGATTCGCAGACACAGACATGGTCGGCGGATTCTTCGGCGGAAGCGGCTTAATCGTGTAACTCGCCGAGCAACTCGCTTGATTTCCGGTCTTGAGCTTGGGATCGGTGACCTGCGCCGTCACGCTGTAATTGCCCGGCGCGACGTTGTTCGTGTCAATCGTTGCCGACGTATCTTTGCCCGTAACTTGCCCGCCCGTGCCGCTCCAGCTATACGTGACCGCGTGCCTGGGATTGAAGTTGCTGGGTGTAACGGTCGCGCTGATCGGCTCCCCCACCATGACTTCCGTGGGTTGAACGGAGCAAGATGCCGCCGGTGTCAAGGGCACTGCGCCACCCCAATTGATCAAAATGCCGGTACGCAGTCGAACACCTTCCATGGAAGGACGGCGCAGGCCGACGAAGGGTGGTCCAGCCAAGTCCGCAAAGTTGTGGCGCCCATAAATGTAGTCGACCTGGAACATCCGCCACGAAAATTTCTTAGTAATCGGAAGGTCCATGCCTCCGCCAAGCACAGCGCCGATACCGAGATTTTTAACTGTGCCGAAATCGTAGCCGAGCCGATTCATCCCAATCAGCGCGTGGATGAAGGCATCGGCAGTATCGGTTCTCCACATGAACCTTGGGCCTACGCTGAGTGTCCAGTCATGGGAGCCGAAGGGGGAATTATGGTCAAAGCCATAGTCCAGTTCGCCGCCCCAGAACTTGTCGAAGTTATACGTCAAAGCAGTACCGAAACCCTTATTCATCGCTGAAAGAGACTCGGCAGTCGGGTTGCTGGGATCGCTGTTGTACGTGGGGACAGTCTCGCCGGGCGCGAGATATTGATATCCGGCAAATAGATCCCAAGCCGGCGGTGGCGAATCGCTCTGTGCCGCTGCATACTGTGAGAGTGCGGTCGTCGCGATAACAGCTGTCGCCACGGCTGCAATGGAACACAAGAAACGCACGGATCTACTCGATGTCATAAGAATTCTCCAAAATGCGTCTTCGCCCACCCTTGGGCTAACCATGGGAAGTAACAACAAGCTTTGTGGAATCTGGGACCCTCAATCAATGAACAAAGCATTTTATGCCATTCAGGATTCGAGAAGAAGTGCTGGACTGAGATAGTTGCCGAGCTAAGCAACCATAAGGACGGCCATGGTCTCAAATTGAAACTCCGTCGTTTATGCGAGGCGTATCTCTGCGACGTCTCGGACAGACCTTGTCTGAGAGCACGGAGGCCGCGTATTGTGAAGGCTCCGGTCGGACCCCCGATGGTCGCACGTGGGGCTTGTTCAAGCGAAAATCAAATATCAAAATGAGCCACGAAAAAGTACTGATTGTCGAAGACGAAGAGAACGAGCGCACTGGGCTCGCCGAACTGGTGAGCTCGTGGGGCTATCGTGTTGAAACCGCATGCGACGGGGCGGAGGGCCTGCAAAAGGCTACCCAGTGGTCTCCCGCAATCGTCATCACAGATTTGAAGATGCCACGCATGGGCGGACTCGAACTGCTGGAGAACATCGCCGAGCAAGCGCAAACCATCGCCGTGATTCTTGTCACGGCCCAAGGGACGATCGATAGCGCAGTGCAGGCGATGCGGACGGGCGCGTATGACTACATTACCAAGCCGATCGACACGAATCGACTTCGAACAATTCTATCGAATGCCACGGAGCTATTAGGAACACGGGCAGAGCTCGAAGCTACGAGACGGCGGCTACGCGATACAGGATCCCTCGGCCGTCTCAGCGGCGCCTCGCGCAAGATGCAGGAACTGTTCCGGCTGATCGAAATGGTGGCACCCAGCACGGCTTCGGTGCTGATCACAGGGGCGAGCGGAACCGGGAAGGAGTTGGTGGCGCGCACGATTCACGAACTGAGTCCAAGGAAAGATCGGCCGTTTGTGGCGATCAACTGCGCGGCGATTCCCGAAACCCTGATGGAGAGTGAGATTTTTGGTCACGAGAAGGGAGCATTCACCGGGGCGCTCGAACGGCGGACGGGCTGCTTCGAACTTGCCGAGGGGGGAACGCTGCTTCTCGATGAAATCGGCGAGATGCCGATCGGCACCCAGGCAAAGCTGCTGCGCGTGCTGGAAGACCGGAAGCTCCGCCGCTTGGGAAGCAAAGTCGAGACGTCCGTTGACGTTCGTGTACTCGCCGCCACCAACAAGATTCCGGACGAAGCGGTCGCCCGGGGGGAACTGCGCAGCGATCTGTATTACCGGCTCAACGTATTCAACATTCATATGCCGCCATTGCGGGAGCACAAGGAGGACATCGCCGGATTGGTGCAACTACTGCTTGAAGAGATGGGCAGTAAGCATGGGCGTAAAATCGCGGCGGTGAGTGAAGCGGTGCTGAATCAATTCAATAATTACTCGTGGCCGGGCAATGTGCGCGAGTTGCGAAATACGATCGAGAGGGCTGTCATCGTCTGCGATGGGGGAGTCATTGAGACCAAGCACTTGCCGCCGGGATTCGGGCAAGCTCCGGTGCGGACGGCAGCCAACGATCCGGATGCAGTACGGCTTGGAGTAGGCACGACGGTCGAGGAAGCGGAAAAAATGCTGATCCTGAAGACGCTCGAGGCGACCAGCAACAATAAGACGCGGGCGGCGGAAATCCTGGGAATCAGCCTCAAGACCCTGCACAATAAGCTCAAGGAGTATGGGAACGCCGCTCCGGAATCGGCTGCCGGAAAAGAAGAGGTGCCGAGCAGCTAGCGCTGGTTCGGAAGGCAGTTTCGGTTCCATTCATGTTTCGACGGAAAACCATCATCGTCATGGTTATCACTCTTATGGTGACGGCGATGGTGTCTGCGTTTTCGTACCTCTATATTTCACAGATTCTTCGACTGCGCATCGCAAGCGCGTACGAGACCGCAACCAGCCTGACACACCAGCTGGCTTATGCGGCGAGCTACGCGGTGCCGGACTTCGGCAGCACAGCGATCGATACCAACAATCCAGCGGCCGTCAGCCGGGCCCTCGCCGATTACGTCCAGACTGATGTCGACTTGAACAATCTGCTGCAGTCGGATCCTGGCGACTGGCGGTACATCTACGATGTCGCCATTGTGGACAACAGCGGAAAAGCGCTTCTGCATACCAATGCCAACCTGGTGGGCAAGATAGTTCCTCCGCGCCCGAATTTCCAGCAAGTCGTGAGCGCGCGATTCCGCGAGCAGATCCGCCTGGTATTCAGCCCGGCTGCCGTTTACGACGTGACCTATCCCATGGAACTGAATGGATCGCCATTTGGGACGATCCGGATCGGCGTGCAGACGGTTTTTCTGAAGAGCGAAGTTTCAGCACGGTTGATGAAGGCGCTGTACATATCCGTCGCCTTGATCTTCCTCTCGTTGATTCTCGCGGCCGGCATTTCCAACATTGCGTTCGGACCACTGAAAGAGATCAGCAGAAATCTCGACAGCGTGACAGCGGGCGAGGCGGACTCGCTCTACGAGGCGGAATCGGAGCACGACGAGTACGGCCTGGTGAGCCTGAAGATCGCAAATCTCGGGCGCCAGATCCGCGACAGTAGAGAGATCTTCTCGGCTCTCAAGGACAACGTCGACCAACTAATGTCCAAGTTGCAAGACGGCCTGATGCTGTTCGCTCGAGATACCCGCGTCGTGCTGGTCAGCGCCCCCGTAGAGAGCTTTCTCGGCCGTCCTCGCGGAGAATTGCTGGGACACACGGTACAGGAAGTATTTGACCGCAACACCATGCTGGGCGCGGCCTTGCTGGATGCATTTGAACGACGGCGTCCCCTGTCACTGCGAGAGTTTGAAGCGGCAGGCGGCAGGCGCGTACAAGTGTCGCTTGACTTCGTTCAGGAGGAAGGGTCCCAGATCGGCGCATTGTTGATCATGCGCGACACCGAGTCGGTGCGCCGAATCGGAGATGAGATCGAGATGTCGCGTCGGCTGTCGGCGAGCGGACGGCTGACTCGCGGCGTGGCGCATGAAGTCAAGAATCCGATAAACGCGATTGTGCTCCACCTGCAACTTCTGCAAAACAAGCTAGCCCAGCAGGAACCGGATACGCGCCGGCATATGGATATCATCGACAGCGAAATTCGCCGCTTGGACCGCGTGGTTCAGACGCTGGTGGACTTCACCCGCCCGCGCGATTTGCATCTCGAAGAAGTTGACCTGCGCCGGCTTCTCGATGATGTGGCACAACTGGCGGCCCCGGATGCCGAGCAGCACGGCGTCACGATCGAGCGACATCTTTCAGAGATGCGGCTGCCCATCAAGGTGGATGTTGACTTGATGAAGCAAGCCATCCTGAACGTGGTTCTCAACGGAGTGCAGGCGATGCCCAATGGCGGCGTGCTGACGATTTCGGCGCGGCCACGGGAAAACGCTGTGATTGCAGAAGTCCAGGACCAGGGAAGCGGCATTCCCAAGGACATGCACGACAAGATTTTCGAACTCTATTTCACGACCAAGAAGGAAGGGAGCGGCATAGGCCTGGCGCAGACGTATCAGATCCTGCAATGGCATTACGGATCCGTAGATTTTGAATCCGCCGACGGCAAAGGTACGGTATTCCGCTTCCAGATTCCAGCGGTGCCTTCGCCTGTGAAAGCCGGTCCGAATTACGCCGCCGACGAGGCGACCACTCAGCGTGGTGATTAAAGATTCGTGCCTCGCGAACTTCGCGATCGAAAGCGTAAGATGAAGTCAGTGAACACTCTGGATTCTAGAATGACTCTGGCCGCAATTCTCCTGCTCGGACTTTCCTTTCACTGCCATTCGTTTTTGGGAGCAGCGTGGGCGCAATCTGCTCAAACCACTCCGACTAGCAGTTCGGCGTCGCCGCAAGACCAGGAGCAACAAAAAACTTCTCCGCCCCCCCAACCGGAAAAGTCCTCTGCAACCAGTACGCATCAAGGGACAGCAAAGCAGCCTGCCACCGCGAAACGGACACACTCCAAAAAGAAAGCGTCTTCAGCCTGTGGCGCTTTGCCGGCCTCGGCCGGCGCCGGTGGAACGTCGGGTGCCCAAGGCGCTACTTCGCCCAATAGCGTCGATAAAACTTCTTCCTCGCAGGCAACGGACGCCAAACCTTGCGCTCCTCCAAAAATTGTTGTTCGCCACGGGGGGACGTCGGAACCCAGCATCCAACTGGCCGGAGGACCGCCAAGTGATCAGACGGCACAACAAAAGAATGTTGTGAATCAGCTGTTGGGATCAACGGAGGAGAATCTGAAGAAAATTTCCGAGCGCCAGCTAACCGCGGACCAGCAGAGCACCGTGGCCCAGATCCGGCAATTTATGGATCAATCAAAAGCGGCAACTTCGGACGGAGACATGGAGCGGGCCCGCACACTGGCTTGGAAAGCACAAACACTCTCCCAGGATCTAGTCAATCCGCAAAAATAGCTCGCTCGCAACCGTTTTATTTCCCTTTCGCGCGAGCGCTATTCACCTTGGTCAAAAGATCCTGGGACATCGCCTGCAGCGGCCCCTGGATTTTGACAGCTTCGGTGAGAACTTCGCGCGCTTCCGTCAGTTTGTTCAGCTTGCCATAAGCGGATCCCAAACCATAAAGAGAACTCGCATATTGCTGGTCGTCCTGCCCCTTGAGCAGGGCCGAAGCGGACTTAAACTCGGTGATGGCGGCCGCCGTTTTGTCCTGCTTGAAATATGCCCAGCCAATAATATTGCGCGCGGCGCCAGCCGACAGTTTGCTGGACTTGTCGGCATCGGGGGCGTCGGCTTTTGCCACCTCGACGGCCTTCTGCGCATAGGAGATCGCTTTCGCAGAGCTGTTTGCCTCCGCGTAATGATTCGCCAGCAACAATAAAGCGGGGAGAGAATCCGGATTACTCGCAAGCGTTTTCTCCCCAAACGAAACCAGCCTCGCCTGATCGTTCAATTGTCCCGGCCCGAGAGTGTACATGGCATAGTTGGAAACCTGATTCGAAAATTTCGAATCGGGATAAGCGGCTGTAAAGGCTTCGATCTCCGCCATGCGGCTCTTGGGATCGGTTTCCGTAGTAATTACGTTAAATCCGCTGGTTTCCAGAAACTCACAGTTATTCTGCGCGGCGGTCTTCTCGTCGCTTATCTTTTGCTTGAAATCATCGTCGCTCATGCCCTCAGGCTTGCCCTGTTTGGCGATGAAATGGCAGACGTCACCGCCCTTTGCGGCATAGTCCATGAGCTTGGCGTTGTTTTTGGCTTGCTGAGCGACCCCCGCCTGGAAAACGAGGATGTCCAGATTATGTGGCGTTGCGGCAATGGCTTTGTCGCCGTAGTCGAGCGCCTTCTGGAAATCTCCGCTCGACTGATAGGCCTGGGCGATTTGCCAGTCTCCGTAAGCGACTGCTTGCGGGTTGGATGAAAATTTCTGCACGAAGGCGTCATACATCGCCAACTTCTTTGCCGAATCCTGCTCGGCAGAAATGGCCTGCAGGTCGTGATCCTCGTCTGTTCCCGCGGCAATGACAATGCGATCTACTTGCGCGCTCGCGCGCGAGTTCAGCAAGACCAAGCAGAAAAAGACTCCACACACCACTCCCATCCAGCGTCTCATAGCCCGCCTCCGGCATACTCGATTGTTCTTTTGCTTTCGAACACGCGAATCCTAGCTCCGAATGCAGCTACACGCAAGAGCCAGGGTCACAGCGGATTTCGGCCAATGCAATCCGCCAAACAAGAGGTCGAAAGATTCCTCATCGGGTCTCGCATCGTGGTGAATTCCGGCCTCCTCGGCTAAAGTAGAAAGATGCGTTCCAGTCTCGGCCGGCTTCCGTTGCGATTTGTTTTTGTCGCGAACATGGTTTCAATGTTCGGCAGCGGGATGAACTCGGCCGCCGTCGCTTGGTACATTCTGCAGGCGACCCATTCTGAAATGGCTCTCGGGACGTTGGTGGTCGTGCAGACCATCCCGGCCATGCTGATGCTTCCCTTCACCGGCGTTCTTATTGATCGTGAGGATCGCCGCCGACTGGTCATGTGGCTCGACGCGCTACGCGCGGTCATTATCGTGACAGTGGCGATTCTCGCCTTCTTGCATCGCGTGCAGGTATGGCAACTCTACCTGATGAATACGCTGGTCGCGGCCGGATTCTGGATGTTCTGGCCAACGATCACAGCCTTGATCCAGGAACTGACGCCCGAGGATGCATTTGTGCATTCCAATACGTTTCTGATGGCTGGAGTGCAGGGAGGATGGCTTATCGCCGGCTCGGTTGTCGGCTTCATGTACAACCACGTAGGCCTTGGCGGCGTGTTAGTGATTGATGTGTCGACTTATGTGGTTTCATTTCTGTGTTACTTCGCCGTGCGTAAGGGTCGCCATGTGGTATTGCGTCCAGCCGAGTTGCGCGCAGATATCCTCGCGGCTGAGAGTCAACTCAAGCGCTTCTGGCTTGAAATGCGGGAAGGACTTCATTTCCTGCGTGATCATCGCGCCGTCGTGTTGTTGGGGGTAAGTTGGGCGCTGTTCCTGGGAGCTATGTCGACGGGAGGAGTCGTCACTCCGGCGCTGAGCGACCGCATTTTCCATGCCGGACCAGTCGGATACGGGTGGCTGAGCGCGGGATGGGGCACAGGGGCGTTCATCAGCGCCCTGTACGCACCGAAGATTATCGCAGCGCTGGGAGGCCGAAGATCGATTGCCTTCTCGATGGCCTTGCTGTCGATCTGCGTCGCATTTGCTCCGATTTCCGGATTCCTGGTCCTTGCCATCGGGACTTATTTTCTGATGGGGTCCGGGCGCGGGGTCGGGGGCGTAGCGATGAATACCAGTCTCATGGAAACGGTCCCGAAACACCTGATGGGCCGGGTGCAGAATGCGTTCTATTTCTTCGGGACATTCCTGCAGGTTGTGCTGGCGATCTGCGTGGGCATCGTCGCGCAAAAAGTAAGCCTGGTTGTGGGCTTCGGAATTATGGCAGTTGCCTACGGATTGGCGTTTCTGGCTTCGAGTTGGCCGGTGAGAGAGGTCGCACGCGCAGAAGTGGCGGCGGATTAGAGCTTCGCTTATCTCTCGCGTGTGGTCATTTTTCCCTTCAGTTGCTATTCTTTCCCATTCGTAAGGAGCAACCATGTCCTCTGACTTGCAGGGCCGAAATGCCGTCGTTTTCGGTGTCGCGAATAAGCGCTCGATTGCTTGGTCGATCGCCCAGGGACTCCATGCCGCGGGTATGAAGCTGGCGATCACGTATCAGAATGAGCGGCTGGAACAGGAGGCAAAGGACCTCATTCTGTCTTTGCCAGGCGCCGAAGCTTTCATGTGCGATGTCACGAAAGACGACGAAATCGAGCGGCTATTTGCGACGCTGAAGGAGCGCTACGGGAAGATCCATACGCTCGTACATTCTGTTGCCTACGCTCCGGCCG
>Ga0070731_10002167_pt1 | contig 19066 bp, 17 predicted proteins | sample Coa_R1_2_FD_66448 | JGI IMG/M metagenome (GOLD analysis project Ga0070731, IMG submission 66448) | Surface soil microbial communities from Centralia Pennsylvania, which are recovering from an underground coalmine fire - Coalmine... | ecosystem: Environmental > Terrestrial > Soil > Unclassified ... | reverse complement strand
CTTGCGGCGCCCGATCGGTACGCAGTCCTACTTACGGCGCGGGGAATCCGGGCCAAGACGCGTGCGGCCGAACGCGATAGTCCGCGGGCTTGCGACCAGCAAGAAGCGCACCGCACCGGCTCGACGCGGCCGTCGCAAACCGTAGCGCCGAACTCCATCATCGTGCCACGCAAGCAGATATTGCCGGGCACATGAATGGTGAGCGCCGTCTTGAAGCCGAGCGACTTCGCCGCGCTGAGATGGTAGAGCCCGCAGGACGTCGTCCAGGAATGCTGATGATAAATCCCACGCGGCTGGCCTTCGAGCCAGGCAACGAAGGCATCGAAGTTTCGCGGCGGCTGTTCCCCGCGCGTCGCGGCGAGGTCGCCGTCCGCGAACGGATAGCAATGCACCGCGACGAGGTCATGAACATAATCGAGCGATTGGGCTCCGCCGCAGGCGGCCGCAATCGAACTTGACACACCGAATGCCGCCAATTCACCGACCAGCCCTGAAACATAGACTTCGGTACCGCCGGTGCTGTCTGGAAAATACCAGGCAAGGGCATGGAGGACGTTCATTTAGGATAAAGGCTATGCAACGGCGGTCTATGCGCTGTTGCTATCGTGCTGCTTTTCGCGCCGGCAATTCCTGCGGATGACCGCCTTGCGAAATTGGGCTCGCGGGAACGCCGAAACACCGGGCCAGATCCACCACTTCATCATAATTTTCGATCTGGCGGTCGAGCGGGCTCGTTCCCAGTTTTGCAAACCTGCTCGATACCGAGACCATCGGCAATCCAAGATATCCAAACGCCTTTCTTGCGCTTTCCTGATGGGCTGCAGTCTCTTGCAAGTCTTTTTCGTAGGTAAACCGCAGCATTTCGATTTCAGAAAAAACGTCACGCTCATAACGGCGAAATATCAAAAGCTCGTTCAGATACTGCTCGAATTTGCGCAAATCCAAGCGAACCCTGCCATTATAGTCGGTTTCGCCGTCCGCCGGCGTGTACCAAACGCCGGTTTGGGCTGCCCGCGTAAGCGACACGCATTGCGAAAAGATATCTTCGCGTTCCAGATGGATGAACTTGAAGTTTTTCGTGCCCATGACATCAAGAGTTCGGCGCCCACGATCGATATCGGAGCGATTATAGCCCCTGGTAGGCAGGTCCGTTCGCCGACTGAGCTGAAAGGGAAAAATTTTGATCCCGGTACAAGCGGTGGTGGCCCCGCGCGCGGCACCCTGCAAATACAAAGTCGGGTAATAAGCCTCCCCGACGAAAGACTCGCCGAGCCACGTCACGTCGGGATGTTGCCCGAGCAAGTCGCCAAAGAAGGTCGTCCCCGTTCTCATCAGGCCAAACACGATAAAAGGCTTGGTCCCCGCGGCCGGGGCCAGCCCGTCGACATAATGCTTCAGCAAGCGAGTATTGGTTTTGGCGCGACCGAGCGCCTGCCGGACTTGATCGGCTGCACTCTCGCCAAGAATCAGCCGCGGCGCGCTTCGCAGGGCGCGTCTAAGGCTGGAGCGACGTTGGTCTGTCATTCGCACACCCGCCGAGGATGGTATCGCGACACTTACACCGAACGCACGACTCGCCAATTGAGGATTATGCCATGCCGGCATTGGTCTCGCTTCGGTGAATTGTGGAAAAGCCGCGACCATCGGTCACGCGGGCCGCGCCAATACTTGAAGTTCGGCGCCCTGCCCGGCGAAGTCGGCGGCGGGGTTGCCGATAATTCCGGCGAGACCCGAAAGTCGGTAGAGCATGCTTCGTACCGGCCGCCACCGGATGCCCGGCCATTGGAACACGTGATTCGCCGATAGAATCATCTCGGGCAACGATGGCGCGAATCCCGAATAGGTCCGGCAAGCGTCGATGCGGAATCCAGCCTGCCCGAGCAGCCGTTCGAGCGCCCGCCGCGTATAATGATAGCGGTGGTCGCCGACGTTGAGCCATTGCCAGTCGCGCCCCATGGCTCGCGACCACCAGCCGCCGAAATTCGGCACCACGATCAGCAGCCGGCCATTCGGCTTGAGCAACGAACCGCATTTGACAAGCGTGGCGTGCGGATCGTCCATGTGCTCGAGGCTATGAATCATCGTCAACAGATCGAAACGCGCATTGAATTGATGGCTCATGAAATCGGCGCGAATGATCCGCTGCGAAGATTCCGGTTGCGGATCGATGCCGAGGCTGCTCCATCCCTTGGCCGCGGCGATGTCGAGCAACACCCCGTCGGAGCATCCGATATCGAGGAGCGAGCCTGGTTCGCAATCCCTCATGAACTCGTCGAAAATACGAAGCGGCCGAGCGACCTTTGCCCCGCTCGTATCGGCGCCGAGATAGTTACGTTGCTCGGGCCGGGCCGTCCCATAACGGGTGCGGCCGAGGCCGCAAATAACGCACACCTCGACGTCCCCAAAACACGGCAGAAATCTGCAATTTCGGGGACACGTCGCATCGGCAATTCCAACCGACGACGCCATCATGGAATGCAAACACGCTCGACGCAAAGTTCGCCGTTGCGCGAGTCAAGCGCCGTTTTGACGGCCGCGATGACCGCATCCGCACCGATCTCCGTCATGCAAGTGCGATCGTATTCGCAGCGGTTTCTCTGCCAGCACGGCGAGCATGGCGGCGTGGCGGTGATATTTGTGTTGCAAACATAGCCGCTGATTTGCGGCCGTTCGCGGCCGCCGTAGACGATCACGGCCGGGCAGTCGACCGCGCGCGCCATGTGCATCAGGCCTCCGACCAGTCCTACGAACAATCGCGACCGGCTGAGGATTGCCGCCGCCTGACGCAAGCTCGTCTTGCCGCGCAGATCGATGACGTTGTCCAGCTTGGGATCGCCGGAACCGCCGAGTTGAACGACATTGAACCGTCCCGAAAGCGAGTTCACCACCGATTGAAATCGTTCCGGCAACCATTCCTTGTTTTGCAGCGTAGTAGCGGCGGCGCGCGTCGTGCTCTGAATGGCGATCTGGTTGTCGGCAACATTGCCTTCGGCAGTTTCGGAACGCCGCAGGAAAAGATAGGGCCTGATTGCGACCGATCCCTTGGTGCCGGCCGCTTGGCACATCATGGCCGCGATATGCAGGGGCGGCTCGGGATCGCGATCGTTATCGGGATCGTATTTTGTGTACCACAGCGGTCTCACTTCGGCACCCAACAATGACGCGAGCGCGCCGAACCGCCAATCCGAATTCGGCACCGCGCGCGCATCGGGATTGGCATCGAACAATTCGCAATAATTCGCCCCGGTCCATATCGTGCCGGAGTTTCTGTTGCGCAATTCGCGGGCGACCGTGGTGCAAAGCAGATCGTCGCCAATTCCGCTGTTGTAGAAGATCAGCTTTTGCGGCCAGCCATAGCGCGCCAAGGCGCATGCCGCCCAAGCGCTGTGTCTGAACGCCCGGCCAAGCTTGCGGGGTGTCATTGCGGCGGCCGCGCTTGCCAGGCTCCCCGCCCTCATAGCTTGCGGATGACGGCGGTTCCCGATTTATCCGGAATAGGAATGAGCCGCTCCGGCTTGTCAGAAAAGAATTCGTCGATCGCCTTCTCTGCGCCATTCCAGTACAGCCCGGCATAGTCATGCATGACCAAAAAACCGCCATTGATCAGGCGAGGATAAAAATACTGCAACGCCGCCTTAATGGGTGCATAGAGATCGCAATCGATGTGTACGAGGCAAAATCTCAAGTCTGACGGCAGATCGAAGGCCGACTCCGGGAAGTGGCCCTTCACATAGCGGACATTCTGTTCGCCGACGACAGAGCGCACGGATTCCAATGTCGTGTCGGTGAAGATTTTACTCTTGTTCGCATCGATGCCCACCAAATCCGCGGCATCGAATCCCTCATAGGTATCGAATAAATAAGCGGTCGATCCCAGTTTCCGTGCCAGCGCCGCGAGCAAGATCGCTGTGCTGCCCTTATAGACGCCGAGCTCGGCAATATCCCCGGTAAGGCTTTCCTTTCCAATCTGATCGGAGATCAAGGCAAAGCTGAAGTAGCGAGTCATATCTCCACTGCTATTTGCATCACCGCCGCGAATGAACTCAGCGGCGTGCCGGTCGAACTCACCGCCGCCGCGAAGATACTTTTCACGGTTGAGGAAATAGCGGTCCGGCACATGCGCTATATAGGTCCCCGGCCACAAGCTCATGGCGCCGAACCGGAACGGCGGGGTGCGGGAAAATTTCGCAAGCCAAGGAATGGCGAAACGAGACGTGAGAGCGCGTGCAAAGCCCAACGCCCTGCGGGGGACACGGCGAAAATCGGAAAAGCTCATGGCAGCGGAATCCGGGCTTCTCACCAGAATTTTCGTTTCGTCAGCATGCGGCCCAGCCGATAGGACGTCGAATCCCTCAGACTAGCCGATACCTTTTGTTCCCTCACAGCCAATTGCTCGAGCACGCTGAAAATATCGTCGGCGATCTCGACCGGGTTGGCGAGGCGACCCCAGTTCTCGCGCAATTGGTTCCATGCAACGCGCGCCAATTCGACCGAGCCGCCGAACTGGTCCCACGTCTTCTGGCTTTCGTGCATGCGCAAATTCGCCCAATGCCGGTCCACGCTTTCGAATTTGCATCCCGACTTCGCCATGTCCATCCACAGGCATTGATCGAAGCAATAATGCAGCTCGCGGTGGAGGCCGCCGGCTTTGTCGAAGGCGCGCCGCCTGAAGAACGCCTCCGGCTGGATTATCGAACGGCCGCTGAGCAGATTCGATTTGATCTTGAGGAAGTCTTCGAAGCTGCGCAGCGGCGACGGCCCCATCATGCGGTCGCGCTGATCGCCGTACCACAGCCGGCAGCGGCCGGAGATCACGTCGACATCAGGCCATTGCCCGAACAGCTCGGCCACCTGTTGCAATACGCCGGATTCATAAAAGTCGTCGGAATTCAGCCACGCCAATATGTCGCCGCTCGCCCTGGCGAATCCTTGGCTGATCGCATCGGCCTGCCCGGCGTCCGGGGCGCTCGTCCAGAAATCGAGATGGCGCTGGTATTTTCGCAACAGATCGACGGTGCCGTCCGTGCTGCCGCCGTCCATCACGATGTATTCCAGATTCGGATAGTTCTGCTCGATGACGGACGTGATCGTCCGCTCGATAAATCGTCCCTGGTTGTAGCTCGGCGTGACGATCGAGATTTTGGGAAGCGTATTGGTCATCGGTTATGGCCGGCGCGCTGCCGGCCGAATGGCTCAATCACGACCAGGTCCGGCGCACGAGCGCAAACTCGTCCAGGCTTGCGATAATACCAGCTCCACCGCAAACACATACGCCCCACCATCGGCAGGGACGAGCCTTCGAATTGCAAAGGCCGACCTTCATGTGTCACTTCCGACGATGCGCCGGAGGTCCGCGACCGCTCACTGGCGCAGGCTCGCCTTGAGCAAGCCGGCGATCAGTTCAACGTCTGCATCGTTCAAGCCCGGGAAGCTCGGCAAGCTTATGCCGCGCTCGGCAATCGCCTCGGCTGTGGGGAAGGATTCGCCCGTGCGATACATCGGCATGTGATGCGCGCAGTGAAAAACCGGACGGGTTTCCACGCCGTTGGCGGCCAAGTACGCGGCAACGCGATCCCGCGCGGCGCCTTCGGGAAGCAGCACGCTGAACAGCCATTCCGAACTCGCCACCCCGGCATTCGGCTTTTGGCAGGTGACCGGACTGCCGCTGAGCAACGCACGATACAGGTCCGCAATGGCCCGCTTGCGCGCGACAATTGCCGGCAGACGCTCGATTTGCGCAAGGCCGATTGCCGCGCAGATATTGGTCATCCGGTAATTGAAGCCGAACTCGGTATGCCAGTAACGCCGGTTCGAATCCTGCCCCTGGTTTTTCAGAAGCCGCAGCCGAGCCGCCAGTTCGGCGTTCTGGGTCGCCACCATGCCGCCTTCGCCGGTCGTCACGGTCTTGTTGCCATAAAAGCTGAAGCAAGCCACGTCGCCGAACGTCCCGACCTGCCGTCCGGCTAATGTGGCGCCCAAGACTTCGGCGCAATCTTCGATAATGAGCAAGCCCTTCTGTGCGGCGATTTTTTTCAGCGCGCTCATGTCGCAAACCGCACCGTAGAGATGGACGGCCATGATCGCCTTGGTGCGCCCGCTGACCTTGCGGCTGACATCGTCCGGGTCCATCAGCCAATCGGACAGACGGCTCTCGACGAACACAGGTTTCGCGCCGGTCTGCGCAATGGTGTTGACGCAGGAAATGTAACTGAAGGTCGGGACGATCACCTCGTCGCCCGGCCCGATGCCCAAGCCGTGTAAGGCCAGATGCAGCGCCACCGTCCCGTTGGTCACCGTGATGGCGTGCGCAATTTCAAGCGCGCGTGAGAATTCCGCCTCGAAGCGGCCGACGAAAGCGCCATTCGACGAAATCCAGGTCGAGTCGAGGCATTCCAGCACGTAGCGCCGCTCATTGCCGGAAAGATCGGGCCGATAGACCGGGATGAATGTCTTCGGTTGCCCGGCTTCGCGCTGAACCGGTCGATCTTTCAATGCAACCTCTGTGCTTTCGAGCTGATCACTGCGCTCATTATTTCTTGCTGCAAATGAGCCATTTTCCGAAGGAAAGATCGTCGGCCCGGGGTCGAGTGCCAACAGCACTGGCCCACGATCAGATGTGGCGATATTCCAGGCCCCAACAGCGCCGTATCGCCGCAAAGCCATCAAGAATTTCTTCGACCTGCGCGATATAGCGCTCGGGCGTCCGCAACAGTGCGATCTTGGCTCCTTCGCCTGTCAGCCTGCTTCGTAGCGCCGCATCTGCCGTCACGGCGAGTACTTTATCAGCGATGTCAACTGGATCGGCCGGATCGAACAGCAGAGCTCCGCCGGAGAGCTGCTCCTCGGCCCCCGTAATTCGCGATGCGATGACCGGGCACGCTAGCGAGAACGCTTCTAGCGGCGGTAGATTGTCGGGACCGAAAAAACTTGGAAATACGAGAGCCAGTGCATTTCCATAAAGCGTGTTAAGCTCCTCTCGCGAAACAAAGCCAAGGTCGAACACCTGATCCGAAAGCCCCCATTCGCTAACCTTTTCGAGCACATAACGCCGATTTCCCTTGTCGCTGCCCGTGAGAACAAGATTCACTCGAAGGCCATTGCGTTTGCGCAGAATATCGAGCGCCAGCAATAAATTGATGTGGTTTTTATGCGGCCAGAACTGCGCCGGATAAAACAGGAAGTCACCTTTGATTTGGTATTTTTCCCGTAAAGCCAGGATATCAACGGACGTTAGTTGCAAATCTTTCTCCGGAATTGGGAATTGGATGACTTTGACATTTTTAGGATTGACGCCGTAGTAACGCACGACTTGCTCCTTTCCCGCTTGCGTCCCAGTGATAACGAAGGAGGCACGAGGCAATACTGCCTTGTAGTGTCGCTCACGCTCCATCCAGCGCCATCCTGTGACGCTGACCTCCGGGAAACACGGCTGCTCGCGATGCTCGAGATCCCACACCGTCACGATAAAAGGGCCACGCACCGGTACGCTCGCCTGCGTTATGAACCAGACCATGTCAAGCTTTTGCTGCTCGACTACTGCCTGTAGCAGCTCGGGGTAGCCGTCGGCATCCTTGGTTTTGACAACCAGACGCCGAAGGCCTTGCGGCGCAATTTTTCGCGCCATGCCAATCCCTTCCCGAAACGCGCGACGGAGAATTCGACGAGGAAGATTGCGGGAATCCCAGTTTTTCTCGACCGCCGCATCCTCGCGCTCAATCATATCATCGACAAACAAATAATCGTTTCGAGTTTGTACTCTCTTGAGCGCCCCACTTATCCCGGCAACGAAAGTCCATCCTCCCCCTTCGGTCGGCAATTGACGACCTGATACGACTCCGACGCGCAATGTCATCGCCACAGTTCCGGCTCAGAATTCATACCGGACTCCGCGATCAAGTCGATGGCGCGGCCGAACCATACTCATTTCCTCAATAGGTAAGCGACGCTCCAGGTCGTCGGCGACGGCGGCCGACCGGTCATAAACTCTTCTGTCGCCAGCACATGCATCCCGCATTGCGCGGCGAGAGCCTCGATCTCCATCGGGAACAGATACCGCACAAAATGGTCTTCCACGAAGCACTCTACTCCACCGCTGTTCAGGTTTCGGCATTCGATCTCGTAAGTCACTTTAACTGTGTTTCGATCAGTGTCGATCTCTGGCCGCGCCATCCTAATGACTTCGATATGGCTGTCGGCGACCCTCTTTACGCGTTGTTCCGGACGCTGTGCCAGAACCGCAGGCCCATGCCAGACATCAAACAAAAACACACCACCAGGCGTCAAATGGTGTGCGGCCGTGGACAGCATCGCGCGTAAGTCTTCATTTGTTGTTTGATAACTTACGACATGGAAAAGTGCGATGACCGCGTCGAAACTCCGACCAAGGACGACCGAGCGTGCGTCACCTTGATCGCAACTAAAGCTGCCGACAAGGTTTACTTGAGGCGGTGAAATAGTTTTGGCTAGCGCCACCATATCTGGGCTGCGTTCGATGCCGTACACGACAAAGCCCTCGGCGGCGAGTAAGCGCCCGTGGCGGCCGGTGCCAGAGCCGAGCTCCAGAATGCTGCGGACGCCCGGCACCGCCGACCGTATCAACCGAGCGACATATCTCGCTTCGCCGATATAGTCTTTGTCGCCGTACAACAGGTCATAGTAGCGAGCATAGGTGCCGAAAGGCGGGGGACCCTGCGTGGGAGCGATGGCGACACTCAGGCTAGAACCTCCTTCAGCGTTTCGGCGCTCTTGTCGACCTCGTTGCGTGTCGTTCCAATGCCGCTCGGCAGAAAGAACCCGCGCCGCGCAATCCGCTCCGCCACCGGGCAGCACTCGCCCGCGAAGAATCCCAACTTGCGCAGCACTGGCTGCTCATGCATCGGCCAAAAGAAATGACGGGCGTCGACGCCATTGGCCCGCAGCCGAGCAATGGCTTCCCTGGCATCGAACGGCACGCGATCGTCCAGCACCACACCGAAGATCCAGTAAATATTCTCGGCGTAGGACGTGCGTTGCAGCGGCAACTGCAGGAGCGCATGGCCGCGAAAATGGTCCTGATACCAGGCGCCGATCTGTCGCTTCTTGCGTAGAGATTCATCGATGCGTTCGAGCTGCGCCACGCCGACTGCGGCTTGCAAATTGGACATTCGCAAATTCCAGCCGAACTCCTCGTGAATGTAGCGCCTTTCGGCGTCGAATGAGAGGTTACGCAGGCGCCGGCAACGCTCGGCAAGTTCAGCTTCGTTGGTGACGACCATGCCCCCCTCGCCAGTCGTCACGTGCTTGTTCGAATAGAAGCTGACGGTCGCAATATCGCCGAGGGAACCGACCGGTCGGCCTTTATACGTTTGCCCATGTTGCTCGGCCGCGTCTTCGACCACGAACAAATTGTGTTGCCGCGCGATTTCAAGAATCGGGTCCATATCGACTGGAAGGCCATAAATATGCACCGGCATGATCGCTTTGGTGCGGCCGTTTATCTTAGCGGCAATCAAGGTGGGATCGATGTTCCATGTATCCGCGGTGCAATCGACGACGACCGGCACGGCGCCAGCCCGCACCACCGCCGCGGCGCACGAGATGATCGTGAAAGACGGCAGGATAACCTCGTCGCCCGGCCCGATCTGCAGCGCGGCGAGCGCCAGGTCGATGGCTAAGCTGCCGTTGCAAACCGCGACGCCATGCCGACAGCCCATGAGCTGGGAGAACTTGGTTTCAAGCTTCTTGACAAATGGCCCCTCCGACGAAATCCAGCCGGTCTCGATACACTCCGCGAGGTAGCGTTGCTCATTGCCATCGAGGACAGGTCGATTGACCGGAATCATGCTTATTCGAAATTGAGCTTCGCCGGCACCGCCGTGCTGAACACCACTTTGTCCTGGTCGCCGGCATAAGGCCCTTGTTTGACTTCGACCATGTTCAGGTCTTCGAGCACTTCAAAGCCGTGACCGCCGGCGATCAGCAGAATGACATCGCCCTTTTGCAGGATGCGGCTGCATCGGTACTCCTGTTCGCTGGAGTAGAAATCGACCCGCAATTTTCCTTTTCTTATAAAGAGGGCTTCCTGCGTGAAGAATACTTCGCGACGCACCAACTGGTGCGAATGCGCCGGGATGATCTTGCCGGGCTTGTACGACATCGACGCCAGCTGCTGCGACAGCTCGTTCGAGGTAAAGAATTTGATGCCGCCTTCGTCATACTCGGCCTTGAGTATGATAGCGTAGAGCTGGCCATCGATGAGAACGTCTTCTTTCAATTATCTTACCCCCGGGTAACAAGCCCTTGAGCAAACATCATCGCTTATGTACGCGATAATTTGATGGCGTCGCCCAATAGCGTAAGCAAGGCCGATGAATATGCGCCTCATCGATATCGCGAGGGGACTAACTCCGCCACTGCTCTGGCGAGCGCTTGCGAATGCAAAAAGATCGATATTACGAAGTGATGACAAACCAATTCTCCGCACCGTCCACGGCGTTAGCCTCCTTATGGATGCAAGGCATGCCCTACCCGCCTATGCGTCGTCATTTCCGTTATATGACACGGCCCTGCCCGCGTTCGCGTTGTTTCTGGCACAACGCCACTCCCGACCGATCACGATCATTGATGTTGGCGCCAATATTGGCGACACTGCCTGTCTGATCGCCGCGGCGGCAGGCTGCGATAACGTGCGCTTCATCTGCATCGAAGCCGACGATGCCTATGTTCCGTTGCTTCGACACAACACCGCGAAATTGAATGCCGAAGTCGTCGAAGCAATTGCCGGCAGATCGTCGGGCATCGTAAAGCTTGCTTCGTCCCGATCCGGTGTCGGCACATCGGCACTTGTCGCCGACGACAGCACTGAAAAACGGATGGTGAGCCTAGACGATCTCAACTGCGGCCACGTGGATATTCTTAAGGTCGATACGGATGGCTTTGATCTTGAAGTACTGAGCGGCGCTTCAGCCACTTTGCGAACAACCGATGCAGTATTTACCGAGTTCTCGCCAAAGCATCTTCGCGAGTATGGCAAGTGTGAGCCGCAGGCGTTGCTCGATTACATGCACGGCCATGGATTTAGCGCGGCGCTGGTGTACGACAATTTCGGCGTTCCGATCGGGCTGCTCCGCGACGGCGCCTTAGAAGCCATCTGCAACTATGTGGATCTTCAACGCCTGATCTTACTCGATTTGTTGTTTTGCCGCGATGAGAAGTTGCTTGCGGACTTTGCGACACTAGAGAATGAGCGAGCCAAGGTGAATCTCACGTTCAGTGACCGATAAGTCACTCCATTATTCGTAGCCGAGGCGATCCAGGATCGGCCGGGCCAACGTCACAATCCTTTCGGCAAGCTCTGGATCGATCGGCACCCGGGGGCCCGCCGTCTGCTCCCTTCTGGCGTGTTGCAATCCCACCCAGGCCGGGCTCCGCGCGCTAAGCCGTTCCTCATCGGCTGTCATGACCGCAAAACTCGCCCGCTCGACAGCCGTCGCGATGACCTTCTCCGCCAGCTCAAATCCCATCAGCGAATAGATGTCGCGCAAAACGGCGACGGGATCGCTGCGCAATTCCTCATATTTGACGAGACACAGCGACGAGCGAAAACGTGCGGCCTGCGCCCCGTCAAGCCATCCTTTGGTGTGCGAAATCCACGCCGAAATGCCCAAGTGGGGGTGATCGATGAATTGGCGGATGTCACCGGAGAACAGTCCAAGCTCGATCCCGAACTTATAGGCGGAAGCCATCACCTCGACCGGGTGCCGGACCAACAAGACCACCCTATGATAATTCGGATTGTAGGCGCTATGACACTGGATCATACGGAAGCCTGGGAAGCTGGTGGAAGGCTGCGAAATGTGCCGGCCGATCTCAAGACTGGGAATGACATCGTCGCCGCCGAGAAACGTCATTCGCCGATCGATACCGGACATCAGTAGATTGATATTACCAAGCATAAACCCGAACCAGACATTGCCGGACTTCGGATATCCGACAAGATAAAGATCGCTGCTCGAGTGACCGATCGGCATTGTCGCGTCGAAAGCATCGCCGCGCGCGGAATCGACGAATCGTACGAACCGCCGAATTTGCGACTTCACAAATCCCGAATAGCGTCGATTCATGCGACCACCGCCCTGTCTTCGACGGCCTCGATGCGCCATTCGAGCTTGGGACAAACTGCCCCGGGCCAATTGTTGGTGAAGTGAGTGGTGCCTTGATTGCCGATCCCTTCGACGACGAAGGAGCCGACTTCCAACGGGGTAATGAGCTGTTTCTGCCCGGGAATACTGGCGCCGATATTGATCGAATAGCGGCCCCTGTTCAACAAACACGCCGGAATGGAGCAGGTCGTTCGATAACGTCCGGCCTGGCTCTTGGCGCCGCCGCGATTCTGCTGATCGGAGCTGGTGAATGCGACTTCGCCGGCAGCGGTCGTGAGCTGAAACACAAACCGCTCTCCGGTAATTTCGCGCCGCTGAGAATATGTGATGATGAGTTCGAGGTCTTCGTCGGCCAGGACCGCGCCGCTGATGCCGGATCGTGCGCCACGCAATTGAACTTCCAGCAACTCGACCTCGCTGCCGCCGGGACGCGCGTCTGCCGCCCATTGCCAAATCCCATGATCGCCGGAGGCGGCTTTGCCTAGGCTCAAATAGGCTTGAATCGCCTCGCCGACCGGCGCATCGGTCGCGATGCGGCCGTCGGAAAGCACGAGCCCGCGGTTGGTCAGTGCTCGAACCGCACCCAGGTTATGACTTACGAACAGCACCGTTCGTCCATGGCGGGCGACTTCGGATATCTTGCCCAAACACTTCCGCTGGAACTCGACATCGCCGACCGCCAATACTTCATCGACCAGCAAAATCTCCGGCTCCAGGTGCGCCGCCACCGCAAAGGCGAGCCGAACATACATGCCCGACGAATAGCGCTTCACCGGCGTGTCGAGAAATTTCTCGATCTCGGCGAAGGCGACGATCTCATCGAACTTGCGGCGGATTTCGGCACGGCTCATGCCGAGGATGGCGCCGTTGAGATAGATGTTTTCGCGGCCGGTCAATTCGGGATGAAAGCCAGTGCCGACTTCGAGCAGGCTCGAGACGCGGCCGCGAATCTCGACCTGGCCCACGGTCGGCTCGGTGATACGCGAGAGGATTTTCAAGAGCGTCGACTTGCCGGCGCCGTTGCGGCCGATGACGCCGACGATCTCGCCGCGCCGGACTTCGAAATCGACGTCCTTGAGCGCCCAAATGTCCTCGGTGGTGTCGCCCGCGACCATGGCGCGGCCGTGCAGCAGGTCGGCCGTGGTGCGCGCCAGCGCCTTGGCGCGGCGGCCGATGACATCGCGCAACGCGGTGTAGCGTTCGCGCGCGGCCTCATGGCCGATGACGTATTTTTTGCCGAGCTTTTCGGCGCGGATGACGACGTCGCTCATGCAGGGTGATCGCGCAGAGGCGGCCGAGGCTGGAAAGCCGCAATCCTCACCACGCATTCGAGGATCGAAACGATAACGCACAATTCGGCTTGCGGCAGCGTGTACGGCCGTAATGCCCAATGCCGGCCTGACTCCCCGCCTTCAACTCGCGCATTCGATCACGCGAAACTGCGTGCCGGCAAGCCGCGCGCGCAACGCTTCCGGATCCAATCTGCAAAACAGCCAATTCCAAAACGGCGCCAGGTATTGAGAAGCCCCATCCCGCGAAACCGTTAGATCGAAATCCTTGATGTAGTAAGCGTGAAATTTTCCCTCGGATATGACTTTGCTGGGCAGCCGGCATTGCGTCTCCGGGCCTATTATTTCCATGATCAGGTATCGGATATGCGATGCGACGTCGCGGGCGCCACGCCATACTTCATTCCCCGCACCCTCGACGTCGACCTTCACGATCGCGTCCGCAATACGATGATCGCGGAAATGTTCGTTCAAGCAAATCGTATCGACCTCAACGACGATGGTTTCATGTTTCGATGCAAAGCTGTCCGTCAACGAGCCCGATGAGTCATCGGTCAGGTTTTTGAGGAACCTCGCAGTGCCTCGTTTCGCGGCAACCGCGGCGCGGTTGCCAACGGCGACAATCGAGTTTGCGGCGAGATTTGCCTGCAGCCGATCATGAAGCGTTTGATCGGGCTCGAACCAATGCAGACGAAGGTCGTGATTCGACTTGCGATTTATCGCGAAAATAAAAATTCCGTCATTTGCGCCAATGTCGACGAAGTCCGTGCAATCGCGGCAAAGCTCGGTCGCCAACGCCAGTGTGGCGCGCTCGGACAACGCATTTTCGGGCCGCCCGAAAATATAGCTTCCTTTTGCCAGCGGTATCTGACAGCGAAGATCGGGCGATACACCGAGATTCGTCATCCAGATTTCTTTTGATTGCGGAAACAACGTGCGGGCAAGCGCGCAGCATATACGCTCGAAGGTTGCCGTTTTCATCGCCGGCGAAGCCAGCGCCGCCCGCTGCAAGGTCGTCCGCCCGAGCCAGCCCGGGATCAGGCGGACGCAGCTTCGCACCATACGCTTCGCAGCGCGGGTCATGGCGTTCGAAACCGCAAACCCGCCGGCCGAACCGGAGTCATATGTCATCAAAGCAGGTCCGCGAAGGTCCGTTCGGTGCGGCGGAAATAGCCGACGCCGAACCACAGAAAGAAAGCGACGACGCCGAGGCTCAGGAAAAAGCCCGGCAGATAGAGCGGGCTCGCGCCGCCCAACAGGCACCAGCGGAAGCCGTCGATGACGCCGACCACCGGATTGAGACTGTAAAGCAGGCGCCAACGCTCCGGTACGACCGCGCTGGAAAATCCGACCGGCGAAACGTAGAGGCCGAATTGCACGATGAACGGAATGATGTAGCGGAAGTCGCGATATTTGACGTTCAGCGCGGTCATGAACAAAGCCGGGCCGAGGCTCGCCAGCACGGCAAGCAGCACGAAGCCGGGCAGCAGCACGATCCGCCAATTCGGCCAGAAGCCGAACCACAGCATCATTGCGAACATCAACAACAGATTGATGCCGAAATCGACCAGCGCCACCACGGCCGCGGACGCCGGAATGATGAGTCGGGGAAAATACACCTTGCCGATAAGATTGGCGTTGCCGACGAGGCTATTCGAGGCGTCGCCAAGAATGCTGGAGAACAGAAACCACGGCAGCATTCCGGCAAAGACCAGAATGGGGTACGGCGCAGAACCGTCGGTTGGCAGCTTGGCGAGCCGGCCGAACACGAAGGTGAAGATGAGCGTGGTCAGCAAGGGGCGAACGATCGCCCAGGCGACGCCGATCACCGTCTGTTTGTAGCGCACCGCGACGTCACGCCAGGCCAGAATGGCGAGGAGCTCGCGGTAGCGCCAGATGTCGGCCCAGTAATGCCGTTCCGCGCTGCCGGCCTTGAGCACGATGGTGCGCTCGCCGGCCTCCGCTCCGGGTGCGGCAGCGGGAAGCCCGCGTGCGACGACGCCGGAAACGACTTCTGCGGAATCCTGTTGCATCAGCTCAGAAAGCCGAACAGCTCGCGATTGGCGCGGGTCCAGTCGATGAGTTCGCCGACCCCCTCGGGCACGGGGATGGACGGCCGCCAGCCGAGGAGCTTTGCGGCTTTGCTCACGTCGCACACGAACACCGGTTGATCGCCCGGCCGCCAGTCACTCCAATTGAGCGGTATTTTTTTGCCGAGTATCGTCTCGAGCTGCGCAATCAGTTCAAGCAGCGACATGGTGTTGGCCGGGCCGCCGCCGATATTGAAGGCTTGGCCGGCGACGCGCTCGCGGTGCGCAATAGCGGCCTCGTAGAGGCGAACCAGGTCGCCGACATGCAGCACGTCCCTGATCTGCTTGCCGTCGCCGTAGATCGTGATCTGCTTGCCGAGCACCGAAGCAATGGTAAACCACGCCACCCAGCCCTGGTCTTCGACGCCGAACTGGCGCGTGCCGTAAATGCAGCTCTGCCGGAAGGTGACGGTGGCAAGTCCGTAGATGCGCGAATAGTCGATCGTGTACTGATCGGCGACGCCCTTCGAACAGCCATAGGGCGAATGGAAATCGAGCGGCCGTTCCTCGCTGACGCCGCACGGGAGGTCGGCGTATTCATAGCGGCCGTTGCGTTCCACGACGCCGAGATCCTCCATTCTGCCATAGACCTTGTTGGTCGATGCATTGATGAAGAATGTCCGCGGACTTTGGCGGCGCACCGCTTCGAGCATGTTGAAGGTGCCGAGCGCGTTCGCTTCGAAGTCCGACCGCGGATCCTCGACCGAGGTCGTCACCGCGACCTGTGCCGCAAGATGCAAGAGGGCGTCGGGCCGCAGTTCGGCGACGATGCGCTCCATCGCGTCGCGGTCGCGCACGTCGGCCTGCATGAAACGCGCCGGCCACGTCTGCTGCAGCCAAGCGAGGTTCTCGGGCGCGCCTTGACGCGAGAGATTATCGAGTACGGTAACCTCCCAGCCGAGTTCATGGAAGCGCCCCGCCGCGTGCACCCCGATAAAGCCGGCCCCTCCGGTGATGAGAATCGAGGTCACACGGTCTGTCTCGCCAGCTCCGGAAAGGTGCGGTTGAATTCCGCCCAAAAAATATCTTTTGCCCGCTTGGGGGAGTATTGGCGCAGCACCAGATCGCGCCCCGCTGCGGCGAGCCGCTCGCGCCGCGCGCGGTCGCGCAAAATCGCAACAATAGCATCCGCCATTTCCGCGGCATCGAAGCCGACCAGGCGTCCGGTCTCGCCGTCGATCACGAACTCTTCGGGACCGCTGCACCGGGTGGACACCACCGGAATGCCGCAGGCCATGGCTTCGAGCGCGGCGATACAGAGCCCTTCCTGATGCGAGGGCACGACGAACACATCCAGCGTCCGCAAATGGGCGCGCACCGCGTCGCGCCCGCCATAAGGTCGAAATTCGACGTCGCCATCGACGCCGCAAGCGGTGAGTTGGGCCGCTATCGCCGCGTTGCGCTCGCCGCCGATGAGCAGCGCGCTCACCTCGTGGCCCTGCCGTCGCAGCAGCGCCAGAGATTCAAACAACAGACCGATATTCTTGCGCGGATCGTCGAAACGTCCCGAAAAGCCGATCCGGCCGGACACGCGGGCTTCGGGTTGCGGGCTGAAGAATTCGGCATCGATCGGCATCGGCAGCACGTCGTGCACCACCGGCCGGCCGGCAATGGCGTCCAGCGTCCGGCGCGTATAGTGGCTCAGCGACAAGATTGAGCCGCGGTTGAGGACCGCGCGCTCGATGCGTTGCGCCGCGGGCTTGACGATGGCGCGATCGAACAGCGTGCGCGCGCGTGAAAATTCTCTCACCCTGTGCTGCCGGTCTGCATTCCAGCCGGAGGCCAGCCACGCGAGGAAATTGCGGCCGGTCTGATAAAACGGCAGAGCGCCCAGCGCGTTTCCGGAAACGACGATGCCGGCTTGTGCGCGATCGATCAGGCTGCGCCAGCGCCGCGTGGCGAGATAATGCGTCACTTCGAGCTCCGGCAGCCAGGCGCCGATCGCGTGAGTGGTGCAGCCGTCGAGCGTAACGCCTTCTTGAAAGCCGACACGGCCGCCGATCAAGCGAACGAGCGGAACCGACATTGCAGGCGACACCGAGTACGGCTGGTAGTGCGCAAGGATCGGCTCGCAGCCAGCCTCGCGCAAGGTCCGCGCGATAAAGGCGGTCATCGTCGGCACGCCGCCGCTGAACGGAGCGATCGTGGAGATCAGGATCGGGGGCGCCTGGGCGCCCCTGACCGCCGCCGGTGCAGGGTTCAGCATCGTGCATCCGCCAAGATCGGCGACCCAGCGACCGCTGCCGGCAGAATTCGCAAGAATTGACTTGGTCCGATGGTGGAGCGAACGGCTCGATAATCCGCGGGTCACGCTTACGACAAGCTACCGCAGTTCGGGTGAATCAACTCACCCGACGGGTCCGGACTGACCGTAGATGAACAGACCCCCTCCTACGCATTCCCTCAGGCGTTACTTGCGAACGAGCCACTGCCGCCGCCCTGCCCTGTCCAGCCCCATACGAGGCAACTGGGACCGGTTCGCCGGGCCGATATTAGCATCTGGCCGCCTAGCCGCAAACTGTTGAGAAGCCAAGAAAACCTCATCCTGTCGGGCCGACGCATCACACCGCAGCGCGCATTTGCTCACCGACCAGGCAAGACCAAGCGCGCGCCCAGGGGACGGACCGCCGGAGCGCACCGGCAGGGGCGGCCCCGGCAATTTTGACGTGATTTCTCATCCAGACTTCAACCGGCGTGGCAAAGCCGGTCTTGGCGCGTCCGCTCACCGCTGCCGGGATCGGCGGCGACGGCGCCGCCGCCATCAGGCTCTTGCCCGCCCCAAGCCGCGTTCTAACCGTTAGCGGCGCGAGCTGAGCCAACAGCATACTGTCGACCAGCGGGACCCGCACCTCCAGCGAATGCGCCATGCTCGCCCAATCGGTGTCGCGAAGCAGCTGGTTGCGCAGGTAAAGCGAGGATTCGAGCGTCGCGACCCGCGCAAATGGGGTACGGGGACGCGGGTCAAGCCGTGCATCGATCATGCGCACCGGCATCAGCCTTTCCAAGCCTTGGATGACCAGATCGGGATCGAGCACCGCGTCCAGTTCCCACGGCATGTAGAGCCCGCGATGCAAAAGGTATGCGCCGGCATAGCTGCCGCCGTATTCGATCATCCCGGCAGCCTTGGGATGAACGCCAAAAATTCCGGCCGCACGCGCCGCGATCTTTCGCAACAGCGGTCGCGGCAGCGGGAGCCGCGACGGCAGGGCCATGGCGCGGATCCACCGCGGCAAGTTGCGAAAGGACGGATAGCCGCCCAACAGCTCATCGCCACCCAGACCGGAGACCGCGACTTTCAATTCGAGTTCGCGGGCGGCTTTGGCTACGAACCAGGTATTGATCCCGTCGATCGAAGGCTGGTCCATGGCCGCCATGATCCGGGGCAGATCCGCCTCGAACTCGGCGCGGGTGACGATTCGAGTCGTGTGCCGCGTGTCATAGTGCCGGGCAACTTCGGCCGCGAGCTGCGTCTCGTCCTGCGGCAGCCCACGAAACTCATCGAATCCGACGGTCACCGTGGTGATATCTTGCGCGCCGGCATCGCGCA
>Ga0070731_10002166_pt1 | contig 19068 bp, 16 predicted proteins | sample Coa_R1_2_FD_66448 | JGI IMG/M metagenome (GOLD analysis project Ga0070731, IMG submission 66448) | Surface soil microbial communities from Centralia Pennsylvania, which are recovering from an underground coalmine fire - Coalmine... | ecosystem: Environmental > Terrestrial > Soil > Unclassified ... | reverse complement strand
CAAGAACGACTGCGCCGAGGGCACGCATTCGTGCGCGGGCCAGGCGACGCAGGACGAACGATTCTCGTTGCCGTGCTGGTCGGATACGGCCAAACGTGCGTCGCTGCCGGTGACGCCGCTCACGGCGCTACGGTATTCCAGGCATGCAGAGCGTGTCATTCGGCAACGGCCGGCGAGCAGATGACCGGCCCGAGCCTCGCGCACGTATCGCATCGCAAGGCAGGAGCGCTTGCCGGCTTCGACCGTTACTCCGACGCGATGAAGCGTGCGAACGTCGTGTGGAACGTCAGGGCTGCGTGCGCATCACCTGATGCATCGTCAGCATATTGTGGTTCAGATGGTCCATGATCCACAGCGAGCCGGCGATGATCAGGATCACGATCAGCACGCCGAACGCGAGCGCCAGCGCATTGTTGGTGTTGTCCGGCGCGGTCGTCATGTGCAGGAAGAAGACAAGGTGGACGCCGATCTGCGCGATTGCCAGCACGACCAGTGCAATGGGAATCGCCTCGTGCCAGACGAGCGGCGTACCGAGCGTGTAAAAGGACGCGACCGTCAACACGATCGACAGGGCCAGGCCCACGAGATAACCCGCGATCGCGACGCCGGTTCTCGACTCGGCGGGTTCGGCAATCCCCGGTGCGAGGTCGTCCTCGTCGCGCCGCGCGTCCCGCGTTTGATGGCGATCGGTCATCGACCGAGCCCTATCAGGTAGACGACGGTGAATATCGCGACCCATATGATGTCGAGCGTGTGCCAGAAGAGCCTGAAGCACAGCAGGCGTCGCAGGATGTCGGCCCGGAAACCCTTGACGACCAACTGCGCCATCATCGTGCCGATCCACAGGACGCCGGCGCTGACGTGCAATCCGTGGCATCCGACCAGCGCGAAGAACGATGACAGAAAAGCGCTGCGCTGCGGTCCTGCGCCGTGCGCGATCATGCTCGTGAAATCGGATCCCTCGAGGAAGAGAAAGGCGAGGCCGAGCAGTCCGGTGACGAGCAACGACACTTGTGTCCAGAGCGCGTTTCGCGCTCGCGTTGCCACCGCCGACATGCCGCACGTGAAGCTCGAAAGAAGCAGGCACGCGGTTTCCACCGCGACACGGTGCGGGTCGAAGAGATCGCGTCCTGCCGGCCCTCCCGCAGTCGCCGTTTGCAACACCGCGTGCGCCGCGAAGAAGCACGAGAACATCACGATGTCGCTCATCAGGAAGATCCAGAACCCGTATCCGATGATGACGCGTTTGGACGCCGGGCCGCCTTCCCCGTGCCCCGTTGCGTCGCGCGGTCTCGCTTCGGCGTGCGCGCGGCCGATTCGGTAGGGGTCGGCGTCGCCGACGAAGGTCGCGGCGTTCGCGCTCATCGAATCGATCTCGCGTTTTTCGAAAATGCGGTCGAGCGCTTCGTGGCTACGCCGCTCAGTGGACTACCCTTCGCGCTTTGCGCTTCGGGGCCAATTCTCGCTCGGGAGCGGCCCTTCGCGCTCATGGCGCCTCTTCGCCTTCGGGATGTCGCGCGAGCCAGTCGGCACGCGCCCGCCGGCGTTCGCGATCGAGCCGAGCAACGACGGCTGCAGGAATGATCTTCACGGGGGCGTCGCGCCACGCGAACCAGACGAAGACCGCATAGGCGGCGGCAACGCCGACGCCCATCAGCCACCAGATGTGCCAGATGAGCGCGAAGCCGGTGAGCGTCGCGAAGAACGCAGTGATGAAGCCGGTGGGGCTGTTCCGCGGCAACTCGATGGGCTCGTAGTGCGGCAAGTTCGATTGTTGTTGCGTTTCGATCGCACGGCGTTTGATCTGCCAATACGGCTCGGTGCCGTGCACGCGCGGAAGCACCGCGAAGTTGTAAGCCGGAGGCGGCGACGAAGTGGCCCATTCGAGCGAGCGGCCTTCCCACGGGTCGTCGATTTCGTCGCGAAGCGCTTTGCGGTGGCGGATGCTGACGACGAGTTGCATCACCTGGCATGCAGCGCTCGCGGCCATGATGACGATGCCCACGGCGGCGATCAGCATCCATGGCCGCCACATCGCGACATCGTAGTGTTGCAATCGTCTCGTCATGCCGAGGAGACCGGCGACGTACAGCGGCATGAATACGACGTAGAAGCCGACGAAGCTCAGCCAGAAGACGGCTCTGCCCCAACCTTCGTGCAGTCGAAAGCCGAACGCCTTGGGAAACCAGAACGTGATGCCGGCGAAGGTCGCGAACACCACGGCGCCGATGATCACGTTATGGAAATGCGCGACCAGGAACAGACTGTTGTGAAGCTCGAAGTCGGCCGGTGGCACGGCGAGGAGCACGCCGGTCATCCCGCCGATGATGAAGGTGAAGATGAAGCCGATCGACCACATCATCGGCGTCGCGAATCGAACGCGGCCGCCGTACATCGTGAAGATCCAGTTGTAGATCTTGATCCCGGTCGCGACCGCGATGAGACTCGTGGCGATGCCGAACACGGCGTTGACGTTCGCGCCTGCGCCCATCGTGAAAAAATGGTGCAGCCAGACGGTGAACGAGATGAGGCAGATCGCCATCGTCGCGATGATCATCGAGCGGTAACCGAACAGCGGCTTGCTGGAGAACGTCGAGAAGATCTCCGAGAAGATGCCAAAGGCGGGCAGCGCCAGGATGTAGACCTCCGGGTGTCCCCACGCCCAGATGAGGTTGATGAACATCATCATGTTGCCGCCGGCCGTGTCGGTGAAGAAGTGAAAGCCGAGATAGCGGTCGAGCGCCAGCATCGCGAGCGTTGCGGTAAGCACGGGGAAGGCGGCGACGATCAGGAGATTGGCGGCAAGCGCCGTCCACGTGAACATCGGCATGCGCGTATAGCTCATGCCGGGCGCACGGATCTTGAGAATCGTCGTGACGAAATTGATGCCGGTCATCAGCGTGCCGACGCCCGAGATCAGCAGCGACCACAGGTAGTAGTCGACGCCGACGCCCGGCGAATAGCGAAGCTCCGACAGCGGCGGATACGCGACCCATCCGGTTCGCGCGAACTCGCCGACGACGAGCGAGACGTTGATCAGAAGCGCGCCCGTGGCCGTCAGCCAGAAGCTCGTCGAGTTGAGCGTGGGAAAGGCGACGTCGCGCACGCCGAGTTGCAGCGGAACCACGAAATTCATGAGGCCGATCATCAGCGGCATCGCCGCGAAGAAGATCATGATCGTGCCGTGCGCGGTGAAGATCTGGTCGTAATGCTCCGGCGGCAGATAGCCGGGTGCGTGGAACGCGAGTGCCTGCTGCGAGCGCATCATCACGGCGTCGATGAATCCGCGCAGCAGCATCACCATGCCGAGCAGCGTGTACATGACGCCAATGCGCTTGTGATCCACGCTAGTGATCCATTCGCGCCACAGATACGGCATGTGACCCCTGATCACCACCCACGCAATCACCGCCAGAAAGATGAAAATCACGGTGGCGCCGGCGGTGAGCGGGATCGGCTGATCCCAGGGAATCGCGTTCCAGCTGAGCTTTCCAAACACATCAGCTCCCGGGCTGCGGATGCACGAACACGCCGCCGCGGCCATGTTGCGGGCCGTTTTGCGGCGGGATTTCCTGCGTGACCACCGCCTCGAAGAGCTTCGGCTCGACGCCACGGTACGTGAACGGCTGCACGTTCTCGCTTTCCCGCACCAGCGTTTCGTAGGCGCTGCGATCGAGCACGGTGCCCGACTGCCGCACCTTGGTCAGCCATTCCTCGAAGCGATCCGAAGGCACCGCGTGCAGCACGAAGCGCATGCCGGAAAATCCGTCACCGCTGAACTGCGTCGATTCGCCGTAGTAGTCGCCCGGGTGGTCGGCTTGCAAATGGAGTTGCGTCACCATGCCGTTCATCGTCGCGATCATGCTGCCGAGCTGCGGCACGAAAAACGCATTCATCACGCTCGCCGAGGTCAACGAGAAGTGCAACGGCACGTTGGCGGGAACGACCAGCTCGTTCACCGCCGCGATACCTTGATCCGGATAGATGAAGAGCCACTTCCAGTCGAGCGACACCACCTGCACGTCGAACGCCTTCGCCGATGACGCGATCGGCCGGTAGGGATCGAGCTGATGCGCGCCTATCCAGATGATGCCGCCGAGGAAGATGACGACCAGCAACGGCATCGACCATACGAGAAGCTCGATGCGGCCCGAATACGACCAATGCGGCAGCCGGCGAGCGCGCGGATTCGATTCACGGAACCACCACGCGAAGACCAACGCGGCGACGATGGTGGGGACGACGATCACGAGCATGATCGTTAGTGCGTTCAGCGTGATCTGCCGGTTTGCGGCGCCTACCGGGCCCTGCGGGTCCAGCACGCCGTGCGAACAGCCGGCGACGAGCAACGCCAGTGACGCGGGCAGGCTTGCTCGTACGTATCGCACAAGTGGAGACTTCACGGCGCGGAAATCAATCGATCGTCACGTCGACCCGTCCCTTCCGGTCCACGTGATCGACAGCGATGTCGCCGCGATCGTTTCGCTTGAACGTTATGTCGACGGTCGCGTCCCCGACACGCAATTGGCGAAGCGTCAACGCGTGTACCGAATCGGGAAGCACGGGACGGGAAATATGGAGCGCATGCTCGAAAGCGTCGGGACGAAGTCCGAGCGCGGATTCGAGCATGAACGGCACGGCGCCGGCTGCCCATGCCTGCGGGTGGCACGCCACCGGATAGTGAACGGGAACGGCGAACGCATCGCGCGCGAATCCCGCGAACACTTCCGGCAGCCGGTCGTGCTCGAAGTGCGTGGCGGCATCGACGATGCCGCTCAGCACGCGCGTCAGATGGTCGATGCGCCCGGAGCGGCGAAATCCGGCGACCGCAATCGCGTTGTCGTGCGGCCAGACGGTTCCGACGTGATAGCCGACGGGGTTGAATCGTTTCTCGCCCGAGGACAAGGTGCGTATGCCCCAGCCGCCGAACATGTCGTGCTGCATCAGGCGATCGGCTGCCTTCAGTGCGCGATCCCCGGTGGCGATGCCAGTCCAGAGCGCGTGCCCGGGATTTGACGAGACGACCACTGCGCGTCGATTGTCCTTTTGCAGCGCGAGCGCATACGTTCCAAGATCGTCGCACCAGAAGTCGCGCTCGAAACGCTCACGCAGCGCTTCGGCCTCGTTGGCGAGGCGATCGCCCGTTGCCTTGTCGCCGGCTCGGCGATAAAGCTCGGCGATGCCTCGTTTCGCCATATAGACATAACCCTGGACCTCGACGAGCGCGATGGGTGGCGTCGCGAGGCTGCCGTCGCGATTCATGATCGCATCGCCGGAATCCTTCCATCCCTGATTCGCGAGACCGCTCTTTGACTCGGTCGCGTACGCGAGGTAACCGTTTCCGCTACGCGCGATCGCGCGATCGATCCAGCCGAGTGCCGCTTGCACGTGCGCTTCGAGCTCGCTGAATAGATCGAGCCGCCCGGTCCATTGAGCCTGCTGCCCGAGCAGGACGAGAAACAGCGGCGTCGCATCGACCGATCCGTAGTACGGCGTTTGCGGAATCTCGTCGAGGTGCGCCATTTCGCCGACGCGCAACTCGTGCATGATCTTTCCCGCTTCCTCGTCGCGCCAGGCATCGTCGTGCGTTCCCTGGAACGACGCGAGCAGGCGCAGCGTGTCTTCGGCACGGTCGGGCAGGAACACCAGCGTTTCGAGCGACGAGATGATCGCGTCGCGACCGAACAGCGTCACGTACCACGGCACGCCGGCAGCGAAGTACCGATAGCCGCGAAGCGTGGTTCGTAGCAGATGCAAATCGCGCAAGGACCGTGCAACCGCGCTATTGAGGCGCGGATTGTCGGAGTGCAACTGCGTGGCGTTCGCAACCCACGCGTCGGCCGCCTTGTCCTGCGCTTGCCGCGCACGCTCGACGTGCTCGTCTCGCGCGGCTTCCTTGTGCGGTGGTGCCGGAAGCGCTTCGTGGGCGGGCGCCTCCTCGACGCGCAATGACAGGCGAATCGTCGCGCTCGTATGCGGCTCGATGGAAAGATCGAACGACGCTGTGGAATCGTCCGCATGGTGCGGCTGCGGCTCGAACACCGCGGACAGCGAACGACGAACGTTGTCGGCGCCCTCGTAGTCGAAACGCAGCGTTTCGCCGACCCATCGCGGTGGCTCGAGCTTGCCGCGCTTCTTTTGCGGCGCGCCGCGCACGACGAAGAGCGGCTCGAATCGGCTGCGAAGGCGGATCGTGACCGGCAGGCGGATGGTTTTGACGCAAAAGTTCTCGAACGCAATGCTGTCGTGCAGTGCGCATTCCGCGGCGTCGAGCGTGCGCTCCCATCGGATGCCGACGCTTTCCTTTTCCAGCAGGTCGTCGCTTGCGGTCTTCAGGTCGCGGTTGGTCAGGGCGAGCGTGGCCGACGAGCCTTTCGCCGCGATCGAGGCCAGGCGATCGGCCTGCGCATCGGCAATTCGCAACTCGTAGCCGTTCAGGTAACGGCAGTCGTGATAGTAGAGACCAAGTCCGTTCGATGCGTCGAACGGAATGTCGCCATTCGTCTCGCACAAAAAGAACAGCTCGTCGTTCTTGATGACGAGGGCGTGCGCGATGCTCGACGTCGTCGAGGAGCGCCCGTGCCGAACGATGCGGCGGTGTCCCGCCTCGTGCCTTATTTCGTCCCGTTGTTGATCCGGCATGGGCTTCGCGCGATGGCGAAAATTCGACAGAGCGCCGAAAGATCAGTTCCTCGACATGGCCGGGCGAGCGCGATCTGGCTTAAGCTCCGCGATGCGGCGTGCCGGTGCACACGCTTCGGCTACGCGTACGGGAGATGGCCGCGATCGAGATGAAACGACGGCTTCCACGCACCTTTCGTGCGCTTGCGCATCGCAACTTCCGGCTGTTCTTCACCGGACAAGGCTTGTCGCTGATCGGCACCTGGCTGCAGCAGGTGGCGATGGGCTGGCTCACGTACCGCCTCACGAATTCGGCGTGGCTGCTCGGCGTCGTAGCGTTCTGCGCGAACGTCGGCATTCTTCTGTTCAGCAACCTGGCCGGCGTGCTCGCCGACCGGATCGACCGCCGCCGGGGACTTCTGACGACGCAATCGCTGATGCTCGCGCAGGCCGTCGTGCTCGCGGTGCTCGTCGCCTTTGGATGGATTCAGACGTGGCACCTGATCGTGCTCGCGTTGTGGCTCGGGACGTGCACGGCATTCGACACGCCACTTCGCCAGTCGATGTACGTCCATTTCATCGCCGACCGCGACGATCTCGGCAACGCGATCGCGCTCAATTCGATGCTCGTCAATACGGCGCGCGTCGTGGGCCCCGCGATCGCAGGGCTGCTTTTGAGCATCACGAGCGAGGCGGCATGCTTTGCACTGAACGCGCTTTCGTTCGTGGCCGTGATCGTCGCCATCTCGCGGATGCAATGGCCATCCGATGCGCGGGAGCACGTCGCGTCCGGCTGGTGGGCGAGCTTCGTCGAGGGCGTCCGCTATGCGCGCGGACTCGCGCCGGTGCGCGCATTGCTGGTGCTCGTCGCGGCACTTGCCTGGACGATCGCACCTTATTCGTCGCTGATGCCGGTCTACGCGAAGGACATCTACGGCGGCGGTCCGCACACGCTCGGCTATCTCCTGTCGGCGGCGGGCGTCGGCGCGCTGGTGGCGACGCTTTGGCTCGCGCACCGCGCGACGGTTCGCGGGCTTGGCCGCATCATCCTCTACGCCGTCGCCACGAGCGGCGCATCGCTCGCGGCATTTGCCTACATGCGGATCTACCCGATCGCGCTCCTATTGCTGGTGCTCGTCGGCGGCGCGACGATCCTTGCCGCTGCATCGACGAATACGATTCTGCAGACGATCGTCGAGGATCGCCTGCGTGGACGTGTGGCCGCGTTCTACACGCTCGCATTCCTCGGCATCGCGCCGCTTGGAAACCTCGCCGCGGGCGCTATCGCGGGTTACATGGGCGTTCCCTTCACGTTCGCGGTGAACGGTGCGCTCGCGTTTGTCGCGGCACTTTGGTATCGCCGCAAGCTGCCCGTGGTGCGCTCCGTGCTTCGTCCGATGTACGAGGCGCTCGGCGTGCCGCCCGGACCCACCGGCACGACGCGCCGATGGCGATTCGCGGGTCGTTCTGTTGAACGATCCGATAATTGACGCGTGCGATCGGGAGGCTAGCGCATCCAATGCGGTCGGCGACGCTCGGAAACGTTCACCGCCGCTCGATCCTCGGATCGAGCGCATCGCGAAGGCCATCGCCGAGCAGATTGAACGCGAGCACGGTCAGGAAGATCGCGAGCGCTGGAAATATTGCCTCGTGCGGTGCGGTAATCATGTCCGAGCGCGCCGCATCGAGCATCGCTCCCCATTCGGGCGTCGGGGGTTGCGCGCCGAGTCCCAGGAACGACAAACTCGCCGCCGTGATGATCGAGGTGCCGATCCGAAGCGAGAAGTAGACGACGACGGCCGCGATCGTGCCGGGAAGGATGTGACGGAACACGATTGTTGCCGAAGATGCGCCGAGGCTTCGCGCCGCTTCGATGTAGGTCAGATGCTTCAATGCGAGCGTGTTGGCGCGCACGAGCCGCGCGAACGTCGGCACGCTGAAGATCGCGACCGCGGCAATCACGTTCGCCATACCGCCGCCGAGAATGGCGACGATCGCGATCGCGAGCAGGATGCCGGGAAACGCGAACAGCACGTCGCAGATGCGCATGATCACGCGATCCCACCAGCCTTCGCCATAGCCGGCGAGCAGACCGAGCAGCGTACCGACGATGGCCCCGACGGCCACCGATACGAAGCCGGCTGCGAGCGAAATGCGCGCGCCCATCAGGATGCGGCTGAAGATGTCGCGACCGAGCGCGTCGACGCCGAACCAGTGGGTGAGCGATGGTTTTGCGTTGAGCGCGTCGTAGTCGAAGTAATTCTCGGCGTCGTACGGAACGATCCACGGCGCGATGATCGCGACAGCGATAAGCAGCACGACGAACGCGCCCGCGATCATCGCGACCTTCTGGCGCTTGAACTTGCGCCAGAACTCGGACCACGGCGTGCGCACGCGCTCGATGGCGCCGGCCGGCACGGCGGCGGGCAGCGTGGCCATCAGCAGGCGACGCGCGACTGGCGCGGGCAACGGCTTCGTGTCATCGGTATCGAATCGTCGGGTTGATGAACCCGTACAGCACGTCGACGATCAGGTTGATCAGGATGAATTCGAGCGAGAACAACAGCACGAGTGCCTGGATTACCGGATAGTCGCGCATGTCGACGGCGTCGACGAGCAGGCGGCCGAGCCCCGGCCAGTTGAACACTTTCTCGACGACGATCGAGCCGCCGAGCAGAAAGCCGAACTGCAGGCCCATCATCGTCACGACCGGGATCAGCGCGTTGCGCATGCCGTGCTTGATCACGACACGCCGTTCGTCGAGGCCTTTCGCGCGCGCCGTGCGGATGAAATCTTCGCCGAGAATGTCGACGAACGACGAGCGCGTGAACCTTGCCATGATCGCCGCCACGGCTGCGCCGAGCGTGATCGACGGCAAAATGTAGTGGCGCCACGTGTCGTTGCCGACGGTCGGAAGCCAGTTCAAATCGACGGCGAAGATCTGCATCAGCACCATGCCGAGCGCGAACGCCGGGAACGAGATACCCGAGACGGCGAGCGTCATGCCGACGCGATCAGGCCAGCGGTTGCGCCACACGGCGGACACGATGCCGATCGCCATGCCGAAGAGCACCGACCATGCCATGCTCCACATCGTGAGCCATAGTGTCGGCATGAACCGCTCGCCGATCTCCGTTGCCACGGGACGTTTCGTGCGAATCGAGCGTCCGAAATCCCAGTGCAGCACGCCGTTGACGAAACGCACGAATTGTTGCGCCAGCGGCTTGTCGAGCCCGAGGTCCTTCCGCACCAGCTCGACGGTTTCCGGCGTCGCATCCTGTCCAGCCGCGAGGCGCGCTGGATCGCCGGGCAACAAATGCACGAGCATGAAGACGAAAAAGCCGATCAGCAGAAGCGTCGGCAGAAGACCGAGCAGGCGCTTGGCGATGTACGCCGTCATCGCCTCACTCTAGCAAATGGATTGCACGCGCCTGCGCATTGCGTGTCTGGCGTCGCTTCGCTCGCATCGTGCGAAAGCGGACCATTGGTTCCTGACTATGTCACGATGCACTCGTGGAAACGATGTCGATCTCCAAGTTCAGGGCGACGTGTATCGGCGTCATGCAGCGCGTCAAGCGTACGGGCCGGCCGGTCTTGATCATGCGGTACGGTCAGCCGGTTGCCGAAGTCGTTCCTCCCTCGCGGCCTGCCGGGAAAGGAAAGTGGATCGGATCGATGGCAGGCACCGCAGTCACGGTCGGCGAAATCGTCTCGTCGGCAGCGGACCTGGATGACTGGAGGTACTGCGTCGTTGAGGCTATTGCTCGACGCGCATATCTGGTTCTGGATTCTGACCGAGCCGACCAGGATCGGTCGTCGCGTTAGAGCCAAGATCGCCCGGGCCAGGAACGAAGTTTGGTGATGGCGATGTTGGTAGCAGTGCTCCAACCCCCGACCGCCTAGCCTCGGCTCGATCGCGCTCTCTGGCGAATTGACGTCGCCGCCATGCACATCCTCATCGCGCGAATCGCCACAAAAGATGGCGGTCAAGGAATGAACGCGTCCGCAACCGCCATCCATCGATCGTTCCTGCCCGATCGAGCTCGGCCCTGCGCACGTTGTCGAGAATCTCGGCGCCGGTCGGCGCATCGGTTCGCGGAGCTTCCGCGCGCCATCGCCAGATTCGTTCGAGCTCGTCGAGAAACTCCGCTCGCTCCGCCTTGGCGCGGTACCGTTCGATGTCCCCGACGGCGCGCTCGCCAATCGAGTCGCGAAGACCCGGATCGCTCGCAAGCCGTCTCATCCACGTTGCGGCTTCCGCGATATCGGGTTCGGCCCAATGCACGGTTTCTCTCAACACACCGCGCGAATAGGCCGGAACCGAACCGTCCACCGGAACGAGACGGTAGCCGACGACACACGAATTCGCCTGGTTCATGAACGTCATGTTGCCCGACCAGCCGGTTGCGATCACCGGCTTTCCAAGCGCCATCGCCTCCATTAATCCATAACCAAACCCTTCGGCGCGATGCAGTCCGACGAAGACGTCACACGAGGCGAATAGCTGCAGCAGCTCGGTTCTTGGCAATACACGGTCGATGATCGTGATCGAGCGCTGGTCGATGCCGCCCAGTGCGGCGAGCTCGACTGCGGACGAGCCGCCGCTGTTCCCGTTGTTGACCTTGATGACGAGGTGAGCTCGATCCTCGGCGTTGAACGCGCGCAGGAACGCGGCAATCGCCGAATACGGATTCTTCCGATTGGGATCGCTCCTCGGGTCGAGCGTGCACAGGAATACGACCTTGTCGCCCGGCAGGTCGAACATCGAGCGACACGGTTGCACGTCGGGCGGATCGCAAGGCGCGTGCATCACGTCGATGATCGGGGCGCGCACGCGCCGAACATGCGACTCGAGCGCCGAGCGCGTGAAGTTCGATCCCGAGAGCAGAACGTCGAAGTATTCGAGCGACGCCGCCCATTTGTGCGGAATGAACGGCAACTCCCACCAGAGGAAGCCTGCGGTGACGACATCGGATCGCAGCCGCACGGGACCGTTCACGATGCTTTGCGGCAAGGACGTGAGCGAAAGCACCGCGATCGTGATGCCGTATGGCAGTCGATCGGCCGAATCGACTGTCCACTCGCGAAAGCATGTCTCGTGTCCCGAGCGACCGTAGCCCGCGTCGCAGTCCAGCACCGCCACCGGGAAACCTCGGCCAAGGATCAGGCGAATGACGTTTCGTGCGCTCTCGCCCAGGCCGATGTTCGAGCTCGCATAACCGATGACGTTGAAGCCGAACGGGCGCATGCCCGCAATCCGGCTCGCATCGCTGTTCACATTGTCCGGCACCGGCGCCGGCGCGCGCGACGCGTCGGCGGCAACGATGCGCTGACCTGCATGCTGCATGTCTCAAACGCCGGCGCCAAGCGCGGCGCTGGCCCTTGTGATACCAACGGGTCTTGCGCCCGCTACTTCAGATCGATGTCCCTGAAATCGAACGACGCATCCGGCATGACGTATACACCGGAAAGCCGCTTGCTGTGTGCCGACAGAAGCTTCTCGGTGACGAGCGGCGCCCACGGTGCATCGTTCCAGATGCGCTCCTGCGCGTCCCGATAGAGCTTCGCCTTCTCGGCCTTGTCGCTCGTCGCGAGCGCGCCCTTGATGTCGGCATCGACCTTGTCGTTCTTGTAGTACGCGGTGTTGAAAAGCTTCGGCGGCCACGAATCGCCGAAGAGCAGCGGACGAAGCGCCCAGTCGGCTTCGCCGGTCGACGCCGACCAGCCGACGTAATACAGCCGCACCGGTGCAGTCTTCGGATCCTGCCAGCTCTCGACGCGCTCGACGCGCTGCCCGGTTTCGAGCAGCGTGATCTTCGTCTTGATGCCGATCTGCGCGAGCTGCTGCTGCAAGAACTGCGACACCTTCTGCGCGGTGCTGTGGTTGTACGCCGACCACAACTCCGTCTCGAAGCCGTTCGGATAGCCGGCCTCGGCCATCAGTTTCTTCGCCTTCGCGAGATCGTACGGCCACGGGCCGAGCTTGACGCTGTATTCCACGGCATCGGGGACGACGCCGTCGGCCGGCACCGCGTAACCCGCGAACGCCACCTTCGCGAGCGCCTGCTTGTTGATCGCGTACGCAATTGCCTGGCGCACCTTGGGATTGTCGAAAGGCTTCTGCTGCGTATTCATCGACAAATAGCGAAGCACGATCGATGGCGCCGCCACGAGCTCTAGATTGGGCTTTGCCTTCAGCACGTCGGCGAGCTCGTAGGGCACCGGGAACGTGAACTGCGCTTCGCCGGTCTGCATCAGTGCCGCGCGCGAGTTGTTGTCGACGACCGGCTTCCATGTGATCGTGTCGACCTTCGGATAACCCTTGCGCCAGTAGTTCTCGTTCTTCACGACCTTCAGGTAGTCGGTCTGCTTCCACTCGACGAACTTGAACGGTCCCGTGCCGACCGGGTGGAACGCGATGTCCTTGCTGCCGTACTGCTTCAATGCGGCAGGACTGATCATCACGCCCGACGGATGCGCGAGGTCGTTGATGAACGCCGAGAACGGCTCTTTGAGCGTGATGCGCGCCGTATACGGATCGACCACTTCGGTCTTCGCAATGATGCTGTAGAGACCGTAGCGCTTGAGCTTGTTGTCGGGATTGGTGACGCGATCGAAGTTGACCTTGACGGCTTCCGCGTTGAAGTCGGTGCCGTCCTGGAACTTGATGCCATGCTTGAGCTTGATCGTGTACGCGAGCCCATCGTTGCTCACGTCGTAGCTTTCGGCGAGCACGGGAATCAGCTTCATGTTGCGGTCGAAGCCGAACAAACCTTCGTAGAACGACTTCGCCATCGCCTGCGACAGCGTGTCGTTCGCATCGTACGGGTCGGTCGTCGTGAACGTCGACGCGACCGCCAACACGACGTCCTTGGTCGCGTAGGCAGGCGCGGCGAGCGCGAGCGCGGCGAGCGTCGCGGCGAGCGTGCGGAACAGCGATTTCATCGGAAGGCTCCTTGCAAACGAGCAGGAATGATCAATAGGGACCGCCGACGCGATGCGTGGCGACGAAATGTCCGGGCCCGACCTCGATGAGCGGTTGTACGAGCGGCTCGTCGCCGACGTTCCTGATCGGGCTCGGAATTTCGTCGGATGATAGCGCTCTTTGGCGGCGCCTCCGGGACGGATCGGCGACCGGCACGGCGGCCATCAGCTTTCGCGTGTACGGATGCTGCGGGTTGTCGAACACGACACGGCGCGGTCCGATCTCGACGATCTGGCCGAGATACATCACCGCGACGCGGTGGCTCACGCGCTCGACGATCGCCATGTCGTGCGAGATGAAGAGATACGAGACGCCGAACTCGTCTTGGAGGTCGAGCAGCAGGTTCACGACCTGCGCCTGGATCGAGACGTCGAGCGCGGAGACCGCTTCGTCAGCGATGATGATGCGGGGATTGAGTGCGAGCGCGCGGGCGATCGCGATGCGCTGTCGCTGCCCGCCGGAGAATTCGTGCGGGTAGCGTCGGGCATGGTCAGGCGCGAGTCCGACGTGATCGAGCAGCCAGGCGACGCGCTCTTCCGCCTCACGACCTTTCGCGACGCCGTGGATGTAGAGCGGCTCGGCAACCGAGAAGCCAACGGTAAGACGCGGATCGAGCGATGCGAACGGGTCCTGGAACACCATCTGGATGTCGCGCCGCACACCTTTGAGCGCGTCGTCGGGAAGCTTCGCGATGTCGCGGCCCTCGAATTCCACGCTTCCGTTCGTGATGTCGACGAGCCGCAAGAGCGAGCGCCCGGTCGTGGACTTGCCGCAGCCCGATTCGCCGACGAGCGCGAGCGTTTCGCCCGCGCCAAGATCGAAGCTCACGCGCTCGACTGCGTGCACTTGGCGGCGGACGCGCCCGAGCAAGCCCGACTTGACCGCGAAACGCGTCGTAAGATTACGCACGGAGAGGAGGGGTGCGCGCCCCTCACTCCAGCCCTTTCCCCGCGCGACGGGAGAGGGTGCCGATCGCATGCGAGGCGGGTGAGGGGCTTCGTCCGCCACCGGAAACTTCCTCGGCAAATCCTCGTTTCGCAAAGCGCCAAGCTTCGGCACCGCGGCGAGAAGCGCGCGCGTATAGGGCTTCGATGGCGCCCGGAAGATCGATTCCGCGTCGCCTTCCTCGATCTTCTCGCCGCCGCGCATCACGACAACGCGATCGGCGACTTCCGCGACGACGCCCATGTCGTGCGTGATGAACATGACGGCCATGTGCATCTCGTCCTGCAGCAGCCGGATCAGCGTCAGGATCTGTGCCTGAATCGTCACGTCGAGCGCCGTGGTCGGCTCGTCGGCGATCAGGAGCGCGGGACGGCACGACAGCGCCATCGCGATCATCACGCGCTGGCGCATGCCACCCGAAAGCTGATGCGGATAGCGATCGAGCACCGACCGCGCTTCTGGAATGCGTACCTGCTCGAGCATGCGCAACGCCTCCGCCCGCGCTGCGCGATCGCCCTTGCATTGATGCAAGCGAATCGACTCCGCGATCTGCTCGCCCACCGGAAACACCGGATTGAGCGAGGTCATCGGCTCCTGAAAGATCATCGCGATCTCGGCGCCGCGCATCGCGCGAAGCGTCGCTGCATCCGCGTGCACGAGATCGACGCTCGCGCCCGAGGGTCGTGCGAACGCGATACGGCCGTTGACGATGCGTCCGCCGCCGTGCTCGACGAGGCGCATGATCGACAAAGCGGTCACCGATTTGCCCGAGCCCGATTCGCCGACGATGGCGACGGTTTCGGCGCGGCCGATCGCGAACGCCAGGTTCCGGACGGCCACGACGACGCGGTCGGTCGTCGCGAACTCGACGCCGAGGTTGTCCACGTCGAGTACGAAAGAAGCGGGCGACGCCTGCGCCGGCGTCGCCCGAGGGGCGGGCGTGCGGTCGATGATCGGTGCGGTCAGGAGGCAGCTTCCCCTACGCTACCAGAACTCGCGCATCGCCGTATCAAGTCCGCAATCGTAGTCTCGCGGCGCGCCCGATGCTCGACGCGTCAAAGCTTGTTCGCGATCCCCGGCGTGCATCCGGACCAGAGCACCGGCTGAAACGGATGCGCCGCGATTTCGCCATTCACTCGCGGATATCGTGCGTCGTAGTTCGTGACGACATTGAACGCTCAGACGGCGGAGGTCGGGCCGTTCGCGGCTTCGACCTCCCACACCTGGCCCTGGATCGGCGAGGGATCGAACCCCGATCCTCCGTCGACGATGAACCGTCCGGTCAAGGGATCGAAATACGCGACGCCTCCCCACGCTGCGCTGGCTGAATGAAAGATCGCCGCCGGAGGAGCGACCAGCCCTGACAATGTGCTGTACCAGGAGGGGAGCGTGCCGAGGTGGTCGTCGAACCGGGTGTCCACGAAATCGTAGGCCGTTGCCGGGAACGGCAGCTCCCACGTACTTCCGGCGAGCAGCATCGTCTGCGTCACCGGGTCTTCGGTCGCGAGCGGGACACACCAGGCCGTTCCCTCGGCGATCCATCCTTCCTGTTGCAGCAGGTCCTGCGACGACCGCGTAAGCGTTGAGCCGTTGCGTCGCGGGATCGCCAAAGCCCAGCGAACCGGCGAGCCGCTGTCCATATCCGCCCGTATGCTCGGGGGTGGTGTATTGCGCGAAGACCTCGGCGCCACGGTAGTCTTTGCGCAGGATGAAGTTGATGACGCCGCCGATCGCGTCGCTGCCATAGACCGCGGATGCGCCGTCTGCGAGCACCTCGACATGGTCGACCGCCGCGAGCGGAATCGCGTTCAGGTCGATGCCGCGGGGAGCGAACGGGTACGGCGCCACACGGCGACCGTCGAGCAGCGCGACGGTGAACTGGTAACCCAATCCGCGCAGAGCGCCGCCCGCGAACCCCGCGGCGTTCGCGCCACCCTTGAGTCCCTGCGACTCGTTGAACGCGCTGAAGCTCGTCGTCGCCGATATTCGTTCGACGAGTTGCGCGGCGGTCTGGAGATTCGTCCGCTCGATTTCGTCGTGAGTGATGATCCGAAGCGGTAGCGCGGTCTCGCGTTCGACGGTTGGAATGTTGCTTCCCGTCACGTACACGCTGATGCTGGGCGATTCGCTGTCCGTCTCGCGCACGACGTCCTCGCCGAACGCGGGGAATGCCATCGACGCGCCGATGCCGATCGCACGCGCGATCGTCTGCTTTCGCGACGTGGCCCGGCGCCGTCGAGCGCCCGGTGCACGCCAACGGACGTAACGCAGCGGGAAACCGTTGCCGCCTGCATGGTGTCGCGGAACGTGACGATCGGCGCGGAGGAGGGCATTATCACGTATCGGCACGAAAGAGGAGGAACCCGCCATGGCAACCCCCCAATGGAATCTGAGCGGCCATTACTACGAAACCTGCAGTTGCGACATGGTCTGTCCGTGCGTGACGACGCAGATGGCAGCGCGCCCGACGATGGGATCCTGCACGTTCGCGATGGGCTTCGACGTCGAGCGAGGTCGCTACGGCGACGTGTCGCTCGACGGGCTGGGCTTCATCGTGCTCGGCCGCACACCGGAAGCGATGAACAAGGGCAACTGGTCGGTCGGGATCGTCGCCGACGCGCGCGCGAACGCAGCGCAGCGCGACGCCATCGCGGCGATCGCGAGCGGGGCCGCGGGCGGACCGATGGCGCCGCTTTCCGGCCTCGTCGGCAATTTCCTCGGCGTGGAATCGGCGCCCATTCGCTTTACGAGCGACGGGATCAAGTGGTCCGTCGATGCGGCGCAGTTCGTCGACATGGCCGCCGAAGGTGCGATGGGCATGGATCCGGGCGCTCGCGAGCCCATCCATCTCGACAATACCGGCCATCCCGCGGCCAATCGCTTCGCGCTCGCGCATCCGCTGCGCAGCCATGTGCACGCGTTCGGCATGGACTGGGACGATGCGAGCGGGCGCAACAACGGGCAATACGCGCCGTTCTCGTGGCAGGGCGGCTAAGGCGGATTGCTCGTCACGCGCCACCGGCGGCGCCCGCGGCGATGCGTTCCATGCAATCGCCGATGACGCGCGCCTGCGCGTCGGTGAGGTAGCGCCCGAACCATCGATCGATTTCAGCGCGGTACACCGGCCACATCGCCTTGCGCATGTCGCGGCCCTTGTCGCTGATCGCGCAATAGGCGCCACGTCGGTCCGCGGCGCATGCCTCGCGCCGGATCAAACCGGCTTTTTCCAGCCGATCGGCAAGGCGCGAGAGGTTGCTGCGCGAAAGCACGATGCGCTCGGCGAGCTCATGCATCCGGAGCTTGCCTTCAGGACCGTTCTCGAGCGCCCACAGCACGTCGTACCAGGCGAGCGGCGGCAATCCGGCCGCCTGCAACGCGGCCTCGACGCGTTCGAGCAGCCGCGCATGGGCGACCAGAAACGCCGCCCAGGCGTGACGCTGGGCTGCGAGGCGCGTGCGCTCGGTCATCGCCGTTCGGTCGATCGCTCCTTTCGAGGACGCGGCGATTGTCGCGCAATGTAGTTGCAATTGCAATCATTCGTGATATAGTTGCAACTGCAATCATCTCGATTGCGCTCTCCGGCGAGCATCGGGCCGGGGACTCACCACGAAACGGAGAAGACGATGACAACGGAACTCACGCTGGAAAACCTGCAGGCGCGCCTTCGCGCCAACCCTGCGCTGGTGCTGCTCGAAGCGCTGCCGGAGAAGTACTACCGCGATTGGCATCTGCCGGGTGCGCGACATCTGCCGCACGACGAGGTACGCGCCGGCGCCGGCCGCGTCGTCCCCGACAAGTCCGCGCCGATCGTCGTGTACTGCGCGAGCGATACCTGCCGCAATTCCCACATCGCGGCGAGCGAGCTTGTGCGTCTCGGCTACACCGACGTGGCCGTGTTCACCGGCGGGAAGAAGGCGTGGAGCGAGGCGGGACTGCCGGTGGAGCGCGAGGCGACACAGCCGGCGTAAGGCGCAATGCCGGGCCGCCGGCCAGGGCTTGTCGGGGCGCTGCTAAACCTTCTCGGGCTCCGACGCACGCCGCTTCTGCAGCAGGGCCGGGACGGGCCGCGTCTTTCGCGCGGCGTGGATGTGCGCATGCCGATGCTCGCCCGTCCTTTCCGGCGTATCGGCATGCGTGCGCGTGATGGGCGGTTGATCCGGATTCTTCGCGTACGCCGCTTCGCGTTCCGCGCGGCGCACATCGCCACGGGCCGCGGATTGCGGCGATGAATCATCGCGCACGTGCCTGCGCCGGGCATCGCCATTGCCAACGCGCTCGCGCGGACCATCGCCATTGGCAACGTGCTCGCGCGGACCGTCGCTTGCCGCGCCGCGCGGCCGTCCGGCGCCCGCGTGTGCACGAGGCGTTCCCGTCGGCGCATGCGGCGCGCGATCGCGCGCACCGCGAATGGCGGCGGCGACGTCGAAATCGTCCGCGATCTCGATGGCGACCTTCTTCTTCAACAGACTCTCGATTTCGGAGAGATATTTTTCTTCCTCGGGCGCGACGAGGGAAAT
>Ga0070731_10002165_pt1 | contig 19069 bp, 14 predicted proteins | sample Coa_R1_2_FD_66448 | JGI IMG/M metagenome (GOLD analysis project Ga0070731, IMG submission 66448) | Surface soil microbial communities from Centralia Pennsylvania, which are recovering from an underground coalmine fire - Coalmine... | ecosystem: Environmental > Terrestrial > Soil > Unclassified ... | reverse complement strand
AGAGGCCGCCGCCGCAGAAGACGCTCGTGAAGGCTGCGAACGCGGGCCACGCGAATGGATGCCCGTGTGCGCCCGGCGTGCTCGGGACGCGGTCGAGCAGGTACAGGAAGACGCCGGCGAGGAGGAGCCCCGAAGGGACGGAGATTCGCGCCGCAGTTCGGAGGCCGTGGAAGCCGACGAGTGCGATCGCCGCCTGACCGAAGCCGATCGTCACTCCGAGTACCGCGGCACGGGGTGCGCTCACGCCGACCCCTTTCGCGATCACAGCGACGGCGAGCGCCGAGGCGAACGCCTGGGCCGCGAACCAGTAGACGCCCGTGACAATGCGGAACGGTGAGGTGAAGACCTTCGAGCCGCGGCGCCCGAATGTCGCCCGCAGCGCGACTTGCCCGGGCACGCCGTAGTCGACGCCGACCTGCGCGAGTACGACGAGGATCAGTCCCGCCGCGCCGTAGCCGATGGCGCCGCTCGCGAGTGCCCAGCGCCACGACAGGTGCCCGACGATCACCGCGAGCGCCCCCAGGACGATCAGTGCCGGGTTCATCTGACCCATGTAGAGGATGGCGAAGAGGTCCCAGCCGCCCGTCGTCCGCAACTCGGGTGGCACCGGCTCGATTCCGCGGCGCTCGACGTTGACGCGCTTCACGCAGCCATCCCGCCGTCGACGAGCAGCACGGCGCCCGTCACGTATGAGGCGTCATCGGATGCGAGAAAGAGGATCGGCGCGACCACCTCCTCCATACGGCCGAGCCTCCCAAGTGGCGTTTGCGCAGTGAGTTCGTCGCGGATGTGGTCGACCGAGAGCATGGGTCGCGTCAGCTCCGTGTCGACGTACGCTGGGCAGACAACGTTGACACGCACCCCTGAGGGCGCCCACTCGCGAGCGAGAGTGCGAGTGAGCTGCACGAGGCCAGCCTTCGACGCGCCGTAGCCCGCGAGCCGCGGGCTCGCAACCGTCCCGAGAACGCTTGCGACGTTGACGACGCAGCCGCGCTGCTCGCGCAGATTCGCGAATGTAGCGCGGCAGACGACGAAGGAGCCAACGAGGTTCACCGCGACGATCTGCCGGAATGAATCCACGTCGTGTGTCTCGGCCCGCTCGCGCACCGGGGAGATGCCGGCCGCGTTGACGAGGACGCTCGGCACCCCGAGCCGATCGCTGAGGGTCGCGAGCGCGCGATCGACGGCGTCCGCGTCAGTGACGTCCGCGCTGAGCGCGAGGCCACGGTCGCCGATCTCGCGCGCGACGGCCTCGCACTGAGCGCGAGTGCGTGCGAGTACGCCGACAGCCGCGCCCTCGGCGGCTAGCGCGAGTGCGACCCCCCGCCCGATGCCGCGGCCGCCGCCTGTCACGAGGCAGACCCGGTCGACGAATCGCCGTCCCACCGCTCAGGCGCGCGACCAGGGGCTATCGTCGAGGCCGGCCAGCCAGCGCGCGTATTCCATTGCGAGCTCCCGGTCGTACTGCGCGAGGATCGTCAGCTTCTCCGTCTCGATCGAACCCTCGGCATGTACTGCTAGGACCGCCTGGTACCCGCCGTACTCGCCGGTCGTGAGATCGCTCGCGAGGTTCATCACGCGGAGACGCTCTGCGCCGGGAGTGCCGCTCGCGCCGGTTAGGTAGTGGCGCAGCGCCGGCCCGTAATCCGGGTGGTCGAGGTCCTCCGCAGCCGGGTATGTGACGAGTAGGCCGCCGCAGATGTCTTGCACGTGCTGGAAGGCGGTGTGCAGTCCCTGCGCGAAGTGGAGCTTCGCGATGTTGACCAGCAGAGTGTCCGGGATGGCGACCTCGCGGACGAAGCGGCAGCGTTGCGCGGCGTGATGCGTGAGGGCGCGGACCGTCTCTGCGTAGGCAACCAGATACGAGAGCTTGTCGCGGACGTGCCCCGCACGCTCGAGCCCGTTCGCCTGTGCTGCGAGCAATGCCACGCCGACAAGCGCGTCGAGAAGCGGCAACTTGTACGAGACGGCCGTGAAGCGGTGGAACTCGACGAAGCCGCGCGCCAGCGGCCCGGCGAGCTCGTGCTGACCCGCGAGGAAGACGCGCTCGTTTGGCACGAAGACGTCGTCGAAGATCGTCAGCGTCTCGACCATCTTCCGTGCCGCCGAGATCGGGTGCTCGGCGTGGACCTTGCCGTCGCTTGCAAGATATGGACTCGCGACGAGCGTCAGGCCCGGGGTGTCGATCGGAATGGCGAATGCCACGGCGTAATCAGCGTCGTCCGGTCCCATCTCGCGAGTCGGGAGGACGATCATCTCATTCGCGTTGGCGGAGACGGACGTGTGTGCCTTCGCACCGCGGACGACGATGCCGTTCGCGCGACGCTCGACGACACGAACGTAGGCGTCAGGGTTCGGCTGCTGCGACGGCCCGAGCGAACGATCACCCTTCACGTCCGTCTGGCCGACGCAGAGGGCGAGGTCCTCGTCGCGGCAGTGCTCGAAGTACGCGTCGATGCGCGACGCGTACGGCTCTCCGAGCTGCGCCCGCAGCCCGAGCAGTGCGAAGAGGGCGTCGGTGCCGATCTCCTTGATGAGCACGACGAGCGTCTTCCCGGCGCGGGTCGCGGCCTCGATCAGCTTGCCCCGTGCCAAGAGGTCGGCCGGCGAGCCGGGAACGTTGAAGTAGCGGCTGTAGCCGTCTGCCGTCACCGCGAGTTCGCGATACGCGGGATCATGTGCGAGGCGGTAGTCGAGCGCAGCATGCTCGACGGCGTGCTTGAAGAACGGGTGGGTCGTGACGTCCTCGACCCGCTCGCCGCGGTAGAAGACGCGGCGTCCGTCCCGGAGACTCTCGCGGTACTCCTCGGGGGAGCGAAGCCTGCGCTTCGACGTCACCGTGGTCATCGCCGCGCCGTCCTGGTAAGCGTGCGCAGCACGAACTTCTGCACCTTGCCCGTTGCCGTCCTGGGCAGCGACTCGACGAACTCGATCTCACGCGGTACCTTGAACCGCGCCAGGCGCTCGCCGGCAAACTGCTGGAGCTCCTCTGCGGTCACGACCACGTCGCGACGCAGGACGACGAACGCCTGCGGGACCTCACCCCAGCGGTCGTCCGGGTGCCCGACGACCGCGACCTCGAGCACGTGCGGGTGGGCAGCGAGCGCGCGCTCGACTTCAATAGTCGAAATGTTCTCGCCGCCCGAGATGACGATGTCCTTGAGCCGGTCGCGCAGCTCGATGTATCCGTCCGGGTGCATCACAGCGAGATCGCCTGAATGGAACCAGCCGCCCCTGAAAGCAGCAGCCGTCGCCTCCGGGTCGCGGTAGTAGCCGATGGTGACGTTGTTGCCGCGCATCACGACCTCGCCCACGGTCTCGCCGTCGCGCGGGACATCGCGCAGGTCGGCGTCGACCACGCGTAGCGGCTCGGTCACGACCGAGCCGACTCCTTGCCGGGAATGCAGCACCGCCTGCTCGCCGTCCGAGAGCGTCTCCCACTCCGGCCGCCGCGCGCAGACGGCGAGGGGACCGTACGTCTCGGTCAGCCCGTAGAGGTGCGTGAGGCGGTGTCCGAGCGCGCGCGCTCGCTCGAGCAACGCCGGCGTGGGTGGTGCACCGCCGACGAAGACGTCGAGAAGACGATCGAGCGGCTGCGCCTCCTCCGACTCGACGAGCATGGTTATGACGGTCGGCGCGCCACAAAGGTGAGTGATGCCACGCTTGCGGATCAGCCGCCACGCCTCCGCGGGATCGAGGCTGCCCAGGCATTCGTGTCGTGCGCCTATCGCAGTGACGGCCCAAACGAAGGCCCAGCCGCTGCAGTGGAACATCGGCAGCGTCCAGAGGTATGCGCTCGAGCAGTCTAGCCGCGCCTCTGCCAGGACTCCGAGCGACTGGAGGTACGCGCCGCGGTGCGTGTACATGACACCCTTCGGGTCACCGGTCGTGCCGCTTGTGTACGTGATCGCGAGCAGCGCCTCTTCGCTCGGCACCTGGAGTGGGCCGCCCGTCCCTCGCGCCGCGAGCGTCTGGTACTCGGGCCCGTCGGCGACTAGGACCCGCGGCGGGTCGTCGAGTGTCGAAACGGCGTTCTCGGCGAGATGGACGAAATCGGCGCACGTCACGAGGCAGCGCGCGCCCGAGTGCTCGAGGATGTACGCGTGCTCCGCGACCGACAGGCGCGTGTTCATCGGCACGATGACTCCGCCGGCTCCCGGGATCGCGAAGTGCAGCTCGAGCATCGCGGGCACGTTCGGGAGCAGCGTCGCGACGCGGTCGCCGGTCTCGACGCCGAACCCGCGCAGGGCGACCGCGATGCGCTCGGCACGCGCCAGCAACGCCGCGTACGTCAGCCGTGTGTCACCGAACCCGACGGCGGTGCGGTCCGCCCATACGTCGCCGCTGCGCTGGAGGAAGCGCAGCGGGCTCAGCGGCGCGTGCGCGGGTGAGGAGTCCAGAGACCCGGCCATAGTGTCAGCGCGCCATCTTCAGACCCGGGTCGTCGAGGCGTTCTGCTTCTCGAGGATCTCCTGATAGACCTCCCAGTGGATGAGTTCGTAGAACTCGTCGGCGGTGACGCGGAACGGCCGTGTCGCATTCCAGTTCCCGGACGTCTTGAAGGCCTCAAGCGCAGCACTCATTCCCTTGATCGCGGCGAATAGGAGGAGGGTCGGGCCGAGCACCATCAGGTATCCCGCCTCTGTGAACGCCTCCACCGAGTGCGGCAGTGCGTCCTCGAAGAGCCCGATCAGCGGCCCGTTGATGCGGTCGGCGAACCAGTAGATGTCATCGGTCGAGAAGGTGCCGATCAGTATCGCGTCGGCGCCGGCCGCCAAGTACTCATTGCTACGCCGTACGATTTCGGTCCGGAGGTCCTCGGTGTACGCGCCGTTGCGGACGAGACCGGTGATGTCCGAGCGCGCGACGATGACGAGGTCCCCTTCGCGTGCTTCAACCGCGGCTTCGATCTTCGCGCACATCTCGCGCGTGCCGATCAGGTTCACCGGCGGGACGCCCGGCAGGTACGGGCAGATGCCCGGGTTCTCCTGGTCGTCCAGGTGGACCATCGCCGCGCCGGCTGCCTCGAATTCTTGGATTGCCGAGACGACGGCGATTGGGCCGCCCCAACCCTCCTCGATGTCGGCGAACACTGGAACCTCCACGGCGCGGGCGATGCTCGCGACGATGTCGCGGCGATCGGACTTCGACATGAGCCCGACGTCCGGGTGCAGGTGTGCAGCCGCCTCAGTCGTGTAGCTGCCGACGTAGACCGCCTCGAACCCGAAGCGCTCGATCAAGGCCGCCGAAAGGGCGTCGTGGGCTCCGAGCGCGATGATCGTGCGGCGCTCCGTCATGGCGGCGCGAATCGTCGCCGCCCCGCGAGCACCGCGATCCAACGCTGACATCTTCCGACCTCCTTCCGGTCGAGCTGGTTCAGCGAAAGTGCTTCAAGGTGAAGGTTGTAGACGAAGGGGGTCGGGGTTGTCAACCGTCCGGTTAGTTGCCATATTCCAACCGCTTGGTTGAATTCGGCCTGCCGCAACGGTATCGTTGGCAGCTCGGCGGGCCCGATTCGACGGGGTACTCTAGAAGTGGCTACCAAACACGACGACGTTGCCGCTCGTACTTCCACGGGCGAGCGCGTCCTGGCCGAAGCAGCGCGGCTCTTTCGCACGAAGGGCTACAGCGCGACGACCATGCGCGAACTCGCGGCCGCACTCGACGTCAACAAGGCGACGCTCTACCACTACATCGGCGGTAAGGAGGACCTTCTTTACAAGCTGAGCATCGAGAGCCTCGAGCGCATCATCACCGACGTCAGCCGCGCCATCGCCTTGCAGAGCGACCCGCTGAGCCGGCTCGTCAGCGCCATCAAAGCCCACATCAACACGATGCTTGCCGATCGCGACAAGCACGCCACGATGCTGAACGAGCTGCGCGCGCTGACCGGTGAGCGCGCGAACGACGTCATCGAGCTGCGGGACCGCTACGAGTCACTCATCCGTGCACTCTTGCAGGAAGGGCTCGACCGAGGCCTGATCCGCAGCGACCTCGGCAGCGAGAAGTACTTGACGCTCGGCTTGCTCAACCTGCTCAACTGGACGATCTTCTGGTTCGAGCCAGAAGGCGAGCTGACGCCGCAGGAGATCGGCGAGATCCTCGCGAGCATCTACCTCTTCGGTGTCACGGCCGATGCCGCGCCGGCGTCGCAGCGCGTTGGCGAGGCGGAGGAGGTTGATGGACGCCGCGGTTGACGTCGGTGGAACGTTCACCGACGCGATCACGCGCCGGCCGGACGGCTCTTGGCGTACGAGCAAGGCGCTGACCACGCGGCGTCGGCCGTCGGACGGCTTCCTCGCCGCACTGACAGACAGTGCCGGCAGCGTCGAGGACATCGACTTCCTCGTCCACGGCACCACCGTCGTCCTGAACGCAGTGCTGACGGGCGTCTACCCGAAGACGGCGCTCATCACGACGGCGGGCTTCCGCGACGTGCTCGAGATCATGCGCGGCGACCGGAAGGACCTCTTCGACATCACGCAGCGCAAGCCTGCGCCGCTCGTGCCACGTCCGCTCCGCTTCGAGGTCGACGAGCGTATCGCCGCCGACGGCTCGATCGTGACCGCGCTCGACCGGCTCGAGCTGAGCCGGGTCGTTGCCGAGGTCGTCGCGGCGGGCGCCGAGGCGGTCGCGGTCTGTTTGCTGTTCGCGTTTGCGAACCCTCTCCACGAGACGATGGTCGCCGAGGCATTCGAGGAGCTCGCGCCGGACCTACACGTCTGCCTTTCGCACGAGATCCTGCCGGTCTTCCGTGAGTTCGAGCGGACGAGCACCACGGTCGTGAACGCGCTCGCGCTGCCGCTCATGGCGGACTATCTTCAGGTGGTCCTCGACGACCTCCACCGCGCACGCTTCGGCGGCCAGTTCGGGGTGATGCAGTCCTCCGGCGGTCTCGTCGACCCCGCCGGCGCGCGTCGGCGTCCCGTTGCGACGCTCTTTTCCGGCCCGGCGGGCGGCGTCATCTGTGCGCAGGAGGTCGGCCGACCCGCCGGGTTCGAGAACGTCATCAACTTCGACATGGGGGGGACGAGCTGCGACGTCGCGGCTGTGACGCGCGGCGAAGCAGACCGTGTCAACAGCTTTCAGGTCGGCGGTTACCCCGTGCAGATCGCGTCGCTCGACATCGTCTCGGTCGGCGCAGGTGGCGGCAGCATCGCGTGGATCGACCGCGGCGGCGGTCTCCAGGTCGGTCCGCGGTCGGCGGGGGCAGAGCCGGGGCCGGCGTGCTACGGCCGCGGCGGCACCGAGCCGACGGTGACCGACGTCGACGTCGTGCTTGGCCGCTACAACCCGACTGCGACACTCGGCGGCGCGCTGCCGATCGACCACCGGCGCGCAACGGCGAGCCTCGAGCCGATCGCGGGCCACCTCGGGGTCTCGGTCGAGGAGGCGGCGTGGGGAATTCTCCGGCTCGTCAACGCGAGCATGGCGAACGCGCTGCGAGAGGTGTCCGTTGAGCGCGGTCGCGATCCTCGGGGGTACGCCCTCGCCGCTGCGGGCGGCGCCGGCCCGGCCCACGCGTTCGAGGTCGGGCAGGAGCTCGCGATGGAAACGGTGCTCGTGCCTGCGTTCCCCGGCGTCGCTTCCGCGCAGGGAATGCTGCTCGCGGATGTTCGACTGGAGCAGGGGCGCACGATCTACCAGCCGCTCGACGATGTCGATGAGACGGAGCTCACAGCTCTCGCGCGCTCGCTCGCGGCGGAACTCACGCAACGCATTGCCGACGGCGCGGTCGAGTGCAGCCTCGTCACGGCGCTCGTGGCCGGCGACATGCGCTACCGCAACCAGACGTGGGAGATTACGGTTCCGCTCTCGCTCGGCGCACTCCAGCCGTCACGTCTCGCGGCATCCTTCCACGCTGCGCACCGCGCGCGCTACGGCCACGCATTCGAAGACGCGGAGGTTGAGCTGATCAACCTGCGGGTCGCGGCGATCGGCACACTCTCATCGCGAAAGGAGAGCGTCCCCGACTGGCCGGAATTCCCCGAGAGGCGGCGGGCGGTCTATTGGGGTCAGACCTGGGAGTGGCTCGACACGCCGGTGCTCTCGCGTGCTCAGGTGGTACGTACCGGCGGCGCCGCCGGACCGTTGATCGTAGAACAGGCCGACGCGACGATCGTCGTTCCGCCGGCCGCTACGGTCGAAGCGGTGACCGGCGGAACGCTGAAGATCTCGGCCGGCGTCTCCTCGCAGCGGGAGCGGGTGTTGCTCGGTTCGGAGGAACGTGCCTAGCCACAGCGTCACGGCAGTCGACCCGGTCACGGTCGGGATCATCCGCGCAGGCCTCGTCTCGATCTCGCGGGAGATGGGCGTGACGCTGCGGCAGACTGCGTACTCGACGATCTTCAACGAGGGCGGCGACTTTTCGTGCGGCCTATTCGACGCCTCAGGGCGTCTGGTCGCGCAGGGCGAGTTCGTGCCGATCCACCTCGGAGCGATGCCGTTCTCGGTGCGCTCAGCGATCGACGAGATCGGGATCGAGTCGTTCGAGCCCGGGGACACGGTGCTGTTGAATGACCCGTACCGCGGCGGCAGCCACCTCCCTGACCTCACTGCCGTCAGCCCTGTCTTCGTCGGCGACAGGCTCGTTGGCTTCGCGGCCAACCGCGCCCACCACGCCGACGTCGGTGGCGGTGTGCCGGGCAGCTTCAACGCGCGCGCGCGTGAGAACTACCAGGAAGGCCTGCGGATCCCGCCCGTGAAGCTGTACGAGGCAGGCCGCTTGAACAGTGACCTGCGCGATCTGATCCTGAACAACGTCCGCGTGCCTTCCGACATGCGCGGCGACTTGGAGGCACAGGTGTCGGCGAACCGGACCGCCGTCGACCGACTGCGCGAACTCTGCGCGCGCTATGGCACGGAGACGGTCACACTCGCGGTCGAGGAGGTGTGCCGCCAGTCGGAGCGACGGATGCGCGCCGTGATCTCGTCGTGGCCGGATGGCGTGTACGTCGGCGAGGATTACATGGAGAACGACGGAATCGTCGACGAGCCGATCCGAATCCGCGTCACGCTCCGCGTGAGAGGCGACGAAATCACCGTCGACTTCGAGGGCACGGGTCCGCAGGCGAGGGGCCCGATCAACGCCGCGCCTGGGATGACCGCCTCCGCCGTCTACCTGACCCTCCAGGCGGCGTCGGACCCGACGATTCCGGCGAACGACGGTTGCTTTCGACCGGTGACGCTAAACGTTCCGCGCGGCTGCCTCGTCAACCCCGAGTTCCCCGCCGCGTGTACGGCCGGCAACGAGTGCGCGCACCGAATCGTGAACACCGTTATGCGCGCGTTCGCCGCGCTCCCACACGGCCCGCGCGTCATGGCGTGCGACCACGGCTCGTCGAACAACGTCTTCATCGACAGCATTGGCGCGCGCGGCGACCGCGAGATCCTCTACCAGTACCCGGAGGGTGGCTGGGGTGCGCTAGCGCACAAAGACGGAGAGAACGCGATGTTCTCCTTCATGGGCAACTGCCCTAACACGCCGGGCGAGGCGCTCGAGCTGCGGTTTCCGGTCCGGCTGACGCGTTACGAGCTGCGGCAGGACAGCGGCGGCGCCGGCCGCTGGCGCGGCGGCCTCGGTACGCGGCGCGACTACGAGATCCTCGCGAGCGATGCGGAACTCTCGTTCATCGGCGACCGCTGCAAGCTGCCGCCATGGGGGCTGGCCGGCGCGAGTGCAGGGGCAGCCGGCCGCTATAGCATCGACCGTGGTGCGGGGCTCGAGCCGGCGGCACCAGTCCTTGCGTCGAAGGGTGTAGAGATCCCGCTCCGTCGAGGCGACGTCGTTGTGATCGAGTCGGCCGGCGGCGGCGGCTACGGCGACCCGCTGGAGCGGCCCGTCGAGCTCATCGCCGCCGACCTGGAGGCGGGCTACGTGAGCGCCTCGGCGGTCGCGCGCGACTACGGCGCGAGCGCGACACGGCGCGCAGGGGGCGGCTGGGACGTCAACCAGTCGCGAAACGGAAGGAGGGACACGTGATCACGCGCGAGACGAGCCTATGGCATCCGCTCGCTCCGATGGGCACCGTGAAGTCGACGGAGATCGTAATCGAGCGCGCCGAGGGCTGCTACGTCTGGGACTCCGACGGCCACCGCCTGCTCGACGCGCCGGCGAGTCTCTGGTACTGCAACATCGGCCATGGCCGCAAGGAAATGGCGCAGGCGATCGCACGGCAGGTCGAGGTCCTCGAGACCTACCACACCTTCCTGCGCTACGCGAATCGGCCCGCACTCGAGCTCGCGGAGCGGCTTGTCGACTCCGCCAGACTCGGGACCGACGCGAAGATCGTCTTCGGCAGCGGCGGTTCGGACGCGATCGAGAGCGCGTGTAAGCTCGCACGCCTCTACTGGAACGTGCTCGGCCGGCCCGAGAAGCAGACGATCATCGGCCGCGACCGCTCGTACCACGGCCTGCACGGATTCGGGACGAGCATCGGGGGCCTGCGCCCGTTGCGCGAGGGGTTCGGCAACCTGATCCCGGACGTCCTGCGCGTCGAGACGAACTCGGCCGAGGCGCTCGAGACCGCGATCGGCGAGGCGGGTGCGGACACGATCGCTGCGTTCGTCGCCGAGCCGGTGGTCGGTGGCGGCGGCGCGATCTTCCCCGCGGACGGCTACCTCGCCGAGGCGCAGCGCATCTGCAACGAGAACGACGTCCTCTTCGTTGCCGACGAGGTCGTGACGGGCTTCGGCCGCACGGGCGAGTTCTTCGCGTCGCACCGGTTCGGGATCGAGCCGGACCTGATCGCGTTCGCGAAAGGCATCACCTCCGGGTACGTGCCGCTCGGCGGGCTCGTCGTGTCGGGTCGCGTCGCCGAGCCGTTCTGGACCGACGGCAGCACGAACGTCTTCCGGCACGGCGTTACCTACGCGGGTCACGCGACCGCATGCGCCGCGGGGCTCGCGAACCTCGAAATCCTCGAGCGCGAGCGGCTGATCCCACACGTGCGCGAGCTCGAGCCGGTGCTGATTGCCGCCGTCGAGCAGCTGCGCGACCATCCTGCCGTGGCCGAGGTGCGCTGTGGCGCCGGCCTGATCGCCGGCGTTCGCCTGGCTGATCCCTCGCTCGGGCCCGCGGTCGCCGAACGCATCTACGCCGACGGCGTCATCCCGCGCCTGATCGGCGACGCGGATGTGCTCCAGATCTCGCCGCCATTCGTGATCAACGAGGAGGAGCTGCGCTCGATCGCGGATGTGTTCACGAGCGCGCTCGACTCCGTGTCCGCGTCGGCAGTCGTATGAGCGCGACCCGGCTCGACGCCGTCCAGCTCGCGGTGCTGACGAACCGCTTCGAGAGCACCGTGCGCGCGATGGTGAACACGCTCGTGCGCTCGGGCCGCTCGGGCGTCCTCAATACGGCACGCGACTTCTCCTGCTGCATCCTCACCGCAGGCGACGAGCTGCTCGTGATGGCGGAGAGCGTGCCGATCCACGTCATGAGCGCCGAGCTGATGACTAAGGCGATGAACGAGCTACAGCCGCGCCTTCGCCGCGGCGATGCGTTCCTGCACAACTCGCCGTACCACGGCAACTCGCACGCGGCGGACCACACGATCCTCGTGCCCGTGTTCGACGAGGACGACCGGCACCGCTTCACGATCTTCGCGAAGGCGCACCAGGCCGACTGCGGCAACTCGGTGCCGACGACATACTCCGCCGCCGCGCGCGACGTGTACCAGGAGGGCGCGCTCATCTTCCCGTGCGTGCGGATCCAGGAGGACTATCGCGACGTCGAGGACATCGTCCGAATGTGCAAGCTGCGCATCCGCGTCCCCGAGCAGTGGTGGGGCGACTACCTCGCGCTGCTCGGCGCGGCGCGCATCGGCGAGCGCCGTGTCACCGAGCTCGCTGAAGAGGTCGGCTGGGACGCGCTCGAGAGCTACACGCAACAGTGGTTCGACTACAGCGAGCAGCGGATGACGACGGCGCTGCTCGAGCTGCCGTCCGGAGAGATCTGGGTCGAGACGACGCACGATCCGTTTCCGGGCGTGCCGGACGGGATCCCGCTCCGCGTCGGCGTCACCGTCGACAGCGAGAACGCCCGCATCGCGGTTGACCTTCGCGACAACCCCGACTGCCAGCCGTGCGGACTGAACCTCACGGAGGCGACTTCGCGCGCCGCCGCTGCAACCGGCGTCTTCAATAGCGTCGACCACACGGTGCCGCCGAACGCGGGCAGCATGCGGCGAATCGACATCAAGCTACGCGAGAACTGCGTTGTCGGGATCGTGCGCCATCCGGCGAGCGCGTCGGTCGCCACGACGAACCTGACCGACCGTGTCGCGAACGCCGTGCAGCGCGCGATCGCCGAGATCGGCGAGGGGCATGGCATGGCGGAGACGGGGCTGTCGCAGCCCCCCTCAATCGCGGTCATCTCCGGCAAGGATGCGCGGCGCGGCGGCGCGCCGTTTGTGAATCAGCTATTCCTCTCGGCGCTCACGGGCGGCGGTGCGACGCCGCAGGCGGACGGCTGGCTGATGCTCGCGAACACCGTTCAGGCGGGCGTCATGTTCCGCGACAGTGTTGAGTTGGACGAGATCCACCACCCGATCCGGATCGACGCGCAGACGATCGTCCGCGACAGCGAAGGAGCCGGGGCGCACCGCGGCGCTCCCGGCGCGTACGTCGAGTACGGGCCTGTTGGAGGTCCCATCGAGGTGATGTACGTCAGCGACGGCACGACCTTCCCTGCCCGCGGCGCGCGCGGCGGCGGGATGGGGGCGCCGGCGCGGCAGTTCAAACGAGAGGCGGCGACAGGCCGGCTCATCGAGCTCGAAGCCTGTGGACACGTCCTGCTCGAGGAGGCTGACACGATCCTCTCGTTCTCGTGCGGCGGCGGCGGCTACGGACCGGCCGCCGAGCGCGATCCAAAGCACGTCGCGCACGACGTCCGCGAGGGCTGGATCTCGCGCGAACGCGCGCGCGAAGTCTACGGCGTCGTCGTCGACGACGCCGGCAACGTCGACGCCCAGGCGACGGCTGAGCGTCGCCGCGACGGCGAGATCCTCGTAGAGACGGCGAGGTCGCCACAGGACCCGCTGCACCACATACTGATCGAGGAGGGACAAGGATGGCATTGAACGGCGCGCTGGTGTTCGACTCGGTCACTCACGCGTTCGATACGAGGCCCGAGAACGAGAAGGGCCGCTACGCGCACCAGATGAACGAGGCGAACTTCGACCTTCAGTGGTCGCATATGCCCGACCCGTACCGCATTCCGCGCGACCGCTACTTCCGCGCTTTCGACGCCGAGACGATCTTCAGTGCGATCTTCCTTGAGAGCGACACCGACCTCGCGTGCTATCACCAGGTGCCGGCGTTCGGCGTCTTCCACCAGTACTCGCCGATGGCCGTTGCGCTCGAGATCAAGAAGCAGTACCCGAACCGGATGTATTGCTACGGCGCGGTCAGCCCGCTCGAAGGGCGCAAAGCAATCGAGGACCTCGAGCAGCAGGTCGAGGACTGGGGGATCATCGGCGTGAAAATGTACCCCGTCGACTTCGTTGACGGTGAGCTGAAGTCGTTCTCGATGGACGACCAAGAACAGGTTTACCCGGTCCTCGAGCGCTGCCGTGAGCTCGGCGTGAAGACCGTCGCGATCCACAAGTCGCTGCCGCTCGGCGGTGCGCCGATGGACGCGTTCCGACCTGGCGACGTCGACTACGCGGCGATTGACTTTCCCGACCTCAACTTCGAGATCGTGCACGGCGGCTTCGCGTTCCTCGAGGAGACAGCGTCGCAAATTCACCGGCTGCCGAACGTGTACATCAACCTCGAGGCGAACACGATGTGGCTCGCGTCGCAGCCACTCCGCTTCGCGCACATGCTCGGCACGTTGCTGCGGGAGGGGGGGCCGCACAAGGTGTGGTGGGGGACCGGGGCGATGTTCGTTCATCCGGCGCCGCTGCTCGACGCCTTCGAGAACTTCTCGTTCGCGCAGGAGCTGCAGGAAGGTCTTGGCTACCCCGAGTTGACCGACGATCTGAAGCGGAAGATCCTCGGCGAGAACTTCGCCCGCGTGCACGGCATCGACCTCGACGCTGCGGCCGAGGCGATCAAAGGTGACGGCGTCGAAAAGCTGCGCGCCGAGCGGCGGCCCCGACCGTGGGCAGGCATCTGGGGGAGCGACTGATGACAGCGCTCGAGATGGATCGCGCGGCCGAGGTCATGGGGCTGCTGAACGAGATCGTCGATCCGTGCAGCAATGCAGCCGGCGTACCTCTCGGCCTGCGCGACATGGGCATCGTGCAACGCGTCGATGTCGACGGCGGCGACGTGCGCGTCCACGTGTTGCCGACCTTCCCTGGCTGCCGCTTCGTGCCGATATTCGAGCTGGAGATCGAGACGCGCGTCGCGAGCCTCGAGTGGGTCGAGCACGTCACGGTCGCGATAGCCCCGGCCACCGACGTCTGGGACGAGTCGCGGATGACGCAGACGGCCCGTCTCAAGCTGCTCGAGAAGCGGGTCCGGACGACGCCGTCGTGACGACCCCGCTCGGTGTCGAGACTGGCGTCGCCGCGTACCTGGACCGGCACGCCGACGAGATGGTGGTCGAGCTGCAGGAGACCGTCGAGCACGAGACTCCCTCGGACGATCCGGAGCTCCTCGCGTTGTTCGCGGGGTTCCTCGCCCAGCGCGTTACCTCCGTCGGAGCCACCAAGGTCGAGGTGCTCGATGCGCCGCACGAGGGCGCGCACGTGCGCGCGACGTTCGGCGACGAGGCCGCGGGGCGGCCGATCCTCTTGCTCACGCACTTCGACACGGTATGGCCGCGCGGCACGCTCGAGACGATGCCGTTCACAGTCGCGGACGGTGTCGCCCGCGGTCCAGGCGCCTTCGACATGAAGGCGGGACTCGTGCAGGCGCTATGGGCGATCCGCGCGCTCCTCGCGAGCGGCGACGATTTGCCTCCGGTCGTGCTCTTCTCGAGCTGCGACGAGGAGATCGGTAGCCCGCACGCGCGCAGCCGCATCCAGACCGAGGCGCGCGGCGCGGTCGCCGTGCTCGTTCCCGAGCCGAGCATGGACGGCTCGCTAAAGACGGCGCGGAAGGGCGTCGCCCGCTACACGGTCGAGGTGACCGGCCGCGCTGCGCACGCCGGCCTGAATCCGGTGGCGGGGGTGAGCGCAATCAACGAGCTCTGCCGCTTCGCGCTCGAGCTCGATGCGCTTTCGGACGAGGACCGGCTGAAGGGCACGAGCGTCAACGTCGGCGTTATCAGAGGCGGCACCCGCTTCAACGTCGTGCCGGCCGAGGCGAGCGTCGAGCTCGACGTCCGCGCGGCGACCGCCGCAGGCGCCGAGCGCGTGCAGGCCTTCCTTGACGGGCTGACGACAGTTCACCCGGAGGCGCGGGTGCGCGTCTCAGGCGGCCCGCTCTGGCCGCCGATGGAACGAACGCCGAAGATCGGCCTTCTTGTGGAGCGCGCGCGGCTGGCCGCGGCGCGGCTCGGCTTCCCGTTGGACGAAGTTGCGGTCGGCGCGGCGAGTGACGGCAACCTCTGCGCTGCCGCCGGCGCAGCCGTCCTCGACGGGCTCGGCGCGGTCGGTGGCGGCGCACACGCGGCCGACGAGCACGTCGTGGTCGCCGAAATGCCGCGCCGCGCGGCACTCCTAGCGCTGCTCATCCAGGACTACGACGCAATCCGGGAAGAGCTCGCCCGGCTGGAGACGTAGAGATGGAACTCGTCGTCGACACGGGAGGCACCTTCACCGATCTCGTCATCCGCCAAGACGACGGCTCGGTGCGGCTCTTCAAGAGCCCGACGACGCCCGACGATCCGGTGCGCGGCCTCTTCGCCGTGATCGATGTCGCCGCACACGGCCTAGGCTTGTCGAGGACGGAGCTGCTGGGCCGTGCCGAACGCTTCATCCACGCGACGACTCGTGCGACGAACGCGACGCTCACGAACAAGGTCGCGCGCACTGCCTTTCTGACGACGAAGGGCCACCCCGACATCCTCCTCTTCCGCGAGGGGGGCCGCACGAACATCTTCGACAACACGCGCCCATATCCCGAGCCGTACGTTCCGCGTGCGCTCACGTTTGAGGTGCCGGAGCGGATCACCTACGACGGGAACATCCGGCGACCGTTAGACCTGGACGCGCTCGCCCAGATCATCGACACGCTCGCTCGCGAACGGGTCGAGGCGGTTGCCGTCTGCCTCCTCTGGTCGATCGTCAACCCGGTGCACGAGATCGCCATCGGCGAGCAGCTCGAGCAGCGGCTTCCGGGCGTGCCGCACACGCTCTCCCATCGGCTGAACCCAATAATCCGCGAGTACCGCCGCGCATCGTCGACGGCGATCGACGCGTCGCTCAAGCCGCTGATGACGCACTATCTCTCGACGCTCTCCGACCGGCTGCGCGACGCGGGATTCGGCGGCCGCGTGCTTGCCGTCACTTCAGCGGGTGCGATCCGCGACCTCGAGGACGTCGCCGCGGCGCCGATCCACTCGGTCGGCTCTGGGCCGGCGATGGCGCCGGTCGCGGGCCGCCACTTCGCCACCCTCGAGAGAGCCGGCGACAACGCGATCGTCGCTGACGCAGGCGGCACGAGCTACGACGTCAGCCTTGTCCGCCGTGGGCAGATTCCGTGGACGCGTGAGGCGTGGCTGGGCGAACGCTGGTCCGGCCACATCACCGGCTTCGCCTCCGTCGATGTCCGGAGCATCGGCGCCGGCGGCGGCAGCGTCGCGTGGGTCGACACCGGTGGGCTGCTGCACGTCGGCCCCGAGAGCGCCGGCGCGAGTCCCGGTCCCGCGTGCTACGGCCGCGGCGGAACCCGCCCGACGGTCACCGACGCCGCGGTCGCGCTCGGCTACATCGACGCCGACTACTTCCTTGGCGGTGCGATGCGGCTCGATGGCGCAGCGGCCGCGAACGCGATCGCCATGCACGTCGCGGACGCGCTCGGCATCAGCGTCGAGGAAGCGGCCGTCGCGATCCTGCGCTTGACCACCGAGCACATGATCCGGGCGATCGAGGAGATCACCCTCAACCAGGGCATCGACCCGCGCAGCGCTGCGCTCGTCGCTGGTGGCGGCGCCGCCGGTCTGAACGCGACTGCGATCGCGCGCGAGCTCGGGATCCCGCTCGTGATCATCCCGGAGGTCGCCGCCGCGCTGAGCGCATCGGGCGGGCTCCTCTCGGAGCTCTCAGCCGACTACTCAACGACGATGTTCACGACGAGTGACAGCTTCGACTTCGCCGCGGTGAACTCGGTGATCGCCGATCTCCAGGCGAAGGCAGAGCAGTTCGCGACCACGGCGGGGCACGGTGCAGTCGATCACCGGATGGAGTTCTTCGCCGAAGTGCGCTACCCGCAGCAGGCGTGGGAGCTCGAGGTAGCACTGCGTACGACGCGTATCGACGGCGACGCCGACGTCGAACAACTCCGCCAAGACTTCCACGCCGTGCACGCCGAGGTGTTCGCGATCGCGGACGACGAGTCGCCGATCGAGGTTGTCTCGTGGCGGGTCCACGTCGCCTGCCGCATCCGCGACAACGACGACTGGACGTTCGTCTCGGATGGTGACGCGAGCGTGGTCGGTGGCCGCCGGCGGGCGTATTTCGCCGGGGTCGGCGCTGTGGAGACGCCGGTGCTGTCGTTCGGCGCCATGGAGCGGGGGCGCGTCTTCCAGGGGCCGGCGATCGTCGAGTCGCCTGTGACGACGGTCGTCGTCGACGCGGGCGCGACCGTCCGGAGGAGCGCGACGGGGTCGCTCGTCATCCATCCGCGGCAGGCTCTCGACGCGGCGGCGGCGGGCGCGATGCGGAGTGAGGCTGCAGGCGCCTAGGTGAGCGGTGTTCCTCACGTCGCGGCGGACGCGGGGCCGCGCGTCCGTCCTGTGCCGGTCGAGCTCGTCCTCATCGCGACCGTCATCCTGTGGAGCCTCGACTTCACGACGCAGAAGTACAGCGTCGAGCACGGCTTCATGCCGATGACCGTCGCTTCGATCCGCTTCTTGGCCGGCGGCATCTTCTTCGTCGCTGTGCTGTCCGTGACGAAGCGAGCCGGTGAGCTGACTGCGCGAGGGACGCTGCCGCTGCTGCTCGCGGCCTCGGCCGCAGCCGCGACGACGCAGGCCTGCATCTCGCTGTCGCTAAAGCACGCGCCCGCCTCGCTGATCGCGCTCCTCTTCGGCTCGGTGCCGGCCATCGTCGTCGTGCTGAGCGCCGTGCTCGGGCGCGCATCCGGGCAGACTCGGAGGCGGCGTGTCGTTGCCACCGCGATCTCCTTCGGCGGCGTCGCGTGCGTGGTCGCCGGCGGATCGAGCGGCGTCAGTATCTCCGGGACGGGCGTCGCGCTCGGTATGGGCGCCGCCTTCTGCTGGGCCCTGCATGCGGTCGCCGTCGGCGGGCTGACGCCTCATATGCGGCTCATGCCGCTCGCGGCGGGCGTCTTCGGCTTCGGTGCGCTTCCGCTCACGGCCGCAGGCGCAGACGCCGTCATTCACCAGACGTGGAGCTCGATCCCTTTCCTTTCGTGGGCGGCGTTCGTATACGGGCTTACGGTGACCGTCGTCGTCTCGAACCTGCTCTGGTTCTCCGCGATCGGGCGTGTCGGGGCCGAACGGGCGGCGCTCTTCGGCAACCTGTCGCCGTTCGTCGGCGCCGTGCTGGCGGTCGTGCTGCTCTCAGAGCGGCTCACCGCGCTGCAGGTCGTCGGAGGGGTCCTGCTCGCGGCGGGAATCGTCGCCGGCAGCCGATACGCTGACTCGCTCTTGCGTTCGTCGCGTCTACGCGCATGGAGGTAATCGCATGCTGAACGACAAGCTCGTCATCGACGCAGTCACGCACGCGTTCAATTATGAGAAGCGCAACGCGAAGGGCCGTTACGCACTGCTTCAGAACGAGACGAATTTTCAGCTGCAGTGGAATCTCATCCCGGAGCCCTACCGCCTGCCGCGCAGCCGCTACTTCCAACGGTATTCGGACGAGGCGCTCGAGAGCGCGCTCTTCGTAGAAAGCGATACCGACGTCGCGTTCTACCACTCGATCCCGGCCTGGGGTGTCTACCGTGAGTATTCGCCAATCTCGATCGGAATGGCGATTCGCGAGCGCCA
>Ga0070731_10002164_pt1 | contig 19077 bp, 11 predicted proteins | sample Coa_R1_2_FD_66448 | JGI IMG/M metagenome (GOLD analysis project Ga0070731, IMG submission 66448) | Surface soil microbial communities from Centralia Pennsylvania, which are recovering from an underground coalmine fire - Coalmine... | ecosystem: Environmental > Terrestrial > Soil > Unclassified ... | reverse complement strand
CCATTTACGATTTACGATTTACGATTTACGATTGGCGAATCCGTTCCGAGTTTTCGGCCGATGCGCAAAACGTGAATCGTAAATCAGACCATGACCGTCCCCGTTGAAATCACTCCCTGGCATTGGATGGGTTTCATTCTGTGTGTCCTGTTTTTTCTGGCATTGGATCTGGGCGTGTTTCATCGCGGGGCGCACGTGGTCAAATTCAAGGAAGCCCTCGCCTGGACCGCGCTTTGGTTTGCGCTGGCCATGTTGTTTGCCGGAGCCCTCGCGTACGGGCGCGGGCGGGAGGAGGCGGTCCAATTCACCACCGGCTATCTGATCGAGCTTTCGCTCTCCCTCGACAACGTCCTGGTCATCGCGCTTATCTTTGCGTGGTTTCATGTGCCTCCGGCGTTTCAGCATCGGCTGCTCTTCCTGGGCATCCTCGGAGCCCTCGTCATGCGTGGCATCATGATCGCCGTCGGCGTGGCCCTCATCCACGAATTCGCGTGGGTGCTGTATGTCTTCGGCGCGTTCCTGGTTTTTGCCGGCGTCAAGATGCTGTTCGCGGGGGAAAAAATGGTGCGGCCGGAAAAGAACCTAGTGCTGCGGCTCGCGCGCAAACTGTTTCCCGTTACGCCGGATTTCGCCGGCGGGAAATTATTTGCCCGGCTGGACGGCCGCTTCGCCCTCACCCCGCTGGCGCTGGTCCTGTTGCTGGTGGAAACCACCGATCTGATTTTCGCCCTGGACTCCGTGCCGGCGGTGTTTTCCGTGACGCGCAAGGCCTTCATCGTTTTCACCTCAAACGTCTTCGCCATCCTCGGTTTGCGTTCGCTTTACTTTCTGCTGGCCGGCGCGATCGGTTATTTTCGTTACTTGAAAATCGGACTTTCCCTCGTCCTGGTCTTCATCGGCGTCAAAATGCTGGTTGAGCCGCACGGCCGGTCGCCCCAATGGTTTCAAATGCAAATTCCCACCGCCACCTCGTTGCTGGTGGTGGCTTTGATTCTGTTCGTCGCCATCGCGTGGTCGGTCGTGGCCGCGCGGCGTGAAAGAAAGGCCGCCCGATGAAATTCCGCTGGTCGCTCGCACCGCCGCAACCGTTGCTGGCCGGCCAACTGGCAGGGCAGCTCAAAATTTCACCGCTGTTGACCCAATGCCTGCTCAATCGCAGTTTCAGTGAACCGCCCGCCATCGAGCAGTTCCTGCAACCGCGACTCAAAAACCTGGCCGACCCGTTTTTGTTGCCGGACATGGCCGTGGCCGTGGAACGCCTGCTCCGCGCCCGCGAACAAAACGAGCCGCTCGTGATTTTTGGCGATTATGACGTGGACGGTGTGACCTCCACCACCGTGCTCCTGGAGGTGCTCCGCGCGCTCGGTTGGAAGGTGGATTGCTACCTGCCGAACCGCATGGATGAGGGCTACGGCCTGAGCCGGGAAGGGGTCGAAAATTGTCTCAACAAATTTCCCGTCACGCTCCTGCTCGCCGTGGATTGTGGATCAACCGCCGTGGAGGCCATCCGTTCGCTTCGTGACCGGGGCGTGGATGTCATTGTGCTCGACCACCACCAGGTTTCAACCCCCGCACCGGATGCGGTTGCTCTCGTAAATCCACACCTCCGCAGGGCCGGCGGCGCGCCTGTCTCCGGGCAAACCGAAAATGGAGACCGGCATGATGCCGGTCCTGCCTTCACTGAATTGTGTTCAGCCGGCCTCGCCTTCAAGCTCGCCCACGCACTGGTCAAACGCGGACGCGAAATCAACCTGCCCGGCACGGCGGAATTTGATTTGAGGCCGCTGCTGGACCTGGTGGCCCTGGGTACGATTGCCGACCTGGTTCCACTCGTCGGGGAAAACCGCATCCTGGTCTCCGCCGGTCTGCAACGGTTGAACCTGACTCAACGACCCGGGCTCATCGCCCTGAAAAAGGCCGCACGATCACCCCTGGTGCTGGGCACGCACGACGTGGCGTTTCAACTCGCACCCCGCCTCAACGCCGCCGGCCGGCTCGAAACCGCCGAGGAATCCCTGCGGCTGCTGCTGGCCCGCAATCTGGCGGAAGCCATGCCGCTCGCCGAAAATCTTGATGCCCGGAACCGCGAGCGCCAGAAAATCGAGCGCGGCATCGCCGAGGAAGTCACCGGCGCGGTGCGCGCCAAATTTAATCCGCAGACCGATTTCGTCATCGTGGAGGGGCAGTTGCTCTGGCACATCGGCGTGGTCGGCATCGTCGCGTCGCGGGTGTTGCAGGCCTTTTACCGGCCCACCATTATCATCGGCGGTGAAGGCGATGAATGGCGCGGATCGGGTCGCAGCATCGCCGGGTTCGACCTGGCCGCGGCGTTGCGTGAGTGTGATGATTTGCTGGTGCGCCACGGTGGACACGCGATGGCCGCGGGTTTGACCATCCGGCCGGACAACATTGACGCGCTGCGGCGGCGGTTGAATGAAGTGGCCGCGCGGGCACTGAAACCTGAGGATTTGCAGCCGCTGTTACGCCTCGATGCGGAAGTGGGGCTGGAAGAAATGACCCTGGAAGCGCTCCACGAAATGTCCCGTTTGAGCCCGGTGGGCCAGGGCAATCCCGGTGTGCAGTTTTGCGCGCGCCGGCTTGCTCATGCGCGACCGTTGCAACGCATCGGCGCGGCCAAACAACACGTCAAAATGTGGGTCACGGACACGCCTTCGCCGCAAAGCGGCTACGGCGCTGCCAGCGGCGCAACCGTGTTGGAGGCTATTTGGTGGAACGGTGGCGCCGAGTCCCTGCCGGTCGGGAAATTTGATCTCGCCTTTGCGCCGCAGATCAACCCGTTTAACGGCACGCACACGGTGCAACTGAAAGTGCTCGACTGGCAATCCGCGGGTTAGTTCAAAGTTTAAAGTCCGAAGTCCAAGGTCCAAGATCAAAGTCTTCGAGTTGTTGGTAGAAGTACATGTTTGGTGGGGCGAGGCTGCTGACGAGCCGGCTTGGGCGTGTCAAAGCATAGTGACGACGGCTCGCGAGGACGCTCGCCCCACCGATAGTTGCATAACGTATCATCACCAGTTTTTTGGCCTTGGACTTTGGGCTTTGGGCTTTAGACTGAACGGATGAACGCTGCCATTCTTGTCGCCGCCGGCAAGGGCGTCCGCATGGGCGCAGATGTGGACAAATTGTTCCTTGAAGTGGCTGGCCGCCCCGTCGTGGCCCATACCTGGCAACGATTTGTCGACGCGAAATGCATCGGCGAAATCGTTGTCGTCGTGCGCGACGGAATGCAAAACGCGTTCACGGAACTGGCGTCGCGGTTTCACCTGCAAAAGTCATTTCGCATCGCCGTCGGGGGCTCGGAACGGCAGGACTCGGTGTGGAACGGTCTGGGGGCGTTGTCCGCAACCGCGGAGATAGCGGTGATTCAGGATGCCGCCCGGCCCTGTACCAGCGATGAATTGATTGCAGCGACCGTCCAGGCGGCGGATGAAACCGGCGCCGCCGTGGCGGCGCAGCCGGTCACCGATACCGTCAAGGAATCCGCCGATGGCCGGTTGATTCAACGCACGCTCGACCGGTCGAAATTATGGGCGGTGCAAACCCCGCAGACGTTTCGCGTCGAAGTAATCCGCCGCGCACTGGCCGAAGCGCGCCGGCGCCGGCTGGTTTTCACGGACGATACCGCGGCGTGCGAGTTGATCGGCCAACCGGTCCGGCTGGTGTCCAGCATCGCCCCCAATCCCAAGGTTACGGTCCCCGGCGACCTGCCGTTTGTTGAAATGTTGCTGCGAACCAAAACTTGATTCGAAATTTGGCCGGTTTGTGTTAATTTTCCCCTGCTTATGAAACGACGTCTGATTTATGGATTGGTCATCGCGGCGCTGCTGTTGAACCTGGTGATTGGCGCCCACATTTATTTGAGTTCGGCCAACGCGGCGGAATCGAAGGATTCGGTTTATCCCAACCTGGAACTGTTCGCCAACGTGCTGGAAAAAGTCCGCACGGAATACGTGGACGGCACCAACCTGACCTACCACGACCTGGTCAACGACGCACTGAAAGGGATGATTGGCTCGCTGGATCCGCACAGTGAATTCATGGATCCGGAGGAGTATCAGGAATTACAGAGCGACACGGAAGGGGCGTTTGGCGGACTTGGCCTGGTCGTCACCATGAAGGATAATTATGTCACGGTGGTCACCCCCATGGATGACACCCCCGGATTTCGCGCGGGCATTATGGCCGGCGACCGCATCATAAAAATCGACGGCAAGGGCGCGGACAAATTGTCCCTGCAGGATGCCGTCAAGGAGCTTCGCGGCGAACCGGGCACCCGGGTCACCGTGACGGTTCAGCGTCCGTCGTCCGGTGTGACCCGGGATTTGACCCTGACCCGCGCGATCATCAATGTGGACATGGTGAAGGACATCAACAGCAAAAAGGATTTTCCGCTCGGCCCGGACCAGATCGGTTACATTCGCATCACCCAGTTTGGCGACAACACCAGCGATGAACTGGAGGACGCGTTGAATAAATTAAAGGCGCAGGGCATGAAGGCATTGATTCTCGACCTGCGCGGGAATCCCGGCGGCCTGCTGGACGAAGCCGTGGGGGTTTGCAGCAAATTTCTGCCGCACGGACAACTGGTCGTCACCACCGAAGGCCGCGATCCGGACCAAAATTCGACCCGGCGCGCCGACGGCCACGGCGACGAACTGAAGGGCATGCCCGTGGTGGTGCTGGTCAATCTCGGCAGCGCGAGCGCGTCGGAAATTGTCACCGGCTGTCTGCAGGATTTGCATCGCGGGATCGTTCTCGGCGAGAAGACGTTCGGCAAAGGCTCGGTGCAGAGCATTTTCCCGCTGGACGACGGCTCGGCGCTCAAACTGACGACCGCCAAGTATTACACCCCCAGCCACCGGGTCATTCACGAGCATGGCATCACCCCGGACGTATTGGTGCCGATGACCGATGAAGAAGAGGCCGCGCTGATCTTCAAACGCTCTCCCGGTGGACTGTACACGTTGTCCCCGGAAGAACGCGCCCGGATCGAAAAAATCCGGGACGTGCAGATGGATCGCGCCGAAGACCTGCTCAAGGGTATACTCCTTTACAGCCAATTCTCAAAAGCCGAGAAGGTCGCGGTGAAATGAAAGGCTGGAGTTCAAGTTTCAGCGTGGCCTTCTAAAGGTATTGTATCAAATTACGCTCAAAATATTACAAACCGATGAACGTATCCCCTCACCCGCCCGCCGGGCACCCTCTCTCCCGCTGATTGCGGGGGGAGAGGGCCGGGGCGAGGAGGCACGTAACAAGAATGACTGTGTCTGCGGGGTTATTACATTTGTTTGCACATCAGTTTGAAACCAAAGGGCTAAAGCCCGCATTCCAATGACCTTGTTGGCCATCGAAACTTCGTGTGACGAAACCAGCGTCGCCGTGGTGCGCGACGGAATGGTATTGTCCAACGCCGTTTCCTCACAAATCAAACTGCACGCCGAGTATGGCGGCGTCGTGCCGGAACTCGCCGCGCGCGAACATTTGCGGAACCTGATACCCGTGACGCAAGCGGCGTTGCAGGCAGCGCAGTTGCAGCCGGACCAGCTCGACGCCGTTGCTGCCACCCAGGGACCGGGCTTGCCCACGGCCCTGCTCGTCGGCTTCAAGGCCGCTCAGGCCGTCGCCTTTGCCCTGCGAAAACCGTTCCTCGGCATCCACCATCATGAAGCCCATCTTTATTCACCATGGATTGTGGTAACCGAATCGCCACTCGCCCCGTCCCTCTCCTCGCCCGGCGGGGAGAGGGTGGTCCCGACTCCACGGGACCGGGTGAGGGGAATTGAAGCTGCAAAACAATTCACTGCCGACTTCTCTGGTTTTCAACCCAACGTATCGCTCATTGTCAGCGGCGGGCATACCCTGCTCGTGCTGGTGGAATCAGAATTGAAACATCGCGTGCTCGGCTCAACCACGGACGATGCGGCGGGCGAGTGCTTTGACAAGACCGGCAAGCTGATGGGATTGCCCTACCCCGCCGGGCCAGAAATCGACCGGTTGTCGGAACAAGGAAATCCGAAGGCCTATGACTTCCCACGCCCGCTGCTCCACGACGCCAGTGACGATTTCAGTTTCAGCGGCTTGAAAACCTCCGTGCGCTACTTTGTCCGCGACCATCCGGATTTGTTGAAGGAGGCTCAACCTGTGCGCGATTTGTGCGCCAGCATTCAGGCGGCCATCGTTGAGGTGCTGGTGACCAAAACGCTCCGCGCAGCCAAGCGCAACGGCGTGCGGTGCGTAACGGTATCCGGCGGCGTGACGTGTAATCGCGTTCTGCGCCACGAGCTGGCGCGGGCCTGCAAGAAGGAAGGGTTTACGCTGCGCCTGGCGGAAAAAGAGCTTTGCACCGACAACGCGGCGATGATCGGAATCCTGGCGGAGCGGAAGCTTTTGGCCGACATCAAACCGGAATCATTCGACGAGGAAATCAAGCCGGGCTGGATGCTGGAGTGAACCGAATGCCAATAGATCATGTTCCTGAGCACGAATGCTTTCGTCAGGCATTGACAAGTAATCATGAATGAGAAAAATACTCACAAAGCCAGATGCAGTCGCGTTTCTAACTCGGTTAGCAGGGAAAGTTCTGGTGAAAGATCCGAAAAGAATCTTCCCAAGGTTGACCTGGACCCACCGTCGCTAAAGCTATGGCGAGGCAGGCAGCACGGGATGTGGGCTTGTCCCGCCGTAGCTTCAGCAAAGGCGGATGGCCCTTGCTTGTGAAGCCGTAGCCTTGGCGAAGTTCCATGCTGGAACGTTCGGATGAATACAGGGAGAAGAACCTTTCCGCCTATGTTGCGGGACGTTGAACTCCAAGAAGCTAATCCGGTATTGATTTTCAAGTGGGTGGCGTTTTGTCATGCCATTGGTTGCCACATTTGCCAAGGTTGGCGTGTCGAGTTCAATTTTTACGATGGCAAAAAAGTGCGTAATATCTATTTCACTTTTTTTAGGCTCGCAATCCAACAAATAATCACAAACGGCAAAAGGAAACAACTAATCAAGTGACTTGGTTTGGGATCGCTGATTTCCGAAATCACGTCGAGCATAAAAATGCAGATCAGTAATACAATTGATAAAACCATTAATGACTTTTGGCGGCTCATTGTTTTTTCACTCTCTTTATTTGATGGACAACGCCAGCCTGTAGCACGGTTTGGACGTCGGTCATCAACGGTGGTTCCAAATCTAGCATGAATTCCTCTGGTTCGTCAAATATGAAGTCCCTGCTACTTATCATGGCTTCATTTTCCTAATATCTACTAAACCTGTGATGTTTTGAAGGCGAATTATTATTTGGGCAGGGGGCACACTCTTCAAGAGCGTCGTGACACGTGACCAAAGTATCGATACCAAGGGCTATGCAAGCTATTTGCCCTGCTATCGGTATCTCCTGGCTTGTAATACACGTCGCAGCCAATATTGCTTCCTCTGTGGCACAATGGGCCGTGGCTGACGCGCAGGAAAGGCCATTTGGATCATAATAATTTATAGCATTATCTCGGACAATAATATATTCATTGGGGCCGTCTAGAAGGTCCGGATGCATCAATCTTATCGGGTCAAGTCCATTCGGAATAAGCAAGTCGTTTAATTCCCATATTTTATTGTTCAATGAAAAATTAGAGGCATAATACCTCTGGTTGCGTAATATGAACCAGGACCATCCAGGTTCTCCTAACGGGTCCCGATTTGGCCAGCGTTGCAAATTTGGATCGTAATAACGGTATAGGTAGTAGTACAGCCCACTGCTGGTATTCCACTCTTTGCTAGAAAAGCGATACACATTGAAACTGGCCAGCGACCCGCTTAACGAAAGCGTGTTTCCGTACGGATCGTAAAGGTATTTTGCCGCAACCAACTGGTTGGCATAAATTAACATCGTGATGTTGCCATTGCCGTCCGCGTGGTAATAGGCCGTAGTTGGGCTGCCGGGAATTTCCTGCCCATAATCTGTGCGCGCCAGCAACCCGCCAATTCCGCCCGCACCTTGCAAGGTTCCACTCAAATCATTCCCCCGCGTATAAGTCACCAGCGGGTTGTTATTCGCGTCCCGTTCCTGAATCACCACATTGCCGTCGTAGATGAAATGAGTTTCATTGGTCTGTGTCCAAGAGCCAGTCCAACTGTAATCCCGCTCAATCCGCCGCCGCATCTTGCCATCGTACGCAAAACTATTGCTCCACGTATTGGCCAGCCAGACGGCCGTCAACTGATTTTCATCGTCATAGGCAAAACTCCGCGTGCCATCACTCAAAAGGTTGCCGTTCAAGTCATAAGAATAATTATTTGTGGCTTGCAGGTCCACCGTCACACTGTTGCTGCTTACCCGGCCATAATTATCCTTACCAACGGCGGTATAGGTATTGTTGCCACTGACCCACGGCTGATTGGTGCTGGCAAAGGTGCTGTCGGCATACAGTACCGCATTGGATGTGTTCACCGTTACATTCGTGGCCGGAGTCGTAGTCGTGCCGGCCACGGTCAATTGGCCGCCATTGGTCACGGTTGTCAACTCGTTCAAATCGTTCACACTGAAAGCCCCAAACAGACCGTTGTTAGTCCGATAATTAAGATTGCCGGCAGCATCGTAGGTATAGCCCAGTTGTTCCTGCCAGCGGTTGGTCGTTCCGCTTGATTCCTTGCCGATGGCGGTTTTTAGCTCGCCTTCATTGTCGTAGGTGTAATTGCGATAGTCGCCCGCAGTGTTTGTTTCGCCAGTTCGCTGGCTGGCCTGATTGTAGGCGTAACTTTTAGAATCCAGAACCGAAGAACTGGAACTTAACAGTTTCGTTGAAAGCATTCTGGCGACCGAATCATAGGCGTTGGTGATGTAAGCGTTGTCGGGGAGGGTCAATTTGTCCACCCGTTGCCGCATAACTGAATCGTAGGTGTAACCAAATGTGCCAGTCGGCGAAACGAGACTGTACAAACGCCGGGCGGTGTCGTAACCGTAACTTTGCGACCAGGAGCCGCTGGGTTGGCTCAAGCTCAATGCAGTACGTAAACGATTGGCGTAAGTATAACTCACGGTGTCACTGGCCCACGGGCCAGCTTCGCTCAATAATTGACCCGCAGCATCGTAACTGTAGGCCGTTGTCCCTACGCCGTCAACCATGTTGGTAGAGCGGTCCAGGGCGTCATAAGCAAAGGATAGTGACGGCGTGTAAACCGTTCCACCTGAATAATCCACATTGGTGAGGTTGCCCACGGCATCGTAGCGATAAATGGTCGTACCTTTGGCGACGCTCCAGCGGTTGGTAAGGCGGTTATCGGGATCGTATTGATACGCGAACAGATTGGTGTTGTTGGCATCCAATTTGTTGGTCACACGGCCATATAAATCGTAATTCCAGGTGGTCGTTTGGCTCTTGCCATCGGTCAGAGTCAGCAAATCGCCCGCCCCATTATAGGCGAAACGATTTGTGGTCACTCCGACATAGACTTCGTTGGTCTTGCGACTCAAGTCGTCGTAAGCATAGGTGACAACATTGCCAATCTGGTTGGTATAATCGGTTGGACCAGAAACATCGGCCATATAACCAAAGTGTTCCACTCCCCCATCGGGATAGGTTCGGGAGAGAAGGCGGTTCAAATTGTCATAGGTCATCCCCACGCTGACACCGTTGGCATCCACTCTGTTGGTGAGCCGGTCGTCAGTATCATACAGATAAGCGGCAACCTGACCGAAGGTGTTGGTAACGGCGGCCAAGTGCATGAAATCATCGTAGTAGTTGCTGACGCTGTTGCCAGAACTGTCGCAGAGGTTAAGCAACTGGCCGTAGAAATTATAGGCCCGGTTGACACTGTAACCGTCAGCGTAGGTGGTATTGGTCAGGCGGCCGGCTGCGTCGTAGTTAAATGAAGTCAGATTGCCGGCAGCATCTCGGATAGATTCAAGTTCTCCACAGGTACAGTACTCGTAATGTGTATCGAAGCCCAAGGCGTTGGTAGAGTCCGTCATCCGCCGCATGGAATCGTAAGCAAATGAATTGGTAAAGTTCATGCGGTCAATAATACGGGCCAGATCCAAGTTGCTATAGACGTAAGACACGGAAGTGCCGTCGGGATAACTGACTTTCGTGAGACGCTGCAAGGCATCCCAGGCGTTGGTGACGGTCAAACCACGCGGATCAGTGTGGGTATAGACCAAGCCATTGGTGTAGGTGTAACTGTTAGTTGAATAGCCTGTGACAATCTGCTCCTCCAAAAAGCCATCGCTGCCATAAACGTTCGTAGTCACAAGTCCGTTGGGTTGTGTGATGCTTGTAAGCTGTTCGTTGGTGTTGTAGGTGTAGCGGGTGACTTCGCCCAAGGCATTGGTCATGGACAAAACCTGATGATAACCGTCATAGCTGTACGCGGCATTGGTGACGCCATCGGGGCCGATTTCCTGCAATAGGTCTATATTGTTGGCTGCATAGATATATTGGTTGGTTTTTTCGGTGTAACCAAAAAGGTCCATGCCAGTAATAATCTTGTTGGTGACGAAGCCTAGTGGATTATATTCATAATGTTCGAAATATGCTGTCGGCATTCGTGCTTGGTCAGCCTCGTAACCAAAGGGACCAGAGTAACCGAAATAGCTGGAAACGACAGGGACAGCCAACAAATTATTGATTTGTACGCCCACATACTCAGGCCAATCGCTAGTCCCTTGAACATTTTTTTCTGACTTACCGGGATAGGCATACCAAGTCATTTCACCGAAGTTAGTGCCGTCCGGACTGGGCGCCACTTGCGTGTTGAGGGTCGAGCCTACTGATGATCCGGCGCTATCAGTGGTGTGCAGCCAGTTCCGCATTCGGGCCGAAACGTAGTCTTGAGTTGTTAAGTCAACCAGATTGGTGGTGCTTAACGCCGCATACTGGCGAGGCCCCCAAAAAAAGGAATTCCGATTTTGCATCCACACCGAATAGTTGGCATCGCTATCAAAATTACTTAAATCAAGAGGGACAGCGAAACCAATAGGACTGGCAGAGGCGTAAGTATACGGGTCTGGGAAATCAATATCATCGAAATCCCAGGACCAACCATAATCGTTAGCTTCATTATAATAATAATACGGATAATTGGCAAATGCCGGGTTTACGGTATTATCACCAGTATCAGGTTGACCCGAGTCATCCCGATACATGTAGAGGTCATGACCGCCGTCGGGCTGGGTCACGGTAATAGCACGGTTGATGTCGGCGCTACCTGGAACGTCGCCGAACAGTGGTGCTGTGCTGTCAAAATAATCGAAAGTTGTTGTGCCGTAAGGTGTTTTTAGCGCGGTCAGCAACAAAACAGGATTGGTGACGGAATAGTAATCGTCCATGTTGGTATCCCAGTACGTGTATACCTCGTTGGTGGAAGTATATTGGAACGAACTGCTAATGCCCATTACGTCCACAAGATTGGTCAAGACGCCATTGGTGTCGTACGTGAGGTTGACTGTCGCCGAATAGGGATTGATAACCTGCGTCACTGCGGTCGGGTAGTTGGTATTCCCATAGATAAATCGATTGGTCCGCCCATCGAAATCTACAATGTTGGTGAGCAAAATCAGATTATTATTGGTAGCATACAGGTATTGCATTACGTGTCCCTGCGGGTCAATCACTTTGGTAATCACAGCCAGCGTTTCAGGAGGGATGGTGGACACCGGGGCCAGCAAGCCAAAGACGGATTGGGCGCCATTGGGATAGAGTATTTCAAAGCCGGTAAACCCGCCCAAACTGTTGGTCATGCGTTGCAGTTGAGTATGAGTGAGTGTGTCAGGATTCGAACCATCCCAACTATAGGTTCGCACGCCGCCTTGGGGACAATACTGGGTCGCAAAGTAGTTGGTAAAATTGGTGTTGGAACTATCTTGTACATCCAGGTAAGTAAGAAAATTGCAATTCCAATTTGGTCCGAAATTGAACACTTGCCAGCTACCGCTCAAACCGTAGGCATTGGTTTCCACTGGCCTGGTTTCTCGCTGATGGTAATCCAGCGTCAGTACAAATTGTCGCCCGATGCTCATGTTGTAAAGCATCGGCTGATCATGCAACCAAACAGAAATGTAGGGTTCGCTCACCTGCCACGTTGGCATGCCACATGATGAGCATTGGTTGGGGGGACTGCCGCCACCGCCGCCACCGCCCGGCGGACAACAAACCGGACATGCAGGATCACCACCTGGACAGGGGGGCGGTGGGGGTGGAGGGTCTATTGTATTCAATCCTTTACCATAGACTTTGACCGCCTCACCTTCGGAAACTTGTTGCCAGCCGTGCGGCACCTCTCTGGCCGGCACCATGAAGTAACCATCGGCATCTTCGTTTATTGCCGCTGCTGTCATCCATTGGGGCCGGCCAAAGGTCGGATCAACCACGTTGAACAAACCATCCCGCTCGGCCACAATTGCGGCATAATGATACTGCCTCCAGTGTACTACCGAGGGCACCACCAGTTCACTGCCCGCCGGGCGCTTAACAGCCGCCAATCCCAGTTGATATTCTTTTGATAACTCCATTAACCGGGACAACGAAAAGCCGGTGTCCGGCGAATTCATGTCGGCCAGCGCGCTGAAATCGCTCTTCACTTTCAAGGCCACCCCCACATGAAACAACGCCAGCGTGCCACAACGGTAGGAAATACCCGGGTTGCTTTTCATGATCGCCAACGCATCCCGGGTTTGGCTCAACAACCGTTGATACTCCTGCCCGCTCAACTGTCTGCCCTTCACCTCGGCCATCAATTGATCCAGTTCTTGGACCCGCCCCAAACTGGCCAACAATTGGCCCCAATAGGCAATGGTAAAATCCGCAACCAACCGGCCATGCGAGTCGGAGGCATCTTTGGTTACCGTCCAAGCTTTCTGCCAATATTCCAGAGCCTGACCGTAACGGCCCTCAGATCGAAAATACCAAGCCAAGTTGGCTTCCAGTGACGGCGTCCACGCAGAATCAGGATGCGTTTGGATAAAGGTTACCAAACTATAGACCTTGTCCGTCACTCCAAAGGATGGGTCTAACCCGGCGGCTTGCCACAATTCCTGAGATTCGGTACTGCTAGGCGGCATTTGGCCCACCCAAACCAAAGGACCTTTAAAAAGGCGAGCGCTGGAAATCTGGTCAGCGTAATTGATTGTGATTGAATTGATGGAATCCGCCGCTGCCACCCGCAGGGGAAACACCGGAACCAGCATGAAGCCCACGAGTAATAATAATTTCAAGCGGAGCAAGACTTGCTGGCATTTGCCAGACCCAGAAGCAAGAATTTGAGTTTCCATAGATCGTTCAAAGGTTCTGTAAATTCATTCTTAGGGAAAAACGCTTCCATTCCTCGGTTGGGTGATGATCACGTTAAGGTTGAGATGCTGCCAATCACCCAAGTCACCGGTGTCGTAAACCCCGTCGCCGTTGGCGTCCTCCAGGTAATCGGGAATCCCATCGCCGTTGCTGTCCAAGGGATTGCCGTATTGATCCACCGCCACGTAGTGAAAACCGATGCTCACAGTGTTGGTGCCTTCGGCCACCTCAGCGCTACCGACCAAGTTGGTCTGCACCGTGTAGTGATAAAGACCCAGCGCCGCAGCCGTAGTGCTCCCTTGATTCAACAGATTGGTTGAAACCTGGTAGTAATTACCCAACGGGCCGGTGGCATAAATAAAGTTGGTCACCACCACGTCGTTGGCGTTGGTCGGCGTCAGTTGTGTCGTGTTCCAATAGCCGTTGTGGTCCTCAGACAGGCCGCCGCTGCCCGGGAGCAACGCGGTATTGTCAAAGAAGTTGTTCTCCACCGTCCAGGTGTAAGTCTGATTCTCATTGTCAAAGGACACATAACCGTTGTGGGACAGGTTATTTTGCATTGTCACCGGGCTGTCCCCGTCGAAATCGCTGATGATTATCCCCCCCCGGTCAAATAGGTTGTTGATGCAAACATTGGTGTCCGTGCCCTGATAGGTGGCGCAGACAAGCCATCCCGGACCCACCCGGCAATCCCTCAGATTCAGCTCCATCGGATCACCGCCTCCAATTCTAACACCCGTCGGCGACACTCCCGTAAAACCGGCGCTGGTCCCCAGTCCCGCTAACCCGTTAAAATCGGTAAACCGCGCGTACAGAACCGCTGACGAGGTAAAACTGGAAGCATTAACGAGTATTGCATATTTCAAGGCATTGCCACCCCAGAGCATTGGCTGCTCCTGGACGGCGGCATAATGGCATATCTGATTATGAGCCAGCGCTGTTCCCACTGAAGTCAACCAATCACCCGAACCCACCGTAAAACCTGAGGCACAAGTGCCCGACAAGTAGCTCTGGAATGATGCCACCGCCACATCGTTGCTAAGGGTAAGTATTCCGCTGACGGTCACTCCGCTGACCGCGTAATCAATCGGCGCATAATGATAGCCCAAAGCCGGCGCAGCATTCGTATCGCGTTGCACCTGAAGGGTCCACGTAGTGGTTGAAACGGTTGTATTGGAGTAGGCATACGCCGGAGGATAGGTGGTCAGTTGCGCCAGAGACGACAGCAATACCGGGTCGATGTTGGTCATGCCTTGGTTGAGGAAATTGCAGCCGTTGGTCAGGTAATAATTGCCCGCACCCACTGACTGGAACGGGTAGGAGGTGTTGGTAAGCTGGCCTGTTCCAAACGCGGGACAGTTGTAAAACCCATTGGTGCAGGCGCTGGCCGCATTGGTATAGGTGCCCGCAAACAGGTTAGTGACATTGGCCAGAACACAGTTCGTCACGTCCAACGTCAAAGCGTTGTTGGCGCTTTCAGCGGACAAATACTTGATGTTGTTGAAGGTTCCATTCTGGACATCCACCGTGCCGGCACTGGTCTCGTTAAAGTTGGTCGCGACATTGGCAAAGAGCACGTTTCGGAGATACACCGGACTGTCCGCAACGGTGACCCCGTCCTGACAATTCACCAGTTGCCCATTATAGAAGGTGACCGCACTGTTGCCCGAGACCAAAATCGCCTGGCTGGCATAGGCGATCCGGATATTGGAAAGGGTCTGGACGGAGGAATCCTCAATCTCCAATGCCGGATTGGCGTAATAGTTGTTCGGGCTGCCGGTCGAACCGGAAATGGTGTCACCGACCGTGTTATCATCTTTGGCCGTGAACACCACCGGGCGATAATCGCCAGTCAGGGTGTTGATTAGCAGCGTAATGGTGGTTTGAACCAGATTCAGGCTCGCCCCACTGGCATATTTGAGCACCGCCCCGCCTTCAAAGGTGTTGGTGCCGCTCAAATTCACCGTGCCGCTCAAGTAATAGGTCGTGTCCCCATGAAATGTGTAATTGGTCTGCGAAGTCATTGTTGTGTAATCCAGCACAAAGCCTCGGCTGGGCGGCATGGCCTTGGCCACGAAAGTATTCTTGGGCGATGTGTGAACCTGTCGTTGCGGCGGCAGGATCAGGTTCCTGGAAACGACAGGTTTTGTTCCGACACCCGCTTGGGCGACATAAGGTGGCAGGCTGTCAATTTCGCTGGCAATTGATACGATGGGCACTTCTTCGACCAGAAACTGCCTGCCTTCCAATTCCAGCCATTGTTTATCCACACCAACCGATGGTGAGCCGGCTCCGATCAAAAATGCCCTGCCCTGGCCCATTTGCATCACCCCAAAGTTTAGAATGTCATTTTCCAGATCGCCTGCGTCGGTAGGCACCGTCATCGTCGTCACATTCGGCTGCGGTGGATCAAAAAACTCGGTGAGCACCTGGAGCCGGGTGGTGGCGGGATTCAGACCCAGCGATGATGGGTCGGGCGGTTGTTCATTCAGGACAACGTCCTGCTCGAAGCCGGCCTTGGTATAGGTGTATAGCAAATCGGCGTTCAAACCATCGAACGCATTGGTGTAAATCACCTGATTCCCTGACGACAGAATCGCCCCGGTCGCGTTGGTCACCACGGCCAGCAGCACACTGTTCGTCCCGTCAAAATAGCTCAGTCCAATGGGCTGGCTTTGCAGCGTTTTTCCGTCGGGTGTTACCAATTCGATTTCGCCGTTATAGATGTCCCCTGGGAAATAGACCCGGTGTTGGCCGTTGGTCGCCCAAGCCGAACTGCCGTCCGGTGCAATGTCAATTTCTTCACTGCTGGCCACCCATTGACCGTTGACCAGATGGTTCAGACCCGTAGCTAACTCGGTGTATTGAAGAATGTTTGTGACAATCTTGCCATTGGGTGCTTGATTATAGGTCTGCGATTGCCAGACCTGATGATTGGCCCCTTGCGATACGACCGTGTAAGGCGTCGGGTCGGGCAAAGCCGATGGATTGGTTGTGGCCTGATTTAAAGTTTGTGCCTGGAGGGTGGAAGCGGCCAGCAGCACCCCAAATAGGTGGATCGGTTTCATCGGACAAACTCCTTGAGTTGGCTCGAAAGCGGATTTGATATGGCCCCGGACTTCCCTTTATCTATTCCCCGTGCAGGCTCTCCACAGCGACCCCAGCCTGACAACTCGCGGTCGAAAGTTTCTAAGGCTATGCGTTTGTAAACCCGCACTGCTTATGGTGTCAAGCAATTTGTTTTATGTCACCATTTTGTGACCCGATTGTTGAACTTGAACAGGTTTCCATTGCAATAAAAGTCGCCCGCCCCATCAAATCGCTGTTTGCCGATGCGATTTATGTTTAAAGCTGTCCCATTTTGATCAGTCCAGGCCTCTGATTTCGTTAACTCGTTGATAAACAAAGAAAGTCGCCTTTGGAAAAGGGAACTTCCATCTCCGACTTTATCTTTTCCGCCTCGGACAAGGGAACTTTAGTCTCTGACTTTACCTTGTCCGTCTTAAACAGGGGAACTTCCATGTCTGACTTTGGCTTGTCCGTCATGGAAAAGGGAACTTTGCTCCCTGACTTTGCATTGTCCATGACCAACAAGGGAACTTCCAAAGCTGACTTTGCATTGTCCGTCACCAAAAACGCATTATTCATCTCCGGCAAGGGAACTTTTATCCCCGACATTGGCTTTTCAGCAGATAAATTTGTCCGGTCCGCGACCAGGATGATTTATTTTTAGACAATCCAGGCGACTTCGGCGGCTGGACCTGTTTTGAGAACCTTTCACGCGATTGGAAATTCGTTCGGGTCGGGAACCGGCCTAAGTGTTTCATTTCAAATCGAGCCCAAAATCTTTCCTGATGATGATTAGAATATTTATTTCAATGTTACATGTTGCATTAGTGGTTGGCACCGGCGTTGCTTGAACCCGCCGCGAACGAACAGTCCATGGAACCATGTGGTTCCCTCCGGGGGTTCAGCAATTCAACGTTTCATTAGTGAGTTATTAATATGAATGGTACAACCATGAAAAACTACAAAGTCTATCTGGGGTTCGCGCAAGCGCCGGACGCCGAGGTGGACGAATTCACCAGCGGTGTCATTGACGGCCTGACCGGCAATCCCGCTTTCCCGAGCCCGCCGGTTCCGCTCAAGCCCGTGCCGGTGGCCAAAGGCGCCGATGCGCAAACGCCAACAGACCTGACCAGTTTGCAACTGGCGTTTGAAAACGCTATCAGCGCGGCGTTGCACGGCGGCACGCCATTGACCGCCGCCAAGAACACGGCGCGCGAGGCGTTGCTGGACGCGCTGCACAAGACCGCGATGTATGTGCAGAGCCTGGCGCGTCATGACCTGGCCATGCTGTTGTCCTCAGGATTCGAGGCCGCCAGCACCAACCGCGCGCAATCGCCGCTGCCCAAGCCGGCCATTCAGGCCGTCGTTAATGAGATCAGCGGCCAATTGCTGGTTCGCGGGGAGTCCCTGCTCAACGCCCATTCGTATCAGGCGCAAACGATGGTGGCGGGCAATGGGAACACCTGGGCGGATGCGGGCGACTTCACGGGTGCCCGACGGATGATTATCCAACCAGTGACACCGGGGACGACCTATACCGTCCGATATCGCGGCGTCGGCGGCAGCACCGGCCACAGCGAGTGGAGTGACCCGGTCAGTCACATGGCCACCTGAAAACGGTTCAAGGCTGGGAGTTGAAAGTTGATAGAACAATCGCCGGAATGAGAAAATCGTTCCGGCGGTCTTTTTATACGGAAAATAGACCGCAAGATGCACCATGAAAAAGCCATTCAACTCAACCTTAATTTACGTCAAGGAGCATGCATCCATGCGCAGGTAATTCAGCCGTGAAGTTCTTCTGCCGGTCCAAATCTTTTCGCATCCATAAATCCCGGACTTTGGGTGCGGAACGAAGTCCGAGGTTTCGCCAGAGCACATCGATTTTCACCGGTTGATCAGTGCGGTTGAAAAATCCGACAGCCACCGAGCCGTCGGCCAGTTTTTTCATCCACGTTTCTGCGGGCACATCGGGATTCGCCATTCGTTGCGCCGGTTGGCCAAGCGGGTCCTGGTCCACCGCCAGCACTTCCGGATTGCTCAGGAGCGCCGTCGTCCAGTCGTCATTGTCCGGCAAATTCGCACCCACCATCAGCGGCGAGGGCAGCAGGCACCAGAGCGAAAGGTGCGTGAGCTGTTCATCGCGCGTGAACCGGGTGAAACGGTCGGGACCGACGGAGCGGTGGCTGACGGAAAGATGGCCGACCGGCAGCATGTCGGCGTCCGGCCAATGTCCCGGCCCGACAAAATCGTGCCAGCGCACGCCGAGCGTAAACTCATGGTTGAGTGAACTCCAGGTATCCCAGAAATCGCCGGAGACACGCCAAAGATTTGCGTTGGTCGAAATGTGTGCCGCGCGAGAGGGCGGCGTCGGTCCGGGCGACGTGCTGAAAACCATGCTGCGCCCGCATTGATCGATGGCGTGCCGGATCATTTCAATTTCCGGCGCGTGATAAGGCTGGGAAAGGTCGTCCACCTTGATGTAATCCACGCCCCATCCGGCCCACAGCCGCGCACAGGAATCATACCATGCCTGGCCGGCGGCATTATTCCTGACGCCAAACATGTCAGGGCACCAGGCGCACTTGTCGTTGGTGTTGGCGGCCTCGGTCGCGGTGAAATTCGAATCAGCGATGGGCAGGTTGGCCTTGACGGAATTGCGTGGAATCCCCCGCATGACGTGGATGCCGAACTTCAAACCCAGCGCATGGACCGCATC
>Ga0070731_10002163_pt1 | contig 19082 bp, 14 predicted proteins | sample Coa_R1_2_FD_66448 | JGI IMG/M metagenome (GOLD analysis project Ga0070731, IMG submission 66448) | Surface soil microbial communities from Centralia Pennsylvania, which are recovering from an underground coalmine fire - Coalmine... | ecosystem: Environmental > Terrestrial > Soil > Unclassified ... | reverse complement strand
CGACAAGGGCGTACCGCCCGCCGCGGCGCCGGCGGCGCCGCCGGCCGAACGATTCGGCGGCGTGCGTGTGACGTCGCCGCTCGCGCTGCAAGTCTTTGAAGGCGACAAGTTGCTGGGCACGACGCTCGGGCCCATCGCGCTGTCGGAAGGACCGCACGCGCTGCAGTTCGTCAACGACGCGCTCGAATTCCGCGTGCGCGTCTCGCCGCTCGTCAAGGCCGGTCAGATGACGCCCATCGCGGTCGCTCTGCCGAACGGACGACTGAGCGTCAACGCGATTCCGTGGGCCGACGTGCTGATCGACGGCAAACCCGCGGGCCAAACGCCGCTCGCCAATCTCAGCGTGCCGATCGGCGACCACGAGATCGTCTTCCGTCATCCGCAATTTGGCGAACAGAAACAAACCGTCACGGTGAAGGCCGAAACGCCGGCGCGCGTGAGCCTGGCGTTTCCGAAAACAGGAGAACGATGATGACTCACTCACGCACTGGATGGATCACGACAGCGGTGCTCGCCGTCATCATCGCCAGCGCCGCGCCTGCGGCGGCGCAAGAGTCGAACAAGGACGGCCTCGCCAAGGCCAAGGATTTCTACGCGTCCGCTTCGTACGAGGACGCGCTGCAGGTGATCGAGCGGCTGCGCGCCGATCCCGCCGGCGACAGCACAGAAGCCGCGGCGTATCAGGTGTTCTGTTTGATGGCGCTCGGACGAACGGATCAGGCGAAGCGTGCGATCGAATCGCTCGTCAAACTCGACCCGATGTATCACCCGTCCGACACGCAAGTCTCGCCGCGCGTGCGGACGTTCTTCGAAGACACACGCCGCCCGATGGTGCCGGCGCTCGCGCGCCAGACGTACATGAAGGCGAAAGCCGCGTTCGAGCGCAAGGATTGGCCCGCCGCCGCCGGTGAATTCGACCGCGCGATCGTGCTGCTCGACGAGCTGGCCGACGCCGACGACCCGAGCGTCAGCGACTTGCGGACGCTTGCCGTCGGATTTCGCGATCTCTCGAAGAACTCGTCGGCTCCTCCGGCAGCTCCTGCGGAACCGCCGCATCCGGCCGCGCCGCCTGCGCCTGCGCCCGCTCCCGAGCCGGCACCAGTTGCGCCTCTGCCGACGCTGCCGAGTCTGACCGACACGACCGCGCCGGCGATCCCGCGCGCGTCGACGTCCATGCCGGATCGCACGGTGATCTACGGAGCGGACACCACCGACGTCAGACCGCCCGTGGCCGTGTCGCGCGAGATGCCGCCGTGGACGCCGTCAAACTCCTTCGAATCCAAGCAGCTCTTCACCGGCGTCGTCGAAGTCGTCGTCGCCGAGGACGGCAGCGTGTCGAGCGCGACGATGAGAAAGAGCGTGCTGCAGAGCTATGACGCGTCGCTGCTCAAAGCCGTCGCCGCCTGGAAATTCAAGCCCGCGACGAAGAACGGCGTCGCGGTGAAATATCGCCTCGAGATCAGCGTCCAGCTCGGACGTCAGCCCGAGGTGCTTCGTCAGTGAGCGTCTGAGGCGATAGGGCGATAGGGCGTGCGCGTCGTCCAGATCAGCGTCCCGACGACACGACGGCGTTCCGCAAGTCGGCGATGATCGTCGCGTACCCCACCAAATCGCCCCTCGAGTAGTCGCGCCAGGGATCCGCATCGCCCCGTTTGAGGCCCGCAAGGACACGGTCGGCTTTGTCGGGCTCTTGCTCCTCGCTTCGCGACTACCGATTGCCCCTTGCCGATTCTTCGATCATCGATGTGCCGCTATTTCTCTTAACCCCCGGGGTGGTACTCACGCTCCGTGTGCCCCTTGAGCTGCGCCGGATAGAAGTAGACCTCGCGCAGGTCGCCGGTCGCGTAGCGTTTCGCCTGATCGTTGAAGTGCGGCGACTTCGGGTCGCCGCTCTCGCCGCCGGCCGTCACGGCCTTGGCGCGCACGGTCGGACCGAATTCGACGACGGCCACGAAGCTGTTGCCACTGGTGCCGTAGATCTTCTTCGATCCGTTGTACGAGCGAGCGGCGAATGACGCGAGCGATCCGAGCGTCGCATTCGTGAACGACACGGGAATGCTCGGCTGGGCGTCGTTGAACGGATGCACGAGATCGTCGGTGATGCGCTGGAAGCGGTTGATGTCGCCCCACGGCGTTTTCCAGGTGCCGAAGTCCGCCGCGATTTTGTCGGACGCGGCCGCCAGCGCCTCGAGCATTTCGGTGCCGGTCACGCGATTGCCGAGCGGATCCTCGGCCGTCGGACGCGATGGCGCTGTGGCTGCCGCTCCGGCCGCCGCGCCACCGCCGCGAGCACCGCGGCCGCCGCCGGCGCGCGAGACTTGCGCCTGCCAGAAATAGGCGAGCGACGTCGGAATCGACGTCGGCGACCATCGCAGATCCCACCCGCGCAGCATCGCGATCTGCTCGGCCGTTTTTGCCTTGAGCGGATCGCCCGCCGGCGCGGCGTCCCACGCCTTGATCAGCGCCGGCATCGGCTTTTCGAACCACGTCTGGTAGCTGTCGTACGCCGCCGCCTGCAGTCCGTCGAGCGTGAAGTCTTTTCTGTTCTGCAGCACGCGAATCGCGTGCAGCCCGCGCGCCGATTCGGTGCCCGAGTCGACATAGACCGGATAGTCCGACTTCTTCGGACTGTCGGGACCGGCAGCGGACCACGGCGAGTTGTTCGAGTTGTAGAGCCAGCCGACCGGCGGATTGAACAGGTGCGGCGTCTCGTCAACGGACATCAGTCCGTGCCAGTCGGTGGCCGGATCGCTGCCGTCAACGGGCTTCGTCCAATCGAATTTCGGATCGCGCTTCGGGATGAAGTTGCCATGGAAGTACGCGATGTCGCCGGCCGAGTCCGCGAAGATCGTGTTGTTGGACGAGTTGGTGTGCAGCTCGAGCGTCTGCTTGAACGACTTGTAGTCGGTCGCCTTCGTACGCGTGTACGACTGCGTGAGCGCCTTGACCGGTTCCTGCATCATCGCGATCGCCACCCACTTGCCGTTCAGGTCGCGAACGATCGGACCGTGCTGCGTGTAATAGACCGTGAACTTGCGCTCGGCCATTCCCGAATCGGTCTTGTACGGGACGGCGATGACGCGCTCTTTCACCGGCCGCTCTTCGTTGCCGTACTTGTAGACGTAGTGATCGCCCTGCTTCGTCACCGTCTCGAGATACTCATCCACGTCGTCCACCGCGCTCGACGTGTGCATCCAGCCGATGTGGTCGTTGAATCCCTGATAGATGAAAAACTGTCCCCATGTCGACGCGCCGTAGGCATTGAGGCCCTCGTCGCTGGTCATCTGCAGTTCGGAGCGGAAGAAAAACGACGTGTGCGGATTGATCAAGAGCAGCGCGTGGTGTGCCGTCGTGTTCGCCGCGGACACCGCCGCGCCATTCGATCCGCCGGGCTCGGCCGGATTGGCCAACTCGTCGAACTCATCAGGCACGTGAGGCGTGTCGGTGGACTTGCCGTAGAACGCCTGCAGCGACGAGAGATTCACTTTCTCGATGTCGCCGCCGATGCTGCCTTCGGTGAACGTCAGCGCCATCCACGGTTCGAATCTCGTGATGACGTGGGGCTTGACTTGCGGATGTTTGGACAAATAAAAGTTCAGCCCGTCGCCCCAGGCGTTCATCAGCGACTTCAGCCATGGCGGGCTGGTCTCGTACTGCTGCTTCAGCACGACGGGATCCATGAAGATCTTCATGCGCAAGTCGCGCCAGATTTCGTTCGCGCCTTCGGATTCGGCGAGGCGTCCGATGCCGTTGATGAAGTTGGTCTCGACGCGATTGAAGTCGTCTTCGGCCTGCGCGTAGACCATGCCGAACACGGCGTCGGCGTCCGTCTTGCCGTGGACGTGCGCGATGCCCCAATCGTCGCGGACGATGGTGACGTTCTTGGCTTGCGCGTCCCAGCGCGCCGCATCGGGCATCTGCGCCGCAGGCGCGACGAGCCACGCCGCCGTGATGGCAACGACTAGACCGAGCTTCTTCATGGCCACTCCTTAGGGTCCGCGAAGAAACAACGTTGACGTTCAACGTCGTTTCTTCGCGGACCCTCAGCCGACAGCTTAGAGCCGATGCGCTCGGCGCGGCAAGCCTAGGGGACGGGTCTTGCTTGCGTTAGCAGACCCGTCCCCGCGTTCGTTGCGTGAGGCGATCCGTCCCCGTGTTCGTTGCGTCAGCAGACCCGTCCCCGTGTTTTCGATACTATCCAGTGCCTCTCATGAGTACGGGCGTCATCCTGCTGTCGTATGGCCTCGCGGGCGTGCTGCTCGATCGCACGGGCGGGTTCTATGACCGGACGGTGCCGATTTTCGCGCTCGGGCTGATGGCGGCCGTCGCGGCGATGCTCAGAGACCCGCGACCGGCGGGTGCGGTGATCTTCCGTCGGCTCGGCGCGGGGGTTTACGTCGTGTTCACCGCGCTCATCGTGTTGAACCACTCGATCCACCTATCCGACTCGGGCGCGCTGACCGCCATGAACGCGGTGACGCGCACGGCGTTGGCGATTGGCGCACCGCTGGCTCTGCTTCTGGTGCCGGCCGGTCTGCCGCCGCGCGGCCGGCGAGCCTTCCGATGGCTGGCGGCCGCCAGCGTGGGGCTGCTCGTGGCCTGGCAGATTTTGATCCCGTTCATGAGTCCGCATCCAGGCGTCGATGTGCTGTCGAGCAACACCGCGGCCACCAACTACTTTCTACGCGGCATCAACCCGTACGTCGTGCAGTATCCCGACATCTACAACGGGAAATATCAGTACGAGCCGGGTTTTCTGTACTTCCCCGGCGCGCTGTTCCTGTACGCGCCGATGCGGCTTTTCGGCGGCGACATCCGTCTCGTGCACGCATTCGCAAACATCGTCTCCGCCGCGGCCGTCGCGGCCGTGGCCATGCAACAGCGCATGGCTGAACGTACGGTGTGGCTGATGACGCTCTTATGGCTGGCGCTGCCAATCACGGGGTTCGTGATCGAGCAAGCGTGGATCGACATCCTGCTGGTGCCGTGCGTGTTCTGGGCCATCTGGGCGATCGGACGCCGCGATTGGATCCTGACCGGCGTGCTGTGCGGCATCGCGCTCGCGCTGAAGCAATATGCCGGCATCGCCGTGGCGCCGCTGCTGCTGCTCATCCTGCGTCAGGCCGGCTGGCGCGCCGCCGCACAAGCCGCGGCGATCGCCGCCGGCATCGCGGCTGCGCTCATTCTGCCGATGGCACTGCTTGATTGGACGGCATTTGTCCACTCGACGATCGCCGGGCACCTCGACGCCCCAGTCCGCCGCGACGCGTACAACGTCACGATCTATCTCTATCGCCAATATCACTGGCTGCTCTCGCCGGGCGCGCGCCTGACGCTCGCGGCCATCGGCGGACTCGGCGGCACCGCCTGGCTTGCGCTCAAGCCTCAGCCCGATCGGCGCGATGCGCTCGCCGCGATGTCATTGATCCTGGCCGCGTCCACGCTCTTCGGCAAATGGGCGTTCTGCAACTACTACTATTGGCTCGCGTCATTCATGCTGCTGTACATCGTGATGTCGGTTCGGACAGACGACGCTTCATTGCTCCATTGATTCATTGCTCCATTGATTCATTGCTTCATTGATTCATTGCCTCATTGCTTCATTGCTTCATTGCTTCATTGCCCCATTGCCTCATCGATAATTCTTGATCCATCCATCCGTTCACCCATCTGCGATGTCGCAATCGCCACTGACTCGCTTCGCGCCGGCGCCGACCGGGTATCTGCACCTGGGCCACGTCGTCAATGCGATTCAGGTGTGGGAGTTTGCGCGCGCGAACGGCGGGCGCGTGCTGCTGCGGATCGAGGATCACGACGCGCAGCGGTGCCGTCCGGACTTCGAGCGGGCGATTCGGGAGGATCTCGAGTGGCTCGGATTTCAGCCCGATCTCGAGGCGCCGCGGCAAAGCGCGCGTGGCGCGGTCTATCGCGACGTGCTGGAGGATTTCGCGCGCCGCGGTCTTGTCTACGCGTGCTCCTGTACGAGGCAGGAGATCACGGCCGCCGGCGGCGCTGAGGGCGACGAGATTCGGTATCCAGGCACGTGCCGCGATCGCGGACTGCCGCTCGTTGACGGCTACGGCTGGCGCGTCCGCATCGATCCCGGCGTCGAGACATTCGTCGACGGCCTCCGCGGAACGCAGTCGCAGGATCCATCGGAGCAGTGCGGCGACATCCTGATTCGCGATCGCCTCGGCAACTGGACGTATCAGTGGGCGGCGACGATCGACGACTACCTGCAGGAGATCACGCACGTGATTCGCGGCGCCGATCTTCTCGCCTCGACCGGCCGCCAGATTCGACTCGCAAGACTGGCGGGACGGACGACACCGGCGACGTTCATGCACCACGATCTGATCATGAAGTCGGCGACGCAGAAGCTGAGCAAGTCGGACGGCGACACGGGCGTCAGGGATCTGCGACGCCGCGGGTGGAGCAGGGAGATGGTGATCCGGGAGGCAACAAATCGGATCAGGCATCAGGCGACAGGCTCCAGTAGAGCAGCAGGCTGAAAAGATCTACTGAAGCCTGGTGCCTGCCCCCTGATGCCTATCTATGTCGCCGGCTTGACCATCCTCACGCCGAAGATCTGCGTGATCCGGCCGTTCGTGGCCGCTTGAAACTTGACTGTCACTTTCTGTTTGCCGCGCACGAGCGCTGCCGGCAGTGGATATTCGACGTCGTAGAAGCCGTCGACGTTCGCGTTGGAATCGAAACGCGCGATGGCCGTGCCGTCGACGAGAATCTGAAAGTCTGACGGCGGCGTGGGCGGCTCCTGCAGATGCTGATACGTGACGACGAGAGTCATCGGCACGGTCGAGTCGACCGGCAGATCGAACGAGAACCATCCGGGGCCGCCGCGGCTTTGACGGCCGTTCGCGCGGACAGGCTGCCGATCGGCCGGATCGCTCTGATAGTTGAACTGCGGTTCGTGCTGAGGATCACCGGGCGCGATGAACGCCACGGTTGCCGCTTCGAGCTTCGCGACGCGCGCGGCCTCGGCGGTAAAGGCGTCGGCGCGCGCTGAGAATTCGGCCGGCGTCAGCACGTCGAAGTACACGCTGTAGGTCCTCCGATGCGTGCGATAGAACGGCGCCAGCGCGACTTCGACCGGCGACGAGGGATTGGCGACGACGCGACCGATTGCCGCTGTACGGAAATTTCCCGGAGTCGAGGCATCGGGCTTGACCCAGTCCGTGACCGGCTTGTCGGCGGCCACGAGTGTCGCCACGGGCGACGGTTGCGGCGCCGCCGCGGCCGCGCCAGGCCCGGCGGCACGTCCTCGTCCGAACCGCTGCGGTCCCCAGTCGCCTGCCAGGACCAGCGGTCCCCACATGATCGCCGCGACATGCGGATCGTCCGGCGTCGGCTCGAGACGCACCGACTTCGGCAACGTGATTTCCACAGTCGATCCCGCCGTCCACGCGCGTCTGATTTCCACGAATGTGCTCGGCGGCAGAATCGGTTCCGCCAGCACATTTCGGCCGCCGGCGCCGCCGACTCGCAGACTCGCGACAGGCGGAATCCCGCCGACCGGCTGGCCGTTGACTGTGATCGCGTACCCGTCGCCCGCCCAGGCCGGACGCCGAATCGCGAGCGTAAATTCCTTCGGCGCCTTGACCGACGTCAGCGTGAGCGCGGCCTTCTCGCCGTCGGGAAAATCAGATTCCATCTTGAGTGTGGCGCCGCCCGCGATCGCCAGCTCGGCGGTAGACGACGCGAAGAGATTGACCCAGACGATGTCGTCCGACTCGTAGTAGAGGCCGTCGCCGTGCAGCGCGTGGCTTTCCATGCCGGTGCCGACGCAGCAGGTGAAGCTCTGCTGCATGTTCTGATATTCCTGCGTCACGCCGCGGCCGACCGGCACCATGTACGAGGTCGCGTAGTCGTTCGGATCGCACGACGCGAGAATGTGATTGAACAGCGCGCGCTCGTGAAAGTCCGCATAGAACGCGTCGGGACGATACGCGAACAATCGTCGCGTGAGTTTCAGCATGTTGTAGACGTTGCACGTCTCGGCGACGCGTCCGTCGACGCGGTGACTGAGTTGATCGGGCGGCCCGAAATATTCGTCGAGGCCGTGTCCGCCGGTCGCATAGCTGTGATGCTGCACGACGCGGTCCCAGAAAAAGGCCGCGGCGACGATGTCCTGGGGATCGCCGGCATAGCCGTAGCGGGCCGCGGAGCCAATCAGCTTCGGAATCTGGCAGTTGCCGTGCTTGCCGTTCAGGTTGTCCTGATGGCGCTTGAGCGCATCGGTGAACGCGCGATGCTCGAACTTCCGGCTGAGCGCGAGCCAGCGTTTGTCGCCGGTGTCCGCGTACAGATCCGCGAGCACTTCGTTCATGCCGCCGTGCTCGGTCATCAACATCTTCTGAATCTGCCCATCCTCCAGCGGCTTGACGACGCCTTCGCCCCACGCGGCGAATTTGATCGAGACATCGAGCGCGGTGCGGTTGCCGAGATGGCGATACGCGTCTCGGAGGCCGGCGTATGTCTTGTGCAGCGTGTACCACGGCGACCAGACGCCGTTCAGATCGAAAGCCGCTGCGCGAATCTCACCTTTGGACAGCTGACCGAACGCCTGTCGAATGATGTCGAGGCCGCTGACGAGGCCATCGCCGTTCTTGTCCTGGACCTCTTTCATTTCCGCGACGAGCAGATCGCCGCGATCCTTGAAGCGCGCGTCGCCGGTCGCGGCGTACATCAAGCTGACCGCCGACAGATGGTGGCCGGCGATGTGTCCGCTGAGGTTGTGCGCGGGGCCATCCCAGCCGCCGTACTGCTGGCCCTTCGGCTCCAGGCCGGCGTTCCGGCGGTACGGCGCCATCATGCGGTTGGGATCGAGCGACAGCAGATAAACGCCGGTCGCCTCCTGCCAGTGCTTGAGCGGACCGCCGGTCAATCGCACCTTCGCCAGCGGCACCGGACGCGCACGCACGATCGTCGTCTCGAAGGCGCGGACGGTGGCGTCGTGCGCCTGCTGCTCGGCGTCGACCGGCCTCGGTGCGGCCTCACCCGCCAGTGGCCGCAGCGTCAGCGCCGACGCGGCGGTTGCGGACACCTGAAGAAAATTGCGGCGCGTGGATTTCATGGGGGCTCCGAGTGATGTGTCCATGAAGGTATCCGAAATGCGACAACGCGCGAAAGACCGCAGGTTCAAGCAGCCAAGCTGACGGTCGATTGCTCAGGCATGGCGGCGGCGACGTTCGCAGAAGTGCTCGACGACGAGCTCGGCCGCGCAATCGACCTCGGGTCACCCGAAACGACCTGGTCGGCAGAAATGACCTCGGAGGTCGTTTTTATCGATTTTGGGAAAAACGACCTCCGAGGTCGTTTCTCCGGGTATCCGGCGCCAACCCGGCCGCGGCGACAGTTGGGCCCGGCCGAGCGGCACGCGCTTGACGAGCTGATCGGCCTCGGCGCCCGATTGCGCGACGACTTCACGGTCGCCGAGCTGCGATCGGCGTTCCGCTCGCTAGCGCGGCAGCACCATCCGGATCGCCATCCAGGTCAGAGCGACACGGACCGCGCGCACGCCGCGCGCATCTTCGATTTCATCACCGGCCACTGTCGCTGTCTGGCCGCCGCCTGCCGATCGTGAGCGGCAAGGTTCCGACCGCGCAACTCGTCGCGTCGATGCTGAACGGACGAGAGGGCATCAGCGACGTCATCTTCTCGCCCGGCCGCGCGCCGCAGATCGAGACCAAAGGCGAGCTCGTCGAGTTGCGATTCAAAGGCGTCGAGTGCTTGACGCCGCAGCAGACCGCCGGCATCGCCGACGATCTCATCGGATCCAACCCGACGGCGGCCGAGCAGCTCAAGAATCAGGGGGCCACTGACCTCTCATACGCGCTGCCAGGCGTGGCGCGCTTTCGCGTGAACATCTTCCGGCAGCGCACGGCGTACGCGATCGTGATGCGCGTGATCCCGATCAAGATCCCGACGTTCGACGAACTGGGATTGCCGGCCCAACTCGACGCGATCGTGCCGCTCAGAAACGGCATCGTGCTCGTCACGGGTCCAACCGGCTCGGGCAAGTCGTCGACGCTGGCGGCGATATTGGATCGCATGAATCAGGAGCGCGCGATCCACATTCTGACGATCGAAGATCCGATCGAGTTCATCCACCAGCACAAGAAGGCCACGATTCACCAGCGCGAGCTGCACAGCGACACGCCGACATTCGGCCTCGCGCTGCGTGCGGCGCTGCGGCAGGCGCCGAAAGTGATTCTCGTCGGCGAGATGCGCGATCGCGAGACGATCGAAATCGCCATCGAGGCCGCCGAGACCGGGCATCTCGTGATGTCGACCCTCCACACCATCGACGCCGCCAAAACCGTCGAGCGCATCGTCGGCGCCTTTCCCCTGGGCGATCAGCAGGCGATCCGGACGCGATTGGCGAAGTGCTTCCAGTACGTCATTTCGCAGCGGCTGGTGCCGCGGCAGGACGGCAAGGGCCGCATCGCGCTGCTCGAGATTCTGAAGTCGACGCTCCGCACGCGCGAGTACGTCGAGCAGGGCGAATCGGGCGGCAAGACGCTGCTCGACGCGATGCGCGACGGCGCCCAGGACGGCATGCAGCACTTCGACGGCGAAATCGAGCGGCTCATCCGCGCCGGCACGATCTCGATCGACACCGGCATGAGCTACGCGACGAATCAGAACAACTTGCGGCTCCAAATCGCCGACGTCATCGAAGAGCAGCGGCGCGAGGCGGCAGGGGTGATGCTCACATCGATGAACGGTGATCGGTAATTGATGAACGAAGAATCGACGAACGGCAATCGACGATCGAAACGATAATCGGCAATCGGCAATCGGTCATCCTCTCAGCTCGCGCCGATTCTCGATTCTCGATTCGCGATTCTTCGTTCATCAATTCCAGATCATCGATCATCGATGTGAGGATCATTTCAGGGTAGTGGCCAGTTTCGCGGCACTTTCACCACGTAGGTCGCCGAGATCTTGTCGTGCCAGGCCTGGCGATCGGGATCGCGCAGAATCCATAGTCCGCCCAGGCCGAGAGCGGCGATGGAAAACACGCCGGACAGCCCGCGGACGACGCAGTCCACGAACCGCAGCGGCAGACCGTCGGCGCGGACCACGCGCAGATTGCAGATGATGCCGCCGATGGTCGTGCCCTTCCACGTCCAGAAGCCGATGAAATAGATCAGGACGAAGAACAAGTAGCGCTCGCCCGAGCCGTAGCGTGGTTCGCCAAGCAGGTTCAGCACGATGAACACGAGCAGCATGTCGAGCGCGAACGCGGCCAGGCGCTCGACAAATTCCGCGCGCGGAAATGAGGCGAGCGAGGCCGCGGCGCCGGCTGCATGCATGTCTGCGGCTATCGTGCGACTGCGTTCCGGCGCGTTGGCTGGCGACACTTCCGGAGCTGCGGATGCGGACGCGGACTCTGGCGGGGGCGCGGCGAACGCCGCGGCTTCAGTCACGTGATCCCAGCTCGGCGCAGGCGTCGGCGCCGGGATGACGGGCGGCTGGACGGACGGCGCGGAGTCGACCGGCGACTCCGCCGGCGGCGCAGCGGCGCGGCGCGGCGGCGCCGGACTCTCGCGTCTCAACGCCGCGAAAAACGCGAGCACGGCCGATCCGAGTCCGAACACGCCGGTAAGCGCCCACGTCAGCAATCCGACGACGGGAATGATGTAGAGCAGGAGGATGATCGCCGAGCCGAGCGCGAACGATCGCATCGCCTCCGGCCGGCTGTCGAGCGACGACTGCCGCACCACGCGGTGTCCGATCAGCCGCGCGACAGATGCCTTTCCGACAATCCATGCGACGAACATCGCGCACACGGCAAACGGCACGACGAGCGTGCCGATGACGGAAATCAGCAGCAGCAAGAACAGCGGCCCGCAGAGCAGCAGCGTCAGCAGTCCGCTCATGAACGCGCTGAGCGGACGCGCGGCCAGCGTCGCGGCGCCGGCACGCACGGCGTCGTGAAACACGAGATTGACGAGGAACTGCAAGATGAAAAACAGCGCCGCGATCCACCACACCCAGCCGAGATTGGGAACAATCGGCCGTCCCCACAGCAAGCCGCGCGTGATCCACGGCACGATCGCCCTCAGCCGATCGCCAAGCGACGTCGCGCCAAACACCAGATGTTCGCCGCCAGGCATGAAGCCAGGCGCGGCATCGGTCAAACCGCCGATCACGGTGAGATTGCCGCGAACGATCGCGCTCGATGCCACCGTCGCATTGCCGCCGATGACCACCAGCGATCCACGAATGACGGCGGTGTTCGACACCTGCGCGTTGCCGAGCCAGACGATCACGTCGCCCTGGACGAATCCGTCGATCGTCGCCGAGCCGAAGACGACGGCGACACTGCGCACGGTATCCGTATTCTTGAGTTGGTAGTCCTGCCCGATGCGCAGCGCGTCGCGTCCCCACACCAGCGAGCGAGGATCCTGCTCGATGCGCTGTTCCATGACATCGACGGGCCGCTGCGGCTCGAACGACGTGGTCACGCGCGGCCGGACACTCTGGATCGCCTGGCTCGTCACCGTGCGAAACACGGGCCGAAACACGGGACGAAACACCGGCTGAATTCCGATCCGTCCCGGCTGGCGCACGACGCGCGCGCCGACGATGGCCGCCGACGCGAGGATGATGACGCAGGCCGCCGTGACGAGGAGTTTGATTCGAGACGACAACATCATTCCGCTCCCTGCGTGGATGCGGCCGCCACTCGGCCGAGCATCATCGCAAAACCACCGCACGCCGCCGACATCAACATGACGACCGCGGCAAACCCAATCACCATCGGCTGCGACAACAGCGCGCGGATGAAAACTGCGGCGGCCTGGAAGGCCGCGCCGGCGCCGAACAGCATCTGCCGCGCCTGCAGGACTCCCGAACCCCAGCCGCCCCCCACTTCCAGCGACGGCATCGGCGCCTGCGACACGAGCCACGCGCCGCCGGCGACGCCCAACAGCAGCGCAGCCACGAGGGCTGCCTGATGCGGCCACGGCCACTGAAACCACGGATTCGCGGCCGGCCGGCGTCTGCGCGCCGCGACCGCGGCCATAACGCGCGGCCGCAGCGACTGCGGAGCCCGACGCGACGGCAGCCGCCGCAGGCGGTCGCCGATCAACTGTTCGAGATCATCCGGCAAGAGAGGTCCTCAGTGCTTCGCGTCCACGATGAATGTCGGTCTTGACCTTGCCGACGGAAATCCCGAGCAGGCCGGCGATCTCCTGATAGCTCCGCTGTTCGAAGTGAAAAAGTACGAGCGGCACGCGCTGATGATCCGGCAGTCGTCGAACGGCTTCCTCGAGCGCAGAATCGCTGCCGGCCCGATCCGATTCGAAATCGGGTGAAGCCGACGCCGCCGCGGGAATGCCGGACGCGTAATCGCGCCCCGTGACGCCGGCGTCGACACGCGGGCCCTCGGGCCTCTCGAGCTCGCTGAAGAGGCGCCACCGCTTCTTGTACCGCGTCAAGTGATTGAGACACGTGTTGGTCGTGACGGTTTTGAGCCAGCCGGCCGCCGACGCGCTTCCGCCGATCCGATCGAATCGCTCGAAGGCCTTCAGAAACACGATCTGCGCGACATCTTCGGCGTCGTGCGGATTGCCGACGAGGCGGACAGCCGTCGCAAAGACCATGTCTTGAAACTCCCGCACGAATGCGTCAAACGGGTCGGCGTCGGTCATGCGTGGGACGTCGCCCACCGGCCCTCACTGACAGAACGAACACGCGAGGCGGACGAAAGTTTCAGTTCACGGACGCAGAATTGGCTGTCCGGTATCGCTCCTGTCATCGCGCCCCAGCATATGCGCGCCAGCTTTCGCCGGATTGGCGCAGATCTGCACATCTCTTTCGGACTACACCGCTCGGATGAGCTGGCAGCGAACTTGCCAGATTGCTAGGTCCCAGGAGGATTGGCAATGGTTTCGAGAACTGTGAAGGCAACCGTGGTTGGAGTGGCGTGCATGGGCGCGCTGGTGAGCGCTCGCGCAGGCGTCAACGCGGCGCAGGCACCTGGCGTGATGACGCCGGGGCAGGTGATGTTCGTCGACGACACGTTGTCCTCGGCCGACGGGCGCTTCCAGCTCGCGTACCAGGAGGACGGCAATCTCGTGTTGAGCGACATGGCCGATCCGAACAATCCGCAGGCGCTGTGGTCGAGCGGCACGGGCGACAACAACCCGGGACTCGTGACGCTGCAGACCGACGGCAACTTCGTGATTTACAACGGCGACGGCCAGGCGGAGTGGGCGACCTACACGGAAGGCAGCACGGGCGACACGCTCGTGGTGCAGAGCGACGGCAATCTCGTCCTCTACACGAATCACCACACGAGTGTGCTCTGGAACACCGGCACCGACATCGTCTCATCGCCGGCGGCCGCGCCGGCGCCCGCGGCCGGGGCCTCGAACCCGGGCAGTGGCGCAACACCTGAATCCGCGACGCTCGGGCCGGGCCAGGCGCTGACGGCCAATCAGACGATCTCGTCGCCCAACGGCCACTTCCAGCTCGCGTATCAGGACGACGGCAACCTCGTGCTGTATGACACGACCGACCCGGACAACGCGCTGCCGCTCTGGACCAGCAACACGGCGGACAACAATCCGGGCGTCGCGGTCATGCAGACCGACGGCAACTTCGTCATCTACGACGGCAACGGCAACGCGAAGTGGGCCACCTTCACCGACGGGACGCAAGGCAGCTTCCTGACGATGCAAAACGACGGCAACCTCGTGCTCTACAACGGCGCCAGCGCGCTCTGGAACACGCACACCAACATCCAGTAGCCGTCAGCCGCGCACGCGCGGCACGACACAACCGGCCCTCGGTGATCGCGCGATCACCGAGGGCTTTTTTTGTGCGGGTGCCGAGTGCCGGGTGCCGAGTGCCGGGTGCCGGGTGCCGGGTGCCGGGTATGAGACTGTCTTATTTGATTCCGACGACGACGATCGTGAACGACCCGGGAACGATCGGCGGACCGCCGCCGCGCTGACCGGCCGGCGGTGGCGTCGCCGGCGGAGGCGGCGCGGGACCGCGCTCTTCGCTCATCACGAACAGATGATTCGTCTTCGTATCGAGCGTGATCGTGCGTGCGCCGAGCATCGTCTGCAGGTTCTGCTCGACCTCGAACGTCGTCGGATTCTTCTCTTTGACGATCGTCATCGTGCCGTTGCTGTGTGAGCTGAAGGCCTCCATCGTGGCGGGATTGAAGACGGCGCCGTCGGAGCCGCCGGCGAGCGGCAGCTTCGTGATGATGTGGCCATCTTTCGCGCTCAGGATGACCATCTGCGTCAGCGGCATGGCCCCGGGAGCGGCTGGAGGCGGTGGAGGCGCCGCGGGCTGGCCGGGTGTTCCTCGCGCGGCCCCGGGACCGACGCCCGCACACGCCGCGAACAACACACCGTTCTTCGCGTCGAGCGCAAGTCCGTTGCAACTGCCGTTGCCGGTCGCAGCGTCGCCAAACGAGTAATGCGTCGTCGTCTTCATCGCCTTGACGTCGACGACCGCGACGCCGCCCGGACGATCCTGCATGACGACGTAGAGCGTGCCCTTGCCGTCGCCGACGGCCTGTTCGGGCGTGCCGCCCAAGTCAATCGTGCCGACGACCGAGCCGTCCTTCGCGTCGATCACGGTCGCGTCGTGCGTGCCGTGGCTGAACGAATAGACGCGCTCGTTGAAGGGGTCGAAATAAATGCCGTCGGGGCTGTTGCCCTGTGCCACGTCAATCTGTTTGAGCACCTTCAGCGTCTTCGTGTCGAACATCGTGATGCTCGGATGTGTCGTCGCGAATCCATGACCGGATTTCGGATCGACGGCTGCCCCGTTGCCACTGCCAATCACCGGGACCTCGCCGACCAACTCGAGCGAATCGAGGTTGTACACGCTGATGCGGTTCTTCGGCGCATCGGGCGCCGGCGGCGTGCCGGCCGGACCGCCGCGTCCGGCGCCGCGTGGGATGTACAGACGCCGCCCGACCGAATCCGCGTAGATATAGTCGTGCCCGCCTTCGCCGCCGACTTTGGCGGCTCTCAAGACTTTGTATGGTCCATCCGGAGGCGGTTGCTGGGCCAGGGCGGTGAGGGCGCAGGCGGCAATCGCGGCGCCGGCTACTAAGAATCGTCGCATGGGTATGAAACTCCTTGATCGGCTACCTTACAGCGAAATCGATCGGCACGTCTGGACGTGAAGTTTCTTCAGACTCAAGTTCGCGGCCGGCAGGCCGATAGGCATATTGAGAGGTCCCGCGTGCCCGATATGGCTTCAACGACCACCAAGCGTCCATCGCTGCACGACGGCACGGATCCGCCGATCGTTCTGGATCGCCTGCTCTGGGTGCTGGGGGAGCTGGCGCCCGAGTCCGAGCCGCCCGACCTCATGGATTTCAAGCTGAAGCTGCTCGAGTACCGCAAGGGCCTCGCGCACACGGCGGCCGGACCCGACCTCGCCGCGGTCGCGCACTCGTGCCTGAAGACCTGCGAGCAGTATCTCGATCGCTCGCGCAAATTCGTGAAGGATCGGGAAGCCGAGTTGATGGAAGTCATCGGCATCCTGCGCAGCAGCGCCGCGACGATTGTCGGCGACACCGCCGATTTCAACGATCAGTTGGTCGCGACGACCGACAAGTTCGGCCACCTCGCGCAGCTCGACGACATCCGCGAGCTGAAGCGCCAGCTGACCGCCGAGGTCTCGACGATGCGCGCCGCCGTCGAAGCGAAGCGCCACCGCGACGAGCAGACGTACAGCAAGCTGACCTCACGCGTCGAGAGTTTGCAGTCCAAACTCGTCAAGGCCGAGGAAGAGGCTTCAATCGATCCGCTCACCCGCGTGGCGAACCGCGGCACGTTCGACCGCGCGCTGCGCAAGACCGTCGCGTCATCGCTCGAAACCGGCATTCCGATGTCGCTGGCGATGATCGACATCGACGACTTCAAGAAGATCAACGATCAACACGGACACCAGGTCGGCGACCGCGTGCTGTTGTGCACCGCGCTCTGGCTCGGCAAAGTCGTGCGCCGCACGGACCTCGTCTCGCGGTACGGCGGCGAAGAATTCGCCGTGATCCTCAACGACGCGAAAATTCAGCAGGTCGAGGCGCGGCTGACGCAGGCGCTTGCCGACCTGGCGGCCAACAACTTCGAGTACGAGCACGAGGGCGAAAAGCGAATCATCCGATTCACGGCCAGCATCGGCATCACCGAGCTGGCGCCGGGCGACGCGCCGGCCGACGTCATCAAGCGCGCCGACGACGCGCTCTACGAGGCGAAGCGCAAAGGCAAGAACCGCGTCATCGCCAAGAAGCGCTCGATGCTGGCGAACCTGCTCTCACGCCCGGCCGCCAAAGCGGCGAAAAGCGCGTAAGTATTTCTTGATTGGCGCGTTGATTCCCGGCGCCCTGTCTTTCGTCACTGGCTTGTCTACGTTTTGGCAGTGGCGCGGGGCCCCTCCCCCGCGCTAATCGTCGCGCTTCGGGCGCTCGCTCCGCCCGGCCCGAGCCTAGCGGCCTCGCGATCTGGCCCACCGAGTCCGTCCGGCCATTGCCTCATTACTCCATCGCTCCATTGCTCCATTGCTCCATTGCCTCATTGCTCCATTGCCTCATTGCCTCATTTGCCCAACCCATTCACCCATTCACCCATTCGCACATTCGCACATTCACCCATTCACCCACTTCTTCCGTCTCGCCTATCGCGTCGTCCGCGCCACCCATTCGCGCATCAGTGAATCGATCACGGCATAGCGTCCGTCGTCGTCTCTGGCGATGAGGTCTTCGCGCTGCAGAGCGGCGAGGGCCGTTTGCACCGTGGAGGCGCCGCCGAGGCGATGGCGGACGCGGGCGTCGGCGCCCAGAATCTCGACGCCATGTTCGAAGACGACGGCGCGCAGCACGGCGCGCTGGCCGAGCGTGAGCCGCTGCCAGACTGCCTCGAAAAACATCTCGTGCTCGACCAGCAACCGGTGCAGAGTGCCGTGCAGGTCTTCGAGCGTGACGCCCCTCTTCTTTCTCGCGATCACGTCGTCCCATGTCTCGTGCGCCAGCCGCTGCACGTCATACGGCAGATTGCCGCCGAGGTCGACAATCGCGGCGCCCAGTCCGGGCTCGTGCGAAAGTCCGGACTTCCGGAACCGGCTCTCGATGAATGCCGCGAACAGATCCGGCGGAATGCGGCCGAGGCGCATCACCGGGCCGGCCTTGAAGAACGGCCGCCGGGATCCAATCATCTGTTCCATCAGGCTCGGCTCGGATCCGGCGAAGACGTAGCCGACCTGGCGCTGCTGCTGGACGGCGGCGCGGAGCGCCTGCTCCACGCTGCCGCCGTTAAATCCGGCGATTGCCTGGAACTCGTCGAGCGCGACCACGACCCGCCGGCCCAAACGGGACGCGGCGTGCCCCGGCAGCGCGAAGACCTCTTCGGCCAGGCGCGCGGCGTCGCGCGGCGTCCGAATCGAGGGGAACGCGACCGTCCAGGCGCCGCCGGCACGATCGGCGATTCGAAGCTCGGGACGCGCGGAACGAAATACACTCGCCAACCAGGCGCGGACGCCGGCGGCCGGCGCGCCGAGGCTGGCGACGGCCTGCGTGTAGCCCTCGAGAAACGCGACGTACGAGCTGAAGCTGGCGACCGTGATGTCCACCGTCGCGATGCCCTGGCGCCCGAGCGCCGCGAGCGCCTGGCGAATCAGCGACGACTTGCCGTACCGCCGGGGCGAGATGAGAAAGACCTTCTGACAGTCGCCGAGATCCGTGATCAGGCGATCGAGCTCGACTTCACGATCGGCGAACGCCGCCCGCGGGACGACCTCGCCATAGACGAACGGGTTCGCGCGCATGGACGCCACCTCGTCTGACACGTTGCGTCAAACGACGTAATCATAACGTATTGTGGCGTAATGTGCTGGCGACGCGACCGGCACATCGATGATCGGCGATCGGTAATTGATGAACGAAGAATCGACAAACGACGATCGCGAATCGGCGGGTCCAGATTCCCCGATTCCCCGATTCGCGATTGCCGATTGCCGATTGCCGATTGCCGATTGCCGATTGCCGATTGCCGATTGCCGATTGCCGATTGCCGATTGCCGAT
>Ga0070731_10002162_pt1 | contig 19099 bp, 16 predicted proteins | sample Coa_R1_2_FD_66448 | JGI IMG/M metagenome (GOLD analysis project Ga0070731, IMG submission 66448) | Surface soil microbial communities from Centralia Pennsylvania, which are recovering from an underground coalmine fire - Coalmine... | ecosystem: Environmental > Terrestrial > Soil > Unclassified ... | reverse complement strand
TCGACGAGGTCGGCACCATGAACATCATGGTCAAGATCGGCGACGAGGTCGCCACGCCGCCCTTGACGGGCACGATCCTCGCCGGGGTCACGCGGGATTCCATCCTGACCCTGCTGCGCGACTGGGGCCACAAGGTCTCGGAGCGGCCGATCGCCATCGAGGAGGTGTTCGAAGCGGCGGCCAAGGGCGCGCTGGCCGAGATGTGGGGCACCGGCACCGCGGCCGTGGTCTCCCCGGTCGGCCGCCTCGGCTACAAGGGCAACGATATCATCATCAACGGTGGCCGGACCGGTCCGCTGACCCGCAAGCTCTACGACGCCATCGTCGAGATTCAATATGGCGCGGCGCCGGACCCGCATGGCTGGGTGGCGCCGTTGTGGCGGAGCAACCTGCTGAAGCGCTGAGCCCATGTCGAGCACGCCGCAAGGCTCACTGCTCTTCCTGCGCGAGGAGGAGCTGCGCCAGGGGCTGGATCTCTTGTTCTTCGCCGCCCGCGACCTCGGCGAAGAAGCGGATGCCGCGGTGACCGCGATGGGGCTCGGCACCGGTCACCGCCAGATTCTGCATTTCGTCGGCCGCGAGCCGCAGATTTCGGTGGGCGGGCTGCTCGACATTCTGCACCTTACCAAGCAGACCTTGAGCCGGCTCGTCCACGAGCTGATCGAGCGCGGGCTGGTGGCTCAGTTGCCGGGCGCCATCGATCGGCGGCAGCGCCTTCTCAGCCTGACAGACGAAGGCCGAAAACTGGAGCGACTGTTGTGGGAGCGTCAGCGCCAACGCATCGCCCGCGCTTGGCGTGGCGCCGGTCCCGATGCCGTGGAAGGCTTTCGCCGCGTGCTGCTCGGCCTCGTCGAGGCGCCGCGCGATCGCCGTCGGTTCGAGCGCGGCACAGGCGGTTGAGTGTCCAATGGACATGAATTGTGTGATGCCGATAGGTTGCCGTCATTCCCGCTTTCGCGCTACCGGATTCACGCGTCTCTTTCGAGGTGCCCAAGCCTCCCTCTCCGCCCCGGGGGCGCAAGGGTCGGGGTGAGGTGGGGCGACGACGGCCCTTTGAAGCACAAGCACGGATACGAGGCTGTCGAGCCCGGCCGGCACGCGCTTTGGAATCCCCCACCTCACCCTAACCCTCTCCGCCCCCGAGGGCGGAGAGGGGACATCGGCCGCCTTCGGGGTGAGATGTGTGAATGCGATAGCGCCTCCGCGGGGATGACGATAAAGCCTGTCGTAACGACGACATTTTTCGGGCGGACTCTGAGCCATGGCGATCGTCCCCGATCCGGATTTCGAGGCAGTCGATGCCCCACCGCCGCACCTGCTCGTCGTCGATGACGATGCGCGGCTCAGGGCGGTGCTGCGGCGCTATCTGGAGCGCAACCAGTTCCGCGTCACCGAAGCCGCCGATGCCGGCGAGGCCCGCAAGCAGCTCGGCCTCTTCGCCTTCGATCTGATCGTGCTCGACGTGATGATGCCGGGCGAGAGCGGCTTGGATCTGCTGACGGAGATCCGGCGCGACAGCCGGGTGCCGGTGCTCATGCTGACGGCGATGGCCGAGCCGGCGGACCGCATCGAGGGTCTTGAGCGCGGTGCCGACGACTATCTTGCGAAATCTACTTTCGAGCCGCGCGAGCTGGTCTTGCGGGTCCGCAACGTGCTGGCCCGTGTAGCGCCGCCGGAGCCGCTGCCGCCGCGCGAGCTGAAGCTGGGCGCGTTCAGGCTCGATCTTTCACGTGGCGAGCTTTTCCGCGGCACCGAGCCGGTCCGGCTGACCGAGGGCGAAGCGGCGTTGCTGATGGCGTTGGCGGCGAAGCCGGGCGAGCCGCTGTCCCGCGAGGCGCTCAACGCCCACAGCCAGTTCAGCGGCAACGAGCGAACGATCGACGTGCAGATCACCCGCCTGCGCAAGAAGATCGAGGTCAATCCCCGGTTCCCCCGTTACCTCCAGACCGTCAGAGGCGTGGGCTATGTCCTCCGTCCCGACTGACCGCGTGGCGGCTGCGCCCCCGGTCCGCGCGGCGCGGTCGAGAGGAGCGATCAAGCGCCTGCTGCCGCGGACCCTGTTCGGGCGCGCCATCCTGATCCTGGTGACGCCGCTGATTCTTGTCCTCGCTGTCGCGACGCTGGTGTTCTACGATCGGCTTTGGGAGACAGTGCAGAAGCGGCTGGCGAGCGGCGTCGCCGGCGATATCGCGCTGGTGATCGATTCGATCAACCTGGTAGGTACGCCCGAGCAGCGCGAGAACCTGCTCGAGCTGGCTTCCCGCACCACCGATCTGGAGCTGCGCTTCGAGCCTGGCGCGACGCTCAAGGAGCGCCCGGACGAGGGCCCGCACGGCCAGACCGCGACCGTGCTGCGGGCGACGCTCACCCAGCGCCTGCAGTTGCCTTATTTGATGACGGAGCGGCGGCGGCCGCACACGATCTATGTCTGGGTCCAACTGCCGGACGGGCTGCTGGACGTGTCGATCCCGTTCAGCCGGCTTTATTCGTCGGACAATTGGATCTTCATGACCTGGATGATCAGCACGGCGCTCATCACCTGCGCCGTCGCGACGTTGTTCCTCAAGAACCAGATTCGCAGCCTGCACCGGCTCGCCGTCGCCGCCGAGGCTTTCGGCAAGGGACGCGACATCCCCGAATTCCGGCCGGAGGGTGCCGCTGAGGTGCGGCAGGCCGCGATGGCCTTCCTGCTGATGCGCGACCGCATCCGCCGCCAGATTTCGCAGCGCACCGAGATGCTGGCCGGCGTGAGCCACGATCTCCGTTCGCCGCTCACCCGGATGAAGCTGGAGCTGGCGCTGCTCGGCGATGGCGAGGAAATCCAGGGACTCCGCTCCGATGTCGCCGAGATGGAGCAGATGGTCGAGGGCTACCTTGCCTTCGTCCGCGGCGAGGGTGACGAGCCGCCGCAGGTGACCGACCTGGTCGAGCTGATCGGCGACGCCGCAGCCGCGGCGCGGCGGGGCGGCGGCGCCATCGAGCTGATCCTGCCGGCCGAGCTGCATGTGCCGATCCGCCGGGATGCCTTTCGCCGGTGCCTGATGAACCTGATTTCGAACGCGGTACGCCACGCGCGCAACGTCTGGGTTGCGGTGGTTGCAGACCGACGTGCGGTCGACATCACGGTCGACGACGACGGACCCGGCATTCCGGAGGCGCAGCGAGAGGCCGTCTTCCGCCCGTTCTTCCGGCTCGAGGTCTCGCGCAACCGTGCAACCGGCGGAGTAGGGCTCGGGTTGACCATTGCGCGCGACATCATGCGCAGTCACGGCGGCGACCTCACCTTGGAGACCTCGCCGCGCGGCGGCCTGCGCGCCCGACTACACCTGCCCCGTTGACCGACTTTTTTCAGTTAACAAAAGGTAAATCTCGCAAAGTTAACTGCAAGTGAATAATTGAAAGATGGTTTATAAGGTCCTCGCACAAATTTTATCGGCGTCGAGTCATTTTCGCTTCTAATCGCCGACGCATTAGTGTAAAAGGATCGGGCTCGTCACATGGCGTGGTGCGCAAACTGCAAAAGTTACTGTATTCTTAATGCGGAGGTGAGTTATGATGAAGTTGGTTCGCCGGCTCCGCCGGGAAGAGGATGGTGTTACGGCGCTCGAATACGGCCTGATTGCGGCGCTCATCGCCGTCGTGATCATTGCCGCTGTCGGCTTCCTTGGCACCAGCGTGTCGAAGGCCTTCAGCACGGTCGGCAGCGCGGTCAACGGCGCGGCTGGTACCTAACCAGCAGCGTTTGTCGGCTCGGCGTATAAACCGCCGTTCCGTGCCCGGACCTTCCACGGAAGGACCGGGGGGACTATCAAGGTGCAGGCGCAGGGGAGGCTCCGGCTCGGGGCAGTCTCCTGCGCCTTGTGCTTTTCGGGCCCGTCCCGAAACAGTGCAGCCCGGTCCGCAGCGGTGCCTGGCGGTTGTTCATTGACCATGTTTCACCCATCCCGTTTGCTTGCGCCCTGAGCTTCGGCGTCGGAGCGGTTTCATGTGCGGGATCCTATTCATTCTCGACAAACGCGGCCGGCCCGTGCCGGCGCCGGTGCTGTCGCGTGGGCTGCGAGCGATCGAACATCGCGGACCGGACGACGAGGCGAGCTTCGTTTCCGGCGGCGCCGCGCTCGGGTTCCGACGCCTCAGCATCGTCGACGTCGCCGGTGGCCAGCAGCCTCTCTTCAACGAGGACGAGACCGTTGCGCTGATCTGCAACGGCGAGATCTACAATTATCGTGCGCTTCGCGACGAGCTGCTCGCCCGCGGCCATCGCTTCCGGACGCACTCCGACTGCGAGACCATTCTCCATCTCTATGAAGAGGATCCCGAGGGCTTTGTTGCCCGTCTCGACGGGATGTTCGGCTTTGTTTTGCTTGATCTCGGGCGGCGACGCGCCATCGTGGCCCGCGACCGGGTCGGCATCAAGCCACTGTTGATCCATGACGGTGGCGGCTACCTCATCGTCGCCTCGGAGGCCAAGGCGATCCTGGCCACCGGCCTCGTGCCGTTCGGGCTTGATGCCCAATCGATATACGACTTCTTCGCGTTTTCCTACATACCCGGCCGGCGCACGGCCTTCGCCGGAATCGAGAATGTGCCGCCGGGCGAGCGTCTCGAAGTGGCGCTCGACGGTGGCGCGCTGACGTCGCGCCCGTACTGGCAGCCGGAGTTCCCGCCCTTCGCCGGCAGCCGTTTCCATCCGGTCGGCCCTTTTGCAGCCCAGCTGCGGGAGACCTTCACGGCGGCCGTCGCATCGCACACGATCGGTGACCTGCCGGTCGCTGCATATCTGAGCGGCGGCATCGATTCGACGGTGACTTCTCTCGTGCTGCAGCGGGTTCTGGGCCCAGCCGCGGGCGGGCTAAGGACCTTCTCGATCAAGTTCGCCGATCCTGAGTTCGACGAGTCGCCGATCTTCCGGCAGACCATCGCCTCCGCTGGCTTCCAGGCCGAGGTGCTGGAGTCGCCGCCGGTCGACGCCGCCCTCTTCCGCAAGGTGCTGTGGCACCTGGAGCAGCCGCAATCCTCGCTGCTCGACGTGCCGATGTTCGCGCTGTCGGGGCTCGTCCGCGACAAGGGGTTGAAGGTCATCCTCGCCGGCGAGGGCTCGGACGAGCTCTACGGCGGCTATTTCCAGTACACGCTGAACCAGATCCGCCGGGCGCTGACTCTGCCGGGCGTAGCGGGATTGCGCGATTTCCTGCTGCCGCGCGTGCTGCGCTACTACTTCGGCGCCGAGGAGGACCGCCGCGTGGTCGGCGAAATCCTGTCGCGCGACGCGCGGCCGGTGATCGAGCGCTTCGGCACCTATCCCGCCTGGTACCCGACCTGGCAGATCCGCATGCGCCAGCGCGAGGGCCTGTTCCGCGACGAGCCGGAGGACAGTTTGGGCGAGACCTCCGCCATGGCGGCCATGGCGGCGCCGCTGAAGGACCGCTATGCCGGCATCGACGACTTCAACAAGTCGATCTACCTGGAGCTCACCACGCGGCTGTCCAACTACATCCTCGCCCGGTCCGACCGCAACTCCATGGCGCATTCGGTCGAGCTGCGCGTGCCGTTTCTGGCCAATGCCATGATCGCCGATGCCTGCGCCATGCCGCCGATGGTCAAGATGCTGGCGCTCAAGGAGAAATACGTGCTGCGCCAAGCCTTCGCCAAGCTCGTGCCGAAGCACGTCCGGAAGCGCATGAAGTTCGGCTACAACGCGCCGGCCTTGCCGCTCTGGCAGGGCAAGGACGCGCTGCGCGACGACCTCATGAGCGCCGACGCGCTCCGGCGCACCGGCCTGTTCGTCCCGGCGACCGTCGCCGCCTGGTCGAAGGAGGCGGCGGAGACCTCGGACGCGCGGCGGCGGAGCGACCTTTATGGCAGGCTGACGAGCGTGCTCTCGGTGCAGCTGCTGCACGACGCGTATGCCGAGACGGCGGCCGAGGCCGCGGCGGCGGCGTAGCGGTACCTCGCGGAATTCGGCTTCCGCTACAATGAACGCGCGGGGATTCCGCGCGACTCCGCTGGACGGTTTGTCAGGAATCGGCATCATTGAGGAGCATCGGCGCTATCTCAAGCGGGCGCTCTGTAGCTGCACGCATCGCATATCGGCTTCGACCTTCATCCCCCTGCCTCGCTCCCGGCCCCGATAGGGCGGTCATCCGTCCGCCCTGAGCCGGGTCCGTCCGTCGTGTTCAATTCGGTCTCATGAACGCCGCCGATCCGCACCCGTCGTCCGAGCCTCCGTCCGATCCGTGGCGGCGGCGTAAGGAGCGGGCTGCCATACTGCGTCGTTTGGACGAGATGAGCACGAGCATCGCGCGCCACCTGGAGCGGACGGCGCTGAATCCGAAGGTGCCGCCGCGCGATCGCCCGCCCCGCGCGGTTGCTTCGCAGCCGCCTGAGTCGTAGGTTCGCAGTTGCGAAGGCCACGCGCGGGGCGTGGCCGGGGACCCGCGCGTGACGCTCACTTCCGCCGCCTTGCCGCGCCTGCTGGCGCCCGTGAAGCTGCTGGCCCAGCGCTTCGCCTATGCGGTGCTGGTGGTGCTGTCGGTGGTCATCATCGTCATCGGCAAGGCCGACGTGGCTTTGGTCGAGCGGGCGCGGATGGCGACGGCCGATCTGATGTCGCCGATCCTGTCGGCGATCGCGCGGCCCGTGGCGGCCACCGAGGCGGCCATCGCGCGGGTCGGCGACATGGTCGGTCTCTATGCCGAGAACCAGCGGCTGCGCGACGAGAACGAGACGCTGCTGCAGTGGCAGGACGCGGCGCGGCGGCTCGAGGCCGAGAACCAGTCCCTGCGCGGGCTCGCCAAGTATGATCCGGGCGACGCCGCGTGGTCGATCTCCGCGCATGTCATCGGCACCTCGGGCGGCGCCTATTCGCGCAGCCTGCTCATCGACAAGGGCGGCATGGACGGCATCGCGAAGGGCCAGGCGGCGGCGTCGGGAACCGGGCTGGTCGGGCGGATCGCCGAGGTCGGCGACCGGGCGGCGCGCATCCTCCTCATCACCGATCTCAACAGCCGCATCCCGGTGGTGCTGCAGACCTCGCGCGAGCGGGCGATCCTTGCCGGCGACAACACGCCCCACCCGCTCCTCGCCTTCCTGGCGCCGAACGCCAAGCCCGAAGTCGGGGAGCATGTCGTCACTTCGGGCGACGGCGGCATCTTCCCGCCGGGCATTCCGGTTGGCGTCATTGTCTCGGCGGATGGCCAGTTGCGGGTGGCGCCGGTGGCCGATCTGTCGGTCGTGGACTTCGTGAAGATCGTCGATTTCGGCCTCTCTGGCATGCTGCCACCGGCCGCGGTGCCGGCGCCGAAGCCGGCGAAGAAGGGGGCCTCGGACACGGCGGCCCGCCCGTGAAGCCGCGCTCGCCGTCCAGTGCGGCCGGCGTGGCGCCGCGTCTCTTGCCGCCCATTATTTCCGTTCTTTTTGCGATCTTGTCGGCGGTGCCGCTCGACATTCCCGATTACGCTGCCGTCACACCCGACTTCCTGCTGATGTCGGTCTTCCACTGGACGCTCTATCGCCCGGAGCATCTCTCCTACCTGGCGGTCTTCCTGATCGGCCTGTTCTTCGATCTGCTGACCACGGCGCCGGGCGCCACGGTCGGGGTCACGCCGCTCCTGCTGCTGGTGGCACGCTGGGCCGTGCTGTCGAGCCGCGGCATCTTCGTCGGGCGCAGCTTCGCCTTCGTCTGGTTCGGCTTCGCCATTCTGGCGGCCGGTGTGGCGGTGGCGTCCTGGGCGATCGCCACGCTTCTCACCGCATCGCTGCTCGACCCCCGACGTTTCGCCTTCCAGGCTGTACTGACCGTGGCCCTGTTCCCGGCGCTGGGCTGGGTGCTCGCCCGGCTGCAACGCGCGAGCGAGGCCTGGGCGTGAAGGGCGATCCGCGCAACGAGAGCCGCTATCGCGTGCTGACCCGGCGGGCGGCGATCCTCGGCATCGGCGAGATCGGTCTCTTCGGCGCGCTGGCCGCTCGCATGTATCACCTTCAGGTGGTCGAGGCGGCGCGCTACGAGACGCTGGCCGAGGCCAACCGCATCAACGTCCGCCTGCTGGCGCCGCATCGCGGCCGGATCCTCGACCGGTTCGGCGTGCCGCTCGCTATCAACCGGCAGAACTACCGGATCGAGCTGGTGCCGGACCAGGCAGGCGACATCGAGGAGACGCTGGACGCCATCGCCGACCTGATCCCCTTCGGCGAGGGCGACCGCCGCCGCGTGCTGCGCGACGCGAAGCAGCGTCACGGCTTCGTGCCGGTCGTCGTGCGCGACAACATCACTTGGGACGAGTTGGCACGGATCGAGGTCAACTCGCCCGACCTGCCGGGGGTGAACGTCGCCGTGGGTCTGACCCGCGCCTATCCGTTCGCCGAGCGGGCGAGCCACGCCGTGGGCTATGTCGCGCGGCCGGCCGAATCGGATCTGGATGGCGATCCCGTGCTCGAGCTGCCGGACGCGCAGATCGGCAAGAGCGGTGTCGAGAAGAGCCAGGACGAGGCGCTGCGCGGCACGGCCGGCACGTCCCAGGTCGAGGTCAATGCGCTCGGCCGAGTGGTGCGCGAGGTCGGGCGGCATGATGGCCAAATCGGCGCCGATATCGCCACGACGCTCGACATGACGCTGCAGGATTTTGCGCAGCGGCGGATCGCCTCGGAAGAGGCGGCGACCTGCGTCGTGCTCGATGCGGTCACCGGCGACGTGCTGGTGATGGCGTCATCGCCGTCTTACGACGCCAACGACTTCGTGGGGGGCATCAAGCAGGAGGTGTGGGACCAGCTGAACGCCGACCCGCATGGGCCGCTCTACAATAAAACCATCCAGGGCATGTACCCGCCCGGTTCGACATTCAAGCCGACCGTCGGTCTCGCGGCGCTGGAGGATGGGCTGATCACCCCCGACTTCCAGGTTACCTGCACCGGCTCGATAACACTGGGGGACATCGAGTTCCATTGCTGGGCTCATGACGGCCATGGCACGCTCGATCTGCACGGCGCCTATAAGAACTCCTGCGACATCTACTTCTACGAGGTGGCCAAGAAGCTCGGCGTCGACCGTGTTGCCGCGATGGCGCATCGCCTCGGGTTCGGGGCGCCGACCGGCATCGATATCCCCGGAGAGCGGCGCGGGCTGGTACCGACGCGCGCATGGAAGATGGCCACCTATGGCGTGCCCTGGCAGAACGGCGAGACGCTCAATATCGGCATCGGCCAGGGCTACATCACGGCGACGCCGCTGCAGCTCGCGACGCAGGTCGCGCGGCTCGTGACCAACCGCGCGGTGGTGGCGCGGCTGTTCCGTGCCGAGGGGTTGATGGTGCCGGGCCAGGGCGGCGAGGCCGGGCCGGACCATCCGCCGCTCGGTTGCCAGCCGCGCAACCTCGAAGCCGTGATTCGCGGTATGGACGCGGTGTGCAACGAGCCGGGCGGTACCGCCTATGGTGCGCGCATCACCGATGACGGCATGGCGATGGGCGGCAAGTCTGGCTCCGCCCAGGTCCGCCACATCTCGGCGGCCGAGCGCGAGCACGGCGCCCTCAAGGGCGAGATGCAGCTGCAGATCCCGTGGAAGGAGCGCGACCACGCGCTCTTCGTCGCCTTCGCGCCGGTGCAGGCGCCGCGCTATGTCTGCTCCGTGGTGGTGGAGCACGGTATCGGCGGCTCGAAATACGCTGCACCCATCGCCCGCGACGTCCTGCGAGAATGCCAGAAGCGCGATCCCGCCCGGCGCGTGCCGACCGATTTGATCGCCGAAGCCGGCACGCCCGGCCCGGCGCCGCGGTGAGCCCGAATGATGCGTGACCTCGTGGCCGAGCCCGACCGCGCGCCGCCCGGCCTCGCCGAGAAGGTGGCAAGCGTCAATTGGGGGTTGGTGGTGCTGCTGTCGGCCATCGCCGGGATCGGCTTCGCCGTTCTCTATTCGGCGGCGGGCGGCAGCTTCGATCCCTGGGCCGCGCGCTCGATGATGCGGTTCGGGCTGGGTCTGGCGCTGATGCTGTCGGTCGCGATGATCGACATCCGCTTCTGGTATCGCGCCGCCTGGCCGTTCTACGGCATCTCGGCGTTGCTGCTCGTGCTGGTCGACCTCAAGGGGACCAAGGGCATGGGCGCGCAGCGCTGGCTCGAGCTCGGGCCCTTGTCGCTGCAGCCCTCGGAGCTGATGAAGGTGGCGCTGGTGATGGTGCTGGCGCGCTATTTCGCCAATCTAAGCCATGCCGAGATCGGCCGGCCGATCCGGCTGCTGGTGCCGGCAGGTCTTGTGCTGCTGCCGGCGGCGCTCGTGCTGAAGCAGCCCGATCTCGGCACGGCGCTGATGCTGGCGCTGGGAAGCGCCGGTCTGATGTTTCTCGCCGGCGTGCGGATCTGGGTCTTCGCGCTCGGCGGCCTCGCCGGGGCGGGGCTGGTGCCGGTCGCCTGGAAGTTCCTGCGCGACTATCAGAAGAACCGCATCCTGACCTTCCTCAACCCGGAGAACGACAGTCTCGGCGCCGGCTACCACATCATGCAGTCCAAGATCGCGCTGGGCTCGGGCGGGATGTGGGGCAAGGGGTTCCTTCAGGGCACCCAGTCGCATCTGAGCTTCCTGCCGGAGAAGCAGACGGACTTCATCTTCACCATGTTCGCCGAGGAGTTCGGCCTGGCCGGCGGGCTGGTGCTGCTGGGGCTCTACGCGCTGACCATCGGCTACGGATTCCTGATCGGGCTCCGCTGCCGCAACCAGTTCGGGCGGCTGCTGGCGCTCGGCGTGGCCGTCAATTTCTTCCTCTATGCCTTCATCAACGTGGCGATGGTGATGGGGCTGCTGCCGATCGTCGGCGTGCCGCTGCCGCTCATCTCCTATGGCGGCACCGCGATGCTGACGCTGATGTTCGGCTTCGGCCTGGTCATCGGCGTGTGGATCCACCGCGACATCCGCTTCAACCGCGGCGGCGGCCAGGACCGCTGACGGCGCTGCCGCTCGTCCTTCCCGCAGACCGGCCCTGACGCGGACATTCCTTCACAAGAAGCCGCGCCGGCGTATGTTCAGGCGGCCGGCGTCACGCAGACGCCACAGAAGAGCGGGTCCGATCGACGATCATGGTGAACGGTACGGCTGAGAAGACGAAGACTCTGACGCATTTGGAGCGTCTCGAGTCCGAGAGCATCCACATCATGCGGGAGGTTGTCTCCCAGGCGGAGCGTCCGGTGATGCTCTATTCGGTGGGCAAGGATTCCGCGGTGATGCTGCACCTGGCGCGGAAGGCGTTCTACCCGGCGCCGCCGCCCTTTCCGTTGCTGCATGTGGACACGACCTGGAAGTTCCGGGCGATGTACGAGCTGCGCGACCGGATGGCGGCCGAGAGCGGGATGGAGCTGATCGTCTACCGGAACCCCGAGGCGGTGGCGCGCGGCATCAATCCCTTCGACCACGGCTCGGCCGTGCATACGGATATCTGGAAGACGGAAGGGCTGAAGCAGGCGCTGGACAAATACGGATTCGACGCGGCCTTCGGAGGGGCCAGGCGGGACGAGGAGAAGAGCCGGGCCAAGGAGCGCATCTTCTCCTTCCGCTCGGCCAATCATCGCTGGGACCCCAAGAACCAGCGGCCGGAGTTGTGGAACCTCTACAACGCCCGGAAGGCCAAGGGCGAGAGCATCCGGGTCTTCCCGCTGTCGAACTGGACCGAGCTCGACATCTGGCAATACATCCACCTGGAAGAAATCCCGATCGTGCCCTTGTACTTTGCGGCCGAGCGGCCGACGGTCGTGCGCGACGGGCTCATCCTGATGGTGGATGACGAGCGCTTCCGCCTGAACCCGGGCGAGACGCCGCAGATGCGCTCGATCCGCTTCCGCACGCTCGGCTGCTATCCCCTGACCGGGGCGGTCGAGAGCACCGCCGCGACGCTCCCCGAGATCATCCAGGAGATGCTGCTGACGACGACCTCCGAGCGCCAGGGCCGCGCCATCGACCACGACCAGGCGGCCTCGATGGAGAAGAAGAAGCAGGAGGGGTACTTCTGATGGACGCCGTCACCCAGGATTCCTCCTACCGCGCCGATGCGCTGATCGCCGAGGACATCGACGCCTATCTCGTCCGCCACCAGCACAAGAGCCTGTTGCGCTTCATCACCTGCGGCTCGGTGGATGACGGCAAGTCGACGTTGATCGGCCGCCTGCTTTACGACTCGAAGATGATCTTCGAGGACCAGCTGGCGGCGCTCGAAGCCGACAGCAAGAAGGTCGGCACGCAGGGCCAGGAGATCGACTTCGCGCTGCTGGTGGACGGGCTTGCGGCCGAGCGCGAGCAGGGGATCACGATCGACGTCGCCTACCGGTTCTTCGCGACGAGCGCGCGCAAGTTCATCGTCGCCGACACGCCCGGCCACGAGCAGTACACGCGCAACATGGTGACCGGGGCGTCCACCGCCGATCTCGCGGTGATCCTGATCGATGCCAGGAAGGGCGTGCTGACCCAGACGCGGCGGCACTCCTACCTGGCCCACCTCGTCGGCATCCGCAACCTGGTGCTGGCGGTCAACAAGATGGACCTGATCGGCTACGATCAGGCGAAGTACGACGCGATCGTGGCCGACTACGCGGCCTTCGCCAAGTCGATCGGGATTGCCTCCTTCACGCCGCTGCCGATCTCCGGGCTCAAGGGCGACAACATCGCGAGCCGCTCGGCTGCGATGCCCTGGTATGCGGGCCCGAGCCTGATCGAGCATCTGGAGACTGTGGAGATCGACGCCACATCCGACCAGGCGAAGCCCTTCCGGATGCCGGTGCAGTGGGTGAACCGGCCGAACCTCGACTTCCGCGGGTTTGCGGGGCTTGTTGCCGGCGGTACGGTCCGGCCGGGCGACGCGGTGCGCGTGCTGCCCTCGGGCAAGACTTCCACGATCTCGCGGATCGTCACCTTCGAGGGCGATCTCGACCTCGCGGTGACCGGCCAGTCGGTGACGCTCTGCCTGGCCGACGAGGTCGACTGCTCGCGCGGCGACGTGATCGCGGCCGCCGCCGACCCGCCGCAGGTCGCCGACCAGTTCGAGGCGACGGTGGTGTGGATGGCCGACGAGGCCCTGCTGCCCGGCCGGCCCTACCTGATGAAGCTCGCCACCCAGACCGTCAGCGTCACGCTGCAGCACCCGAAATACCAGGTGAACGTCAACACGATGGAGCACCTGGCGGCGAAGACGCTGGAGCTCAATGCCATCGGGGTCCTGAACCTCGCGACCGACCGGCCGGTCGTGTTCGAGGCCTACGAGCAGAACCGCACGCTGGGCGGCTTCATCCTCATCGACAAGCTCACCAACGCCACCGTGGCGGCGGGCACGCTGCATTTCTCGCTCAGGCGCAGCCAGAACGTCCACTGGCAGGCGCTCGACGTGAAGCGCGAGCGCCACGCCGACCTCAAGAACCAGAAGCCGGCAGTCCTGTGGTTCACCGGGCTCTCGGGGGCGGGGAAGTCGACGATCGCCAACCTGGTCGAGCAGAAGCTGGTGCGGATGAACCGCCACACCTTCCTCCTCGACGGCGACAACGTGCGCCACGGGCTCAACAAGGATTTGGGCTTCACCGAGGCCGACCGCATCGAGAACATCCGCCGCGTCGGCGAGGTCGCCCGCCTCATGACGGATGCCGGGCTGATCGTCATCACCGCCTTCATCAGCCCGTTCCGGGCCGAGCGGCAGATGGTCCGCGAGATGATGGCGCCCGGCGAGTTCGTCGAGATCTTCATCGACACCCCGCTCGCCGAAGCCGAACGCCGCGACGTCAAGGGCCTCTACAAGAAGGCCAGGGCCGGCAAGCTCAAGAACTTCACCGGCATCGACAGCCCCTACGAACCACCGGAACGCCCCGACATCCACATCGACACGACCGGCATGACCGCCGACGAAGCCGCGGAGATGATCGTCAGGAAGATCGTCCCGTGACGCGCGAGCGCTAGCCCAGCCGCTCGATCAGCGCCATCGCGGCGGCCGGATTGCGCTCTTTGAAACCGCTGATGACGTACAAAAAGACGTCCGGCTTTGCCGGCGACGCGGCCGGCTTGGCCACGGTGTCCAGGCCTTCCGGCGTCTTCCCGGCCGCCCAGTCGCGGAGCCGCGCCGCCCAGCGGTCCAGGTTCGACTCGGAGTAGCCCAGGGGCTCGCCCTCGCTCGTCCCCATGATCCGGGCATAGACGAAGGGAGCCGTCACGTCGGCGATCTGCGGGAATTCGGAATCAGCGGCCGTTATGATCGCCACGCCGTGCTCGCGGGTGAGAGCCACAAAATCCGGCGTCCGGAAGCTCGCATGCCGCACCTCGACCGCATGGCGGATGGCGCGCCCGTCGACGCTTTTCGGCAGCAAGCGGAGGAAGGCGGCAAAATCGTCGGGATCGAACTTCTTCGATCCCATGAATTGCCAATTGACCGGGCCGAGCTTGTCCTTCAGCGCCGTCACGCCGCTCTTGAAGAACCGGTCGATGGACTCGCCCGCGTCGGCGAGGACGCGCTTGTTGGTCGCGAAGCGTGGGCCTTTGACGGCAAAGACAAAATCGTCCGGCGTCTCGTCATGCCACTTGGCGAAGCTTTCCGGCTTCTGGCTGCCGTAATAGGTCCCGTTGATCTCGATCGAGGTCAGCTTCCGGCTGGCATAGGCGAGCTCGCGCGCCTGGGCGAGGCCGGCGGGATAGAATGTTCCGCGCCACGGCTCGAAAGTCCAGCCGCCGACGCCGATGCGGATCCGGGGATTTGCGCCCTGCGGCATGACACTGCCCTCCTGACGAACCGCGGTGAGTTTAGCTCCGCCGGGGCCCGCCGGCATCTCGGGTGAAGCGGTCGATCACCGCCGCCTCGGCATATCGCAGCTCGGTCTCGAAAGTCATGCTGAGAGCCAGGTTGCGGCCCCGCTTTCCGATCCGCTGCGCTTCGTCGTCATGCGCGCGGAGCCAGTTTACCTTGTCCACCATGTCCGACAAATCCGCCTCGACCGGCACGTAGTTCTCCCACGGCCGCAGACGCTCGTAATACCACTGCCGGTATCCGGCAGGAGAGGCGATCTTGATGACGGTGCTCGCGGAGTAGAGCTTCTGGAACAGACCGGCCCAGGAATTCGAATATCCGTCGACATCGATCAGATACTTCCACTGCGATTGCTGGACTGCGGGCACCGGCGCGCGAAAGAGGCCGGCGGATTGCATCGCCGCTTGGTCGTCCGGCGGGAAGTCGCCGCCGCTGGTCAGGCCCGCATCCAGCAGCTCCGACCCCAGCGCCGCCTCGCATAGCCGGACGCGTTGGAGCGCGCGAAAGCCCGCGGCAAGCGGACCATAGGCGCTGCCCCGCCACAGCGCCGCCCGCATCCGGTCCCGCCACGGCGGCTGCGCAGACGAGCTTTCGAACTTGAAGGTTTCATAGCCACGGCTGCGGACGAACTCATGGTCCGGCAAGAGGCAGACCGCCGGATCGTTGGCCGAGAAGCCGAGGCCCGGGAATGTGGCGACGTCGGCGAGAGTGACCGCGACGCGGCCGCGGACGCTCGGGTTTCTCCGGACGATCTCGGTGAAGAGAGGAACTGCATCGACGAAGCGCGGTATGCAGTGCCGTAGCCTCGCCGACGACAGGATGGCTGGGTGGAACAGGAACGAGGATGCTCCCCGTCCATCCAGCTCCCACGAGGCAATCCACGGGTCTACCGGGATGGCGCTCGCCGGCCGCAGCCCGACCCAAACAGTGGCATCCGCCTCGGACCAAGCGCCGAGCAGCCGCCCAAGGAGATCGAGATCGAGCGCGTGGAACACTGCATTTCCGATCGCGTGCCGGTCCCAATAGGCAAGCTGTGCCGAGCGGCAGGCCGGCACCTCCAGCAGCCGTGCAATCTGTGTCCCGGCCCGAGACCGGTCGCCGCTGACCGCCGAGATCAGGGCCGCGTGAGCCTGGGCATGGATCGAGCCCGGATCGATCCGATCAAGCTCAGCGCGGAGCCGGGTGACATCGGCCTCGGCCCATCGTGTGTCGCGGAAGCGCGCCGCCGGATCGTGCTCGGCCCAGACCGCTTGATCCACCCCACCCCGATCAACCAATGCCCGTGACTCCGGAGATGGCCGCAACGCGGCCAGTGATACCGCCGTGCCTCCCTTCAAGGAACCCGTGCGGCGCTGTCCGGCGGCACCAAAATCAGGGGCTGCCGAATCGGCATCCCGGGTTAAGGGTTGCCGCTACCCGGGGATGCACGACGATCGCGGACTGAGGCTCCCAACGGAGGCTTCAGCGAGCCCCTCTCTTTTTGCTCAGCGCGATCGGCGCATTGCTCGAAAGGTTGACGCCGTGCTGCAGGACTGTACATCCTCTGCGGCCTTGCCGGCCTCGGCACGGATTTGGATTCCCAGCCGCGGACCCGCCGATGAGCTTTCTGACCGCAATCAACCCGCTCTTTACCGTGTCCGGGTTTGCGGTCGGCATGCTTGTAGGGCTCACCGGGGTCGGCGGCGGCTCCCTGATGACGCCGCTTCTGGTCCTGCTGTTCGGGACTCATCCGGCGACCGCCGTCGGCACCGACCTGCTCTATGCCTGCATCACCAAGGTCGGCGGCTCGCTGGTCCATAACTCCAACCGGACGATCGACTGGCGCCTGGTCGGCCGGCTTGCGAGCGGCAGCGTGCCGGCGACGGCGATCACGCTCCTCACCGCCAGCCAGTTGGGCTACACCGCGAACTCGTCGACGATCGTGTCCATGGTGCTGGGCGTGGCGCTGCTGCTGACCGCCGTCTCGCTGATCTTCCGCCGACAGATCATGCAGGCCGCAATCGGCCGTGCCAACCGGCTCAGCCCACGCCAGATCACGATGCTGACGGTCGCCACCGGGGCGGTACTCGGCGTGCTGGTCTCGATCTCATCGGTGGGCGCCGGCGCGCTCGGCATCACGGCCCTGATCTTTCTCTACCCCGGGATCCCGATTAAGACGATCGTCGGATCGGATATTGCCCACGCGGTGCCCCTGACGCTGATCGCCGGGTTGGGCCACTGGATGATGGGAACGGTCGACTGGACCATGCTGTTCGCACTCGTCATCGGGTCGCTGCCAGGCATCTTCATCGGCGCCCATCTCTCGTCCCGCGTGCCGGAGGCGGTGCTGCGCCCGATCCTGGCGGTCACGCTGCTGATCGTGGGCGCCAAGCTCGCCTTCCAGCCGCCGTCGCATCGCGGCTGAGAGGAGCCGCATGCACGGCACGATCGACCAGGACGCGGTAGCGAAGCTCGTCGAGCGGATGGACCGCACGTCGAACGCGACGATATTGCAGTCGCTCGCTTGGGAGTTCTCACAGCTCTCCCGGGACGTGGGCAGGCTCGGCCAGCGGCTCGACGCGCTCGGTATGCTGGCGCCGGCGCACGAGGCCTTCGTCGACGCGGTCGCTGGCCGCGATCTCGTTGCGGAACTGCCGCGCGACCTGCCGAGCACGCTGGTGATCGATGCGACGCACGACCTGCCGGCGGCAAGCGGATTCCACGGCGTGCAGATCGATGCGCTGGGGCTGCCCTACCGCTGGACGGGGCCGACCCGGGAGTTCTCGTTCGACGTGCTGATCGCGCGCGACCGCCCTGCCCGGTTTCGTCTCCATTTCGCCAGCATTTATGCGGATGTCGCGGAACCCGTGCTCGGCTGCTTCGTCGATGGCGAGGAGGTGGCGGTCGAGACGACCGAGGCGGGCGGCAACATTATCGCCCAAGGGACGCTACGTGCCAGGCGGGAACCGGGCCGCTCGATCTTGACATTTCTCTGCCCGGCCGTCGCCAGCCCGGCAGCGACCGGTCGGTCGCAGGACCGGCGCTCGCTCGGCCTGTCCTTCCGCCGGCTGGAGCTGGAAGGCGGCACGTCCGACGGCGCCGGGCGGTAGGGGGCGCGTTGGGGGCTCCGAGCGATCCTGAGTCTGTGCTGGCCCGGTTCGACCGCACCACACCCGACACGCTGCTCGCGTCGATTGCGGCCGAGATCGTGCGGCTCCAAGAGGAGCATCGCCTTCTGGCGGCGCGCCTGGCGGCGGTGGAGGTTGTCCAGGCGGCTGCGGACCGCCTTCTGCCCTCGCAAGGCCCGATGGATCTCCCCGAGGCCGTTCATATCGATGCAGGATTTCCACTCGCCGCCAGCGACGGATTCCACGAAGTCGAACTCGACACGGCCGGGGCGCCGTTCCGCTGGACCGGGCCGGCACGCCACTTCTCGCTGGAGTTTTCCATCGATCGCTCACTTCCCGCGATCTTCCGCCTCCGTTTCGACGGCCTCGCCACGCCGGCTCCGGCCGACGCGATTCTCGCCTTTGTCGACGGGCTGCCGGTGGCGATCGAGGTGGGATCGGCCGGGGCCGGCAATGAGCTGAGCGGGCCGGTTCCGTCGCGAGTCGGCGGGCGGAATGCCGTGCTGACCGTCGTCTGTCCGGCGGTATCCCTGTCGACCGAAGACGTGCCCCGCCGGCTGGGGATGTCGTTTCGCTCGCTGACCGTCGAGCGGCCCTCGGCGGCACGTGCGGCGGCGCCGGATGAGGGAAAGCGCCCCGGGCGTCGCGCCCGCAGCTCCTCTGCGCAGCGCGGTTCTGCATGACAGCCGCAAATGCCCGGATCACCGTCTCGATCTGCACGTATGACCGATACGACGTGCTGCCGAAGGCGATCGAGAGCGTTGCCGGCCAGTCGTTGTCTCGCGACCGCTACCGGATCCTCGTCGTCGACAACTCGCCGGACAGGCGGAAGGCTGAGGCGTTCGGACACCGGTTCGAGACACTTCCCAATCTATCCTATGTCACCGAAGCGACGCCGGGGCTTTCGAACGCACGGAACCTGTCGGCCCGGATATGCGACACGCCCTTCGTTGCCTTCATGGACGACGATGCGATCGCCGCCCCGGACTGGCTTGCCGAGGTGCTGACCGCCTTCGAGCAGTTCGGCGCCTCGGCGATGGTGGTCGGTGGACGGGTAGATCCGCTCTGGGAGACGCCGCGCCCACCCTGGCTGCACGATGCCCTGCTCGGCAACGTCTCGGTCGTCGACTGGGGGGGCGAGACCAGGGCCGCCGCCGCGCATGAATGGCTGGCCGGCACGAACATTTCGTTCCGGACGGAAGCGATCCTCGAGAATGGCGGCTTCGCGACCAGTCT
>Ga0070731_10002161_pt1 | contig 19101 bp, 11 predicted proteins | sample Coa_R1_2_FD_66448 | JGI IMG/M metagenome (GOLD analysis project Ga0070731, IMG submission 66448) | Surface soil microbial communities from Centralia Pennsylvania, which are recovering from an underground coalmine fire - Coalmine... | ecosystem: Environmental > Terrestrial > Soil > Unclassified ... | reverse complement strand
CTTCCCGGCGAAAGAGAGACTGCATGGATGGCGCGCCATTCGAGATTGTATTGGTGGAGGATGCGGAACCGGACGTGTTCCTGGTCCGCGAGGCTTTGGAGTCCGGCGGCGTGGCCTTCAACCTCCGTGTTTTGGGCGACGGCGAAAAGGCCGTGGATTTTATCGACGAAATAGATCAGGCAGCCACTGGGCAGTGTCCGCACTTGCTGCTTCTGGACCTGAACCTGCCCAAGAAGACGGGTGCGCAAGTTCTGGAGCACGTGAAGCGAAGCGAACGATGGCGTAAAGTTCCTGTGGTGGTTCTCACCTCTTCGGATTCGCCACGAGATAAAGAACAGGCCGCTCAACTCGGGGCGACCCGGTACTTCCGGAAACCCTCCCGCCTGGCCGAGTTCATGAAGCTTGGCGAGATTGTCCGGGACATTTTGGGTGGCGAAGGATCGAGAACTTAGACTTAGCCGTTTGGCAGGGACAGGTCGCGGGCCGCGATGATATCCTGATCTTGCGAACCAGGTTCGCTATCTGGGACATGCACGGATCCCGCGTACGCGCTCGTTATAAGCTCTCTACGCCGGTTAAGGCCGTCAGGCTGGAGGACCACCCTGGAAGCTCCCTTCGAAATCCCACGTCAACTTTGGTCGAGATTCCCGCCGACGTTATCGTCGAGATGGAAGGGGCAGTCGCGCCCTCCGGTTTGGTAAGTGTCCTGTGGGGAAGTGTCGCTTTTTCGGTCTTTTATGAAGATCTGCTGGCCGGAGCAGACGTCCTGGATTGAGCAGCCGTCCTGGATTGAGCAGCCGTTAAGGTTTGGGGCTCGTCCCTTGCGGCAGAGTGAACCTGAAAGTCGAACCCGCGCCGGGCGTCGATTCCACCCAGATGCGTCCGCCGTAGTTTTCCACGATGCGCTGGCAGATGGCGAGGCCGACGCCGGTTCCCGGATAGCTGTTTCCGTGTAGGCGCTTGAAGATTCCGAAAATCTGCTGGGCATAATCCGGCTTGATTCCAATTCCGTTATCCTGCACGGCGAAGAGCCAGTCCGAGTCACGCCGCTCCGCGGTCACCTGGACCTTCGGCGGATCCGGTCCCCGATATTTGATCGCGTTTCCCACGAGGTTCTGGAAAAGCTGGACTAACCGAATCTCGTGAGCCTGAACGGTGGGTAATTCCCCCCAAGTGATGGACGCCCTGTTCTGGCGGATCGCCGCCTGGAGGTTTAGCACGACATTCTCCATAACTTTCGCGCAGTCCGCCGCCTCTGCGGTCCCGAGCGTGAAAGTTCCGGCCTGCGAGTAATCCAGCAGATCCTTCAACAACATTTCCATGCGATGCGCCCCGTCGACGACGAACGTAATGAACTGATCCGCCATCTCGTCGAGGCGGCCGGCGTATTTCTTGCGGAGCATCTCGCTATAAAGCGAAACCATTCTTAACGGCTCTTGAAGATCGTGGCTGGCCGCGTAGGCGAATTGATTCAAATCCTCATTCGAGTGCCGTAGCGATTCGTTTAGCTCAAAGAGTTCCTGCGTGCGCTCGGCCACGCGCCGCTCCAGGGTGAGATTCAGTTGGTGAATCGCATCCATGGCACTTTTCCGCTCGGTCATGTCTCGAATCGCGGAGATTACCAGCAGCCCCTCTTCGGTCTGAAGCGGACTGAGACTGATTTCCGCGGGAAACATTCCCTGGTCCTTGCGTATCGCGCTCACCTCGCGGGGGGAGCCGTTTAAAGCCGACAGGCACCTCCACTCCGGAACGATCGTGCGGAGGTTGTGGCCGATAAGATCCTCGCGCCGGCACAGGAATATCTTCTCCGCCTGGGAGTTGACCAGACTGATCTGTCCGTCCTCCGAGCTGATGACCATCGCATCGGGAGCGGCTTCGAGCAGCGAACGGAACTTCTGCTCCGCTCTGCCTAGAACGTCCGCCTGCCGCCGCAGCAGAGCCGTATTCCGGCTTAGCTCGACGAAGACAGTAACCTTGGAACGCAGTATTTCGGGAACAATGGGTTTGAACAGAAAATCCACAGCGCCGAGATCGTAGCCCCGGAACAGATGCTCGTCGCTCTTGTATCCGGTGAGAAACAGGATCGGCGTGTGGCGCGAACGCTTTCTGGCGCGGATCATTTCCGCGGTTTGAAAGCCATCCATGTCGGGCATCTTCACGTCCAGAAGGATCGCCGCGAAATCGTCCTCCAACAGATAGCGCAGGGCCTCTGTACCCGACTTGGCGAGGACCAGATCCTGCCCCAGTCCGTCGAGCGTGGCTTCGAGTGAAATCAGATTCTCAGCGGAGTCGTCGACCAGAAGGATCTTGGCGCGATCCTGAGCTTGCCCATCTGGGACGCCGGAAGACTCGTATTGTTCACTCGAAGCTCGGTACATTTGCGTCCACCTGCCACTCGCGACGGCGATTCGCTCTATGCGCCGAGCGACGCCATCTGTTTGAGCTCGTGCCCCCGGCTGATCCATACACGAAGGACCGAAAAGAGCTGATCCATGTCAACCGGCTTAGTAATATAGTCTGACGCACCGGCCTCGATACATTTCGCCCGGTCGCCTTTCATCGCTTTGGCGGTCAGGGCGATGATGGGAAGGGACCGGAATTCCGGGATCTGGCGGATCGCCTTGGTAGTCTCGTAGCCATCCATCTCGGGCATCATGATGTCCATCAGAACCAGATCTACATCCGGAGTCCGGCGTAACATTTCGATTCCGGCCCGCCCGTTCTCCGCGTGAACCACATTCAGACGATGGTCCTCCAGAAGACTGGTCAGGGCAAAGATGTTGCGCACATCGTCGTCGACGACCAGCACTTTCTTGCCGGCCAGCGTGACGTCCGTTTGGCGGAGACCTTCCAGAATGTGGCACTGGTCAGGCCTGAGATCGGCCTCCGCGCGATGAAATACCAGAACCGATTCATCCAGCAAGCGTTCCAGCGAAGATACGATTTTCACTACGCTGGTGCGCGCCACGCGCATCAGATCCAACTCCTCATCGGAGGTCATCGCGCGCGAACTCAACACGATGATCGGCGGCACATGCGGACCTGCGAGGGCCTGAATTTCCTCGACAAGTTGAAGTGGCGCAATATCCTGGACACCCAGATGAATGACGATCCCGTCGAGATATTGCTGCTCCATTACCGCCAGTGCTTCCCCGCCCGTGGTGGCGTCAATCACCTGAAGGTCCGTGGCGGCGATGGCTGAAGTGATCCGGCTACGCTCGGCCGGATCGGGGCAAACCAGAAGGAGCTTCTTGGCACGCAGTTCCGTCGCGTGGTGGATGTTCTCAAACACCTCCGCAAGCGAGTCTTTCGTGACCGACTTTTCGACATACGTCATCGCTCCCAGCGCCAGCCCGAACCGGCGGTCATCGTTCCCGGAGATGATGTGAACCGGAATATGACGGATGGAACGGTCGTGTTTCAGACGGTCCAGAAATGTCCAGCCGGCGATATCGGGAAGATTGATATCCAACGTGATCGCGGCAGGCTTGAATTCGCGCGCAAGCGACATGGCGGTGCTGCCCCGCAGCGCCACCAGAGCCTTCAGCCCACGGTCATGGGCGAGATCCACCAGAATGCGGGCGAACGTAATGTCGTCCTCCACAATCAGGACCACCGGATCTCCCGGCTGCGTGAGATTGCGATCGTCGTCGATCACGAGATCCTCCGCAAGCTCCTGATCGGCAAGCGGCGAGGAAGGAAGGATCAGGTCGACCTGAGCCTCGGAAACGGCAGCGGCTTCCTCCATCAGGACCGGCGTGGTCTTCAAGGCCTCACTCTTGGGCAGTTGGGACGGAGTCACGTAGGTTTGTGGCAGGTACAGGGTAAACGTGCTGCCTACGCCGGGCGCGCTTTGCAGCCGGATTTCGCCGCCTAACAGCCGCGCCAGTTCGCGGCTGATCGACAGCCCCAGGCCAGTGCCGCCATATTTCCGGCTGGTGGTGCCGTCGGCCTGCTGGAATGCTTCGAAGATGATTCTCTGCTTGTCGAGTTGGATTCCGATTCCGGTATCGGCAACCGAGAACGCGATCACGGATTCCGCGCGGCCGAGAATCATGTGACTCGGGGTCCAGCCTTCGGTGGCCCGGTCGATGGTGAGCTGCACCGACCCTTGCTCGGTAAACTTCAGCGCGTTCGAAAGCAGGTTCTTCAGCACCTGCTGGAGTCGCTTGGCGTCGGTGTGCATGATTTCCTTGCGCAGCGAACTGCCCAATTCGATGCTGAAATCCAGGTTCTTGCCGTCGGCAACATGCCGGAACGTTTTCGAACAGTAGTCTTGCAGCTCCGTGAAACGAACACCGCCGACGTCAACATCCATCTTGCCCGATTCGATCTTGCTCAGATCCAGAATGTCGCTGATGAGCGCCAGCAGGTCGGTTCCCGAAGTGTGAATCGTCTCCGCGAACCGGACCTGTTTCGGCGTCAGGTTCTTGTCCGAATTCTCGGATAGCATGCGCGCGAGAATCAGAAGATTGTTCAGCGGCGTCCGCAGTTCATGGCTCATGTTCGCCAGGAACTCGCTCTTGTACTTGGACGTGAGCGCAAGCTGCTCGGCTTTCTCTTCGAGAGCTTTCTTGGCCTGCTCGACTTCCTGGTTCTTGGCCTCGACTTCCGTCTTTTGCTCGGCGAGCAACTGTGCCTTCTCCTCCAGTTCGGCGTTGGTCTGCTGCAACTGAAGCTGCTGGCTTTGCAGTTCCTCGGCGAGCGCCTGGCTCTGCTGCAACAACTGCTCCGTACGCATAGTTGCCGCGATCGTGTTCAGCACGATGCCGATCGACTGGGTAAGCTGATCGAGAAACGCCAGGTGAACGTCGCTGAATCGGCCGAAGGACGCCAGCTCGATGGCCGCTTTCACGTCGCCCTCGAACAGCACCGGTAGCACGACGATGCTTACGGGAGCCGCGCCGCCCAGACTCGAATTAATGCGGACATACTCGCCAGGAACGTCTGTCGCGAGAATGCGCTCTTTCTCCCTCGCGCACTGCCCGATCAGCCCCTGGCCGATATTGAACAACTTGGGGATACCGTCCCGTTCATCGACCGCGTATCCGGCAAGGAGCTTGAGCACGGTCGACTCTTCGGCGTTCTCCGCCAGATAGAATGTCCCGTGTTGCGCGCCGACCAGCGGTGTGAGTTCCGACAGCAACAACTGCGAAACCGTCAGCAGGTCTCGCTGGCCCTGCATCATTCCCGTAAACTTGGCGATGTTCGTTTTCAGCCAGTCCTGCTCGTTATTCTTGCGGGTGGTCGCCGCCAGATTGACGATCATTTCGTTGATGTTGTCCTTGAGGGACGCCACCTCGCCCTGGGCTTCCACGGCAATCGAGCGCGTCAGGTCGCCCTTGGTAACGGCCGTCGCGACCTCAGCGATCGCGCGCACCTGATTGGTCAGATTCGCCGCGAGCTGATTGACGTTGTCGGTAAGATCGCGCCAGATTCCCGCCGCGCCCGGCACGCGCGCCTGGCCGCCCAGCTTGCCCTCGATTCCGACTTCGCGCGCCACGGTTGTAACCTGATCGGCAAACGTCGCCAGCGTGTCGATCATGCCGTTGATGGTATCGGCAAGCTCCGCAATTTCGCCCTTTGTTTCCAGAATCAGTTTGCGCTTCAAGTCGCCATTCGCGACCGCGGTGACCACCTTCGCGATGCCTCGGACTTGCGTGGTTAGGTTCGCGGCCATGAAATTCACGTTGTCGGTCAGATCCTTCCACGTACCGGCGACGCCCTTCACTTCCGCCTGTCCGCCGAGCTTCCCGTCCGTGCCGACTTCACGAGCCACGCGAGTCACTTCGCTCGCGAACGAATTGAGCTGATCCACCATCGTATTGATGGTGTTCTTCAGCTCCAGGATTTCGCCCTGGACATCGACGGTGATTTTTCGCGAAAGATTCCCGTTGGCGACCGCCGTAGTCACCTGGGCGATGTTGCGGACCTGCGCGGTCAGATTGCCGGCCATCGAATTGACGCTGTCGGTCAAATCCTTCCAGGTTCCGGCGACGCCTCGGACATCCGCCTGCCCGCCAAGCTTCCCTTCGGTTCCGACTTCGCGGGCGACGCGCGTAACTTCCGAAGCGAACGAGCTGAGCTGATCCACCATCGTGTTGATCGTGTTTTTCAGCTCCAGAATTTCGCCGCGCACGTCGACGGTAATTTTGCGGGACAAATCGCCGCGCGCCACGGCGGTGGTGACTTCCGCGATGTTGCGAACCTGATTCGTCAGATTGCCCGCCATGAAATTCACGTTGTCCGTAAGATCTTTCCACGTTCCGGCGACGCCGCGGACTTCCGCCTGCCCGCCCAGCTTGCCCTCGGTTCCGACTTCGCGGGCGACGCGCGTGACTTCGGAGGCGAACGAGCTAAGCTGGTCCACCATCGTGTTGATCGTGTTTTTCAGCTCCAGAATTTCGCCGCGCGCATCGACGGTGATCTTGGTGGTTAAGTCGCCTCGAGCGACAGCCGTTGTAACGCCGGCGATGTTGCGGACCTGATTGGTCAGGTTGCTCGCCATGTAGTTCACGCTGTCGGTGAGATCCTTCCAGGTTCCGGCGACGCCGCGGACATCCGCCTGACCGCCCAGCTTTCCTTCGGTACCGACTTCGCGCGCGACACGCGTCACTTCCGAAGCAAACGCGTTGAGCTGGTCGACCATCGTGTTGATTGTATTTTTCAGCTCCAGAATCTCGCCGCGCGCGTCGACGGTGATCTTCGTCGACAAATCGCCTTTTGCAACGGCCGTGGTTACCTGCGCGATGTTTCGGACTTGCGATGTCAGGTTGCCGCCCATGAAATTGACGCTGTCGGTCAGATCCTTCCAGACGCCGCCGACGCCTTTCACTTCCGCCTGCCCGCCGAGCTTACCCTCCGTGCCCACTTCGCGCGCCACGCGCGTCACTTCGCCCGCGAATGCATTGAGCTGATCGACCATCGTGTTGATGGTATTCTTCAGCTCCAGAATTTCGCCGCGCACGTCGACCGTGATCTTTCTTGAAAGGTCGCCCTTGGCAACGGCGGTGGTCACTTCCGCGATGTTTCGTACCTGGCTGGTCAGGTTGCTCGCCATGGAGTTGACTGAGTCCGTCAGATCTTTCCAGGTTCCCGCGACGCCGTGTACGTCCGCCTGACCGCCCAGCTTTCCTTCCGTACCCACTTCGCGCGCCACGCGCGTGACTTCCGACGCGAACGCGTTGAGCTGGTCCACCATCGTATTGATCGTGTTCTTCAACTCCAGAATTTCACCGCGTGCGTCGACCGTGATTTTGGTCGACAAGTCGCCTTTCGCGACACCCGTGGTCACCTGCGCGATATTGCGGACTTGTGACGTCAGGTTCCCGGCCATGAAGTTGACGCTGTCCGTCAGATCCTTCCAGACGCCGCCGACGCCCTTAACTTCAGCCTGTCCGCCGAGTTTGCCTTCCGTACCCACTTCGCGCGCGACGCGAGTCACCTCGCCCGCAAATGCATTGAGCTGGTCGACCATGGTGTTGATCGTGATCTTCAGCTCCAGGATTTCTCCGCGCACGTCCACCGTGATCTTGCGCGAAAGATCGCCGGTAGCCACGGCCGTGGTCACCTCTGCAATGTTGCGAACCTGGGCCGTCAAGTTACCGGCCATCGAGTTCACGGAATCCGTCAGATCTTTCCAAACGCCGCCGACACCTTTGACCTGCGCCTGTCCGCCGAGTTTTCCGTCCGTTCCGACTTCGCGCGCCACACGTGTCACCTCACTGGCGAACGAGTTGAGCTGATCGACCATCGTATTGATCGTGTTCTTCAGCTCCAGAATTTCGCCACGGACGTCGACGGTGATCTTGGTCGAAAGATCTCCCTTCGCCACCGCCGTAGTAACGCCCGCAATATTGCGGACCTGATTCGTCAGATTGCCCGCCATCGAATTTACGGAATCCGTCAGATCCTTCCAAACGCCGCCGACGCCCTTCACATGCGCCTGGCCGCCGAGTTTCCCTTCGGTTCCGACCTCGCGCGCCACGCGTGTGACTTCGGACGCGAACGAATTGAGCTGATCGACCATCGTATTGATCGTATTTTTCAGCTCCAGAATTTCGCCGCGCGCGTCGACGGTGATCTTGGTCGAAAGATCGCCCTTCGCGACAGCAGTGGTCACACCAGCAATGTTGCGAACCTGGTTCGTAAGATTTCCGGCCATCGAGTTGACGCTCTCCGTCAAATCGCGCCAGGTTCCCGCGACGCCTTCGACCTCAGCCTGGCCGCCCAGTTTACCTTCCGTTCCGACTTCGCGCGCGACGCGCGTTACTTCCGAGGCGAACGAGCTGAGCTGGTCGACCATCGTGTTAATGGTATTTTTCAGCTCCAGAATCTCGCCGCGAACCGTCACCGTAATCTTGCGCGACAAATCGCCTTTCGCGACTGCCGTCGTAACTTCGGCGATGTTGCGCACCTGAGCGGTTAAATTGCCGGCCATCGAGTTGACCGAGTCCGTAAGATCTTTCCAGGTGCCGGCGACCCCGGGCACGTCCGCTTCGCCGCCCAGCAGGCCCTCAGTCCCGACCTCGCGCGCCACGCGCGTGACTTCGGCCGCAAACGAACTGAGCTGATCCACCATCGTGTTGATCGTATTTTTCAACTGGAGAATTTCGCCGCGCGCGTCGACGGTAATTCGCGTAGACAAATCACCCTTCGCTACGGCCGTGGTCACTTCGGCGATGTTGCGGACCTGATTGGTCAGATTGCCGGCCATCGAGTTGACCGAATCGGTGAGATCCTTCCAAACACCGGCGATTCCCTTCACTTCAGCCTGACCGCCCAGCCGTCCCTCGGTTCCGACTTCGCGCGCCACGCGCGTGACTTCCGCCGCGAACGAGCTGAGCTGGTCGACCATCGTATTGATCGTATTTTTCAGCTCTAGAATTTCCCCTCGCGCGTCGACTGTAATGCGCGTGGTCAAGTCGCCTTTGGCGACGGCCGTGGTGACGCCGGCGATATTTCGCACCTGGTTCGTCAGGTTGCTCGCCATGGAGTTGACGCTCTCCGTCAGATCTTTCCAGGTGCCCGCGACTCCGGTCACAACAGCCTGACCGCCCAGTTTCCCTTCGGTCCCGACCTCTCTGGCGACGCGGGTCGCCTCCGAGGCGAACGAATTGAGCTGGTCGACCATCGTGTTCACCACGCGGGCCGTGTGCCGGAATTCCCCGCGCAGCGGACGCCCGTCGACTTCAAGCGACATCGTCTGCGTCAGGTCTCCCTTCGCGACGGCGCCGATCACGCGCGCGACTTCCGTCGAGGGCTGCACCAGATCGCCGATAAGGCTATTCACGGACTCGACGCAGTCCGCCCAGCCGCCCCGCGCGGACCCGATGGAAGCCCGTTGCGTGATCTTGCCTTCCTTGCCGACCGCGCGGCTGATCCGCTCGTACTCACGAGCCATGCTCTGGTTGAGCTCCAGGATGTCATTGAGGGTGTCGGCGATCTTGCCGTCGACGCCGGTCTCGTCCACGGGCATACGGGCGGAGAAGTTTCCGTTCTTGAAGGCAATCAGCACCTTCAGGAGGGCGTTGGCATCTCGCCCCTTCCCGCCATTTCCTTTGACACCATTCCCCTTCACACCATTCCCCTTCACACCATTCGGGGTGCTCTGCGCGGTTTTCATGCTTAGCTCCAGCCTCGAAACTATCGGATCTAATGTTAGACCCGTCCAGACAGGTGATGTTACATGAACATATCTTTCTTAGTATCAACGAGTTGCGGTTGTATTTTCGGCAGGAGCGCTCTCACGGCAATCGCCGTTACATGTTCCGATTCGTGCAGATTTGGAGTAGAGAGCGTAATATTTGCAGGCCTTCCCGCAGGCGAAGCACTTCGTTTCCAACGGTACGTGGATGTGGTGTGAGAAGTGCACCTTACGCCATAGAGATGTGGAAGAAAACAAAGCAACGTTACGCATCTCGCAGCGTTTCTATTTCCCGCACTGATGAAAGGAGATCATCTTAAATGACATCCCTCAGACTTAAGAGCTTGTCGATTGGAGTGGCCGCCATTCTCGGATTATCGGCCTGCAACAAAACCACAACCGAGCCAAGCCGGACGGCCTCCGGCGGAGCGACTTCAACTGCGCCTTCGGGCCAGGAAGCAAAGATCGCGGACAAAGCTCTAGTCCGCTTTATTAACGCGACGCCATCGCCGAAGGATTTGTACTTCGGCGACCTAAGCGCGTTCTCGAATGTAGGACCGGAGGCGGCTTCCGGCTACTCGGAATTACCCGCCCAACGGAAGGAATTCAAATTGTTTACGGCGGGCAGCGACGCCGGCACTCCCCTCGCCACCAACAGTGAGAGTCCAACCGCCGGTCAGCATTACACGGTGGTAGCTATGAATGGCGTGAATGGCGCCGCCATGCTGAACCCGGTAAGTGACGATCTCGCCGCGCCGGAAGCGGGTAAGGCGAAGGTCCGTGTGATTCACGCGGCGCCTGGGGTGAAAAAGGTTGACATTTATCCGGCGGGCAGCCGGAAGGCGATCCTGGATGGCGTCGAATTCAAAGATGCTACCAGCTACAAAGAAGTGGATCCGCAGGTGACCGAGATCGATGTTCGTAGCGAAGGCAATAAGGCCAGCGCAGTGACTGTCCGAAACCTGAACCTGGCGGCTGGCAAACTGTACACGCTCGTCCTTATGGGCGGAAACGGGGAGCCCGTGACTTCGAAAGTAATTGAAGACCAACTGATCCAGTCCGTGGCGTCGGTTCGGTAGGAGCTGAGCCATGAGCAGACTTGGAACATTTTTCCAAGGTTCCGACACGCGACTTGGCGTCTTTTATCCGGAACATTCCCTTCTGGCGATCTATCCGGATCTCGGCCAAGCGCAACGGGCCAAGGACAAACTTCGTGGCGCCGGGTTTTCGGATGATGAGGCATTGGTCGTGTCCGGCGCCGACCTGGCCGAGCTGATCCGCGAGGAACGGCACAAGAACGGGATTTTCGGCCACCTGATGCTGGAATTATCCCGCTTCCTTCATACCGAGGCCGTGTATACCGATCACGACCTCGCGCGAGCGCGCCGGGGAGCTGCCGCGCTCGCGGTACTTTGTGGGGACGAGCGCACGAAAAATGCGGCATGGAGCGCGATCGCCCCCACGGATCCTCTGGCGGCCCGCTATTACGCGATCGGCGGTATCGAACATCTGGCAGGAGAAACCTAGGAGCTGATTTCCGTTTCGAGACCCCAGCCGGGGTTCTGATATCGCGCGGACCGTAGCAGGACCCCTGGCATACCACGCCCAGTTAGTGTAATGTACTCGGGTGAAGGCGCTGCGCGTAGAAAAGACGCGTCAAGACGCGTCGCAGGGCCTGGAAGGGCGGGAATGGCTTCGTCAAGAGAGCGATCATGGCGGAACGCAAGCGCCGTTTTTGTTTCTCTTGCTTTCGGCATAGCCTTCGCGCAGCCGGGATCCGACTCAGGCCACGACCTTCCGAATCCATACCAAGCCGCGGTTAGAAATTGGGCAAAGCTTCCGGACGATAGAGCCTGGGGCTCGACTGCGGGCATTGAAATCGGCCCCCACAACGAAATCTGGGCGATCGATCGCTGCGGCGTTAATTCCTGCGACGGATCGGACCTTCCTCCAGTTCACCTATTAGATCTGTCGACGGGCAAGCCCAAGAAAAGCATTGGCGCGGGGCTGTTCGTCTTTCCGCACGGGCTGCATATCGACCGTGATGGAAACGTCTGGGTGACGGACGCCTTATCCAGTAAAGACGGGACAAAGGGTCAGCAGGTGATCAAGCTGTCTCCGGATGGGAAGATCCTCATGCGTCTGGGCACGGCGGGCGTGGCCGGCGGCGGTCCAAAGCATTTCAATGAACCCTCCGACGTCGTCACGGCCGCGAACGGCGATATCTTCGTCGCCGATGGGCACTCCGGACAAAACGCCAACGTGCCGGCTGACTACATAACCCGGATCGTCAAATTTTCGAAAGACGGGACCTTTATTAAGGAGTGGGGCAAGCTCGGGACCGGCGCCGGCGAGTTCAGAAATGCTCATGCACTCGCGATCGATTCCGCCGGACGCTTGTTCGTCTGCGACCGCGGAAATGCCCGGCTGCAGATTTTCAGCCTGGACGGCAAGTTCATCGATCAATGGCCCCAATTCGGACGGCCGAGCGGCTTATACATCGACAAAGATGACAAGCTGTTTGTCATGGACGCGGATTCTACGGCCGCGAACCATCCGGGGTGGCCGAAGGGAATCCGCATTGGCAACGCGAAAGACGGCAAAGTGATCGCGTTCGTGCCCGGACACAAGACGGAAAATGCGGATGGGGCGGCCGGCGAGGGAATCGTCTCCGATCCCGCCGGTAATCTCTACGCGGCGGAAAACACACTGCGCGGAATCACCAAATATGCTGTTCATTAGCAAGCTTGAAGGACGAAGGGAGAGAATATGAGCGCCAAAGGGAAATCACGACGGTCATTCCTCATCAGTTCCGTGGGAAGCATGAACGCGGCATGGGTCGCGGCTCACTACCATGACATTCTGGCCGCGCAGCAATACGCAACCAAAGCCGACGCGCCGAAGCTTGCCGTGCTGACATCCGAGCAGGCCGTGGAGGTGGAGGCCATCGCGGACCAGATTATCCCCACCGACGACACGCCCGGCGCTCGCGAGGCGCGCTGCTTGCACTTCATCGACCGGGCCCTGTCTACGTTCGATAAGTCCAAACAGCCGGTCTACGTTCAGGGATTGCAGGATCTTCAGGCGAAGACCAAGCAGCTTTTCCCAGATGCCGGCAAATTCTCTACGCTCAGTCCGGCGCAGCAAATCAAAGTGCTGACCGAGATCGAAAGGACGCCGTTCTTCAACGCAGTCCGCACGCACACAGTCATCGGATTCCTGTCGCGGCCGGTGCATGGCGGTAATCACGACAAAGTCGGCTGGAAGCTTATCGGCTATGAAGATAGCCTGAACCATAAACCGCCGTTCGGATTTTACGATGCCGCGGCCCTAACCACGCAGTCGGGCGGAGGAGAAAAGCAATGAAACAATACAAACCATCAACCGAAGTGGATTTCGTGGTCATCGGTTCGGGCGCGGCCGGCGGCATCATGGCCAAACAGTTATCGACGGCCGGTTTTTCGGTGGTCGTGCTGGAGCAAGGAAGCTGGGGAAAATTCGGCCGCGAGCAGGAATATAACAAGGACGAGTGGCTGAACCGCAATCTCAGCGATGACGATCGGCTGATGAGCGATCCCTCGCGCCAGCGCAATACATTCCGCCGGAATGACAAGGCCAAAGCAGGCCCCGGCACGCATAGTTACGGCTGCGTGGTGGGCGGCGGTACCGTCACGTATGGCGGCAGCAGTTGGCGCCACCTGCCTTACGAATTCAGGGAAGCGTCCTACGACCAGACCATTCCTTCCGGAACAGGCATGGCGGACTGGCCTGTCACCTATGAGGAACTGGAGCCTTACTATACTCAGGCCGAGTGGGAAATGGGCATCTCCGGCCTGCGCGTGAACTCGCCGTTCATCGCGCCGATGACGAAAGACTATCCGGTGCCGCCGGTGCCTCTCAAGAGCTCGGGCGCGCTGATGAAAACGGCCGGCGCCAAGCTGGGATTGACGGTGGTTCCCGGCCCGCTCGCTATCATTTCGCAGGACTATATGGGACGCCAGGGTTGCGTCAACTGCGGAATCTGTTCCGGCTATGGCTGCCAGGTTCGCGCGCGATCCAGTTCAGCCGTCACCATGCTGCCGCTGGCCGTCAAGACGGGCCGCTGTGAAATCCGCGTGAAGAGCTACGTTCGTGAGATATCCGTGGACAATGGCGGCCGCGTGACGGGCGTCGTCTACTTCGATGCGCAGAAGCGCGAAGTTCGTCAAAAGGCCAAGGCAGTGATTCTGTCTGCCAACGGTTCGGAGTCTCCCCGCCTGCTCCTGCTTTCGAAATCGGCCCGTTTCCCGGATGGCCTGGCGAATTCGAGCGGTGTTGTCGGAAAGTACGCCATGTTCGGCAACGGGGCCAACGCCCATGCACTCTTCGAACATCCCCTGAACGAATACAAAGGCGTCATTTCAGGCGCCGGCGTTGTGGACTACGTGCCTTCAGACCCGAAGCGCGGCTTTTACGGCGGCGGGCGAATGACGGCTCGCGGTTATCAGACTCCGCTCGAACTGGGCCTCGGCGGATTGTCGCCGGGAACTCCGAGCTGGGGCGCCGGATACAAAAAGGCGCTCATCGAAGAAGCCAACCATCGCATGACGATCACCTGTTTCGTGACGCAGTTGCCCCTCGAGACCAACCGCATCGATCTGGACCCCGACGTGAAGGACGACTGGGGTCTGCCCGCCATGCGTATCACCTGTGCCTCCCATCCGGACGATCGAAAGAACATGGAGTTCTTCCGGCAAAAATCCATCGAGATTCTGGAAGCGGCGGGAGCGATCAAGGTCTGGGCCCCTCCCGTCGGCGACAGCCGCGGCGGCGCGCACAATCGCGGCACTTGCCGGATGGGGAACGACCCCAAGACATCGGTGGTCGACAAGTATCACAAAGCCCACGATGTGCCCAACCTATTCGTGGTCGACGGCAGCAATTTTGTAACCGGCGGACGCAATCACCCGACGCTTACGATTCAAGCGCTCTCCTTCCGGGCCGCGGAACACATTATTCGCGACGCCAAGGACGGCATGCTCCGAAGCAAGGCTTAGTTCGAGGCGGAAATTAATTTCGTCAGAGCCGTGGCGACGGAGACCCCGCGCCAGTTCCTCGAATCCTAGCCTATGCGGCGAAATGACACTGGAGGACGAGCGTCCGATTCGTTACGCGCCGGAGGAGCGGTGCCCAGGGGAACAACATCATAGTCGTAGATGCCTTGTCGAGGCGCTTCCATCTGTGTGCGCGGAGTCGGCTCCGCGATCACACGTTTCGCAACAATCGTCCATTTGGCTTCGAGTGTGTCGCCAATGACCTTGTTAGACCGGGATCGAATAGTTTTGTTCATCGGTGTGCCAGCCCCCAACCTGTCTTCCATGCCCTATTGTTTCACATCGACGGGCGCGGCCACCCCAAGTTGCGAATTAAGAACCGCGCGGTGCGGGAATTTTGGGAGAACCTCGTTGGCAACCGCCGGTAAGGCGGTGGCGATACCCGGATGGGGACACGCTTGTTCGTGTGGAGCGGAAAGGACGGGTGATCAGGTTCCAGATGGCAAAGTCGCACAGGACACAATCACGTTAGCAGCCAAGCTCCCCGGGGTGGGGGAACTTCACGTGAACCGAGCCAATCACCCGGAACGGCTGAGCGACGGTATGATGAAAATCGGAGTCACGCCACATGAATCGAACCGCGACAGTCGCCTTAGCACTTTCCGCCGGTCTGATGGGCGGCCTATTTGCTCGCTACATCGGACCCGATGCCGTGCATGCTCAAGCGCAGACACCCGCACCAAAGGAGATTCGGGCGCAAAGCTTCGTGTTAGTGAACGACCAAGGCGTTGCCTTCGGCCTCATGGGATTCGACCCTCAGGGCCACCCGATCATCAAGCTCGTCGGTGAAAGCGGTCATACAATATGGAGCACGGGACCAATGTCTGTGCTACGGTTGCCATGAAAGTGGGGAGCGGCCCTTGCAGCGTTTTTGACAGCGTGATCCGATTGAACCGGAACGCCTAGTTGAAAGTGGCGCGGGGGGGCGTCCCTGCGCATGGGTACATGTCGCTTAAAAGGCCTGCGCAGCGGTAGGCGATCCTGCTGGATGACCGTCGTGCACGGATGTGAGGGCCTCTAGTTTTCCGTAGGCACGCTATTTCAACTGTCAACGACGAGAGATTCAAGCTCGACTTTCCGATGTTCAAGTCTGAGGCCATACTGCTTTTCGAGAACGCCTGAGAGGAAAACGAACGCGGCGTTTCTCATCTCGTCGTATTTCCTTCCAGGGTTGCTCAGATTAAACTTCTGATGGTTGTTGAACCCGCTCACGTCCATGCTGATATCAAACAGCCTCTCGATTCCCGTGAGGTCGACCACTTTTCATTCCGTCGGGAGGATAATTTCCTAGCTTCGCCGCGAACGATGAAATCTGCGTACTCGTGAAGATCAGTTTTCCGTTGTCACGTTTGACCTCGGTTTAGCATAAGAATGGGCGACCGTAAGATTTTTCGGACCAAACGCTCGTATAGAGATCGTGGATCTTCAACCGAATATACCCGTGGCGCCCGGCGGGCGGATTCGAGATCCCCGCCTGCCTGTTTGCGGGCTGTTCTCGGGAAGATGGAAATTGAAGACGGAGGGCGGCACAAAAGTTCCAGCCGCAACCTTTATGTGGACATCCGTGTGGACAGCGACTCGAAGACCGTCCTCTTATCGTTTGCAATTGATTGCAAACATTGGTCGGGGCGGGGCGATTTGAACGCCCGACCCCCTGCGCCCAAGACGGATTCCGGCTTGATACCAAGACCACCTATTTTCATAGACTTGTAATTCAAGGACTTATGGGCCGCTTGCTGAACTTTATGGATTCATATTGAAATTTGGGGATTCCATGTCCTCAAAATTATCTACAGCTCGGATCTTGGCGAAATTTACCAGCTTGATACTTTCTCTTGAACTGAGACCACGCTGGCACTCGAGTCTGCTCAGACCGTTCTGTCTCTGCCAATCCGCAACCGCTGCAAACCTATTTAAATCCGAAAGCCGACGGAGTAAACTTCCGCAAATCTGAATCGCGGGAATTGCTTATATCGTCGTCAGATCAATCGCTGTATTGCTGTTGCCGAAATTGTCCAGGTGGACGCCGTACCGATCCGTGATGCCCAGCATCAGGTTCGCCAGAGGAGTGCCCTTCGGATATCGAACGTGGCGGTTGCCACGGATGCCGAGGGACTTGCCCCCCACCACGATCACAGGCACTCCGTAGTTGCTGTGGACGTTGCCGTCGCTCAGGCCGCTGCCCATGAGTACGGCCGTACGATCGAGCAGCGTCGCATCTCCATCCGGAATCGAATCGAGTTTCTTGAGGAAGTAGTTGAGCATCTGGATGTGATACGAGTTAATCTTCGCGTACGCCGCGAGCTTGTCGGGCTTGTTGTCGTGATGGGAGATCGCGTGATGCGCCTCGGCAACGCCGATTTCCGGATACGCGCGCCCGGTGTTCTCGCGCGCCATCAGCAGGGTGCTTACGCGCGTGATGTCGGCCTGGAACGCCAGCGCCTGCAGGTCGAACAGAAGCTCAACGTAATCTTTGAACGTGCCAGGCACGCCCACCGGCTGATCCGGCACGGACAAATCGCTGTTGGTCGATTCTGTCTTTTCGATACGCTGTTCCACGTCGCGAACGGAGTCGAAGTACTCGTTCAGCTTCGTGCGGTCGCGCGCGCCGAGCTTACGGCGGAGGTCGGCGATTTGCTCTGAGAGCTCGTCGAGGAGGCTGCGATCTTCCGATGCGCGCGTCATCCGCTCTTGCTTTGTGCTGCCCACGCCGAACATCCGCTCGAAGACGAACCGGGGGTTCGTTTCCGACGGCAGCGGAGTCGTCGGGGTCCGCCAGGATATGCAGTTCATGTAGGCGCACGCATAACCGTGATCGCACGCGCCGGCGACGTCGATCCGATCGACCGTCACTTCTAACGACGGAAGCTTCGTGTCGGTGCAAATCTTGGCGGCAATGATCTGGTCGATGGTCGTGCCCGCCTGCAGGTCCGCGCCCTCGGTCGCCTTGGCATGAATGCCGCTCATGAATCCCGGCGCGGAGCGCGGATGTTGTCCGCCAACGTCGCCCTGATCACTAGCCGGGAAATTGTCGAGCGCCGAGAACACCGCGAGGCGATCGCGGAAGCCCTCAATCCCCTTGAGGGTCGGCGACATTTCGAAATTGACGCCTTCCGTGGCTGGAGTCCACTGACCCATATGGGCGCCGTTTCCGATATAAGCGGTCGCAAACCGGGGCACGCCTTTCGGCGCGGCCGAAAGGGCAGGTGCCATCGCATCCAGAAACGGAAGGGCCAGCGTTGCACCCATTCCGCGGAGTATGGTCCGACGCGGTAAGGCTAGCTTGCTAATGATCATTCGACCTCCATCATATTCTTCCACCGGCTTCACGCCGGGTCTAGTTACCTATGTCCACCGACTTACCCATATCTAACGACACTTTCTCAGTAAACGGCACGCTCGTCACGATCTGCTGAATCAAAGATGCGAAGCGATAATTGTCTGGCGCCGAACCTCGTTTGATCGCCCGCAATGCGGGCGCATCGTACGCCTCAAGGCCACGGCCCAGCGCATAGGTTAGCAGCCTTTCCGTCACCGTGGTTACGAATTGCTCCGAGTGCTCGCGGAGCACCTTCCGCAGCTCCACCGGTCCGTCGAACTTGGAGCCGTCGGGCAACTGGCCAGACGCGTCGACCCTGGTCCCGGACGGATAGATATTTCTCCATTCGCCGATAGCATCGAAATTCTCCAGGGCGAAGCCGAGTTGATCCATCTGAGAATGGCAACCGGCGCACACCGGGTTCTTGCGATGCGCGGCCATTTGCTCGCGCATCGGGAGCACCTTCCTCGGGTCTGCCTCGTCCGCCAGCGCAGGCACGTTGGGCGGCGGCGCTGGCGGCGGCGTGCCGAAGACGTTCTCGAGAATCCACTTTCCGCGGATGACCACGGAGGTCCGATTTGGATACGACGTGGACATCAGGATGGCGCCTTTGCCGAGCAGTCCGCTGCGCACGCTATCCGGCGGCAAGGTCACGCGGCGGAAATCCTCGCCGATGATACCCGGAATCCCGTAGTGCTTCGCGAGGCGCTCGTTCAGGAACGTGTAGTTGGCGTCGAGCAAGTCCGCGACCGGGCGGTTTTCCCGGATGATGCTCGCGAAGAACAGGTTCGTTTCCTGCTCCAGCGCCTTTCGCAGGTTGTCATCGAAGTGGAACAGGGTCTCGGGACTGGGCTGGTGCGTCCGCACATTGCGGACTTGCAGCCATTGACCTGCGAAGTTTTCGACAAGGGCCTGCGACTTGGGATCGGCGAGCATCCGCTTCACCTGTTGCTGCATCACCGCGGGCTGATGCAGCGTCCTTTTCGCCGCCAAATCCAGTAGTGTGTCATCCGGAATGCTACTCCAAAGGAAGAAGGACAACC
>Ga0070731_10002158_pt1 | contig 19119 bp, 19 predicted proteins | sample Coa_R1_2_FD_66448 | JGI IMG/M metagenome (GOLD analysis project Ga0070731, IMG submission 66448) | Surface soil microbial communities from Centralia Pennsylvania, which are recovering from an underground coalmine fire - Coalmine... | ecosystem: Environmental > Terrestrial > Soil > Unclassified ... | reverse complement strand
TCGTCGTGCAGCCGGTACAGGACGCCGTCGAGAGGATCGTCCGCAAGCTCGGCCAACGCCCGTGCGGCCCGGTCGTCGCCGCCGTCCGCGAGGTACAGCTCGGTCCGGTTGCACGTCGACAGGCACACGGCGTCGCCGAGCGTGCGCGCGAGCTCGGCGGCGGCAGGGAGATCGAGCGTCACCCGCTCGCGCAGCTCCACGGGCGCGACGTGGTGCGAAAGGCCGACGAGCGACAGGGACGTCATGCGAAGTGCCCCGCGGAGAGCGCGAGCCGGGCGACCACGACGAGCACGAAGCCGCCGAGCGCGAGGTATGCACCTCGGCGCCCGACCGGCCGCGCCACGACGAACGACCCATAGACGAGCCACGTCGCGAGTGTCAGCGCCTCGAGCGCGTCGAGTGAGCGGCCGTCCTCGCGGAGACGAACGATGCCGGCCGCGAGGCCGAGCGTCAGCAACGGGAGCGACACGGCGATCGTGCGCCGCGTGAGCCGGTCGAGCGCCTGCAGCGGCGGCAACCGCAACCTCAGGATGTCGGGCACGCGCCTCTTCAGCCTGCCCTCCTCCCAGAGGTACAGGGCGGCGAGGCCGGCCGCCAGCGTGAAGCCCGCGAAGGCCGCGAGGACGAACCCGACGTGCAGCACGAGGAAGACGTTCGAGTAGTGGGGCCTGCCGGCCGTGAGCGTGCCGCCGCCGAGCCTCGCGACGACGAACAGGACTACGGCGAGCGGCATCACCGCGAGGCCGAGCAGCCTGAAGCGCGGACGGCACCCCCAGATCAGGTAGGTGCCGACGACGAGCCAGACGAAGAGGTTGAGCGAGCCGCTCCAGGTCGCCCAGGGAAAGCCGTCGGCGTGGACCGCCTGCGCCGCGAGGAGCGCGGTCTGCGCGAGCCAGCCGAGCCTGACGCCCCAGGTCGCGGCGCGCGACGTCCGCATCGACGCATAGGCGACAGCCGCCTCGCCGTAGCCGAGGAGCGCCGGCCAGAAGAGCGCCTCAACCACGCTCGGCCGCCCGTCTGACGAGCTCGGCCAGCTGGCGCTGGAGCCGCTGCAGCTTCGCACCGATGATCGCAATCCAGGCCAGCACGGCGACGAAGACGACGAGATACGCGGCGGCGACGTATTGCCACTCCGACGGCGGGGCCTGCGGTGCGCTCACGAGAGCAGTGCGCGGAGCTCGCGAATGTCGGCGTCTGCGCGCTTGCCGGCGAGCTCGACGGCGTACAGCGTCGCGAACAGCGCGAGCATCGCTGCCAGCGACACGCAGAACGTGAAGAACTGCGAGCCGGTCATCTGCGGGCCGTGAAGCGTGAACACGACCGGATGGATGAACTTCTGGGAGAGCCTGATCGCGAGGAATGAGATCGGGATCAGCACGACGCCGAAGAGCGCGTAGACGGCGGACATGTTCGCGCGTGCCGGTCCCGGCTCGACGGAGAAGCGCAGCATGAAGTACGCGCAGTAGAAGAGGAACAGCACGAGGAAGAGAACGAGTTGGTTCTCCGACCACGACCACCAGACACCCCAGCTCGCCTTGGCCCAGATCGACCCGGTGAGAAGGGTGAGCGCGCCGAAGATCACCCCCTGGTGGATCGCGACGTAGCTCTGCAGGTCGGCTTCCTCGTCACGCTTCCAGAGGACGCGCAGCGCCTTCCATGCACCCCAGCCGAAGCACACGTAGGCCGTCAGGGCGATCGGCACGTGGAAGTAGAAGATGCGCTGCGAGAACCCCTGGTCGGGATCCGTCGGCGCGTAGAAGAAGATCAGCGCGAGCGCGGCCCCGACCAGCGCGGTCGCGAGCAGGCCGACGGTCGCGACGCGGTTCTGGACGAGCATCCGGGGCACGACCGCCATCGTAGACACGTCCTCTCAGGCCTCCGCGACGACGTACTCGAACGCCGCCCAGGAGAGCAGCCCGAAGACGGCGTCGTAGAGCACGAGGAAGAGCAGGTACCGCGCACCGGCGCCGGCACTCGCACCGACGCCGCCGACGACGATCGGCACCGCGAGCGGCAGGAAGAGCAGCGGCAGGAGCAGCTCCCGCGCCCGCCCGGCGACCGCCATCGCTCCGAGCAGCGTCCCGACCGTGCCGATCCCGACGTCGGCGAGCGCGACGGCGAGCACGGTGCGTCCGTCGACTCCCGAGAAGAACACCGCGAAGGCGGGCAACGCGACCACCTCGGCGGCGACGAGGAAGGCGAGGACTGCGAGCGTCTTGCCGAGCCAGATCGCGCTGCGATCGCAGGGCGCGAGGACAAGCGCGTCGAGCAGACCCTGCTCGCGCTCGGCGACGAACGCGCGCGTCAGCGCGAGCAGCGCCGTGAACACGAGTGCGACCCAGAGCAACCCGAGCGCGGCGACGTGACGCGTCCCGTGCGGCACTGCGAAGTGGAAGACCGTCAGCGCGGCGACGACGAAGACGAGCATCGCCGGCAACGTCTCCTTCGCGCGCAGCTCGAGCAGCAGGTCCTTGCGCGCGAGCGCACCGACATCGGATGCGTACCTCATGCGAATGCCAGCCGCTCCGTGGCGAGCGGCTCGACACTGCGCGGATCGTGCGTCGCGACGGCGACCGCCCGGCCCCGATCGGCGAGGACGTCGCCGAGCAGCTCGAGGCCGTGGCTGTCGAGCGCGTTCGCCGGCTCGTCGAGGAGCAGAAGCCCTGGGTCGTGCAGCAGCACCCGGCAGAGGCCCAGCCGCTGTTGCATGCCCCGCGAGAACGTCGCGACGCGCTCGTGCCGAACCTCCCAGAGGCCGAACCGCTCGAGCAGCATCCCGATTCGCTCGCCGCGCTCGGGGATGCGGTAGAGACGGCCGAAGAGGCTGAGGTTCTCGAGCGGCGTCAGCTCGCGGTAGACGAGCGGCTCGTGACCGAGGTAGCCGATTGCCTCGCGCGGCGGCAGCTGCAGCTCACCCGCCGAGGGCGCGGCGAGGCCGGCGAGCACGCGGAGCAGCGTCGTCTTGCCGGAGCCGTTCGGGCCCGTGACCAGCAGGAGCCCACCGCGGTCGAGGTCGAGGTCGACGTCTGCGAAGACACGGCGCTCGCCGTAGCGCTTGCCGAGCCGGCGGGCGCGAATCACGAGCGGTACACCGCCGCCGCCGCGCGATGGAACCCGTCGGGCTGGTCGACGGCGGCGAAGGTCATCGCGATCTCGTCCATCTCCCCGGCCCAGCGCCAGGCCTTTGCGGCGGCCGACCGCTCGGCGGCCGCGAGCAGCTCGGGCAGCTCGGGGACTGACTCGCGCCACTCGCGTTCGAGGACGTCCTCGACGCCGTACGCACGTGCAACGGCTCGAATGGCGAGTAGCAGCGCACCGCTGCCCTTCGACCACGCCGCGTACGTCATCTTCAGCGCCGACGCGTCGACCGTGAGACGCGCCTCCACGAGGGAGCCTTCGAAGAGAGCCGCCACGGCAGGTGCCTCGTCGCCGGAGAGGTAGAGACGCGTCGTGCCCCGGCGGTGCGGCGGCGGGCCGACGATGCCGCCGTCCACGAATCGCGGATGCAGCGCCGCAATTCGACGCGCCGTTCCAGGTGACACCGCGTTCGCGTCGAGATAGAGCCCGCGGTGATCACGAACGGCACGTGCGACGTCGAGCGCCGCGTGCGGTGGACAGATCGAGACGACGAGCTCGGCCTCAGCCGTCAGCGCCTCGACAGAGCCGACGTCGCGGAGACCCGCCGCGCCGGCCCGCGTGCGAGTCGCATCGCTGCGCCCGGCCGACGCCCACACGACGTCGTGCCCCCGCTCCCGTAACACCGCGCCCAGCGCCGACCCCATCGCGCCGGGGTGCAGCAGACCGACGATCACAGCACGTCGGCGAGCACGAAGGCCGCGAACACCACGGCGATGATGCCGTTCATGGTGAAGAACGCGGCGTTCAACCGGCGCAGGTCGCCGGGGTGCACGAGCAGGTGCTCGTACGACAGGAGCAGGGCGACGGTTGCGAGGCCGAGCCAGTATCCCCAGCCGACGTGCAGGCCGAGCCCGGCCGCCAAGAGCAGCGCGAGCGTCAGCGCATGCAGGATGCGGGCGCCGAGGAACGCGCCGCCCCGGCCGAACCGAACCGGCACCGAGTGCAGCCCCTGCTCGCGGTCGACGTCGACGTCGAACAGCGCGTAGAAGAGGTCGAAGCCGGCCACCCACGCGGCGACCGCGCCGCCGAGCAGCCAGGCCTGCCAGGGCAGCGAGCCTTTCACCGCCGCCCAGGCTCCAACCGGCGCGAGCCCGTCGACGGCGCCGAGCCACGCGTGGCACAGCCAGGTCACCCGCTTCAGGTACGGATAGACGACGAACCCGACGAGCGGGATCGGCCAGAGCCAGCGAACGAGCGGGTCGAGTTGCCACACCGCGACGAGGAAGACGAGCAGCGACGCGACGCAGAACGCCACGACGGCTCCCGTGCCGAGCACCCCTGACGGGATCTCGCGCAGGGCGGTACGCGGGTTCGCCGCGTCGATCTCGGCGTCGATCAACCGGTTCAACGCCATCGCGAGCGAGCGGGCGCCGACCATCGCGATCGTCACCCAGAGGAGGTTGTGCGCGGACGGGACGCGTCCGACGGCGAGCATCGCGCCCACGTACGCGAAGGGGAGCGCGAAGATCGTGTGCTCGATCTTCACGAGCCGCGCATAGCGGAGCGCGAGCGGCGGCAGCGTTGTGTCGCTCACGACGCGAAGCCTAGTTTCGTCACGACTGCACGTGCTCCGTTGACGCTTCCGACAACAACCCGACGGCGTGAGCAAGAGCCGGCCGGAGCACCTCGTAGCCGTCACGGCAGCCGCCGACCGAGCCGGGAAGGTTCACCACGAGCGTGCTGCCGACGACTCCCGCGATTCCGCGGGACAGCATCCCGTGCGGCGTCTTCACGCGCGCATCGGCCCGCAGTGCCTCGGCGATCCCCGGCGCCTCGCGCTGCAGGACGGTCCTGGTCGCCTCCGGCGTCACGTCGCGCGGCGCCACGCCCGTACCGCCGGTCGTCAGCACCACTCGAGCCGACGCCGCGAGCTCCTCGATCGCGGCCGCGATCTCGTCGGCCTCGTCGGGGACGACGCGCCGCTCGACCTCGTAGCCGTCGGCGCGCAAACCCTCCTCGAGGGCGTCGCCGCTCAGGTCCTCGGCCTGCCCCCGCGAGACACGGTCGGAGACGGTCAGAACGGCTGCCTTCACTCCTTCACCTTCTCGACGAGCGAGACCTCGAATGTCATCGACTTGTCGACCGCCTTCGCCATGTCGTAGATCGTCAGCGCCGCGACGGAGGCGGCCGTCAGCGCCTCCATCTCGACGCCGGTCTGCGCGGCGGTCGCAACCTCCGCGCGGATCTCGACGCGTTCGTCCTCCACACGGAGCGACACGTCGACGTGCGCGAGCGGCAGGGGATGGCAGAGCGGAATCAGCTCCGCCGTCCGCTTCGCCGCCATGATCCCCGCGAGCTGCGCAGTCGCGAGGGCGTCTCCCTTCGGCAGCTCGCGGAGCTTCTCGGTCGTGGCCGCCGCCATGCGCACCGTGGCGCGGGCCACCGCACGCCGGCGGTGCACCGGTTTGCCGCCGACGTCGACCATGTGCACCGCGCCGGTCTCGTCGACGTGCGAGAGCTCACTCATCAGTTGCCTAGACCGACAACGAACGGGATCCCGCAGCTCATCCCGGAAGCGTAGTACGCGCCCGCTCGAGGTCCGCGAGCTGGTCGTCGATCCACGCGGCGACGTCGTGCGTCCGCACGTGCGACCTGATCGCCTCCGCGCGCGAGCGGCGCTCCTCGGGAGGCAGCGTCAGCGCGACGTGGAGCGCCTCCGCCTGGCCGGCGACGTCGAACGGGTTGACGCCGAGCGCCCAGGCGCCGAGCTCCTCGTGCGCCCCTGCGTTCTCGGACAGCACCAGCACGCCGTCACGCCGGTTGACCAGCGGGCCCTCCTTCGCGACCAGGTTGAGGCCGTCGAAGACGGCGTTCACGAGCAGGACGTCGAAGTCCTCGTAGGCGGCGACGGTTTGCGCGAAGTCGTCGCGGATACGCAGGTCGATCGGCACCCAACCCGGCGTCGTGTGCCGGGCGTTGACGACTGCGGCCTCGCGCTCGATGGACGCGAGGTACTCGACGTACTCGGGAATGTCCTGCCGGGACGGATCGAGCAGCGCGAGCATCGTGACGCGCCCGCGATGCTCGGGATGCCGGTCGAGCAGCGCACCGAATGCAGCGAAGCCGCGCACGACGTTCTTCGACGGATCGGTGCGGTCGACGCGCAGGACGACGCGTTCCGGACGCTCGGCGAAGAGGTGCGCGGCCGCCTCCCGGACCGCACTGCTCGCGGCCAGCTCGTCGAACTCGGCCACGTCGACGGAGATCGGGTGGCTCGCGGTCGCGGTCCGGCGCCCGGAGACCTCGACGAAGCTGCCGTCCGTGGCGGCGCCGAGCAGGTCGACGCAGCTGCCGAGGAAGTTGCGCCGCCACCGCTCGGTGTGGAAGCCGACGACGTCGTTCGCGAGGAGCCCGCGGTGGACCGCCTCGCGACAGGCGCTCGGCAAGACCCGCCAGTAGTCCGACTGCGGCCACGGGACGTGCAGGAAGTGCGCAAGCGCCGCAGCGGGGCGCGCCTCGCGCACGATCGCCGGCGCAAGATACAGGTGGTAGTCGTGGAAGAAGACGCCGTCCGCGCCACCGCGGTCGAGCTCGGCGACGACGGCGTCGGCAAAGCCGCGGTTCACCTCCTCGTACGACGCCCACGCGCGCAGGTCGAGCTCCGGCTGCTCCGCGAGCCCCCAGAGGTAGTGGTGGAGGAACCAGAGCAGCGGGTTGGCGACGACGTTGTAGTAGCGGTCGTACGTCTGCCGGTCGTGCGCCACCAACCGGAGCCGGTAGCGCGATCCGTCGCGGGCGGTCTCGTCGATCGCGTCCCCTCCCGCCTCCGCCGCCACGGCCCTGTCCTCGTCGCTGATCGCGCTCGCAATCCACGTCACGTCATGGCGCGACAGAAGCCCGCGCAGCGCCGTCACGAGCCCGCCGCCGCCGCGCTTCGCCGTCCGCCGGCCGTCGTCGTCGCGCCCGTACAGCACCGGGCCGCGATTCGACACGACCACCAGCCTCATAGCGTCGTGATTGTGCTCCCGCCGGTGTCGTTTCCGAGCAGGCGGTTGAACAGCACGAGCCAGTCCCGCAGCAGCCTCGGCGTGAGGAAGTGGCGGCGGACGTATTCCTTGCCCTTCAGTGCGCGGACGCGCGCCTCGGCCCGATCGCGGAGGATCTCGATCGCCGCGTGCGCACACTGGTCGACCGAGTCGACGAGCCACCCCGTCTCGCCGTCTGTCACCTGCGCCACGATCCCGCCGACGCGGCCCGCGACCAGCGGGCGGCCCTTCCACAGCGCCTCGGTGACCGTGAGCCCGAACCCTTCGCGGATCGACTTCTGCAGCACGGCGTTCGAGTGCACCTGGAACGCATTCACCTCGACCGCTCCGACGTTGTTGAGGTTGCTGAAGATGAAGACGTCGGGATCGCCGTCGGCGTGCTCGACCGTGCGGTTGTAGTACTCCCATCCCTCGGGGTCGTCGTGCGCCATCGAGCCGACGAGGGCGAGCTGCGTCTCGGGGAAGCGGCTCTTGACCTGGCGGTAGGCGTCGATCACGCCCAGGGGGTCTTTCCAGGGATCGAAGCGCGACACCTGGGTCATCAGCGGCCGCTCCACGTCGATCCCGAACTGATCGACGATGTAGGCGGCGTCCTCGGCCGAGAGCGCCATGTTCTTCGGCGTCAGCGGATCGATCGCCGGCGGCCAGATGACCACGAGCGCCAGCCCGTCGGTGCTCGGGGCGTACTGCGGCATGTGGAAGATCGACGCGTCGTACCGCCGCAGCGACGGGAGCAGGACGTCGAAGACCCGGGCGTTCGGCGTCGAGAAGTCGATGTGGCCTCGCCAGATCCATTTCGCCCGCGACTCGGGGAAGGAGTCGATCATCGCGGCGGGCTGAGGATCGTGGACGATCACGAAGTCGTAGTCGTCCGGGGAGAGCTCCTCCGCGTTCGTCGCGTTGTAGCGCGCGTAGATCTCCTGCTCCTCCGGCGTGAGCGAGCGCGGATCGCCCTGCAGCCCGTTGTGCATGGCCTTCGTGACGTCGAAGAACTCGTCCGCGCCGCGGATGATCCGCCACTCGACGTCGAGGCCGGCATCGGCCATCAGAGGCACCAGCGTGTAGTTGATCTCGGCGACGCCGCCGCCGAACGCGGTCGCCGACACGTGGACGACGCGCTTGCCGGCGAGCGGCTCGGCGAGCCGGCGGATCTCGTCCATCAGCCCGCGCGAGACCAGCGTGGCGTAGTCGCCGAGCGCCTTGTGGCCGACGTTGACGGGCTGCAGCGGCAAGCTACGCGGTCAGCTTCTTGACGAAACGAAGGTGCGAGCCGCCGGCGTCGCGCTGCGTGATCTCGAGCTCGTCGGAGAGCGCCTCGATGATCGCGATCCCGAGACCCCCCTCCTCGGTGAGCTCGTCCTCGTCGAGCTTCCGCCCGGACGGGACGAAGCCGCCGCCCTTGTCGGCGACGACCACGACCAGCCTGTCCGGGTAGAGCTCGTAGACGATCTCGACCGAGCCCATTCCCTCCGCATACGCGTGCCGCACCGAGTTCGTGCAGGCCTCCGTGAGTGCGAGCTTCAGATCGCCGAGCACCTCGGGCGGGAACCCGCCGTCGTGCAGCCGCGAGAGGCCCGTCAGGGCCAGACGGCCGAGGGTGATGTATTCCGGCTTGGCCGGAATCGTCAGCCGGATCGCCGGCGCATGCCCGTTCCCACCCGCGCTCACCGTGGTGCCGATCCTCCTTCGAGATCCATGCGACTTTTCGTCAGTTCTTCGCGGAGATTCTGCCGAAACGTGGCGGGATCATTCGTCTTGCCAGCGGATACCCCTCCGACGCGGTTTCGTAACCCACGGTCGCGGCAGGCGGCTGCCGGCGTAACCCCTCTTCTTCGCGCTCGAGGTGCCGAGTCCTCCGTGCGATCCGACGAACGCGGCGGGCGTTGGGGATCCGGAAATTTTGGCTCTACGAGGGCGTTTGAGCCGTTTCCACGTTCTTCGCCGCGAACGGCGGCGGTTCATCGGCGTCCGTGTCCGCGCTGAGCACGAGCGTGAACCGAGTCCAGCCGTCGACCTCGAGCTCGATGCGGCCGCCCATCAGCTCGGCCAGCTCGCGCGCGATCGCGAGGCCGAGGCCGCTCCCGGACGCCCGGCCGCCTCCGAGCCGGAAGAAGCGCTGGAACACCTGCTGGCGGGCGTCGGCCGGGATCCCCGGACCGTCGTCGGCGACCGCGAGCAGGGCACGGCCGCCGTCCCGGGCTGCCTCCAGCCGCACGGTCGTCCCCGGGGGCGTGTGGACGAGCGCGTTCTCCACGAGCACGCGCCCGACCTGGAGCACCCGCAGCGTGTCGCCTCGGGCCGGCACCGCCCCGTCCGCCGAGACCTCGATCACGTGCTCCGAGGCGGTTGCCCGCAGGCCGAACTCGTTCGCGAGCTCGTCCGCCAGCTCCGCCAGGTCGATCGAGTCCACGCTCACGCCGAGCCGGCCGGCGTCGACCCGCGAGAGGTCGAGCAGGTCGGTCGCGAGCTTTGTCAGCCGGTCGACCTGCTCCCGCATGCGGCCGAGGAACTCGAGCCGGGTGGGCTCGTCGAGATCCGGATCGTCGAGCAGCTCGAGGAAGCCGCCGAGCGAGAAGAGGGGCGTTCGCAGCTCGTGGGAGGCGTTCGCGATGAACTCACCGCGGGCCCGGTCGAGCATGGCGAGCCGAAGACGCATCCGCTCGAAGGTGCGGGCGAGCTGGCCCAGCTCGTCCGAGCCGGGGTCGATCACGGGCTCGTCGAAGTTCCCGGCCGCAATGCGCTCCGCAGCGGCCTCCAGGTGCCGGATCCGGCGCGCGAACATGCTCGCGCCGACGTAGCCGAGCAGCGCCGCAAAGGCAACCGCGAAGGCGCCGGCGATGATCACGCGCCGCCGGACGACCGAAACCGTCTCGAGCTGGCTGTCGAGCGACGCTGCGAACATGACCACCGGCCCGGAGGTCGTCAGCGGCGCTGCGGCCTCGGCGTAGCGCACCCCACCGTGGGTCGCGACCCCCCGGACGGGCGCGCCCTCGGAGACGGCCTGCAGCGCGACCGTGTCGTTGAGCAGGTCGGTGTCGTCCGTGGTCTGGTTGGAGTCCGCGAACGGCGTGACCGTCGGCGGGATCGCCGCGTAGTTGAAGACGATCGCCCGCACGCCGTGGTCCTCGTGCATCTGGTCGGTCCACTGCTGCGCGAGGACGGGGTCGCTGGGATACCTGGGCAGCTCGCTGCGGAGCTGCCGGGCCAGGGTCTGCTGCTCCGCGTGCTCCAGGGACGCGCGGTAGAGCGGGACGACGATCAGGTAGACGATCGCGAGGACGCCGGCCACGACGGCGAGCAGCGCGAGGGCGAGCCTGCCGCCGACGCTTCGGAGCGGGCTCATCTGTCGCGGAACCGGTACCCGACGCCGCGCACCGTGAGGATGTATTCGGGCGTCCGGGGCTCCGCCTCCAGCTTCTCGCGGAGGTGGCGGACGTGGACGTCGATCGTGCGCGGATCGCGGTAGTCGGCGCTCTTCCAGAGGCTCTCGAGCAGCATCCGGCGGCTGAACACGCGTCCGGGACTGGCCGCAAGCGCGCGGAGGAGCTCGAACTCGACATAGGTCAGCTGGACGGGCTCGCCGCGGATCTCGACCGTCCGGCGTGGGACGTCGATGACGAGACCGTCCAGCTCGATCCGCTCGTCCTGGTCCGAGTCCGGCACGTGCGGTCGCCGCGCCCGTCGGAGCAGCGCCCGCACGCGGGAGCGAAACTCGCGGATCGAGAACGGCTTCGTGATGTAGTCGTCGGCGCCCAGCTCGAGCCCGATCACCTTGTCGAGCTCGTCGTCGCGCGCCGTGAGCATGATGATCGGGACGCTGCTCGTTGCCCGCAGCCGCTTGCAGACCTCGAGCCCGTCCAGGCGCGGCAGCATCACGTCCAGGACGACGAGGTCGACGTCGTGCTCCGAAAACCGCTCGAGCGCCTCCTCGCCGTCCGCCGCCTGGACGACCTCGTAGCCGTCCTTCTCCAGCGGGAACGCGAGCACCCGCCGAACCGCATCCTCGTCGTCGACCAGCAGGATCGTGGGGGAGTCGGCCATTCGCCCGTTCGCCTCGTTCGCCAGACCGGCCTGCAGCGGCCCCGGTTCCTACTATAGCCCTGGCATGGCCGCGACCTGGACTCCCGCCCGGCGCCGGCGGCCGCGGCGAGGGTCGGTCGAGCGGCCCCTGAACGCGCGGCTCTACCGGAGCAGCTTCCTCGTGCTGTCGCTGCCCCTGCTCGTGCTCGCGTTCAGCGTGATCCGGGTAACGCCTCTCCCGCCGCCGCAACTGCCGCCTGCCTTCGACGGGCAGGGGGCGCGGCAGCTGGCCATCGACCTGGCCGCCGCCGCGCCCAACCGTGTCCCGGGAACGGCGGGCGACGCGAGCGCCGCGCAGTGGTTCCGCGACCAGATGGCGACGTACCGCCTGCCGGTCGCCTCGGACTCGTGGCGCCAGCAGGTGCCGGGCCTGGGAACGGTTCGCCTGCAGAACCTCTGGGCCGTCGCAGCCGGTCAGTCGTCGGACGCGATCGTCGTCATGGCCCATCGCGACGACACGGGCGCCGGCCCGGGCGTGAACGACGACGCCTCGGGCACCGCGACGCTCGTCGAGCTTGCGCGCGGCTACGCGCAGCCCGACACGCCGAACACCCAGCGCGTCCGTGCAGCTCACACGCTCGTCTTCCTCTCCACCGACGGCGGCTCGTTCGGCGCCGTCGGCGCGAAGCGCTTCGTCGACCACCTGCCCTTCCACGTCGTCGCGACGCTCAACCTCGACGCAGTCGGCGGCACAGGCAGCCCGCGGATCGTGATCACCGGCGACGCGCCGCGCTCGCCGGCAGCCTCGCTCGTCGAGACGGCGGCGAACCGCGTGCTCGAGCAGACCGGGGACCGGGTGAGACGAACAGGCTTCCTCCAGCAGCTGATCGACCTCGGCTTCCCGTTCACGCCCTACGAGCAGGGGCCGTTCGTCGCGCACGGCATCCCCGCGATCACGCTGACCACGGCAGGCGAGCGCCCGCCGGCAGCGCTCCAGGACCAGCCGAACGCCCTCGACGGCCGGACGCTCGCCGCGCTGGGACGCGCGACGCAGGAGCTGCTCGGCTCGCTCGACCAGGGCCTCGAGCTCGCCCAGGGGACGACGAGCTACGTCTGGGTCGGCAGCCGGGTCGTCCGCGGCTGGGCGATCGAGCTGCTCCTCGCCGGCCTGCTCGTGCCCTTCCTGGTGACGGTCGTCGATCTCTACGCCCGCTGCCGGCGCCGCGGCATCGCGCTCCCGCCCGCGCTCCGCTCCCTGCGCAGCCGCCTGGGGTTCTGGCTCTTCGCCGGGCTCGCCTTCTACCTCTTCGGGCTCGCCGGCGCCTGGCCGGGCGGCCCGGCCCGCCCGCCGAACCCCGCCAGCGCAGTCGCCGGGACCTGGCCCAAGCTGGCCCTGCTCGGCTTCGCCCTCGTGCTGCTCCTCGGTTGGGTCGTCGGCAGGCAGCGACTCGTCCCCCGGCGACACGTGACGGACGAGGAGCGCCTGGCCGGCGAGGCGGGCGCGCTCCTGGCCCTCGCCGTCGTTGCGTTGCTTACCTTGGCAACAAACCCGTTCGCTCTCCTCTTCGTGCTGCCGGCCGTCCATGCGTGGCTGTGGCTGCCGCAGGTGCGAAACGGCGCGCCTCCGGCGCGCTGGATCGTCGTCGCAATCGGTCTCGTCGGACCGCTGCTCGTACCGCTGTCGCTGGCGCTCCGCTTCGGGCTCGGCTTCGACGCGCCGTGGTACCTGCTCGAGCTGGCCGCGATCGGCTACGTCCACCTGCCGGCGATCGCGATCACGCTCGGCGGCGCGGCCTGCGCAGCACAGCTCGTCACGGTCTCGGCGAATCGGTACGCGCCGTACCCGCTCCGCGGGGAGCGACCCGTGCGCGGACCGCTGCGCGAGCTCGTCCGGGGAGTCGTGCTGACGATGAGAGCGCGGCGCCGTGTGCTCGACGAACGGCGCCGCGCGGTTCTCTAGGGATGAACGTCGCGACTGTCACGGAGCGGCCCGAGCTGCTCGAGCCCGCGTGGGAGCGGACACAGGACACGCTGCCCGAGTACAACAACCACGGCGACGTCCTCAACGAGTACTGGCCGCGCCTCACCGAGGAGCGGCCCGACTTCCAGTTCCACCTGCTCGACGACGGCGGCGAGATCCTCGCCCGGGCGCGCTCGATTCCCGTCCGCTGGAACGGCACGGTCGAGGACTTGCCTGCGGGGATCGACGGCGCGATCGCCCGCGGCTTCGACGAGGGCGGCGCGAACGTGCTCTGCGCGCTCGTGATCATGGTGCCGCGCGACGTCCAGGGTCGAGGCGTCAGCGCGACGGCGGTGCGGGCGATGGGCGAGATCGCGAGGCACCACGGTCTCACGTCGCTGATCGCGCCGGTTCGGCCGAGCTGGAAGGACCGGTACCCACTCGTCCCGATCGAGCGCTACGCCCGGTGGCGGCGGGCCGACGGCCTCCTCTTCGATCCGTGGATGCGCGTCCACGAGCGGCTCGGCGCGGGCGTCGTCCGACCCGAGCCATGTTCGCTGCGCATCACCGGCACCGTCGCCGAATGGGAGACCTGGACCGGGATGAGCTTTCCCGAGAGCGGCGACTTCTGGTTTCCCGGCGGGCTCGCCACGGTCCGGATCGACCGAGCCCACAACTCCGGCAGCTACTGGGAGCCGAACGTGTGGATGCACCACCCTCTCGGTCAGATCGACAGGTAGCGGACGGGCGACCCGGCGGGCAGCTCGCCGTCGCCGCGCGGAATCAGGACGAGCGCGTCGGCGGCGGCCGCACGCACGATCATGTGCGACTCCTGACCCGAGAGCGGCTCGAGCACGACGGTGCCGTCCTCGACGTGCGTGCGGGCGCGGACGAGCTCGTCCCGGGCGGCGCGGCGCCGAACCGCGGCGCGAAGACGGCCGGGGAGGTAGGCGGGGCCGGGCGAGGCGGCGCCCTGCAGGGCGCCGAGCGCGGAGCGCACGAACAGCTCGAAACCGACGAGCGACGAGACGGGATTGCCGGGCAGCCCGAAGACGAGCACCTGATCGCGGACGCCGAAGAACAGCGGCTTACCGGGCCGCATCGCCACACCCCAGAACACCTCGTCGACCCCGAGCTCGGCGAGCAGGACGCGCACGAGGTCGTGCGGGCCCACGGAGACGCCCCCCGAAGTGAGCAAGACGTCGGCTTCGAGCCCGCGCTCGAGCGCCGCACGCAGCACCGCCTCGTCGTCCGGCGCAGGGTCGAGAACCTCGGCGACTCCCCCCGCTGCGGTGACCTGTGCGGCGAGGAGAAAGCCGTTCGACTCGTAGATCTGACCCGCCTCCAGCGACGCGCCGGGCGGGCGCAGCTCCGTGCCCGTCGCGAGAACCGAGACACGCGGGCGCCTGGCGCAGGACACGGCCGCGATGCCGGCGGCAGCGAGGGCGCCGAGCTGCGGCGGCCCGAGCCGCGTGCCGGCCGAGACGACGAGCGAACCGCGCGCGGCGTCCCGCCCTCTCGGCCGTATGTTGTCGCCCGAGGCAACAGCCTCTGGCTTCAGCTCGTCCCCGTACACCGTGACCTGCTCGACGGGCACGACGGCGTCCGCGCCGGCGGGCACGACCGCGCCCGTCGAGATCGCGATCGCCTGCCCAGCCTCGACTCGGGCCCGGGCCGGCCGGCCCGCAGCCGACTGGTCGACCACGCGCAAGGTGCCCGGGGTGTCTGCCGCACGGACGGCGTAGCCGTCCATCGCCGAGCTGTCGAACGGCGGCAGGTCGGTCGTCGCGACCGCGTCCTCGGCGAGGACGCGTCCCGACGCGTCGCGTAGGCCGACCTCCTCCGCCGCCAGGGGACGCGCGTGGGCGAGCACGCGCCCGAGCGCCTCGTCGATGGCCAGCAGGGCGGGCAACGCCGACCACGATAATCCCCGCGATGCCCGAGGACGTGATCGCGGGCCGGTACCGGCTCCTCGAGCCACTCGGCCGCGGCGCGATGAGCGCGGTCTGGCTCGCCTTCGACACCGAGCTCGAGCGGCAGGTCGCGGTGAAGACACTCGCGCCGACCGCCGACCGCGCCCGCTTCCGGCGGGAGGCCCGCGCGGTCGCCGCACTGTCGCATCCCAACATCTGCGCCCTCTACGACTACGGCGAGTCCGAAGGGAAGCCGTACATGGTCCTCGAGTACCTCCCGGGTGGATCGCTCGAAGCGCGCTTGATCGACGGACGCCCGCTGCCGGACGACGAGACGCATCGACTCGCGTCGGGAGTGGCGGCCGGGCTCGCCCACGCGCACGAACGAGGTCTCGTCCACCGCGACCTCAAGCCGTCGAACGTGCTGTTCGACGCCGAGAGCCGACCGAAGATCGCCGACTTCGGGATCGCGCGCATGGGCGGTGAGGGAACGCTCACCGAAGCAGGCACCGTGCTCGGGACTGCGGCATATATCTCTCCCGAGCAGGCCGCCGGTCTCCCCGCGACTGCGGCGAGCGACGTCTACTCGTTCGGCGTGATCCTGTTCCGCATGCTGACGGGGCGGCTGCCGTTCGTCGCCGACAGCGCCATGGAGCTCGTCCGCCTCAACCGCGACGTCGCCGCACCGGACGTTGCCTCGGTTCGACCCGACGCTCCCGGGCCGCTCGCGCACACGGCGGACGCCTCCCTCGCGAAGGACCCGGCGGCCCGGCCGGCCGACGGCGGCGCGCTCGTCGCGGCCCTCGAGGGGCGTCCGCCGCCCAGTGCATCGCCGCTTCCACCCCTACCGGTCGAGGACGCCACCCGGGTCTTGCCGCGGCCCCGACACCGGAGGCGTCCCGCGCTCCTCCTGCTCGCACTCGCGCTGGCCGTGGCGATGCTGGTCGCCGGCGCCGCGCTGGCCCTCGTGCTGACGGACCGCGGCGGCTCGGGCGGAACGCCCGGCAGCAGCACGCCGAGGCTCAGCGTGCCCAAGGCCCCCACGGTCGGCTCCAGCACGGCGGCGACGAGCACGCGGTCGGAGACGACGGCGCCGAGCACGACGGCGCCGGCCACCACGGCCCCGACGACCACGGCCCCGACAACCACCGCGCACACGACGACCGCGCACACGACGACCGCGCACACCACGACCCCGCCGATCACGACTGTGCCGCCGCCGACCACGACACCGACGACCACAACGGTCCCGACCTTTCCGACCACGACCGCGGGGACGACGACCGCCGACACCACGACCGCGGCACTGGTCCAGCCGACGACGACCGGGCCTTAGAGTCCTACGGCAGCGGCGGAGGCTTCGGCGTTGTGACCGTCGTCGGTGATGGGGCGATCGACGGCGCCGTCGTTGTCGGGTTGGGCGGCGGCGGGGCAGTGGTGGCGGCGGCCTGTGCCGTCGTGGTCGCACGCGCCGTCGTCGTGGTCGTCGTGCCGGTGGTCGTCGTCGCGGTCGTGGTCGGCGTCGCGAGGTAGCCGTACGACTGGTGCGTGAAGTAGCGGTAGACCGGATAGTGCTTCGGCAACCCGAACGGCAGCGACGGCCGATGCCAGAGCGCGGCGGCCATGTACTCGTGCCAGATCGGCACGGGGAAGGTCGCACCGGCGACCGAGAGACCGTGGACGTCCAGCATCGGGATCTCGCCCTTCGGGTACCCCATCCAGACCACCGTGCACAGTTGGCGCGTGTAGCCGTCGAACCACGCGTCCGCATGGTTGTCGGTCGTGCCGGTCTTGCCTGCGTTCACGTGCACACCGTCGCCCGAGCCGGCCCCCGTGCCGTACAGCGCGTTCTGGCCGAGCACATCCGTCACCTTCCACGCGACGGCGTCCGAGATCACCCGTTTCGTCTGCGGCTTCGACCAGGTCTGGTCGATCTTGCCGCCCGGCAGTACGACCTTGGTGATCGCCCGCGGCTTCGCGTAGATCCCCATCGCCGGGAACGTGGCGTACGCGGCGGCCATATCGAGCGGGGAGACGGCGAGCGAGCCGAGGCCGATCGAGGCCACCGGCTTGTCGGGCGACAGGTGCACTCCGAGGCGATGCGCCATGCTCCAGACGTAGCGTGGGCCGACGTCCAGCGTCAGCTGCGCGAAGACGGTGTTGTCGGAGGACAGCGTCGCTCTCGTTACGGAGACGGAGCCGAGGTAGGTGTCGTCGTAGGTATGGACGTTCCACGGCTGCGACGGCGTGCACCAGGGTCCGACGGTGCAGGTGAACGGGGCCGACGTGTAGTAGGTCGTGTCCGGGTCGACGCCCTGCTCGATGGCCGAGGCGAGCACGAACGTCTTGAAGGTCGATCCCGCCTGGCGACCCGACTGGGCGACGAGGTTGAACTGGTTGCCCTTCGTCCGAACCACCGCCGTCATCGCGCGGATCGCACCGGTGCCCGGCTCGACGGAGACGATCGCGGCGGCTGGATCGGTCCGGTACGGCAGAACGTCGAGGATCGCCTTGCGGGCGAGGCGCTGCAGGCGCGGGTCGATCGTCGTGTAGACCTTCAGCCCGCCCTCGCGTACGGTGTTCGCGCCGTACTGCTGCTCGAGCTGGTCGATGACGTACGAGAAGAAGTACGGCTCCTTGATGCGCGAGTAGAACTGGCCCGGCTTCAACCCGAGGCTGCGCACGCGAATCGCGCTGTCGTACTGCGCCTGCGTGATGTCGGCGTTCGTGAGCATCGCCCCCAGGACTTCGTCCCGGCGCTGAAGCGCAGCCGCGGGATTGTGGAACGGGTCGTACACGGACGGCGCCTGCGGCAGGCCGGCGAGCAACGCCGCCTGGAGGAGCGTCAGCTGTCGCGCGTGCTCGGAGAAGTACGTCTGGGCGGCGGCTTCGATCCCGTACGCGTGGTTCCCGTAGTACACGGTGTTGACGTACTCGTTGAGGATCTTCGGCTTCGACCACTTGTCCGCAAGCTTGATCGCAAGGCAGGCCTCCTTGAGCTTCCGGCTGAACGTCCGCTCGGACGCGGAGCCCGTGTAGAGGTTGCGCACCAACTGCTGCGTGATCGTCGAGCCGCCCTGCACGACCTTGCCGGCGGTGATGTCCGACCAGGCCGCGCGCGCGATGCCGAGGTAGTCGACGCCCCCGTGCTGCCAGAACCGCCGGTCCTCGACGGCCACGGTCGCCTTCGGCAACCAGGGCGAGATCTTCCGCGGCGGCACGGGCTCCCGGTTGCGCTCGGCGGGAATCGAGCCGAGCAGCGATCCGTCGTCGGCGTACACGAACGAGTTCGCGCCGATATCGACGGCGTGGAGGGAGTTGAGACTGCAGCCCGCGGAGAGCGCCGCGCCTGCGCCGAACCCGACGACGAGGACGACCGCCGCGGCGACTCCGACGAGCGTGCCGACGACGACGCCGGTGCGACGGCGACGCTTGATCCGGTCCGTCCGCTTCTTCTTCCGCGCCTTGTGTCGCGCCACGAACTCGAAGTCGTCTCGACGCCGAATGCTCACGACTCGATGATGCCTGCTGCCTTGAGTTGTTCCGAGACCGCCACCCGGAGGTCGCTCGCCGCTGCCTCGGTGTGCGACGCGCCCGGGACCCACTTGCGCAGCACGAGCGTGGCCTTGTCGGCCAGGTCGCTGACGTAGACCTCGTCCGCTTCGTGCTTTAGGGACGTCACCAGCTGACGGAGGTCGGCCGTCGTCGGCACCTGGACGGTGATCTCCGCGAGCGTGGTCGAGCTGCGGATCGTCGAGTTCAGGATCGAGGTCGCCGCGATGTTCTGGTTCGGGACGACGTAGCGGTCGCCGCCGTGCGTGCGGATCCAGGTGTACGTGAGGGCGATCTCCTCGACGACGCCGGTCGTGCCTTCGACCTGGACCTCGTCTCCGATCCGCAGCGGCTGCGAGAAGGCGATCAGGATGCCGGCGACGGCGTTGCCGATCACGCGCTGGCTGGCGAAGCCGATCACCAGGCCGACGACTGCCGACGATGCGAGCACCCCGCCGGCAACGGCGCGGACCTGCGGGACAACCAGCAGCGCGGAGAGGACGCCCACGAAGACGATCGCGGCGAAGATCGAACGCCGCAGCACGCGGTA
>Ga0070731_10002157_pt1 | contig 19131 bp, 18 predicted proteins | sample Coa_R1_2_FD_66448 | JGI IMG/M metagenome (GOLD analysis project Ga0070731, IMG submission 66448) | Surface soil microbial communities from Centralia Pennsylvania, which are recovering from an underground coalmine fire - Coalmine... | ecosystem: Environmental > Terrestrial > Soil > Unclassified ... | reverse complement strand
GTCCGGGAAGCACCCGCTCGAGCATTTCACGCTGACGGACGGCGGCCCGCTCACGGTGACCGCCTCGGCGGTGACGCCCGAGCACCCGGTCTCCGTGCAGAGCGATCTCACCTGGCTGCCGGTCGAGGACGGCAGCACGGTGGCGCCGGCCGCAGCCGGCTTCGTCGTGACCCGCGAGACCGACATGCTCGACAAGGGCGGCGGCCCGCCCACGCGGATCGCGCTCGACCATCCCGCGGTCGAAGTGAAGCTCGCCGTCGGCGACGTCGTCGAGGACACGGTCGAGCTGGTGAACCCGGCCGAGCGCAACCACGTCGCGATCGTCGTCCCGTTCGCGGCCGGCATGGAGCCGCTCAATCCGACGCTGGCGACCGCACCGCCGGAGGCCACACCCTCGGCGCCGCCGACGCTGGAGCCGTCCTACACGGCGCTCCTGGACGATCGGGTGGAATACTTCTACGACACGCTGCCCAAGGGCACCTTCGTCTTCCGTGTGCGCACCAAGGCCGCCGTACCCGGGCGCTTCATCCAGCCTGCCGCGGAAGCGCGCCTGATGTACGAGGACGCGGTCAACGGCCATGGCGCCGGCGCGATGATCGCCATCGAGCGGCCGGCGGCGCCGGAATAGGGCGTCAGATGCAGCTGGGCCGCCTTCTGCGACGCGCCGGTCTTGGGCTGGGCGCGCTGGCGGCCGTGCTGGCCGCCGGCTTCCTCTGGCAGCGCTCGACCTTCATCGATCCTCGCCCGAGCGCCATCATGGTCGACCGCCACGGCGAGTTCCTCGCCCAGATCGGCCGCACCGGACTCGGCTACGGCTACTGGCGCGTGACCAAGGTGCCGGACCGCGTCGCCGCGGCGATCCTGGCGCTGGAGGATCGCCGGTTCTGGCAGCATCCCGGTGTCGATCCGCTGGCGATCCTGCGGGCAGCCGCGACCAACTGGCAGGCCGGGCGGCGGCTCTCCGGCGCTTCGACGCTTGCGATGCAGGTGGCGCGCATGCAGCACCCGTCGCCGCGCGGCTATGCCGCCAAGACGCTGGAAGCGGCCACCGCCCTCGTCATGACCGCCCGCTACGGACGGCAGGCGGTGCTGCAGCAATATCTCCGCATCGTGCCGTTCGGGCAGGACAGCCACGGCATCGCGCATGCCGCGAGTTGGTACTTCGACAAGCCTGTCGAGGATCTGAGCTGGGCCGAGATCGCCTTCCTGTCGGCGATCCCGCAATCCCCCGGCGCCGACAATCCCGATACCGAATCCGGCCGCAGGCGGATCACGGCGCGCGCCCGCACGGCCCTCGCCCGGCTCCGCGAGGGCGGGGTGCTGGGCGAGGTCGAATTCTCTCAGGCGCAGCAGGATCTCGACGCGCTCCTCCCGCGCGCCCATCCCGAGCGGCCGCCCGAGGCGGTCCATGCGATCCTTCACGTCGAGGCGCTGGCGGCGGAAGCCGCCCCCATGGAGCAGATCCGCAGCACGCTGGATGCCGGTCTCGAGCGGCGCCTCGCCAAGCTCGCGCGCGACCGGCTGGACGCCCTGCGCGGCGAAGGGGCGGCCCAGGTAGCCGTGATCCTCGCCGATCGCCCGAGCCGAGAGGTTCTGGCGCTGGTCGGCTCCGGACGCTGGGCCACCGCCGACGCGGGTAAGATCGACTACGCCTTTCGCTACCGCTCGCCCGGGAGCACGCTGAAGCCCTTCGTCTTCGCCGAGGCGCTCGAGACGCGCGTGATCGGCCCGGCCACCGTGCTGCTGGACGCGCCCGACAACGGCACCGGCATCGACAATGCCGACCGCCGGTTCCTCGGTCCGCTGCTGCCCGGCCAGGCGCTCGGCAATTCGCGCAACGTGCCGGCGGCCTCGCTGGTGCGAATGACCGGCGTCGCGCGCACCTACTGGTTCCTCGCCGCGCTGGGGCTCCATGACGAGCAACGTCCGGCCGACCGCTACGGACTGACCCTCACCGTCGGCGGCCTGCCGACCGAGCTCGACCGGCTGGTGACGGCCTACGGCGCGCTCGCGAACGAAGGCCAGCTCGCGCCGCTGCGCTGGTACCGCGAGGAGGCGCTGCCGCCGCCCCACCGCGTACTCTCGGCCGAGACCTCGTCCCTCATCACCGGGTTTCTTGCCGATCCGATGGCGCGGCTGCCCAGCTTCGCGCGGATGGGTGCCACCGAATACCCATTCCCCGTGGCCATCAAGACGGGCACCAGCCAGGGTTATCGCGACGCCTGGGTCGCCGCCTACACGGATCGCTACGTCATCGGAGTCTGGATCGGGCGGCCCGACGGCCGCCCGATGAACGGACTCAGCGGCGCCTCATCGGCGGCGCTGGTCGCCCGCGACATCCTGCTCGACCTACACCATGCCGAGACGGATGGCCTCTCCGACGGCTCGTTCAAGCCGCCTGCGGGCACGCGGCCCCCTCCCGCCTGTGCCGCCATCGCCTCTGCCGGCGAGAGCGGCTGCACGCAGGCCGCGACCGAGCGCTTGTCCACGATACGGCCGGAACCTGCGGCGCGGCCGGACCCACCGACGCCGCGGCTCCGGATCGCATCCCCGCTGAACCGGTCGATCTTCATCCGCAATCCCGAGACGCCGGCCGACATCGCCTCGCTGCCGTTCAGGGTCACCGCGTCCAGCGCGCAGGTCGCGGTGGCGTGGTATGTCGATGGGACGCAGGTGGGCGCGGCGGATCCCGGCACGACTTTCCGATGGCCCGTGAGGCCGGGACGGCACATCATCCGCGCCCGCGGACGGAGCGGCGACCTCGAATCGCCCCCGATCGAGGTGACCGTCCAGTAGCCGACGGCTCTGTCAGACGCTCGGACGGGGCAGGCTCGCCCTCACGCCAGCCAGAAGGCTGCGGCGAGGCCTGCGCCGGCAAGCACGACCAGCGCCGCGATGGGCCGCACGCTGGAGCGGGGCCCGGCGAATGCTCCGGTATAGCCGGCCTTCAAGAGATCGTTCGACGAAGCGGCGATGAGCATCGCAACGGCGGCGGCGCGGACCGGGAGATCGGCTGCGCCGCCGTCGGCGAGGCCGAGCACGAAGGGATCGATATCGGCGATGCCCACGATCGCTGCGAGGCCGTAAATGCCGCCGAGCCCGAACTCGGCCTTCACCCATGCCGTGGCGATCGAGATGACGACAAAGAGCGCGGCGAAGATCAGGGCGGCGTTGAGCTCCAGGGGATTGCCCGGGGCGGCGCTGCCGTCCCCAGTCGCCTCGCCCTTCTGTGCGCGGCGACGCACGACGAACGCCATGAGCAGCCCGAGCACCGCCAAGGCGATGGCCGGCCCTGCCAGCTCTATCGCCATGGGATGGTTGAAGATCGCGACGATGACGAGGAGGCGGAGATACATGATCGAGCTGGCGATGATGATGCCGCTCCCCGCATCCGCCGCCTCGGCCGGGACGGCCGCGACCCGCCGTGCGAGAACGATCGTGGTCGCGGTCGAGGAATACATGCCGCCGAGAACGGCCACCCACAGCGTGGCGCCTTTCGGTGCCAGGTACCGCTGCACAAGGTAGCTGGCGTAGGACAGGCTGCACACGGCGACGACCGCCAGCCAAACCTGGCGGGGCGTGAGATCCGTCAGGCTCGTCACCGGCTGGTTCGGCAACAGCGGCACGATCAGCCCGGTGAGGATCAGGAACTTCACCGCGGTGATGATCTCGACGGCCTCGACTTGGCGGGCCAGATCGTGGAGCCGCGCCCGCGAGGTCAGCAGAACGACCGCCACGACGGTCACGCCGACCGCCAGCCAAGCCGGTCCCGCGAGCGCAACCGGCCCCAGCAGGAAGGCCAGGAGGTTGCAGACCATGACGACGATGCCGACATTCGCTCGGCCTTGGTCGTCCGTCTCTCCGATGCGGCGGGTGTAGAACACAGCGAGCCAACCACCGATCACCAGCAGCCCGCCGGTGAGCAGCACGAGCCGTGTAGGATCGAGGCGATAGAGGATCGCGCCCGTCAGCGCGAGCAGCGGAAACGTGCGGATCCCGCCGGGCCGCACCACGTCGCGCTGCGCGTGGAACTCCTCGAACGCCAAGCCGAAGAACAGTCCCAGGCCGAGCAACAGCACCAATTGGCCGACCAGCGGATCCGACACCATCGGGGCCTCGGTTGCCTGCGTTTTCCCAAGCTGAAGCTATGCCGCCGTTCGGCGCAAGCCTGGATTCGTGCATTCGGCCGATGAGCCCGGGCACTCAATGCCTTGGAAACCGCAGATTGAGGCTTGGCCGTACGGTTGCAGGGCTCAGCGTCGGGCGCCTACGGGCTTCAGCCGTGTGACGTCCGGCGGTCCCGTTACACAAGAGGAACATGCCGATCCAAACGCGCAACGCGGGCGCCCGGAGCCCATCCCGGAGTCTCCGGGACTCCACCAGCCGGTACCAGCCGCTGCGGCGGTGGCAACGAATTGAATTCGTTCATTTATAATATTAAACTGTCAATTTTACCAATATTAAGTTGCGGGGCCGCGACGGAGCCGGGATACTGTCTACGATAGTACCGATATGGAGTAACACTCCATGCAGCCGAAAGAGTGGCGGGCAGGACCCAGCTCCTCGGTAGTCATAAGCATGTTGATAGTATCGGCGGTACGTTTTCTACGAGAGAGCCTTGTTGAAATCCTTGGTCGAGTGCCGGGGATTCAGGTCTGCGGCGAGGCGGCGACCTTGCCCCATGCGCTGGATCTTGCCCGTTCGACACGCCCGGCGATCCTGTTGCTGGATGTCGCCTTTCCCGGCGGCCCCCAGACCGCGACGCACCTGAGCGCGGCCGCGCCGGAATCCGATCTCGTTGCGGTCGGCATCTGCGAGACCGAGGAGGATGTGCTGGCCTGGGCCGAGGCCGGGATTGCCGGCTATGTGCCCAATACGGCGTCGATCGAAGACCTCGTCGCGCTGATCGGCGAGATCAGCCGCGGCGAGCAATCGTGCCCCTCGAACATCGCGGGCAGCCTGTTGCGGCGTGTCGCCAGGGCGCCCCGCGCCGTCCAGTCGACCCCGGCGGCCTTGCCGCCTCTGACCCGCCGCGAGCTCGAGATCCTGAGCCTTGTCGGCGCCGGTTTGTCGAACAAGGACATCGCGCGCCGGCTCAGCATCAGCCTCGGCACGACCAAGTCCCATGTGCACAATCTCCTCGGCAAGCTCAGCCTCCAACGACGGGCGGAGGTGATCTCGCGGGTCAGAGGCGGCTCATCGCCGCCATTCTGACGGGAAGAGGACGCGGCTGCCTCCCAGCCTCGATAGGCTCACTCCATCCGCACTCCATCTTGCGATCGATAGCGAGGCCCGAGACACTGCCGCAGGATAGGTGCGCCTCAAGGTGCCGGTGGGTGGAAGTGCGGGCGCTTCGAACCATCCTCTTGAACGTTCCGCCATTGCTCGCCGACCTGATTCGGCGAGCGGCATCGGTCCGCCTGCAGCAATCCGACGTGAGTTTGACCATCGCCTTGGAGATCGCCGATGACCGCGGCATCGCCGAGCGCCTTCAAACGGCCGCTCCGGACCTCGTGATCGTCGGTCAGGTCGATGCCGAGCATCTGCCGCCCGGGCTGGCGCCGGTCCCCGTCCCGGTATTGGCGCTATCGACGGATATGACGCGCTTGCTGGGGCCAAAGCCGGACGATGTCGCCGAGTTGACGCCGGCCAGCCTCGCCGCGGCCCTGCTCGCGATTGCCCAAACCAGGGATCCCACTTCGTAGAGTCCGCCCGGAAATACGCGATTGTAATAAAGGGCATTATCGTCATCCCCGCGGAGGCGGGGATCCAGGGGACTTGGCGCCGGCGCTTGCGGCCCTGGATTCCCGCCTTCGCGGGAATGACGGCAGGTTATTGAAATCGAAAGAATCATTTTCGTTTGAACTGTTAGCCGGCCGGCCGCCGATCCGCGCGCGTCAGGGGCCAACCACCCGAGCGCGTCGGACAGCGCGCTTGCCATCGCGCATATCCGCCTCGCACGCAGGATATAGGCCGCTCCTCAACTCCCTCTCGATCCGAGGATGGATGGTGCCCCGCTGCCCCCGTCGATAGCCTCGCGTCACCAAACGGAGGACGCAGCATGGCTCAATCCGTCACGGGCGCTTCGCCGGTCACGTTCATCAGCGAGGACACGCTCACGCAGAACGCGGGGAAGCAATATCAGATCCCGCTGCCGCTGATCTCCTACGACCCGACCCAGACGCCGCCGGTGATCCTCACCGCCTGGCCGCAATCGACCGCGATCGCCCCGGGCGACCTGGCGCTGGCCCAAACGCTGATCCAGACGCTGATCAACCAGGGCAACCTCACCCTGGTCACGCCGACATAGGCCGCCGCACCGCTGCGGCCAGTCGCGCCGCACCGTCTCCTTCGCCCCGAATGTAGAACGAGGTTTCCCGATGTCCGTCTCCTACTCCTATCCCGGCATCTACATTCAGGAACAGATCTCCAGTTCGCACGCGATCGTGCCGGCGCCGACCTCGATCGCGGCCTTCGTCGGGTATTCCCACCCGTTCCAGACGGCAGCCTTCAACGTCGCGCAGGAGATCTTCAGCTTCAACGACTACCAGACCTATTTCGGGCCGCTGTTCAGCAGCGGCCTGATCGACGCCAGCCTGCCGAGGGCGGTGTACCAGTTCTTCCTCAACGGCGGCTCCAGCGCCTGGGTCGTCGGCCTGCAGCCGGGACTGTTCGACGGGAACGGCGACATCATCACTCGTCTAGGGTCGGCCAATGGCGGCGCCACGATCACGGCGTCGACGGGCGGCGGTCCTTCGCCCGAGGTGGCCTTCGCCATCGCCCCGGCGACCGCCCTCCCGGCGATCTCATCCCTGTCGCCGACCAGTGTCACCAAGGGTGGCGCCGCGTTCACGCTGACCGTCAACGGCAGCAATTTCCTGCCTGGCTCGAAGGTGTTCTGGAACGGCACCGCGCTCACCGGCGCGACGGTCGTCAGCCCGAACCAGATCACCGTGTCGGTACCCGCGACCAGGACCGCCACCGCCGGCTCGGCCAGCGTCACCGTCGTGTCGCCGGCGCCCAGCGGCGCCTCCGCCGCCGTCACCTTCACGATTAACAACGCCGATCCGATTCCAGTGCTCGCTTCGATCTCGCCGACAACCGTTCCAGCGGGGGGCCCGGCCTTCCCGCTCACCGTGACCGGCGCCAACTTCGTCGCCGCCTCGACCGTGAACTGGAACGGCACGGCGCTGACGACAACCTATGTCAGCGACACCCAGCTCACTGCGACGGTGCCTGCCACCGACATCGCTACCGCGGGCACGGCCGCCGTCACGGTGAACACGACGGGTGCCGGCACGTCCGGTTCGTCCACTTTCACCGTTGGCGTCGCCGCGCCGGCGCCCACCATCTCCACGCTGTCGCCGGCCAGCACGACGGCCGGCAGCGCGGCCTTCACGCTCACGGTCAATGGCAGCAACTTCGTCGCCGCCTCGACCGTGAATTGGAACGGCAGCGCGCTGACGACGACCTTCGTTACCGCTTCGCAGCTCACCGCCGCAATTCCCGCGGCGAATGTCGCTGCCGGCGGAACCGCCGTCGTCACCGTCGTGAATCCCGCGCCGGGCGGCGCCTCGCCCGCCCTCACCTTCACGGTGAACGGGTCCAATCTGATCCCGGCGATCTCTTCGCTCTCGCCTTCGAGCGCGCCGGCGGGCGCCGGCGCCTTCACCCTCACGGTGCAGGGCCGCAATTTCGTGCCGGCCTCTACCGTGAACTGGGATGGCACGCCGTTGACCACGACCTATGTCAGCGACACCCAGCTCACGGCGCAGGTCCCCGCCAGCGACGTCACCGCGGCCGGCGCCGGCTACGTCACGGTGAGCAATCCGCAAGGCGCCGGCATCGTCTTCACGGCGCTGGAGCTCACCGACGTCGTCCCGATGAACGTGACGATCACCAATGTCCGCAACGGCGGTGCCACGTTCGACGTGATCATCACCTACGGGACGCGGGTCGAGACCTATCGCAGCATCCAGCTCACCGGCACGAAGGGGCAGCTGCCGGATGCGATGATCAACGGCATCTCCGAGCTCGTCACCGTGGCGCCCGCCGCCGCGGGCTACGGCACCACCATCACGGCGCAGCAATTCTCGCTGGCCTATGACTTCCCCTCGAACATGAGCTCGGGCTTCAGCGCCGCCGACTTCACCGAAGGCGATGAGTCGGGCATTGCCGTGTTCGAGGCGAACAGCTCGCTCGACAATGTCGAGATCTTCAACTTGCTGCTGGTCCCGGGCGTCACCGATTTCAGCGTGCTCAGCGCCGCGCTCGCCTTCGCCGAGCGCAAGCGGGCGTTCATGATCGCCGATGCGCCGGAGCAGGCGCCGGCCTTCGGCAGCTCGACCGCGACGCCGCAGCCGGTTCAGTACTGGATGGAGGGGCTCAACAGCGTCAATGGGCCGTCGCTGCCCAAGGCGCAGAACGGGGCGCTCTACTTCCCCTACCTCGTCTCGAACGACCCGGTGACCGGGGACAACATCGCGATGGCGCCCTCCGGCTTCGTCGCCGGCATCTACGCCCAGACCGACGCCAGCCGCGGCGTGTGGAAGGCGCCGGCCGGCCTTGCGACCGTAGTCCTCAACACCAACGGGCCGGTGCTCTCCGGCATCATGAACGACCCGCAGCAGGGCGTCCTCAACCTCGATTCCATCAACTGCCTGCGCAATTTCTCGGGCGTCGGCACGGTCGTGTGGGGCTCGCGGACGCTGGTCGCCCAGAACGAGGCCTACCAGCAATGGATGTACGTGCCGGTGCGGCGGATGACGCTGTTCATCGAGCAGACGCTGCTGGCCAATCTCCGCTGGGTCGTCTTCGAGCCCAATGACGAGCCGCTGTGGATCGCCATCGTCCGCTCGATCTCGGCCTTCATGCTGTCCCTGTTCCGGCAAGGCGCGCTGCAGGGCGATCAGCCCAGCGACGCCTTCCAGGTGAAGTGCGATTCCACCACCACCACGCCCGACGACCAGGCGGCCGGCATCGTCAACATCGTGGTCGCCTTCGCCCCCCTGAAGCCCGCCGAGTTCGTCGTGATCAAGATCGCGCAGCTTGCCGGCCAGACGACCGGAAGCTGAGGAGGTTCCAAGATGGGCAAGCCGTTCACCACCAACATCAACCGCTACGACCCGTACAAGTCCTACCGGTTCCTGGTCTATTTCCTGCCCTCGACCCAACCGGTGGCCGCGGTCAGCAAGGTCACGCCGCTCAAGCGCTCCTCCGACGTCATCGACTACAAGGAGGGCGGGAACGCGATCATCCTCAAGGGTCTCGGCCGTACGAAGTACGAGCCGATCACGCTCGAGCGCGGCATCACCCAGGATCTCGATTTCGCCAACTGGGCGAATGCGGCGCAGGTGCTGGACAACGGCTCGCCCAGCACGTCGCTGGCCAATCTGCGCAAGGAGATCCGCATCGACCTGCTCAACGAGGAGGGCCAGCCGGTGTGGCGCTTCTTCGTCTACCGCGCCTGGGTGTCGGAGTACCAGGCGCTGCCCGACCTCGATGCCGGCGCCAACGCGGTCGCCATCGAGCACATCAAGATCGAGAACGAGGGTTGGGAGCAGGACACGACGCTGAGCGAGCCGAAGGAGAAGTAGGCCGATGTTCTCCCTGCCCGTCAGCGGCGCCGCGATCATGCCGCGGAACGCGGATGGGTCGGACGACATGCTGCTCGCCGAGGCGCAAGGCACGCCGGTGGAGATCGGCATCGCCCTGCTGGCACGGCTGTGCGGCGAGGAGTTCGACGCGCCGGCACTTGTTGTCACGGATTTCGAATCCCTGCTGCTCCAGCTCCGCGCCGCTCGCTTCGGCCAGGTGATGACCCTCGGATTCGCCTGCCCGCACTGCCGCGCGCTGGCCGAGATCAGCTTCCGCGTCGCCGAGTATCTGGCCGAAGCGAGACCCCGGCAGATGCCCGGCGTGATGCCTCACCCGTCATGGCACGGCTGGTACCGCCTCGGAGAGGCCGGGTTCCGGCTGCCGACCGCCGGCGATCAGGCTGCAGTGGCAGGGCTCGACGCGCGCCTCGCCGAAGCCCGGCTCGCAGAACGCTGCATGGACGAAACGGCGCGGGCGAGACCGCACCGCGCCCGTGTGGAACGCGCGATGGAGGCGATGGCGCCCTCCCTTTCGCGGGAGATCGAAGGGCAGTGCCCGGCCTGCGGGGAGGCGGTGCAGGCGGGGCTGGTCGTCGCAAACCTCGTCATTGGCGAGTTCAGGCGGGCGGCGGCCGCGGTGCACGACGAGGTCGACCTCATCGCCCGTGCCTATCACTGGCCGGAGCCGCTGATCCTGTCGCTGCCCCAGTCGCGGCGGCGCGCTTATGTCGACCGTATCCGGCGCGGCCGGGCGCAGGCCGCCTGACATGGCGCGCCGGTCCTATCTGCGGCGCATCGCGGAGCCGCTGTCTCCCGGACTGCCGGCCCTCTTCGCGGCCCCCTCCGCGGCGCCCGACGAACGGCGCCCGCCGGCCGCCTCGCCCGCCAGGCCGGTCGTCCAGCGAGCGCCCGCGGCGCAGCCGGTACGATCGGCCGTCCCGGCGTCGCCGCCGCCGGCCGCAAATGCTCTCGCAGCAGTTCCTTCGGCGGCCGAGCCGAAGGCACTGACGCCGCCCACGCCGCCATGGAACGCGGCCCCCGATCGCCCGGCAGTCGAAGCGCCGCGAGCGCTGTCACCGATCGAGGACGCTCCCAAAAGCATCGCGGCAGCACCGGTCTCGTTCGCTATGGCCGGGCCAGTGCCAGCACCAGAGCAGGCCGAAGCGATCGACACGCCGCCGGCCCTTCCTCGGCCCACCCCGTCCTGGCCGATCGCCGACCTCGCTGAGACAGCTGCATCACAGCCGGCAACAGAGCCGGCGGTCGCGACACCGCTCCCGGTCTTCCGCCCGGCATCCGATCCGGAGGAGTTCGAGACGGCGCAGGCCGCCGCCTCTCCTGCACCGCCCACTCCGACGACCACGCCTGCGCGCCCGACGCCCGCGGCCGTTCCGACGCGCGCCGGGCTGCCGCCAGCCCTCCCGCCCCCGTCCGTGCGGCCCGACGCGCCGGCGCCGCGTGTCCATATCGGCACGGTCGAAGTGCGCATGGCAGCGCCAACCCCGCCGCCGGCGCCGGTCCCATCGCCACCGGCCTCACCGGCGCCCGCCGCCTCGCACGTGCTGGGTGGCGCTGCCGCGCCGGTCTCGCGGGCTTATGGCTGGCGCTTCGGCCTGATCCAGTCCTGAACCAGGGCCGATCGCCATGGCCTGGAGCACGCCCGACCTTTCCGACATCACCCAGGTCCTCAAGGGGCTGCTCGACTACGCGATCAGCCATTCCAGCGTGTCGCAGGGCAACATCAAGGTGTTCTGCGACAGTCCCGACGCCGCGCGGAATCACGACAGCAACTGCCACCTCACGCTCTATCTGATGCATGTCGCGCGCGATCCGTACTGGCGCAACACGCCGGTTTCCGGTCCGCGGCCGCAGCTCAACAGTGCCCAGCCGCTGAGCCTCGTGCTCACCTATCTGCTGACCGCCTGGTGCGACAAGGACTTCACCAGCGAGCAGCAGGCCATGTCGATCGCGCTGCAGACATTCCACAGCCATCCGATCGTCACGCAGGCGCTGATCCAGTCCGAGACGCTGTCGCAATGGCTGCCCAAGGGCGAGTTCGTCGTCTCGATCGAGCCCGACACGGTCGACGAGATCAGCCGGCTCTGGCAGGCCTTCACGGTGCCGATGCGGCTCTCGGCGCTGATCCGCGTGAGCGTCATCTTCATCGACCCGTTGGACCCGCTCGAGCCGCCGGAGCCGCCGCCCCTGGTCGCCAACCTGTCGGTCGCGCCGGAGCCGTTGACGACCCAGGCACCGATCCTCATCCGCGGCTTCGGCCAGCAATTGCCGCCGACGCCGCCCGATGCCGATCCCAGTGCGGTGACCGGCACGATCGGCCCGCTCGTCGCAACCGCCAAGAGCACGCTTACGATCGTCGGAAACGGTCTGGATCTTCATCCCGCTGCCGACGACGTCTTCCTCAGCGTTCCGGGAAAATCGACCGAATGGAAGGTCACCACTCCGTGGCGCCGGAACGTCGCGGCGACGACGCTCGAGCTGCAATTCCCGGACGACTATGCGGATCCCACGACCTCCCTGCCGGCGCCGCCCGCAGCGATGCCCTTGCCGGGGTTCTACAATCTCACCGTCGGCAGCGGCACCGCACGATCCAATGCAATCCCGCTGACGATCGCGCCGCGCGTTGACAAGGTCACCGACCCGCCGGTCCTGAAACCGGACGGAGCCGGCGTCTACACGATCGCCGGCGCGGGGTTCGTGCCCACGGCCACCAAGCTCCACTTCGGCACGAAGCTCATGAACCCCACGGCCACGTCGCCACCACCGGCCGGCACATTCACGGTGAACGCCGCAGGCACCTCCATCAGCTTCGTCCCGCCGGCGTCGCCGAAGGGCTCGTACCCGGTGTTGCTGACTGTCAACAGCATCGCGGCCAGCTCCGGCTGGGTGGTCGTGCTGTCATGAGCGCGCTTATCACCGCGCAGCGGATTCTAACGGTCACCCGGTTGCGGGCCCGGCGGCTGGCGCTGTGGACGGAGCATCTCTGGCAGACTGGCCAGGCGAGTCCAGACCAGGGGCCGGCAATCGGGCCGGCAGAGGTCTCGCGGCTGTTGACGCCGGCGGCGATCCACGAGACCGAGGCCGCCTTCTATGTCGAGACAGCCGCCGACCTCTCCGCAGAGACAACCGCGGCGGCCGAGGCGCTGGCGGGCGACCCCGGCTGGTCCACGATCTGCCGGCTGTTCGGATTGACCGGCGAGGATGCCGAGTTGCTGGCGCTCCTGCTGGCGGTCGAGCTCGATCCGGGTCTCACGCGGGTCGTGGCCTATCTTCACGATGACGGGCGGCTGACTCATCCGACACCCTGGCTGGCCGCCCGGCTCGCCGGCAGCGAGCCGGCGCCACGCAGCCACGCGAGCCTCCGCCGCTGGCTGCTCGCCTCTCCCATCGACGGCACGTCGCCCGAGCGCCTGACCAGCCCATGGCAGGCGGATCCCGCCGTGGCCCAGGCGATCCATAGCGGCATCTGGGACGACCCGGCGATTGCCGACCAGGCGATGCGGATCGAGCCGGCCGCCGCAGCAGCGCTGCCGTGCCTGCATCCGCAAGCGCTGGCCGCGCTGGCGCAGCTGCCCGATCCGCGCGACGTCGAGCTGGTCGGACCGCCGGGGATCGGCCGCCAGACGCTGGCCGCTCAACATGCCGCCGCCGTCGAGATTCCGCTTCTCGCGGTCGATCTCCAGCCGCTGATCGATGGAGGCGGGACGGCCGGCGCTCTCATCAACCGGACGCTCCGCCAAGCCGTCATGACGGGAGCGCTCGCCTATTTCCGCAATGCCGAAGCCGTCCCAGAGTCCGAGTGGAAGCGCGCCCGCAGCCTGGGCGTGCCCTATCTGCGCGGCGTGCGCCATTCGACCGGCGAGGCCGAGCCGATCGTTCTTTCTCCGCTGCCGATCACCGCCAGGGTCGATCTGTGGCGCCGCATGACCGAGGCGCCGCCGCCGCCCGCTCTCGTCACCCTGCGCCTCACGCCGGGCGAGATCGCGCGGGCGGTCGCACAGCCTGCCGCGACGTCGCTGCGCCAGCGGCGGCGCCGGCCCGACCATTCGCTGCTGACGCTCCTGCCTGTGCCTTACGATTGGGACGACCTCGTGCTGCCGGCCGACGTCACCGGCCAGCTCCGTGCCTTCGAGAGCCAGGTGCGGCTGCGCTGGCCGGTCTACGAGGAATGGGGGCTCGCCCGCCTCACCCATCTCGGCCAGGGCATCTCGGCCCTGTTCGGCGGCCCGTCGGGCACCGGCAAGACCATGGCGGCGCAGGTGATCGCCAGGAGCCTCGGCCTCGACCTCCTGCGCGTCGATCTCGCCGGCGTCGTCAACAAATACATCGGCGAGACCGAGAAGAAGCTGCGCGAGGTGTTCGACGCCTGCGAGGACAGCGGTGCCGTTCTATTCTTCGACGAGGCCGACGCCCTCTTCGGCAACCGCACCCAGGTGAAGGACGCGCACGACCGCTTCGCCAATATCGAGATCGACTACCTGCTGCAGCGCATCGAGCGCTTCGACGGGGTCGCCATCCTCGCCACCAACCGGCGGCAGGATCTCGATCCGGCCTTCGTGCGGCGGCTGCGCTTCGTCATCGAGTTCCTGCCGCCGCGGCCGGCCGAGCGGCGGACGCTGTGGCACCACGCGCTGCCGGAGAACGCGCCGGACGGCCAGCAGATCCGCGACGAGGTGGACTGGGCCTACCTCTCCGAGCGCCTCGCCATGACCGGCGCGGAGATCAAGAGCACCGCCCTCAGCGCCGCCTTCCTGGCGCGCGAGGAAGGCGTCCGGATCGGCATGCGCCACATCCTGACCGCCGCCCAGCGCGAGATGGCGAAGCAGGGCCAGCGGCTGCGGATGCCGCTGCAGGAGGCCGGCGAATGAGCGCCGCCCCGCAAGCCGCTCCCGCCGGCCCGCCTGACAAGGACGGCGGCGCGGCCGTGAAGATCGACCGGCTGGTGCTCGACATCCCCGGGCTCGATCCGCCGGAGGCCGAGGCGCTGGCGACCGATATCGGCGAGCGCCTGGCACGCACCGGGATGTCGGGCGACCACGCGACGATCGGCATCACGCTCGGGCCGATCGGCGGCAGCCGGGCCGAGCTGGCGGCACGCATCACCGCGGCCCTGATGGAAAGGCTCGTGTGATGTCGGGCTTCCTCCTCAAAGGCGGGCTGATCGAGTTCACCGAAACATTCCCCATCCCGATCCCGAACGTCATCATCTTCCAATACAACCCCGAGACGATGACGCATGGCTGGACGCCGGCGACCACCAATCCGGGCACGCCGGGCCAAACCAGCAACCCCCTCGCCATTACCGGCCAGCCGCAGGAGACCTTCTCCTTCACCCTGGCAATGGATTCCAACGACACGATCGCCGACGGCAACGCCGTGGTCGCGGGGATCGCCGAGATCTCGGGGGTCTATACGCGCCTCGCGGCGCTGGAGATGCTGCTCTTCCCGACCGCGCCGCCTGGCGGTGGCCTGATCGGCAGCGTCACGGCCGCGCTCGGCATCGGTGGCGGGAGCTCCTCGCCCGATCCCACGCAGCAAGTGCCGGCGGCGCAGCTGCCGACCGTGCTCTTCGTCTGGGGGCCGGGCCGCATCGTGCCGGTCCGCGTCACCGCGCTGTCGATGACCGAGAAGCTCTACGACGCCACGCTACTGAACCCGATCCATGTCGAGGCGCAGATCACCCTCCGCGTGCTTACGCAGGACGAGCTGAAATACGTCGACGGCCCGCTCGGCAGTCTTGCCAACATGGCCTACAGCTATTCGCAAGGACTGCGCGAGGCGCTGGCCATCGCCAATCTGGCGAACGCGGTCACATCCATCATCGGAATGCTGCCGGTTTAGGAGGCGATCGGAAATGTTCGCGCCCAACAGCCGCTATTACTCGCTGGAAACCTACACCGTCACTATGCCGGACGGCACGCAGGTCGTGGCGACGCGCAGCGCCCTGCCGAACCCGCTCCAGCTCGCCGGCTATCACCGGCGGATCGTCGGCGACCGGCTCGATCTCCTGGCGGCGCGTTACCTCAAGGATCCGACCGTCTTCTGGAAGCTCTGCGATTCCAACAGCAGCCCGGCCCCCGACGCGCTCGCCGCCGCCGATCTGGTCGGCATCCCGATCGGTCCGAACACCTGATGGGAACGCTGTTCGACATACTGATCGGCGGGACCTCCGCCTCGGACTTCGATGCCGACGTGGTCGAGCTCGAAGTGGAGGAGAATGCCGACCTGCCGGGCGCCTTCTCGCTGACCCTGCCGGTCGCGCTGACCTCGAGCGGCGACTACGACACGGTCTCTGATCCCCGCCTGGCGCCGCTGTCCAATATCGCGATCACCGCGCAGGCTTCCGATGGCCAGACACAGTGCCTCATCGACGGCTACGTGCTGGCGCAGCAGGTCCACCTCGATACCGGCACCTCCAAGAGCACGATCAAGGTCTGGGGCCAGGACGCTTCGTGGCTGATGAATGCCACGGAGCAGGCCAAGGAATGGGTCGACGTCACCGACGGCGCCGCCGCCAACACGATCTTCGGGACCTACGGCTTCACGCCCGATCCCAGCAACACGGACGACGACAGTCCGACCCATACCGAGGACGGCGCGACGCTGATGCAGCGCGCCTCCGATGCGCAGTTCCTGCGCGCGCTGGCCCGCCGCTCGGGGAAGCTGTTCCGCGTGTTCTGCACCGATACGCCGGGCCAGCGAACCGGCTTCTTCGCGGCGCCGAACCTCTCGGCGGACCCCGCGGTCACGCTGGTGCTGAACGATGCGACCGCCGCCAACGTCTCGACGCTCGACATCTCCTTCGACGTGATGCGGCCGAGCGCGGTCAACGCCTTCCAGGCGCTGTTCAGCGACTCTGACGGCGACACGACCGGCGCCGGCGGCAACTTCACCGATGACGGGCTGCCGACGATGAGCGACCGAGACCTTGCCACGGTCGCGACCAGCGGAGTCACCGCGCTCCTCACCACCACGGCCGCCGATTCCGGAACGATCACGCAGCGCGCCAATTCGGTGCTGCGCGAAGCCGGCTGGTTCGTGCGCTGCCAGGGCACCACGGATGCGGCCCTGCTGGGATCGATCCTGCGGGTCGGCACGATCGCCGCCGTCAACAATGCCGGCGCGATCCATTCCGGCAACTACCTGGTGTGGAGCGTCCGCCACCACATCACCGCGGAAAAGCACGAGATGAAGTTCGTGCTTGTCCGCAACGCCCTCGGCACGCCCACCCCGGCCGCGCCGTCCGGCGGGCTTAGCCTGTGAGGCCGGCATGACGGATGCCCTCCTCCAGGACCTGCTCGAGCATGTACGCAGCCGCTACTACGGCAAGTATCGCGGCGTCGTGGTCGATGTCGACGCCGCGACCATGCGGGTGAAGGCCAGCGTGCCGTCGGTCCTGGGCGGCGTCACCAGCGGCTGGGCCTCGCCCTGCGTGCCCTATGCCGGTCCCCAGGTCGGCTTCATGATGCTGCCGGACGTCGGCAGCGGCGTGTGGATCGAGTTCGAGGGCGGCGACGTCTCCTTCCCGATCTGGACCGGCTGCTACTGGAACTCCGGCGACATTCCCTCGAGCGCAGCGTCGACGCTCAAGACCATCATCGCGAGCGCGGGTAGCCTCGCCTTCGACAACAACGCCAGCAGCGTGACGCTGCAGGATTCCTCGCAGAACAGCCTCGTCCTCGACAGCTCCGGCGCGACCACCACGGCAGGCGGCGGCACCGGCACGGTCGCGGTGGGCTCGTCCGGCGTCTCGGTCAATAACGGCGCCCTGGAGGTGATGTGATGCCACCGCTGCTCACCGCCGCCAGCTCCATGATGTGCCCGCATGGCGGCACCGTCATCGCGACGCCCGGCAGCACGCGCGCCCAGGCGGGTGCGCCGGTGCTTCGCGGCTCGGACACGTTCACGGTCGCCGGCTGCACCTTCCAGATCTCCGGCGCGCCGCATCCCTGCATGAGCGTGAACTGGGTGCAGACGGCCACCCGCGTGCAGCACGGCGGCGACCTCGTGCTGAACCAGTCGAGCGTCGGGCTTTGCGTCGCCGGCGACCAGACCCCGCAGGGTCCGGTCGTCATCTCGTCCACCCAGACATCGGCGAGTGGGCTCTGATGTCGATCGTCCGCACCGATTTCGCCTTCCCCTTCCGGATCGATCCGGCGTCCGGCCAAGCGGCGCAGGCGTCTTACCAGGACCATGTCGATCAGATGATCCGGCAGGTCCTGCTGACCGATCCGGGGGAACGCGTCTGCCTGCCGACCTTCGGCGCCGGGCTGCGGCGGCTGCTCTTCGCGCCGCTGACGGCGCAGCTGCAGGCCACGGCCACGATCATCATCACCCAGGCGCTGAACACCTGGCTCGCCAACCAGATCACCGTCCAGAAGGTCACCGTGCAGACGCCGGTCAGCACGCCGGGCATCCAGGACGGCACGATCCTGGTGACGATCGCCTATGTGCTGATCGAGACGCAGTCGGTCCGCGAAACCCAGGTCCAGGTGATCTGACATGACCGAACCCAAGGATCGCGTCCTCGCGGTAGCAGCTTCCACCACCTACAACGGCATCGATTTCGTCGAAATCGTGCCGCCGCGCACGCTGGTCGTGCACTTCCTCAACACGGTGAAGGTCGCCGATCCCAAGATCGCCGCCTCGATCACCGGCGGCGACAGCGTCCCGACCGTGGCGCTGCAGCCGATCAAGAACAGCGACTGGTCGACCGATGCCGAAGGCCGGCCGCTGCTGACGTTGACCGCCCTCGCGGACGGCGATTTCTCGAACTACCTGCTGACCATCACGGCGCCGAAGCTGGACCTCATCCTCGACAGCACGGTCTTCTCGTTCAAGGCGACCTGCCCGAGCGACTTCGACTGCGCGCCGCCGGCGCATGTCTGCCCGCCCAGCGACGTGACGGTGCCACCGATCGACTACCTCGCCCGGGATTTCCAGAGCTTCCGGCAGGCGCTGCTGGGATTCTCCTCGCTCCGCTACCCGGCCTGGGTCGAGCGCTCGGAAGCCGATTTCGGCATGATGATGTCCGAGCTGCTGTCGGCCGTCGGCGACGAATTCAGCTACCTCCAGGACCGCGTGGCGGCCGAGGCGACGCTGCCGAATGCGACGCAGCGCCGCTCGCTGGTCAGCCTGGCGCGGCTGGTGGATTACGAGCCGCTCCCCGCGATCAGCGCCGGCACGATCCTGCAGTGCAATGTCGCGAGCGCCGGCACGCTCGCCGCCGGCACGCTGGTCTCCGCGCTCGCGCCCGACGGCAGCGCCGTGCCGTTCGAGATCGGCGAGGGCCTCAACGACGCTTCGCACTACCCCGTCTCGAGCCTGTGGAACTACGGCATCCAGCCCTACTGGTTCGACGACGACGAGCAGTGCCTGCCGGCCGGGTCCACGGACCTGTGGGTGCAGGGCCACGGCTTCGCCTTCACCACCGGCCAGGCGCTGCTGATCCAGACTGACCTTCCCGGCGAAAGCCTGCGCCAGATCGTGCAGCTGACCGAGCCGGGCCACGAGGCCT